>JACXTT010013497.1_pt1 | contig 10753 bp, 11 predicted proteins | sample 9270951 | NCBI WGS metagenome assembly JACXTT01 (sample SAMN15532306, study PRJNA645909) | rock metagenome | isolation source: weathered quartz diorite | place: Puerto Rico | collected 2017-06-21
GCGCTACCTGGACGGCAAGATGCGTGAGATCCGCAGCAGCGGCAAGGTCATCGGCGCCGATCGCATCGCCGTGATGGCCGCGCTGAACATCACCCACGACTTGCTGCATCGCCAGGAACAGCCTGGTGCGCAGGCCAGCGGCTCGACCCGCGAACAGGTGCGTGATTTGCTCGACCGGGTCGATTTGGCCTTGTCCACTGATCCGGACAACAGCAAAGGCTGATTCCTACAGCCAGTTTCGGGTATACTGATGTCACTCCCTGGAGTGCTTGCCAGTTGGTGATGTCCCTGAGCCGATTCGCAAAACCACGGGAGTTGCACGTTGGGGCCGGTGTGCATGTCCGCTAGACGGAAAGCCTTAACGCCCCCTGCAACTTCCACCTTGAACTCTCGGGTTCAAGGGCCAAGCCGACAGCGGTACGTCGGGGAGCCTGATTTCAACCCAATGCCGGCCATCACTGCCGGCATTGGCGTCAACGAGTCGCCGTCCTGGCCGCTCGACTGCCCAAGCCAGACATTATGACCGAACCTGCGTCGCCTTCCCGCCCGCAACTTCGACGACTGCTGCGCAAGGCCCGCCGCGCGCTCAGCGCCAGCGAACAACGCCAGGCCGCGCGCGGCCTGTATCGGCAATTGGCGCAACACCCGCTGTTTCGCCGCGCCCGCCATATTTCCCTGTACCTGCCAACCGACGGCGAGATCGATCCGCGCCTGCTGCTGCGTGAAGCACAACGACGCGGCAAGCACACCTATCTGCCGGTGCTGAGCGCGTGGCCGCGCACCCGGATGGTGTTCCAGCGCATTCGGCCGGGGGAGAAGCTTGCGCCCAATCGCTTTCGTATCCTTGAGCCACGGGTCAACCTGGCCGCGCAACGCAAGGTCTGGGCGTTGGACCTGGTGCTGCTGCCACTGGTGGGTTTCGATGCAGAGGGCGGGCGATTGGGCATGGGCGGCGGCTTCTATGACCGCAGCCTGGGGTACCTGGCCCGTCGCCAGAGCTGGCGCAAACCGACGCTGCTGGGGCTGGCCCATGAATGTCAGAAAGTCGGGAAGTTGAATCAGGCCAGCTGGGATGTGCCGTTACAGGGCACCGTCACGGACAGTGCCTGGTATTGCGTGCCCTGATACTTCACACAAGAAGAATCGGTTCAATCACACAGCCAACGCCGGGATCAGCGCTTGAACAGGGTCGACTGCTGCGGTTTCTGCTGGACGATCTCCACCGGCACATCTTTCTTGCCGGACCAGAGGCCCTGGGCATAGCCCGTAGTGACCACGCCCAAACCGAACAAAATCACCAGAATCCATAGTAAATCCGGTTTGCGTTTCATCGATTGCCCCCCTAGGCAAATGGTCCACGATGACAGCAACGGTTTTCGTTATAGGCCGTGCAGCAGCGTCAAGCTTAAAATCCCGGCATTCTGCGATAACGTGACGCACTACGCAAACATTGGCGTCAACCGACCGTCGGGTAGTGCGCGAAATTGCCCGACAAATTGCCCAAGGAGCAAAACCATGGCCTATTGGCTGATGAAGTCCGAGCCCGACGAGCTGTCCATCGCAGGTTTGGCCAAGCTCGGCGAGGCACGCTGGGATGGCGTGCGCAATTACCAGGCACGCAATTTCCTGCGGGCGATGGCGCTCGGCGACGAGTTTTTCTTCTATCACTCCAGTTGCCCGGAGCCAGGAATTGCCGGAATCGGCCGGATCGTCGCGGCGGCGTACCCGGACCCGACGGCACTGGACCCCGAGAGCCCGTATCACGACCCCAAGGCGAGTGCCGAGAAAAATCCCTGGAGCGCGTTGCAGGTCGCGCACGTCGAGACTTTCGGCAAGGTGCTCGGGCTTGGCTACCTGAAACAGCAGGCCGAGCTGGCAGAAATGCCGCTGGTGCAGAAAGGCAGCCGGTTGTCGGTGATGCCGGTGACGCCCGAGCAGTGGGCCGTGGTTCTGACCTTGCGCTGAGACTACCGGCCTCCTCGCGGGCAAGCTCCGCTCCCACAGATTATGTGGTGTGCGCAGAACAAGCGGGCGACTCGGCTCTTGTGGGAGCGGAGCTTGCCCGCGAAGCAGTGGAAGCTTGCGGCTTACTGAACGATCAGGTTATTGAACAGCAGGTCCTCGATCACCGGCTTGCCGGTTTCGTCGTTCATCACCTGCTGAACCTGCTTAAGCGCTTCCTGACGCATCTTTTCCTTGGCGTCGACATTGCTCATCGAATCCACGGTCTGCTGGGCGAACAGCGCCACCAGTTGATTACGGATCAGCGGTTCATTGGCCTTGACCGCCTTGGCCGCTTCGTCGCCGGTCACACGCAAGGCCACATCGGCCTTGTACACCTTGAGTTTCGGGCTGCCATCGAGTCCATAGTTACCGACAAACGGCGGCGTCAGGCTGATATAGCTGACCTTCGGGCCCGCACCTTCCCCTTCCTTGGCTTCTTCCGCCACCGCCGCCATCGGCAGGGACAAGGCCAACATCAACATGATCAACGCTTTCACAATTCGCTCCTTATCCGGTTTGCGGCCTAGCATAGCGACCCGCGCCGCAGCGCCCAAGCAAAAAGCTTATGGCGGACTATCAGGGTGGGGCATGCTCGTTGACCCTTCGATTCACACACCTACACTTATCGGCCATCACTCCCAAAGGAATAGCCCGATGAAAGCCGTGCTCTGCAAAGCCTTCGGCCCCGCCGAAACGCTGGTGCTGGAAGAGGTCGCCAGCCCTCTCCCGGCCAAGAACGAGATCCTGCTGCAGGTGCACGCCGCCGGGGTGAATTTCCCGGACACGCTGATCATCGAGGGCAAGTACCAGTTCAAGCCACCCTTCCCGTTTTCGCCGGGCGGCGAGGCGGCCGGCGTGGTCGCTGCCGTGGGCGAGAAGGTCAGTCACCTCAAGGTCGGCGACCGGGCGATGGCCCTGACCGGCTGGGGCAGTTTTGCCGAAGAGGTGAAAGTCCCTGGCTATAACGTGATGCCGATTCCCGCCGCCATGGACTTCACCACCGCCGCGGCCTTCAGCATGACCTACGGCACCTCGATGCACGCGCTCAAGCAGCGCGCGCAGTTGCAGCCGGGGGAAACCCTGGTGGTGCTCGGCGCGTCCGGAGGCGTGGGCCTGGCCGCCGTGGAAATCGGCAAGGCCATGGGTGCCCGGGTGATCGCCGCCGCCAGCAGCGCCGAGAAACTCGCGGTGGCCAAGGCCCTCGGCGCCGACGAACTGATCAACTATGGCAAGGACAGCCTCAAGGATGAAATCAAGCGCCTGACCGACGGCAACGGCGCCGACGTGATCTACGACCCGGTGGGTGGCGACCTGTTCGACCAGGCCATCCGCTCCATCGCCTGGAACGGCCGCCTGCTGGTGGTGGGCTTTGCCAGCGGGCGTATCCCGGAGCTGCCGGTGAACCTGGCGCTGCTCAAGGGCGCGGCAGTGCTCGGAGTGTTCTGGGGTTCGTTCGCCCAGCGCCAGCCCCAGGACAACGCCGCCAACTTCCAGCAGTTGTTCAGTTGGTTCGCCGAGGGCAAATTGAAGCCACTGGTGTCGCAGACCTATCCACTGGCGAACACCGCCCAGGCGATCAATGACCTCGCCCAGCGCAAGGCCGTCGGCAAAGTGGTGGTGCAGGTGCGTTGAGCGCCTGAGAAACTGACGGCCGTTTCATCCGGCGAGACGGCCAAACACCGCTATATTTTGCCCATGGTTGAGGCGCGCTCATGACGAGCGCGTCCCCTGCATCCCATCGAGGCAAATCCATGATCAAACTGCTCCAGACACTGCTCCCCGGCGTGCTCGCCTTTTCCGCACTGACACTCGCCACCCCTGCCCTGGCCGAAAAGGACGACGGCTTGCGCGACGTCACCGTGCTGATCGTCCGCCACGCGGAGAAACCCGCCGAGGGTCGCGGGCTCAGTCCCGCGGGTGAACATCGGGCCCAGGCCTACGCCAGCTACTTCGACCCCTTGCACTTGGACGGTGAACAACTGATCCCCAAACGTTTGATCGCCACCAGCGACAGCAAGGAAAGCGACCGACCACGCCTGACCCTCACCCCGTTGTCCCAGCGCCTGAAACTGCCCATCGAACAACCCTACGCCGACGACGAGGTCGACAAGCTGGTCAAGTCCCTGGGCAAGGACAACAGCGCACCGGTGGTGCTGATCGCCTGGCACCACGGGCATATCGACAACCTGATCGAAGCTTTCGGCGGCGATGCGACAAAGCTCACCGGACAAAAACACTGGCCGGAGGACGTGTATGACTGGCTGATCGTGCTGCGCTTTGACCACAAGGGGCAGTTGATCGAGTCCCGCAGCGAGAAGGTCCAGGAGCCGCCGTTTCCCGGCTGAGGCCAAGGGGAAGAGACGCTAGATCTCGTAGTGTCCTTCCCGACTAACACCGACCCCCAGTTGACGATGCCAACCCGGATTCAATCCCAGTACATAGTCGAAGTTCAGCAGGCAGAGCAGTTGCTTCAAGTCCTGCACATTCCGGGCACAATAGGCCTCTTCATCGGGCGTAAAGAACAGGCAGGGAAAATCAATATCCGAAACAAGGGGCCGGCCCGCTTCGTCACTGTGATGCACAACATCTCCACCCTGGTAGCCTTCCGCACAAACCGCTAGGTTCAAGGCATGTCGGAGTAAGCCGATACGCGGAGTGATGTTGCCCAGGTGGGGATCCTCATGCTGAATAAAAGAGCCCAGTTGTTGGCGAAAACGATCACTCCCCGGCACAGGGCGTCGATCCATCCCTGAGCGAGAATATTTTTTGCGCCGCGCAAAAACCGCCCACAAGTCATAATCACAGGTCGTTGCCGCCCGATAAGTATTGCGTACTTGCGGCGGGCAGCCGGGATCTACGATGGCCATGACCGGGAGGAGGCTTGCGCGATCAGTAGGCTGATTCAATCCGGTTAAACTATTGGACAGGCGGCTCTCTTGTGGGCCATAAAATACCCCCCAGAGTCCCTCTCCCTGGGTGCCTGTAACAGAGGTTGTATATTTCAAAATGAAATTCATCACCTCGCCCACGGGGGAGGATGCTGTATAGCGCATTTCAAGGCTATTCCCGCCCACGAAAGTCATACGCTTCAGTTGGCTCTCCAGTGCCTTGCGCCGATGATCGGTAATATATAAAGGTGTTTCAGATGCGCCTGACTCCACCGCCTGTCGCAGTGATTTTCGCTGGCTGGCTATATCAGGGTTCTTGGTAAACCTGGGGTCCGCCAGAACAAACCCCGCCATCGGCCCCCATGGACAACTTTTGGCTTTATTGTGAAAGCCCTTGGTTGCATAACTTTCCAGCAGCAAACCTGTAGCACAAGGCCCGACGGCCCGTACGGCGATGACACTTTTTTGAGCATCGGCCACACGCTGAAATGCCCTGCCATGTTGTATTGGCATACCCGTACTGACGATAGCAGGTAGCCCACGCGTTATATTCAATCTCATAACAAACATCATCCAAACGCAAAAGATGGTCTGTTATAGCACTGCCCCAACTCATTCATGAACGCGGATAATGAAACAATTCTTGAGCACAAGATCAACTCGAAAACATATTAGCCTTCACTGACAAATATTTTTCAGCGATATCAAATATCGCCCCTGAAGAGAATTAAAATAGAGAGCTATAGTTCCCGATACTTCTTCGAATATAGCTTCGGACAATCCGATCCTCGATATGACCAGACCGAACACAGCCCCCTGTAGGAGCCAGCTTGCTGGCGATAGCGGTTTTTCAGGCGACGGCGATGTTGGCTGTCAGGTAGCTATCGTCGGAGCGCCGCCCACAGCAAGCTGGCCCCTACAGGTCCGTGGTGTTAATGCGAGGCCGAACGGCAGCGCTTGAGCCGCGCCTCCAGGTTGCGATCCGGCATGGCGTGGCTGCGAAGGGCGCTGGCGGTCTGTTCGACGTAGTCGCGGGTGGTGCCATAGCGCCCGCAAGCGCTTTCAAGCACCTGGTTCAGTACATGATCCGGTAGGTTACCGGCATAGCTGGGCAGGTGCCGCTCCAGCACGAACCCCAACGCCTGAACCGTCTGCCCCGTTTCCAATCGGCAACTGAGCCAGTGCGGGCGATAAGAGGGTACCGGCATCTCCCGCTGCCACAAGGCATAGAGAGAAGCCTCCAACTGATCGTCCGGCAGTCGATAGGCAAAACCGCTGCAGGAGCCGCCGCGATCCAGGCCGAACACCAACCCCGGAAACTCCGGCGTGCCACGATGCTCATGGGACCACAGGTACAAGCCCCGGTGGTAACCATGAACCCGCCCACGCACCCGCTCCACGGCGGAGCACTCGGGGCGCCAGATCAACGAGCCGTAGGCGAACAGCCAGACCGGCCCGCCCTTGTGCCGGGCCATGGTGGCCTGCATGGAGCAGAGCAGTTGCTCGTGGGTCAGTTGCGCCCCCAGTTCCAGGCGCGGCGGATAGGCCAAACTCGACAACGCAGGATCGATAGCGGTCATGGCGAATTGCGCGGGGTTCCTAATTATTACAAGTTGTAAGTCACTTTACCGTAATAAAACGCGCTGCTGTCATCGTACGGCAAAAAAGTGCTTGGCCTGACCTTATATAGCCTAACGATCTGTAACAATTAAATTAAATATCAAAATCATATAACGATAAGCTAAACGCCGCGCCAGGGATAATTCCTACATACATTTCAGAGGCCACGGTCTGATAACCCGATCCCGACATACGTATAACGGCCGCCTACTTCAACCGCTACGTACTCGCCAGAGATCAACGACCATGGGTAAATCATTTCTTATTCTGACGCTGTGCCTGTTCATGCTGGTGCCAACCGCCTGGGCCCAATCGCCGGACAATTCGAACGCCAGTGGCAAGGGCTTCTGGTACCTGCAAACCGGTGTCTTCACCCACCATTTCTCACCGGACCCGGATCACAACAACCATCAGGAGCTGATCGGGCTGGAACGCAATGAAGCCTCGGGTTTTCTCTATGGGGCGACGACGTTTCGCAATTCGTTCAGCCAGCGCTCGTATTACGCTTATGCTGGCAAGCGTTTCGAGAGTGCCCATTATCCGGTGTACCTGAAGGTCACCGGCGGCTTGCTGCAAGGTTACACGGGGCAGTACCGCGACAAGATTCCGTTGAACCACCTGGGCGTTGCGCCGGTGATCATTCCTTCCGTCGGCGCACATTACGGGCCAATGGCGACAGAGGTGGTGCTGCTGGGCTTCAATGCGGCGATGCTCACCGCGGGCGCGCGCTTCTAGCGAGGGGCTTGCCCCTCGCCATAAAGGACTAAGGTCTAGGCGCGTAGGCGAACACATCGGCACGCATCTGGTGTGCATCCATTCCGGCGTCCACCAGGGCGTCGAGCGTCGCATAGATCATCGCCGGCGAGCCGCTGGCATAGACGTGCACCGTCGACAGGTCGGCCATGTCTTCGCAGACCGCCTCGTGCAACAGGCCGCAGCGCCCTTCCCAACCACACAGGTCACTGACCACTTTATGCAGGAACAGGTTCGGCAACCGCGCCCACTCGTCCCAGTGCTCGAGCGTGTAGAAATCCTCCGGCCGGCGCACGCCCCAATACAGGTGCACCGGGTGCTGGAAGCCCGCGGAACGGCAATGCTCGATCAGGCTGTGCATCTGCGCCATGCCGGTTCCCGCCGCGATCAACACCAGCGGCCCATCAGGCAACTCAGCCAGGTGTGTATCGCCAAACGGTAGCTCGACCCGCGCCATGCGGTTGCGTTGCAACTGCTCGATCAGGCTCCGGGCGCTGGCTTCGCGCACCAGCACATGCAGTTCCAGGTCGCGTCCGGCGTTCGGCGCGGACGCCAGGGAAAACGCCGACTTCTCGCCATTGTCGCGCTCGAGCATCAGGTACTGGCCGGCGTGATAACGCGGCGGCTTGCCCGCCGGCGCCCGCAGGCGCACCCGCCAGACATCCCCGCCGATCTCGACACATTCGATCAACTGACAGGCCAACTTGCGCACCGGCAATTCTCCTTGCGCGAGCACGCCATCCCATAGCAGCACACAGTCTTCCAAGGGTTCTGCGATACAAGTGTAGAACTCGCCATGGTCACGCACGTCGCCGGCCTGCGCGACCCGCCCTTCCACCAGCAGCGCGGCGCACACATGGCAGTTGCCGTTGCGACAGCTTTGCGGGCAGTCATAGCCCAGGCGCCGGGCACCGTCGAGAATCCGCTCGCCGGGCCGTATCTCAAGCACGGCACCGGACGGCTGCAAGGTCACACGCATCAATCTATTCCTAACTGATTCCAGATGGCATCGACCCGTCGGGTCACGGCCTCATCCTTGACGATCACCCGGCCCCACTCACGCGTGGTCTCGCCGGGCCATTTGTGCGTGGCATCCAGCCCCATCTTCGAACCCAGGCCGGACACCGGCGAGGCGAAGTCGAGGTAGTCGATCGGCGTGTTATCGATCATCACCGTATCGCGCTTGGGGTCCATGCGCGTGGTGATGGCCCAGATCACGTCGTTCCAGTCACGGGCGTTGATATCGTCGTCGGTGACGATAACGAACTTGGTATACATGAACTGTCGCAAAAACGACCAGACGCCCAACATGACGCGCTTGGCGTGGCCCGGATACGACTTCTTCATGGTCACGACGGCCATGCGGTACGAGCAACCTTCCGGCGGCAGGTAGAAGTCGGTGATTTCCGGAAACTGCTTCTGCAGGATCGGCACGAACACCTCGTTCAGCGCCACGCCGAGAATCGCCGGTTCATCCGGTGGCCGACCGGTGTAGGTGCTGTGGTAGATCGGCTTGATCCGGTGGGTGATGCGCTGCACGGTGAACACCGGGAAGCTGTCGACTTCGTTGTAGTAGCCGGTGTGGTCGCCGTAGGGACCTTCCGGCGCCATCTCGCCCGGATGGATCACGCCCTCCAGGACGATTTCCGCCGAAGCCGGCACCTGCAGGTCATTGCCACGGCATTTGACCAACTCGGTGCGGTTGCCCCGCAAGAGTCCGGCGAAGGCGTATTCGGAAAGGCTGTCCGGCACCGGGGTCACGGCGCCGAGAATGGTCGCCGGGTCCGCGCCCAGGGCCACGGCCACCGGGAACGGCTGGCCCGGATGTTTTTCGCACCACTCGCGGTAATCCAGCGCGCCGCCACGGTGGCTGAGCCAGCGCATGATGACCTTGTTGCGGGCGATCACCTGCTGGCGATAGATCCCGAGGTTCTGGCGGTCCTTGTTCGGCCCCTTGGTGACCGTCAGGCCCCAGGTGATCAGCGGCGCGACGTCGCCCGGCCAGCAATGCTGGACCGGCAACTTGCCGAGGTCGACGTCATCGCCTTCGATGACGATCTCCTGGCAGGGCGCGTCCTTGACCACCTTCGGCGCCATGGCAATGATCTTGCGGAAGATCGGCAGCTTGGACCAGGCATCCTTGAGCCCCTTGGGCGGCTCCGGCTCCTTGAGGAAGGCCAGCAGCTTGCCGATTTCGCGCAGCTCGCTGACCGCATCGGCGCCCATCCCCAAGGCCACGCGCTCGGGCGTGCCGAACAGGTTGCCGAGCACCGGGATATCGAAACCGGTGGGGTTCTCGAACAGCAGCGCCGGGCCCTTGGCCCGCAGGGTGCGGTCGCAGACCTCGGTCATTTCCAGGATGGGGGACACCGGAACCTGGATGCGCTTGAGTTCGCCGCGCTGTTCCAGGCCGCTGATAAAGTCGCGCAAGTCGCGATACTGCATGCGTGAGCCTCGTAGGGTCCGTGGCGTTCGGGGTGGGCAGTTTACCCGGTTCGCCCCAATACCGTGCAATCGAACAACAAACAGACAGCAAAAAGCCGGGTTTCCCCGGCTTTTGCGGCCCTGCTCGACTTACTTGCGTTTCATCGACAGGAAGAACTCATCGTTGGTCTTGGTCTGTTTCAGCTTGTCGACCAGGAACTCGATGGCGGCGACTTCATCCATCGGATGCAGCAGCTTGCGCAGGATCCACATGCGCTGCAGCTCGTCGTCGGCGGTCAGCAACTCTTCGCGGCGAGTGCCGGAACGGTTGATGTTGATCGCCGGGAAGACGCGCTTTTCAGCGATCTTGCGGTCCAGGGGCAGTTCCATGTTGCCGGTACCCTTGAACTCTTCGTAGATCACTTCGTCCATCTTCGAGCCGGTTTCAACCAGCGCGGTGGCGATGATGGTCAGCGAACCGCCTTCCTCGATGTTGCGCGCGGCGCCGAAGAAACGCTTCGGTTTCTCCAGGGCATGGGCGTCGACACCACCGGTCAGGACCTTGCCGGAGCTCGGGATCACGGTGTTGTAGGCACGCGCCAGACGGGTAATGGAGTCCAGCAGGATGACCACGTCCTTCTTGTGCTCGACCAGGCGCTTGGCCTTCTCGATGACCATCTCGGCCACTTGCACGTGACGGGTCGGCGGCTCGTCGAACGTCGAGGCGACCACTTCGCCGCGCACGGTGCGCTGCATTTCGGTCACTTCTTCCGGACGCTCGTCGATCAGCAGGACGATCAGGTGCACTTCCGGGTTGTTGCGGGTGATGTTCGCAGCAATGTTCTGCAACATGATCGTCTTGCCGGCTTTCGGCGGCGCCACGATCAGGCCACGCTGGCCTTTACCGATCGGAGCGCAGAGGTCGATCACGCGACCGGTCAAGTCTTCGGTGGAGCCGTTACCAGCTTCCATCTTCATGCGCACGGTCGGGAACAGCGGGGTCAGGTTCTCGAAGAGAATCTTGTTCTTGGCGTTTTCCGGACGATCGAAGTTGATCGTGTCGA
>JACXTT010013498.1_pt1 | contig 10753 bp, 10 predicted proteins | sample 9270951 | NCBI WGS metagenome assembly JACXTT01 (sample SAMN15532306, study PRJNA645909) | rock metagenome | isolation source: weathered quartz diorite | place: Puerto Rico | collected 2017-06-21
TGGAATGCCTCTTGGAGGAGGCGAGGATCAAGCTGTCTAGCGTGATCAAGGATCTGCTTGGTGTCAGCGGGCGGAGAATCTTGCGCGTCATCGCAATCGGGGAGACAGATCCAGAGAAGCTAGCGGACTTGGGACATGAGCGGCTGAGATGCAGCCGCCAGCAGCTGATTGACGCCGTCAGTGGGAAACCGGACTTGATCCAACGACAATTGCTAGCTCTGTATCTCGATCGAATCGAATTATTAGATATGCAGATGGAGAGACTGAACCAGATGATCGCCGCTTGTCTGAAGGAACATCAGGCGGCTGTCATACGCTTGGCCGAAGTACCGGGACTAGGTGTTGAATCCGCGCAGCACATCATTGCGGAAGTTGGTGCCGATGCGAAGGCATTCGATACGCCGGCGCAAATGTCCTCTTGGGGATGCTTTTGTCACGGCAAAGACGAGAGCGCCGGAGAGAATCACAACACCCGATGTCCAAAAGGTAACAAGTATCTGCGACGAGTGCTGGACCAAGCAGCACAGGCCGCAGTGAAGAAGAAAGGCAGTCACTTGCAAACAATCTTTCGCAGGTTGTTGCCTCGACTCGGATACAAACAGGCTATTTGGGCGATAGCTCGTCGTTTGTGCGTTGTGATCTGGAAGATCCTGCATGACAGAGTGCGGTATATCGAATTCGGCGAAGCAAGCAGGCCAGATATAGCCAAGCAGAAAGCCCAGAAGATGGTTCGCCCACTGCGTCGACTTGGATACACGGTCGATATCAAACCGACAAACGCCCTCGCAACGGAAGGCTGATTTTCGACGGAGTGACGATGTCAATCAGGCGTTTTTGATCAATTCGGCCTTCCTTGAGATGGGGAAGGCCGAATGTTTTTTGAGGGCATCGGAGCAGGTTCTTATCTATTGTCTTTGCCTATCTCTATTCCAGCCGCGCCACACAAGCCCGAAAAACGCTCGACCAGTATTGGCCCGTCGCCGACAGAGAAAGCATTCGCAAAGAAATCGTCGCGACATACTTCAATGGTCTCCACGGCTATCGGGCGGTCAATTGTTGATTTGTTTGCGGCGACGCGCAGCAATCACACCCAAAAGACCCGCTCCCAATAACACCAACGTGGAAGGCTCAGGAACAGCGGTAATTCCGACGCGAAAGCGCGCCACGCCAGTATCACGAATTTCGCCGCGATCCGCCAACCACTCGATCCGCCCGATAGGGGTCGTCGACGTCAGTCCAAAAAATCCCAGCGTGTTCGGCGGCTGCGTCAGAGTAAAGGTACCGATCAGGCTATTTGCGGTGTCGAACACCGTGACAATGGGCGGGTTGAAGGGATTGGTATAGGTATCCCAGCCGATTGCCGTTGGGCCGCCCGCGAATGAGATATCGAAGTGTTCGTTTCCGCTCGACGTCAGTATGTTCTGGGTGACCGGGACACCGAAGCAGCCGGAACATGCTCCGCCAGGAGCTGCCACGTACAGATTGGGTGTAAGCGGAGCCGAATCGATCGGCCGAAACGTGATTCCACCCTCGGTGTACGGCGGGTTGGGCGGTACAAAAACGTTGGTGTCTTTCGGCACAAACGCCCCAAAGGTCGCGACGATGGATGTGGTGCTTGCGCCCGTAAAGGTTGCGAGGTTGTTGTACGCAATGACGCCGGCGAAGGCCGCCGCCGGAATCGTCAGACCCGCTATGGCGACGGTCGCTATCAGGAACGCATACTTCCGAAAGTCAGACATGCTTGTCTCCTTACGAGCTAGCTCGGCTTTTTCTGGATATCGAAGGCTTTGTGCAATCATGCTTCCAAACTTTGTTAGGCACCTTTACTTTTTCTTAATTGCTTCTCATCGTTTCTCTTAGTGTCACGACCTGTACCGCAAACTCCGAGTCCACTCACACGCGGTTCCGTAAAGTAAACCGACATCTGCTCGGCCCGAATGACTGCGAATCAGCCGCTTTGCCCGTAGATCGAGCGGCATAGACCGGATCGGCAAGTGTAATGATTTCCGACAGGGCGCGGCGCCTGGAGGTCCACATCCGAAAGGCTGATTGAAAAATTTCAAAACAGGAGGGGACTACGCTATCCGAAATTGAAAGTGTCCTGAAAGTCGAGAGGCGTTCTTGCACTCGCGTTCATACGATAGTAGAGTCCTTTCCACGAAAGGACAAAACTACTATGTCGAATTCAAAAATTCTCTGCCTTGCCGTTGCAGTGTTGTTGTGCGGCGCCCTCTCCATTTCCGCCATCGCGCAGCAGGCGCCGCCGCCGATCACCATGAAGATGCTGAAGCCGGATGTGTGGGCCGGTCTTGGCGGAGCAGGAGGCAACAGCACGATCATCATTGGCCAGACGAGCGTGATCGTCGTCGACGCGAAGCAGACGGAGGCCGGCGCTAAAGATCTTCTGGCCGAGATCGCCAAGATCACACCGAAACCCGTGAAGACAGTCTTCATCACGCACAGTGATGGCGATCACCTTATGGGCCTTGTGGCGTATCCTCCGGGGATCAAGATCATCGCGCACGAAAACAACAAGAAGGAACAACAGGCAGCGATAGCCTCCGGCGCCCGTGGCGCTCCGCCGGCTTCGATCCTGCCGAACCAGGTTGTGACCAAAGCGAAGGAGACGATGACGATCGATGGCGTGAAGCTGGAACTTCATCATTTCGCGCCGGCGCACACCAGCGGTGACCTCGTCGTTTACCTGCCGAATCAGAAGATTGTTTCGACGGGAGATATCGTCGTCACGAATCGAGCCGACGACAACCCGAACGTTCATTTTGAGAAGAACGGTTCAACCGAAGGCTGGCTGACTAACGTGAAAGGATTGATCGCTCTCAATGCTGACACGTATATCACCGGCCACGGCGATCTCCTGGCGAAGGCCGATCTCCAGCGGAAGCTGGCCGCCACGACCGAGCGGCGAAACAAGATCGCTGGAATGGTAAAACAGGGCAAAACGCTGGAAGAGATCAAGGCCGCGCTACCCGATGCTCCGGCTCCCGGCGCTCCGCCTCGAGGCGCGGCGCCCCCTGCGGCTGCTGCCGCAGCTGGAGCTGCTCGTGGGGGTCCTGCTCCCGCGGCACCGCTGACCTTCGTTGAAACCGCCTACCAGGAAATCACAAAGAGCGCCAAAAAATAGGCGCCAAACGCCTGTGAGTGAAACGACCTGCTGCTCTGAGCAGCAGGTCGTTGTGAACGAGAACCGATGTCTATCGGGGGTGTAACATGAGAATAAAAGTCCTCACCGGAATGAGTTTCGGCGCGCTGACACTCGTGTCCGTTTTCGGGCTTCCATCCGGCATCCCGCAAGGCGCAAAACCAGTCCTGCCGGTTTTCGCAGTGGACCCCAACTTTCCGAGCATGCCGGAGCATATGCTGTTGGGCGGTGTCGGCGGAGCGACCGCGGATTCTCACGGCAATGTGTGGGTCTTTCATCGTCCCCACACGCTGGAAGAAGGGAACGCCACGGAGAATAAATACCTCCCGGCCCCGCCGGTTATCGAGTTCAGCCCGGACGGCAAATCCATCCAGGGAAGGGGCGGTCCGGCCAAAGGAAGCCCGTATGAATGGTTCAATCGTGGAGGCCTGCATTCGGCGTTCGCGGAGTGTCAGTCCTGCACGGCCGAACGACGCCTGAATGGGGATGGACGTCCCGGAAGCGGCGAACACGGCATCGCTGTTGACGCTAAGGACAATGTCTGGCTTACCGGCAACGGTGACGGAGACGGTCAAGTCCTCAAGTTCACTAAGGACGGAAAATTTTTGCTGCAGATCGGCCGCGGCGGCGTTGGCGTCGACAGCAACGACACGACGCATTTGAGCCGTCCGGCCGGCATCACCGTGTATGACAAGACCAACGAAGTGTTTGTTGCCGATGGTTACGGCAACCGGCGCGTCATCGTGTTCGACGCGACTACCGGCGCCTACAAGCGTCACTGGGGCGCCTATGGCAGCAGGCCGGACGACAAGGCCACCAAGGCTCGGCAAGAGACCGGTGCGGGACCGCAACAGTTCAACACGCCGCACGGAATTGAGGTCTCCACCGACGGCATCGTGTATGTAGCGGATCGTGCGAATAACCGCGTTCAGTCTTTCACTCTAAATGGCAAATTCCTCAAAGAAGGGTTCATCAAGCGTGAATCGCAAGGGACAGGCACGGCATTCGGCGTTGCGCTGTCGGCCGATACCCAGCAGCGCTTCCTTTACATCGCGGACGGTTCGAACGAACGCATCGCCATTTTGGATCGCGCATCACTGGAAGAGATCGGCCACATCGGCCGCCCCGGGCGCAAGGCCGGCGAGTTCTTCCATCTACACAGCCTCGATGTCGACCCTCAGGGAAATATCGTGACCGGTGAGTCGCAGGGCTATCGCGTTCAGAAGTTTATCTACAAGGGACTATCGACCACGGCCCGGTAACTATGGCAGGTCGTCACTCCCCGTAACTCGAAACCGAAACTCGTAAACTCAATAAGTGAGGAGTGTGTTGCAGATCACGTTGATCAATGAAAAGCGGCGGCGAATGCGGCTGTTGGCAAGTGCAGCGATCACGATTACCCTTCTCTTGGCGGCAATCCGCGTCTTCACGGGCCCGACAGGGCCAGCGCCGAAGACTCCGTGGGGCGAACCGGACCTCCAGGGCATTTGGTCCAGAGATGTCGACGTACCTCTGCAGCGGCCCACCAAATATGGCGACCGGGAGTTTTTGACTGACGCAGAGCGCGCCGAGCTTGATCGACAAATAGCGGATATTGTCAGCCGAGACAGCACCGATGCCCGCCGCGTGCGGGGCACCGAGAGAGACGTGAATGCCGAATTCGTCCAGGCGCCCTTCGTGATGCATTTGCCCGTGGGCAGGCGGACCTCACTTATCATCGATCCACCCAACGGGAGAATTCCTCCGCTCACGCCTGAGGCTCAGAAGGCCAGAGCCGTCTTGCGACAATTTCAGCTCGCGCTTCTGCAACCAACCTCAGCCTGCAAAGAACAACTCCCTGGCTGTGCCGGCGGAAAGTACGGACCCGTATCACCGAGACGAAACGAAACTCCTCCAATGTATTTGAGCGGCGCAGGCGGTGGATCGATCAACCGCGCTGATGGCCCGGAGGACCGCACCCTGGGCGAGCGTTGTGTTAGCGGCACGCTGCCGGACTTTGGTAGCTTTACTGGGGGCTTCAGTCGAATTGTACAGGCTCCCGGCGTGGTGTCGATCATATACGACATAGGCGCCGGGCAGGGCCGGTATCGTCAGATCCCAATCACGACAACCCCGCACCTCCCTTTGAATGTCCGCCAATGGTGGGGGGATTCCCGAGGCCATTGGGAGGGCAACACGCTGGTCGTTGACGTTACGAATTTCTCGCCGAAATCAGATTTTCAGGGAGCTCACGAGAATCTGCATCTCGTGGAACGGTGGACGCGCCTCGACGCGAACACGCTTGAGTATGTCGTCACTATTGACGACCCCACGACGTGGACGAGACCATGGACCGTCAAGCAGGAGTTGAAGAAGCAAAGCAACGAAGCGAATCGAATTTACTTCGAGCCGCGATGCCACGAAGGGAATGTCGGGCTGGCGGCGTTGCTGCGGGGGGCGCGCGTCTCAGAGCAGGAGTTCGCACAACGACGAGGCCCTGATCCCGCGACACTGTGTATCGTGATCAACGGATGCGGAGGATTTGTCCGCGGCGGCTTTGCCGACGAGGGGCCGGACGCGGATCCATTCGCGGACCCAGTGCGCTAACTCCTTCCGGTTTCCTTCTTTACCTTTTCATCGTGAATTCGAGAGCTCGGAACCCAAGACGTTCGCATCGTGAACAATTTTCCCGCCAATAATGGTCAGGACAGAACGGATCTGTTTGATGGCTTCATCGGGTACGCGCGCGGGATCGAGAAAGTCGTCGCTGAGGACAGCCAGGTCGGCCAGCTTATCTGTCTCAATCGAGCCAAGCTTGTTCTCATCGAATGAAAACCACGCGCCATCGATCGTGTAGAGGCGCAGCGCGTCCATCCGGCTTACGGTCTGATCGGCCGTGATGATCTTACCCGCATGATTCTTTCCCGTGACCAGTGAGTAGATGTGCCGCCACGGACTGATTGGAGATGGGCCGTCGCTGCCGAAGCTGGCGTGGATACCGCTTTCGAGAATTGTCCGTGCGGGCGGGATTTCCTGGTCGCTTTCGTTCAGGTACACCAGGCCTCGTATCGAGACGCCGGCGCCAAGCGCTTTCACGCGGCCTAAAGTGTGGCGATCAACGCCTGGTACATGCGCCATCGTCCACCGGAGTGGCGCCAGCGGAGTTGTCTTGTTCACCTGTTCCCAAGCAGCCCCATCCGCATCTCGTCTTCCAGTCCGCCGGTATGCTGCTGCAGCGTCCAGCCGCGCTCCGCAATGAGCCGCAACGCCGCCTCGAACTGGGGTGTCGGCTTACCGTCTGTATCCCAAACCGGACGGGCGACGTCTTCACCCACGCCGCCCACGCGAAGCCAGTCGTTGCCGAAGTCCATCATCTGGTTGTCGAGGCGCGCCCGAAGGTACGGAACGTCTGGCGTCAGGTCGAGCGAGTAGAACAGCAGCCGCATTCGCGCTGTGAGCCGCCCCTCGCGCTCGAGTGCAACGTGGGGCAGATACCCTGCGTATGGATCCAGAACATGGGCGGCAGGACCTCCGGTGCGGACGACGTTCGACAACTCTGGCCTGAGCGGCCAAGGGCCGCCGTTGTCGATATGCGTGCTGAGGCTCATGCTTGCGGTGTAGGTCAGCACATCTGCCAGGTTTGCGCTTGCGATCCTCGAATGTCATCACCGCTCGGAGTGCGTCGAATGCAGCATTCAAAGTGGTTCCCGACAATAGACCTGTGTCGCTGACCACTCCCCTGCCCGCCAGCCACGCCTTCGCCCGCGTGTTGATCGACGCGGTTGCGGTTGGACCAAATGCGGCCAGCCCGGAGCCCATCAATAGAACGGGATTGGCGGGCGCCGCCGCGTCGAGTTCCACGAGCGTCGGCATGCGTTTTTCGGCGAGCTGCGCGAAACTCCAACCTTCGATCGATGTGATCCATTCATCAGCCTTCAGGTGTGCCGCACGCGCACGGATGAGCGCTTGAACATCGGCGACCGAGGATGCCGAGTCGAGACGCACGTCGTATCCCGGCCGCGCTGCGAAATAGGACACATGATCGTGAGTGTCGATCAATCCTGGTATAACGCGCCGCCCGTTGAGGTTCACCACTTTCGCGCATGGACTGTGCGGGGGAATACCTGAAGCGGTAGAGACGAGGGCAATCCGGTCGTTCCGAATCACAATCGCCGATGCCGTCGTGCCGCGCGCATTCATTGTCGTCACACGGCCGTTGTAGAGGACCAGCTCCCGGCAATCCACCGTGCGATCCTGCGGTAGTGCGGATGACGCGGCCAAAACGGCGATCAAAAAGGAAACGGAGAGTAGCTTCATATAGCATGACCTTCTGTAATCGTGGCCGTGCGTTCCGGCGGTGGCGTTTGCTGGCTTCTGCCACCAACTTTGATTTCTCCGTCGATCATGACGACAGATACTCCCGGGAGATCGCCTTTCGCGAGGGAATCGATGCCGTCCCTGCCGACAGACCCATGAATTTTGTCGAACAGGACGATATCCGCCGGTCTGCCTTCCTTCAGGATGCCAAGCGGCAAGCCGTGAGCAATGCCAACGTTGCCGGTCGCCATGCAGATCGCAATTTCAGGCGGCACTCCAACGACCGAAGCCAGGAAAGCGACTTCTCGAAACATTCCGCGCGGAATCACTCCTGTGCCGCCGGGTGTGTCCGTTCCGATAACGACGCGATGAAACGCATCCAAGCTCTTCACAGTCCGAATGAGAGTCAAAACCAAACGCGAATTGCCTGAGCTGCAGATTTCCAGGTAAGCATCGGTTTCCCTGGCGATCTGCTCTACCTCTCCTTCAGGCATGGGTATCGGTCCGCCCGTGATGTGGCCGACGATATCCGGCTTGATCCGCTTCACGATGTCCACTCCCGCAACCTGGCTGACTCCCGAACGGGACACACCGCCCGAGTGTATTTTCACTTTGATTCCTCGCGCTCTGGCCCACGCCACGTATCGTTCTGCCTCGCCATTGGGAAGCAGGCTGTAGTCATAGAAAATGAACTTCACCAATCGGCTTCCCACTTCCGCGATGGCGTCGAAATCCTCTTCCTTGAGCCCAGGAACGAGTAGCAGCGTACCGGCATAAACTTTCACTCCGGATGGACGCGAGTTGTCATAGCAACGCTTCGTAAGGAAGGCCAGCGAGAGCGCTGTTCTCGGATCGGGAGGCAAGGGAAGGCCCGGTACGTGAAGCTCCCCTGCGGAGATGAGCGCCGTGACGCCTCCGTGCATATAGTGATTAATCCAGGTCGTGGAATTCTGTGCTGGGGTGAATTCACCGAACGTCGGGTGAGAATGCGAATCGACGAGACCCGGAATTGCCGTTATGCCGCGGGCGTCGACGACGATGCCCGAACGGCGGTCGATCCCCGTTCCAATCTCCTGAATTACTCCATCCTCTATATAGATCGAATCGGCTGCCCGAACCGGATTCTTCAAGTCGCCTGTCAGGAGGGCCCCGATGTTTCTAAACAGAACGGATTTCATAAGCAGCGTAGATCGTATCACCGGCGTGTATGATGTCGGCGGACGACCCTCACAAGAAACGTATGCAGCAAAGCGCGGTGACGGACCAGTACGAGAAAATCGGATCTACTGCCGAACTGGAACAGCGCGCATTCGCCAAGATCGCCTGGCGATTCGTTCCGATTCTCACGCTGGGTTTTCTGCTGAATCACCTCGACCGGAACAATATCGGTTTTGCCGCGCTACAGATGAACCAGGAAATCGGATTGACGGCCACGCAGTTCGGCATCGGTGCAGGAATATTGTTTCTCGGTTACTGCTTCTTTGAATTGCCGAGCAATCTCTTGCTGTATCGTGTGGGCGCGAGGGCATGGCTTTCCCGAATCATGATCACGTGGGGGCTGGCGTCGGCCGCGATGGTCTTCGTCACAGGACCAAACAGTTGGTACGTACTCCGGTTTCTTTTGGGCGTTGCGGAAGCCGGATTTTTCCCGGGAGTTGCTTTTTACCTGTCGGGCTGGTTTCCGAAAGAATACCGCACGCGAATCCTCGCCTGGTTCCTTGTGGCCATTCCCGCATCGGTTGTGTTTGGCGGTCCGCTGTCCGGAATTCTTTTGGGAATGGACGGCATCGGAGGACTCGCCGGCTGGAAATGGCTTTTCCTCGTTGAAGGACTGCCAACGGTTCTGCTCGGAATCATCTTCCCGTGGATCCTTGCCAATCGGCCCGAAGAAGCAGGCTGGCTGACTGTGGACGAACAGCGGCTCGTCGTGCAGCGGATTGCAAGCGAGAAGCGCGAGAGGGAAGTGCGGCGTATTCTGCCGGCACTGAAAGATGGACGCGTGTTGCTACTCGCGGGAATATTTTTTGGATTCACTGTCGGGTCATATGGACTCGGCATTTGGCTGCCTCAGATCGTGAAGGCGGAGCAGACATCGAATCTGACCGTCGGGTTTATTACGGCCCTTTGTTACGCCCTCGCGTGTATCGGTATGGTTGCGTGGGCTGCGTACGTGGACCGGAAAGGGAACAGAATTCGAAACCTCCTTCTTACTTTCCTCGCTTCGGCGGCGGGTCTGGTGTTTGCGATCTTCTTTCAGAACTTCTGGCTGTCGTTGGCTTGGATAACGTTGGGGCTCGTCGGCATCAACGCAGCGCGGTCCGTTTTCTGGGTGATTCCAACACGGTTTCTCACCGGCATCGCCGCCGCCGGCGGCCTCGCTTTCATCAATGCAGTGGGAACGGCCGGCGGCTTTTTTGGACCGTCCACTATGGGATGGCTGAAGGATATTACCGGATCATTCAATGCCGGTCTGGTGGCGATGGCGGGTTTCCTGATATTGGCGGCGGCGTTGACCGGTGCGCTGAAATTGTTTGTCCGGGAAGAACGAAGCTGCAGCATTCCCCTCATAGGATTGGAAAATCTCTTGTAGACTTAGCGATAGCTTTTCGAGGAGGTGGCAAGCAATGAACCTCAAAGTCTTGAGTCTCGCTGGCATTGCCTCGTCGCTATTTGCGCTGCCTGCGCTCGCCCATCATTCGTTCGCGATGTTCGACCAGAGCAAGGTGGTTTACGTGACTGGTAAAGTGAAGCAGTTCGAGTGGGTCAATCCACATGCTTGGCTTCATCTGACGATCGCTGCTCCGGACGGGAAGGAAGCAACATGGTCGTTCGAAGGAGGATCGATCGCACAATTGGCGTCACTGGCATGGAAGCCGGAGAGTTTCCGGGTTGGTGACGAGGTTCGAATCGGCTTTCGCCCCATGAAAGACGGCTCGCGCGGCGGTCAGATCATGAATGTCACGCTTGCCAACGGTCAAAAGCTCTGCTCCAACCGCGGTTGCGGAGACGGAACCGGCGCGGTTCTCGATCCGTTCTGACGGTTGTACTCTTGTGTCTTGAAGACGCTCCAAGTCAACGGGGATTATCGGGAAAGCGCCCGTCGGGCGGGAACCGAATCGTCTGGTCGAAGCGCGAGGGTACGGTCATATCCTTGTCGCCCCGTGCCGGCAGGACGATGGCGTCTGCCCGGTAAAGCCGCCCTTTACTGAAAAATAGCGAAGTGCGTATGCGGCTTCCGTCGGGCAGGTCCACCACCATTGTCGTTCCGTAAACGGACTTCTCGTCCTGATAGACGCG
>JACXTT010013499.1_pt1 | contig 10751 bp, 7 predicted proteins | sample 9270951 | NCBI WGS metagenome assembly JACXTT01 (sample SAMN15532306, study PRJNA645909) | rock metagenome | isolation source: weathered quartz diorite | place: Puerto Rico | collected 2017-06-21
AAATGCTGCAACGGTACACCAGGAGGGTCATTTGGCGTCACAGGGGTAAACCCCAGACCGAGGATTATTGGGGCCAAGTTAACCCCATCGGATTGCGCTCCTGTTACGACGAGGGGAAAAGGTGCGCCGAGACCCTCTTCTTCGATTACCATCGGCAGCACGGCGTAGCGATCAAGGTGGCGCGGATCTTCAACACGTACGGTCCGCGGATGCATCCCAACGACGGGCGAGTGGTTTCGAACTTCATCGTCCAGGCCTTGAAGAACGAGCCCATCACTATCTACGGCGAGGGCAACCAAACCCGTTCGTTCTGTTACGTGGACGACCTGATCGACGGCCTGATGCGGCTTATGAACACCGACGAATCGTGCACCGGGCCTATCAATCTGGGGAATCCACGCGAATTCTCGATCCGCGGGCTCGCCGAACGCGTCGTCATGCTCACCGGCTCGAAGTCGACCTTGACGCGGCGGCCCTTGCCGAGCGACGACCCGACACAACGCCAGCCGGACATCTCCGCGGCGAAGACGCTGTTGCGATGGGAGCCCGCGACACCCCTCGACGCCGGGCTAAAGAAGACGATCGACTATTTTTCGCGCTCCTTCAAGAGAGCGCCATAGCAAGGGCCTAGCCATGTGTGGCATCTCGGGCATCGTCGCCTATAGCCACTCCGCTTCACTAATTGATCGCAACGAGCTCCTCGCGACTCGCGATGCGATGGCAGCCCGAGGCCCTGACGGCGAAGGGATGTGGGTCTCGCCCGATGGTCGCGCTGGATTCGCGCACCGCCGGCTCGCCATCATCGATCTCAGCGATCGTGCGGCGCAGCCGATGTCCACGTCGGACGGTCGCCTTCACATCACCTTTAACGGCGAGATCTACAACTACCAGGCGCTGCGAAGCGAGCTTATCGCCAAGGGAGTGCAGTTCCGCACGACGAGCGACACCGAGGTGCTTCTGCACCTGTATCGGGAGCGAGGTGCCGCGATGGTGGACGCGTTGCGTGGCATGTACACCTTCGCGATCTGGGACGACACCGAGAAAAGCCTCTTCATCGCCCGCGACCCATTCGGCATCAAGCCGCTCTATTACTCCGATAACGGCGATACGATTCGTTTTGCGTCACAAGTCAAAGCGCTGCTGGCGGGCGGGCGCATTGCCACCGACCCGGAGCCCGCAGGCCACGTCGGTTTCTTCATCATGGGCTCGGTCCCGGAGCCCTACACGATGTACCGATCGATCCGCGCGTTGAAGGCGGGCTTCAGTCTCACGTTGCGCCGAGGTGGCCGGCCCTCTGTTTCACAGTTCTTCGACGTCGCGCGCGAGCTTGCTGCCGCCAGCGTGCCGGTCAACGCGATGACCCGCGAGGAGATGCGCGACCAGCTAGGTGGTGCACTGAGAGACAGCGTCGCTCATCACATGGTCTCGGACGTTCCCGTCGGAGTGTTTCTCTCATCGGGTCTCGACTCGACGACTATCGCAAGGCTAGCGTCCGAAAGACAGCACGCCGAGCTTCACACGATTACGCTGGGGTTCGAGGAATACCGTGGCACGGTCAATGACGAGACGAGACTTGCTCAGGCGACGGCGCTGCGCATCGGCACCCGTCATGAAACGCATTGGATAACGCGCGATGCATTTCATTCCGAATTTAACGCGTTATTGAGCGCGATGGACCAGCCGACAATCGACGGCGTCAATACCTACTTCGTCAGCAAGTGCGCCGCCGAATCGGGGATGAAAGTGGCGTTGTCCGGATTGGGCGGAGACGAGCTCTTTGGCGGGTATCCGAGCTTTTCCGATGTACCTCGCCTCGCCAGGATCTTCGGCCCGATGCGCCACCTCCCGCGCCTTTCACGAGCGCTGCGTCGAATCGCGGCGCCGTTCATAGGCTCGGCCGTATCGCCAAAGTTCGCAAGCCTCGCCGAATTCGGCGGCACTTTCCCGGGCGCGTACCTGTTGCGGCGCGCCCTGTACATGCCGTGGGAACTGCGAGATTTCCTTGAGCCAAACGTCTTCGAGCAGGGCTGGCACGACCTCAACCTTCTTCACGAACTGGAGAAGGCGGTGGAGAGCGTGAATCACCCGAGGCAGGCCGTTGCCAGCCTGGAACTCAGCTGGTACATGCGCAATCAGCTTCTGCGCGATGCCGATTGGGCTGGGATGGCGCACTCACTTGAAATCCGCGTCCCCTTCATTGATGTTCAGATCTTCCGGGCGCTCGCCAGCCTGATGATGCTTCCCAATCCACCCTCAAAGGTCGACGCAGCATCCACGCCAAAAGTCGCGCTTCCGTCCGACGTCTTGAGCCGAAGAAAGACGGGATTTTCCATTCCCGTACACGAATGGGCCAATCAGGCGCGCATTGCGAAGGGCCCGCAGCGACAGCTGCGGAATTGGGCACATATCGTGCGCCGGCCGTATAAGAAACTTAACAGCCTTGCGCTGGTCTCCGATGCGTTCGGGGGTCATGGCGGTATTGCTTTGTACAATCGCGATCTCTTGACCAGCCTATGCGAGATGGCGGAGAGCGAAGAAGTTCTCGCACTTCCCCGTCTCATCAGTGAACCGCTGGGCGAGCTGCCAGGCCGTCTTGTTTACCAGCGGGACGCAGCGAATAGCAAGTGGCGCTATATGATTTCCATGTTTCGTCTGCTGCGCGGCAAACGCTCCATGGATCTCATACTTTGCGGCCACATCAATTTACTTTCGCTGGCAGTCATCGCGAAGAGATTGCTGCGGGCGCCGCTGATCCTCTTCATTTATGGAATCGATGCGTGGCGGCCGTCTCGCTCATGGCTCAGCAAAATCCTGCTCACGCAGGTCGACCGCATTGTTTCCATTAGCGATGTGACTCGCGGAAGATTTCAAACCTGGTCGCGGATTGCAGATGACAGATTCGTCATTCTTCCAAACGCCATTCACTTGGCGTGGTACGGCCCTGGACCGAAGAATGCTCATCTCATTGCGCGGCATCGACTTCAATCGAAGGCCGTGCTGATGACGCTTGGACGCCTAGTCTCCTCAGAACGATACAAGGGATTCGATGAAGTGCTCGAGGTGCTACCAGCGCTGGTGGCGGACCGACCAAATCTCGTCTACATGATCGTGGGGGATGGATCCGACAGGGCGCGCCTACAGCAGAAGGTGCAAGAACTGGGACTCGTCGACCACGTACGCTTCACCGGTCGGATTTCTGAAACGGAGAAGGCCGTTTACTACCGACTTGCCGATGCTTTCGTCATGCCGAGCCGGGGGGAAGGATTTGGTTTTGTTCTTCTCGAGGCAATGGCGTGCGGGATCCCGGTCGTCGCGAGTGTGCTGGATGGTAGCCGCGAAGCTGTCAGGTTCGGCCAGCTCGGCATACTCGTGGATCCGACGAAGCGTGATGATGTGGAGCGCGGGATCCGCGAGGCGTTGTTGAAACGGGAGCGCTCTGTCCCGCCAGGCCTCGACGATTTCGAATTCGCGAACTTCCGGAAGCGCCTCGCTACGCTCGTCCGTGACATGTTGCGGCTCCCCTGGGCCAAGGATGTTCATTTCGCAAACAGCGATGCCGCGTCTTCAACTGCCCGCCCTGTATCGCTCAACATGGAACCGCCGCTTACTGGGACTCGTGGTCCGTAATGTAGCTCTTGAGCAATACCATCGATAGAATGGCTTCAGCTGCCGCACGTTGCAATGAATAGAACAAGCCAGGAGCGCCATCGAATATGCTGCGTCTCACAAACAGGCAATAGAGGAACATGAGGACCGGAGCAACGATGATCAGGCGCCTTACCTGATCCGCAAGCCGAAGCGTTGCAAACGGAGTCGAGCGCAGCTTGGTACATTCCAGCACTGCATACCGCCACTGAGCGCTGAGCCACTGCGGTATTGGCTTGCGATCGTCATGGAGAATCGATGCCTTCAGATTCTCGATGCCGCCCGCAACCTTGACACGCTGTGTGTGGCCGTCTTGTACGTATTCGGCAAGGTTGTGACGGAAAAGCACGGTGACAGGGGGGTAGACACCTCCCCGTATCGGCTTGCCCTCGACGCAATACACGAATCTCGAACTAAAACCCGCAACTCCCGAACCGGGTTGCAGCGCGCTCAGCTCTCTAATGAAATCGTCCGGCAAGACATAGTCCGCGTCCATTGCCAGGGCCCACTCGGTCGCTATCGTCGTTTCGTGGATCGCGAAATTCCATTGCGCTGCGTGGGAGTCAAAGCGACGCTCAAAGAGACGAGCCTGCGGGAACTGCCGAACGATCGCTGTCGTCTGATCGGTGCTTCCGCTGTCAACCACAACAATGTCCTTTGCCCAAGACAGTCGCGCCAGCGTACGGCCAATGTTGGCTTCCTCGTTGAGGGTCAGGACCACCGGCGTAATTGCGGATAGCACGTATTAGGAAGACGCAGAATTCACGGTGTTTGTTGAACAGACAACAGGCCTAGATATGCCTCGGACATTTTGTCTTTGGCGTGCCGCGCTGCCTCGCTGCGCGCCGCTTTTGATAATCTCGAGGCAAGGGCTGCATCAGTCAGGATGGACAGAAGGCAGCCTGCCAGCTTCTCCTCGGCGTCGGGGGCGCGATGGTCAAATACAAGGCCGTTCTTGCCATCGTGAACAAAATCCTGGAAGCAGTCCAGTGCGGACACAACACACGGGAGACCGCACGCCATCGCCTCCAATACGGCCAGCCCGAATGCCTCGCCGCGGTCGGCTACCGATGGGTAACAAAAACAATCTGCGCTTCCATAGGCACCTGCGAGTTCAACCGGATCGGATATTGGCGAGAAGAATCGTATGTCCAGCCCGGTTCCAATTGACCTCAGAGCCTCCAAATACGCCCCCCCCCCGCCGCCCTGGCCTTCATTGACGGGCCCGACGACCTTGAGGCAGGCGTGTGGCAGCACGTTTGAGACGCGGCGAAATGCGCGCACGAGAATATCGATACCCTTCTCGGCGTGAATACGTCCCACATAGAGAATCGACGGACGTTTCGAGATTTCACCAGCAGAATTGGACGGCCGAAACAGGTCAATGTCGACGGGATATCCGAGCACGTGGATCTTTTCCTTTAGGGCCGGAGCTTCTTTAGCGATGGCTGCGGCCACCGCAGACGAAATTGCCTGCAGTTTGTCGGCTCGGCGGTAGAGCCACATCTGGCCTTTGGGAAACCGGGCGACATGCACGAACACCCGACCCTTAAACGTCTTCAATGGCGCAAGAATGACGGGGAGCCAAAATGTATTTGTCACCACGACGTCGGCATGGGGGATCTTTATCGCTACTTCGATCGCATACAGCAAGTCTTTAGCTAGGTTCATTGGTAGCCAGCCAGTTACCCCATATCCTCTTAAGCTGATCACGTTGACCTGCTCAGTGCCGCCGTGCTGCTGCGCATGGTGTTTGCCGACGAGCGTTACTCGATGACCCCGACGCGAAAATTCCTCCGCCAGTTCACACCACACTTTCTCGACAGCGCCGATCCCCACGGGAGGCAATGGCTGGAATGGCCCTAGTACGATGGTAATTTTCACTGCGCGGCAACCAACGATTCACCCGTCAATGAATGAGGGCCGGGGGCCGCCATGCCGCATCCACTCGTACGCCGATTTCATTAGAGTTCCAGCCTTACTCCACGAGTTCTCGTGCCGCATGAGTTGACGTCCCCGGCTACCCATTTGCTGGCGTTCCTCATGCGATGTTGCGAGCGCAGCGGTTAGAGCGCGGCGTAGTGACTCCGGGCCAGGTGGTATCCACCACCCGCATCGCGCGTCCTGGATTTTCTTCCAGGGTGCAGCGGTCGTCGTAATGACGGGGCATCCTCTCGACAAAGCCTCGCCGATTACCATTCCGAAATTCTCAGAATGGGTTGGGAGTACAAACACATCGGCGTTTGAAAGAGCTGACTCCTTCATGTCGTCTACCAGCATTCCGGTAAATGTGATGCGCCTCATTACTCCGGCGCTCCGCGCGCGTTGGATCAGTTCGGCTTGATAGCCGTCGAGGTCTGGTCCGGCGATCACAAGTTGAACATCCTCGTGATCGTTTGCCAGGCGCGACCATGCCTCAATCAGGTCGACTAAGCCCTTCTTAGGATGCAGCCTCGACAGGAACAGAATCCAACGCCTGTGTGTGAGCTCGGGGAATCGGCTCTCGAGAGGGGCTCGATCGATTGTCGTATCTGGTACGTCGATCCCGTTTGGAATCACGGCGACCGGTTGTCGGAAGCCAAGACGGCGTATTGATTCAAGCTCGCTTTCGCTCGTAGCATGAAACATCTGCGCACTTCTAAGGTTTCGGTACTCATACCAATGCCACGCCAGGACTTTCTTCATGCGGCTTCGCGCCAGGCTCCAGGGCTCGAGCATGCCCCTCGGTGAAATGACTAACGGGATGCCATTGCGCTGTGCTGTGCGCCGAGCGCACAAATTCGGATACATCCAAAGACCATGATTGTGTACGGCTAAAGTGTTGCTCGACGCAACTCGATTTAGCGCATCTCGAAAAGCCGAGCTGTATCCGCGAGAGAGCTGAGATACCCTGCCCGCGGGAATTGAAATAACCTCAACGCCAGGTCCGGCCACGGAACGGCCGTGATTTGGATAATCCAACGTGACGATGAGCGCCGGTTGGCGGACCGATACCAGCGCATGAGCCAGGCGCGAAACCGAAACCGCGGGACCCCCAATGTTTTCATTGATGCAGGCGACGACCTGAATGACCGAACCAGTGACGACACCGTTACTCATCGAAGCCTGGCGCCTAGGAGTGCTTTCTTGTTATCGAAACGAACAGAATTAGGAAACGTGACCAGAACCAATGCCACATGCCGCTCGGTGGGATCTTGATATCGCGAAGCACCCAATCCTTGGAAAGCGAGCACCGAAGATCCCATCGGGATACCCAATGAATCGCGTCGGCATCGCGGAACCATGAGCGGTAAAAGAGAGCGGGATCGGTATGGATGAGAAACTCCGATCTGTGCAGAACACGGGCAAGCGCTCGGCGCCACATCAGCCATGCTGCGACACCCATTCTTGCTGGCCGGGACTTGTGCCTAATCGAAGGACTTACATAGAAGGGGAAATCGTATCGCGGCGACGCCAGAAACAACACGCCACGCGCTGATAGGAGGCTCAGAATGTGGCTTAAGGATGCACGTGGCTGCGTCAAGTGCTCCCAAACAAACGTGGAAAAGATGATGTCGTACTGTTCTCTGATCTCAGTTAACGAACAAAAGAGCACTCGGTCGGAGTTTTTTGTGAGATGTTCTGAATTGAGGCGAGTAATGTCCTGCACGTCAAACCTCACAGCCTGACGTAGAGGCCCCAGGAATTCCGCAAAACCGGTTCGGCCCGCACCAAATTCCAGCACCGAACACGTTCCGGTTTCAGCAACAAACCGCTCGATGGTTTCGCGAATCGGCTTCCAAAATTCCGGCTTCCAGTTTGTCTCGGAAAATGCGTCGTAATCCTGCGAGGTGTTGTAGAACTCGGCCAAACGCGTGCGTAACAGTGTGACCTTTGAATCGGTCTCGCTGCAGAACGGCTTTGTCATTGATGCTAAGAACATAGCGGCTTATAGAACTCTACTATGCGTGCGCGATAACTCGCCCAATCGAGTGGCTTCGCCGATTCACTTGCGATTTCGCGGAGCTTTCTCACGTGCGCTACGTTGTCAACGCACCATCGCATGCGCTCGATAAGCGCCTCGACATTTGCGGTCGGGATGATCCATCCATTCTTCCCTTCCTGGATCCAATCCTTCGCGCCGACCATGTCGGAGACAATTGTCGGCAATCCGCTGGCGAGCGCCTCGGCAACGACCATCCCGTAGGAGTCATTCCGTGAAGGTAAGACCAAGCAATCAGCGTTTCGGTATTCATCAGCCAACGCAACCTGGGTCATTGGACCGGCGAGCATTACGCCTGGCCTGTGTTGCGAATCCAACAAGCCGGAAGCATCGCCCCCTCCTCCGATGATGACGAGTTCTGCACTCGGATAACGTTGCCTCACAGATGTAAAAGCGTCCAGCAAGAGATCGAGCCCCTTGCGGTAGATTTGCGCGCCGACAAACAGAAAACGAAAAGGACTTAGGGCACGAGAGCTGTGGCGATCGGTGAATAGGCTCAAATCAGCTCCAAGAGGAATCACCTTTACTCTCTCAGGCTGAATGCCGGCCTCAAGGTAGGTATCGCGAGCAACATCCGATACGGTAAGAATGATGTCTGCTAAAGCAAGTTCCTGGTCCTTTCGATCGCACACGGACTGGTGCAGGGTCTTTGACTCCATGTGACCGTGAAGCCGATCCTGAGCTCGATGGTGGATTGAAGCAGCATCAAGCACAGTAACCATCCCTGGGCCACGAGCCGCCCTGAATGACTCCAGAGCTGCGGTTTCATATCCCACAAAAACGCGGGCATTTGAAGCGGCTATCTTACGGGCGCACCATCGGTCAAAGATGCGATAAGCAAGCAACTCCGTGCGCCTTACAAATGGGATAGGTCCCACTGCCGCCGCCAGCTTTATGGCTGTTGGCGCAATTGGATTCCAGACCACACTCTCGTCGCTAAGATCAATGTTTGAATAGCGAACCGCCCTCGACCACAGCAAGTTCGGTATCCAGCGTGCGTGCCTCGGGAGACACGGAATGCCAGTCCAATATGCAGTCAAAAGCTCAGCCTGCGACAACGCGATCGCGACCTGATGCGAGTGTTGCCGACCTGGATGAGCAACAACAACGCCGGCGCGATTCACCCGACTTGATAGCCTGCCGAGGGTCGTCGCTGAGGTTGGCTAACCACCACGCTATCCGCAGTTGCGGATTGTCTACAAAGACGAATCACGGCAAAGGCGAGGCCAATCGCGCCATAGTAGTACGCGTTTGCTACCGGATTTATCATGATGTGGCTAGGTATCTGCACAATGAGCAGTGCACAAACGGCAACCAGTAGCGATTGTGCAGGTCTTTGTGGAATCTGTTTCGATGCTTTCCAAAGAATCGTGATGATCATGAGCCGTGCGCCGTACACCATGATGCCGCCAACCACGCCCAATTCGAGGATGACTCGCGCCATTTCCCCTTCGGCGATTGTTGGCAACCAACTCCACAGACCCCCTGGTACATCGATTATCGATCCCGCCGCGTTATGTGTTGCGCCAGCCCCATATCCAAATATTCCGGCCTCCTGCGTAACACGCCAGACCTCCGTAAATTCTAGAAGGATTCTCTCCCAGATCGGATCGTCACTCGACTGTAGCGTGGAAGTACGCGCCATCCATGCATCAAGTGCCTCCGGCAAGATCCAAATCGTTGCCGCAACAGCAACCCCAACCCCTAGCCAAATTGCCCATACGTGCCGCTCACGAATGACGCCGAGCTTCGCCGCCCGAAGTAAGTACAGCGAGGCCATTGCCACCCCGGTTACAACCGGGGCTCGCGATCCGCTCATAAACATTCCGATGACGCAAGCACTTCCAAGCAAGTAAGCGATCCACTTGTCTGATCGCGAGTGGGTATTTGGTGAAACGAGGAGCACCATGGCGTACGCCAGCATCGCTGTCACATAGGCCGTAAATCCACTCACAAAGGGGAATGGGCCTGCAACTCTAACGCGCTCCACTTCGTGAAACGTGGCTTGCTCTGTCCTCATGCCGGTCGAATCAAGAAGCCCGGTATTGAGAGCGCTGTCGGCTCCTGAAAGGAATTGCAGAACCGCCAGCAATATCACTGGCAGCGCTAACAGGGAATATCGCCTCACGGAGTGCAGAAGATCGTCGAATGATTCGAAGAGATACGGAATCACGAAGACAAGCGGTACGTAGAGTACGTAGCTCTTCCAGCCGACAAGGCCCAGAGCGACAGAAGGCAGTTCGGGATTGAAGGCCTCCGCGCTAATGAGGGCAACGATGAGGATATTCAAAGCAGTCCACAGACGAGCTTGCGCAACGACTGGGAACCCCGACGTTAACCAAAAGCGCATGTAAACGCCTATAAGCAGGGCGTCCTTCAAGAAGTACAGGGCTTGTTGAGCTTCGGGAAATATCCATTTTCTAATCGCGCCATCAAGCACAACCAACACAAAGAAGAGTTTGACGGACAATTTCCAGCGAAGGAACCCGAGTACGCCCAGAGCCGCAGCTAGCAACCCGAAGTAGACAAGCCGCTCCATCTAGTTGTGAGCCGCCGTCAACAGTCGCGCCATCGACCTCGCGTTGTGAGGTCCGTAAACCACATTGGCCGCATTACTGAACATTGCAATCGCCGGCGCATCGTCGAGCGTTGCCGCCAGGAGACTCTGTATTTCTGGCGACTGCATCGACCCGCAAACTGGCCCTAGTTTGTAATCGCCGACGAGCCTTGCCAGTGAAGAATCGTGGGGAGTATGAGCGAATATCGGGCGCCCACATTGCAAGTATGTCGAAAGCTTCGTTGGCAGACTCGTCTGGCGAAAGACCTCGGCGTCTCGTCCAAATGGATACATCGCATAGAGCAAATGACATCTTCTTAGGGTCTTGATGGCCGCCTGTTCTGCTAGATCTCGATGAATCTCTACAAGGTGGGCGAATTCTGCTGCAATTGAATGATACTTCTCCGCCAGACCGATCATCAGCATTCTTGCACAGATGCCGCGTCGTTCGGCGAACTCTCCTAGCGCTCTCAGGAACCGAACGCATTCCTCGCGCGAATAGAGATTTCCCAAGTGGCCAACGAGTATCTCATTGACGATGGGCGGCGAAGGTGTCGGTTCCGCTAC
>JACXTT010013500.1_pt1 | contig 10751 bp, 12 predicted proteins | sample 9270951 | NCBI WGS metagenome assembly JACXTT01 (sample SAMN15532306, study PRJNA645909) | rock metagenome | isolation source: weathered quartz diorite | place: Puerto Rico | collected 2017-06-21
GGTGTGGATACCAATGCTCACGCCGTTCGTGTTGCCTCGTTTAGTCTGTATCTAGCAATGTGTGATGAGATCGAGCCCCGGCACTATTGGCAGCAAATTCGTTTTCCCGTGCTCCGCGGACGGCGCTTGATTGCCCAGGATTTTTTCAATGAAGACACCCCGGGGATTAGCACTAAAGAAGACACGCAGCAGTACGATGTCGTCGTTGGGAATCCACCCTGGGGAAAAAACACGCTTCGAAGCTCGTCGGTAGCCCAGGAGTGGGCGCATCGATATGAATGGCCTGCTTCTTATGGCGACATCGGGTCATTGTTTATGGCTAAGGCGGCGGCACTGACCAAACCTGCAGGAAGGGTCTCCGTGCTGCAGTCCTGCAATACACTCCTCTTTAACAGTACTGGACCAGCTCAACAACTGCGAAAGCGACTGTTCGAGACGTTTCAAGTGAAAGAGGTTGTTAACCTCGCTGCGCTTCGCTTCGATATCTTTCCTGAGGCAATTGGTCCAGCAGCTTTGATTATGTTTTGCCCAATTTCTCCTTCTGGGGAGTCGTTAACCTATATCATTCCTAAACCTACTCAAGGTAGAGGAGACAATGAGTACCGGATCGTTATTGATCCCTATGATATCCACGAACTGAACCCCGACGAGGCGTCAGATAATCCAGTCGTGTGGACTACATTGATGTGGGGAGGACGACGGGATGTGGCTCTTCTCCAGTGGTTACAACGTTGGCCGACTCTCGCTAATTACAAAACTGAGGACAAAATACAAATACGCAGAGGAATTATAAGAGGAAACCGAAAAAGAGAGCAGCGAACCATCCTCGGACGCCCTCTGTTGGGTAAAAATTTTCCTAAAGATGCACTTCTATTTCTCGACCCCTGGAAGCTTGATAAGAATAACGACCCTAGAACCCACGACAAGGACTCTACCGACTTCTCCGCATTTGAGCCGCAACAACTCATCATTAAACAAGCGTGGACTATCGAGCATGGGCGATTCCAAGCTGCGATCGTTGATCCTCCGAATGTTGGAGTGATTTGCTCTGACAGTTACATTACTATCCATGCTGAAGAACATGAGAGAACCATCCTGGAATCCGCATGCTTGAGTTATAACAGTAACCTTGCTGTCTACTATCTTCTACTCAGCAGTGCACGATTTGCAGGCTACCGACCGTCCCCCAATATGCCAGACCTGCTAACAGTTCCTTGCCCGCGGCCAAATAAGGGGTTGTTAAAAGGAGTAAAGAAGCTCGCGAATGTAGATCAACGCATTCGGGAGTTGTTTAATTTGAAAGCAGCCGAGTGGGTTCTTGTAGAAGACGCCCTACAATATACGTTGCCAGATTTCAAAGGAAGGACGAATTCACCTGGACGATTACCTACACGCAGGTGTAGCGACCAAGGGGAAGGAAAGTCCGAACTTCACGACTATTGTGACTGGTTTCTCCAGGTCCTTTGTGCTGGGTTTGGAGAGGACAAAGCGATCTGCGCAACGATATTCGAGGAATCGTCGAATCTGCAGCAATTACTTCCGATTCGGCTTGTTGCGATTCATCTAGACTGGCCAGGACGTAAAAGCATTACTGTCGAGACGTTGGAAGGTGGCCAATTAACTGAGCGTCTACGCCGAGTGCATAGCCTCCTGATGGAAGATTCTGATCAGGTCATTAGCTTTCGCCGTATCGCACGGGTCTTCGATGTGCTGGAGGATAAAGGGAAACGGATACCTACGATCTTCATCGCTAAACTCGACCAAGCACGATATTGGAGTCGCTCCATCGCGTTACGAGATGCGGACGAAGTGAGCCAAGAGATCATGCAATGGCAAGATACGAGAGACTGGGGAGAGAGTGCGGCGCGGACAACATAGCGAGGACCGTCCCCGTACCCTTCCTGAACTGCGGTGGCCTCGCATCCCAGAGTACTCTGAGTTGGCGAGAACATGGTCAGAAGACGCTCTCAACCAAATGCTGACAGCCGTATGGCGTGGATATGATACCTTCTGCATAGAAATTCTTGACCGAATTGATATTGATGAAGTCAACGAAGAACGCGAACGTGCTGTTACTTCGGAACTCGAACTCTGCATTCGTCGCCATCTCTCTGGAAACGAGCCGTATACTATCCAGCACGGTCCTTATGAATATGCTACCCGGCAGCCCGCACCAGCTCAGTCTCCACAATATGATATTGCTTTTGTCTTCCATCAAAATCATAGATTAATGTGGCCCTTAGAAGCTAAATTTCTCCACAGCGAGGGTGCGGTTGCCGAGTATGTGCAAGATATCCAGGAGCAGTTTCTCACTGGCCGTTACGCCCCCTACGCTAACAGTGGCGCAATGTTGGGCTATTTGTTACGCGGCTCTCCAGCGATAGCCTTTAGCAGAATTGAACAAGCCCTTTGCTGCCAGCTCATGCCTCATCCAGCTTTCGGCACCCGCCAGCATAGAACTTCCGATCATTACCGAAATCTCGCGCGGGCGGATTTTATGTCCGGCCCATTCTGCTGTCATCATCTGATTATGGAGATGAGACGCAATACCCAAACGAGCAATACTCCACGAACTAGCTCACAGAAGAGACGGCGCGCGAAAACGTAAGGAAGTGTCGCGACCTGCGCTGTGCTTCTCATCTGCTGAAAAGAATGCACGCGCATAGTACACTGAGACAGGAAGATGAACGGCGCTGGGCATGTTACTGTCTACAGTGACTTCTATTAGCGCCCTATTAACAAGAGGTGCTAATAAGATTTGAATAAGGAAACAGCTATGGCCTTAACCGATGTTCAGGAATACTTGAAACTTCTTCCCGTCGTCAAACAAACTCCTCAAGGCTCGCTTTGGTCGTCATACGACACTGAGGCGGATGTCTTGTACATTAACTTCAAAAAGCCGAGCCATGCTACGGATAGTGAACTGACAGATGACGATGTGATCGTCCGCTACGAGGGTAACGAGATCATCGGGTTTACCATTCTGTATGCGAGCCAACGATGATGGTGAGAACAACATGAAAATCACTTATGACCCAGAGGTAGATATCTTACGTATTCTCTTCAGCAACACACGAATCGAAGAAAGCGACGAGGAGAAGCCCGGAGTGATTCTCGACTACGATAAAGATGGCAACATTGTGGGCTTGGAAATTCTAGACGCTTCCAAACGAATGGAAAATCCTCGGGCGGTTGAATACGCTGTCACAAGCTAAAGCCTTGGTTGAGTTAGCTATAGTATGTGCGGCAGTTCCCTCAACCGCTAGCTCCTGCCAAATAGGAAAGGTTAAATGCTTGTCTTTGTAGAATTCCTTGCAAATCTCAGCTGCACAATCTTCACAGGCGCCGCCATCTACATCAACCTCGTCGAGCATCCAGCGCGTATGGGCTGTGACACTGAGATCGCGGCAACCGTATGGGCCCCAAGTTATAAACGTGCAACCGCCATGCAGGCCCCTCTCGCAATTGTCGGTTTTTTTACTGGGGTGATTTCCTGGCTGCTCGGCGCCGGCGGACTGTGGCTTTTGGGCGCTCTTCTGCTTGGGGCGGTGGTGCCATTTACCTTCATCGTTATCATGCCCACGAATCATGCTTTGCTTGCGCCCGGGCGGGACCTCTCCTCTCCCGAGACCCGCGCACTGCTTGAGAAATGGGGAAGGCTTCATGCAGTGCGCAGCGTGCTGAGTTTATTGGCGTCTATCGTATATCTCGTCTCGCTTCTAAGGCTCTGAGAAAAGCGGATTGCGCGGCAAAGCGCTTGAACGTACAGTCTTCCACAAATTTACGTTTCAAGAGATTGGAGGTTTGCCGTATGATGCGGCTGTACGATTATCTGGAGTCGGGAAACGGCTACAAAGTACGCTTGCTGCTGACGCAACTTGGCATTCCATTTGAGCGCGTTGAGTTAGACATCACCAAAGGCGAAACGCGCACGCTTGAGTTTCTCGCAAAAAATCTCAACGGAAGAATTCCCGTGCTTGAAAGTAAGCCGGGCGAATTTCTTGCCGAATCCAATGCGATCATGTTCTATCTGGCCGAGGGAACCCCATTCCTCCCGACGGAACGCTGGGAACGAGCCCAAGTCCTGCAGTGGATGTTCTTCGAGCAATACAATCACGAACCAAACATCGCGACCTCACGCTTCTGGATTTCTCATGATCTCTTAACAGAAGAACGTCGGGCCCAGCTGTCACAAAAACGAACCCTGGGGTACGCCGCTCTCGACGTGATGGAGAAGCATCTAGGCGGACGCTCGTTCTTTGTTGGCGAGGGCTATTCTGTCGCTGACATCGCGTTGTATGCGTACACCCACGTCGCTCATGAAGGGGGCTTTGATCTTGCTGGGTATCCTCGCATCCGCGCTTGGCTGGAACGAGTCAAGAATCAACCAAAATATATCCCAATCACGCAAGGATAAGTATTTTTCGCTTATTGGTCCTCATCTAGTACGTCGCCTAGAGCGTTCGCAGCAAGGGGCGGCCATGCCGAAGACCTGGCCAAGGAATAACAACACCGATGATAAATAGCGCAAGCAGTGTGGTGATCCATACACGTCGATGCCGCAGAGTCTCCGTCGTGGCGCGCTTTGCTTGCACGCGCCCAACATGAACAATAGCGGTCGCCGCGAGCATCGCTATCTCGTGCTCTATCCCGAAGAAGCGTAGCGTTGGGTCTTTGATATTGTTGCCCAGGTCAGCGAAAAACGCCCATGGCAGCGGGCTCAGAACCACATACAGAAACAAGCCAATGGCGAACTGCGTATCAAAAGCAGCAACTACTGCGACGTGCAGTCGTTCGTCGCCTTGGTCCCAGTTTCGTTTGCTCCGCCAGGCCATGAACGAGCGAACGCAGAGCAGGAGGCTCGTGATCACCACAATCCAGCGAAGATAGGAATGCGCGAGCAAGGCGATCTCATACGCGGTCATCCGTATTCCTCCTCATCTGCTGCTTGACCTATCGTTGCTCGGGCGGAATGTCTTTGATGCGCGCCACAAACTCAGTGTGAGCTTGTAGATTCACAGGTCGATGTTTCACCTTGACGCTTGCTGGATAGACGCTGAGATAGTTATTGCCCTTCCAGTTACGAGAGGGTCTGTGAGGACGGGCTGAGAAGCCGCCGCAGCAGTTGGGGCATACGTTGTTCAGAATGCCGTCTACACAGCTTTTACAAAAAGTGCATTCAAACGAACAGATCATGGCCTCGGTCGAGTAGGGCGGCAACGGCTTATTGCAATGCTCACACGTAGGTCGCAATTCAAGCATACAAGAAGATCCCTTCTTTCTGATGCAAGCCTCAGAGCGCCGCGGTTGGAAGCGGTGGGAGCTGGCTCGCGTCGCCCTGATTCAAATACTTGACAAAGGGGTCCCAGGCCGCATCCTGATGCCACTCGTATTCTGTCGAGGCAGCAATCTGTTCTGCACGCTCTTGGCCATAGAGACGGGCAATTATTGCGAGGGCCATGTCGATTCCAGCAGAAACGCCAGAAGAGGTCGCCATGTGACCGTCTTCTACCCAGCGCGCCTTCTCGATCCACTTTACTTTCTCACTCTGGGCGGTCGCGAGTGAGAAAAACTGCTTGTTCGAGGTTGCACGGTAACCATCTAGCAGTCCCGCTTTCGCTAAAATTGCTGATCCCGAACAAACCGACATCGTAACCTGTGCAGTAGCTGAGCGCCGACGGAGGAATTCAAGCATCGCCTCATTGTTTAACTCAGGAAGCGTACCGACTCCACCGGGTAGAAGAATAAGATCAAGCGCGGGACAATCGTCAAACCCGTACTGGGCGAGGGTCTTCGGTCCTTGGGTGGAAGTCACCGCTCCAGCCTTTTGGGCTACAGTAACAATGCGTAACTCTGGTCCCACGCTGCCAAACATTTCGAGAGGACCGTAGACGTCGAGGAGTTCGAAGCCATTGTAAAAGATAGCGCCGAGCGTCAGGGGGGCGTGTGAATCTGACATGATGATGTCTCCTTATTAAAAAATAGTTTACTCAGTAAAGATATTAAGAATCTGTCGGTTGCAAGCCCTGTCTCTTTTTCCAGAGTTTTTTCAGTTCAAGTTGTCGTCGCCCGGAAGCGACTACGGTAGACCGTTGGCGCCACACGTAATGTCCGCAAAAATGCTCGCCGCATTGTGTCGGCGCTGCCAAAGCCACAATCAGCGGCGACATGCTTCAGACCGTGCGGCGATTCTTCAAGGCGGCGGCGCGCTGCTTCGACACGCATCTTCTCGATAAACTGTCCTGGGGTCATGCCTACTTCATGGGTAAACACTCGCGCGAAGTGCCGCGGGCTCATCGCTACTCGACGCGCCAAGGCGAGCACGGAGAGGTCGGCTTCTAAATTTTCGGCAATCCACGTTTGCAATTCACGTAGTGGTTCACGGTCCTTGCTTTGCGCAACGAGAAGAGTGCTGAACTGAGATTGTCCTCCCGGACGTCGCAAGTAGAGGACAAAGTCTCGAGCGATTTGCAGAGCAACCTCGCGACCGTAGTCTTCTTCGACAAGCGCCAGCGCGAGGTCCATGCCAGCCGTCACTCCTGCAGAGGTGTAGATGTTGTGGTCGCGAATGAAGATAGGGTCGGCGTCCACGATGACTTGCGGATATCGCCGTGCAAGTTCTGCGCCCCAGGCCCAATGCGTTGTCGCCCGTTTCCCGTCTAACAGGCCGGCTTTGGCGAGAATAAAACTTCCGGTGCACACTGCGCCGAGCCGACGCACCCGAGGAGCAATGCGTCGCAGCCACGCGAGGAGTTCGTTGTCTTGCACTGCCCTCCTTGTGCCTGGTCCTCCTGCCACAAGGAGGGTGTCGATCCCGTCCCGGATGGTGCGGAATGAACGATCAACCATAACGCCTAAGCCGCCCGAAGCTCTGAGGAGTCCGACTTCTGCGCCCAGCACCTCGACTATGTACGTTTCGTTCTTAACGCCCTGCACCTCACGCAACCAGCGAGCTGTTCCTGCAAACACTGAGAAGGGGCCGGTCACATCGAGCGTCTCAAAATCTGGATACGCAACCAGCGAAATACGGCGTGGGACGGCATGAGCTTGCTCTCCTCGACGATGAGCGGTGTGGACAATCTCACTTGTTCTTACGGGTTGTTGCTTGCCGTTACGGGTGGACATGGCCGCATTATGGCGAGCGCTCCTCTTTGCTGCAAGATGTCTGTAATGACATTTTTCCGACAAATTCTGCCATTTTAGAAGATTTTGTGCCGCCTCTTGCCACGTGGATCCTGTAGCGTTTGCTAGGCAAACACGCCGCCCGAGAAGCGTTGGGTTATGTGGTCCCCGTTGGCGAGGAAGAGCGGTATATTGCCAAAATGCTCAGTATCGTTGAACCATTTATCGCTTCAGATTGAAAAAGGTCCGTCAATGGTCTACAGTCCGCGTCAGCGCTCTTGTTACTACAAAGAAAGGCCAAGACTCTTACCGACTTGGCTAACAATACACGATGAAAAATCTTAGACCTCCCAACCAAACCAAACGCTCAGGCAATTTTGACGGAGCCCAAGATCCTCCGCGAGTCGCCACCGATACAAACAGTGTAGATCAGGTCACCTATGAAGACGTGCCCACAATCCTTGGTTCCTCACTGTCAGAGATTACGCCTGAAGATCGTCCCCATGCTTTGCGCGGGGCTCAGATTCTTGCTCAGTCTCTCACTCTTGAGGGAGTCGACGTGTTGTTCGGCTATCCGGGTGGGGCGAATTTAGAGATTTTCGATGTGCTTCAGGAGTATGGGATTCGCTGTATCCGCGTCGAGCACGAGCAAGGCGCCGCTCACGCCGCCGAGGGATTTGCGAGAGCGACCGGGAAAGTAGGGGTCTGTCTGGCAACCTCGGGCCCAGGAGCGACCAATCTAGTGACTGGCATTGCCGACGCCAACAGTGATTCGGTGCCAATCGTTGCTATTACCGGTAACGTGCCCTCCCATTTATTGGGCAAGAATGCTTTTCAGGAAGTAGACATTGTAGCAATCACCTCCCCTATCACCAAAAAGAGTTTCCTTATTGATCGTGTGGCGAATATACCGACGGTGGTAAAGCAGAGCTTTATGCTGGCGGCTGGTAATCGGCCCGGGCCAGTGCTCATCGATATCCCCAAGGATATCCAACAGCACTACCCGCGCGACCCAGGGGGCCACTATACGCCCCCCCGCATGCCGGCGGAGGTCGCTCTCCCCGAACCGCCTATCGGGCCTATTTCTTCTTCTCAGCTTGAGGTGTGTTGTCAACTTATCCGTGCGGCCCAGCGTCCGATTCTCTATGTGGGCGGCGGCATCAGCAGCTCTGACACTGGTCCTCTCTTACAGCAACTCGCTGAGAAGTTAGGCTGTCCGGTTACTACCACTATAATGGGCCTCGGCGCGTTTCCACCAGATCACCCATTATCGTTACACGTCCTTGGGATGCACGGCACAAAATACGCCAATGTCGCCATCAATGAAGCTGATCTCGTCATAGCTCTGGGCGTTCGCTTTGATGACCGGGTAACCGGGAAAGTGAGCGAATTTATTAAGCACGGGAAGATCATTCATATTGACGTGGACCGGTCGGAACTTAACAAAAACAAACCAGTGACGCTGCCCATCTGCGCCGATTTGCGCGCAGCGTTGCAGCAATTGATTGACGCTGTACAACCGGGTGATTACCGAGAATGGGTTCGCTACGTCACTGCTCTCAAAGAGCGCTATCCGCTGGCCGTGGACGATTCCCCTGAACTCACGCCGCAATATGCTATTACGCTCCTTAGCCGCATGACCGCCGGCAACGCTCTCGTGACTCTTGGCGTGGGACAGCACCAAATGTGGGCAATGCAACATTATCAAGTGAGCCAACCACGCTCTTTTCTCAGCAGCTCAGGGTTTGGGACTATGGGGTTCGGCCTACCAGCGGCCATCGGGGCAAAGGTCGGCTGTCCGGACCGGATGGTCATTGATATCGACGGAGACGGAAGTCTGAATATGACCATCCATGAGTTGAGTACGTGTCACCGTTACGGTATAGGAGTCAAGGTTGTCGTTATCAACAACCAGTGGCTGGGCATGGTCCGTCAGTGGCAGGACATGATCTACCGGGGGCGCCGAGCGGAAAGCAGCCTGAGTGATCCTACCACGGCGGTTAAGCGGCCTGAAGAAGTAGACGTGTATCCCGACTTTCTTTCGATTGCGCACGGGTATCGGGTGAAGGCAGAGCGAGTTACGGGCAAGGAGGAGTTACAGGCTGCGTATGAAAGGATGCTTGCGGACCCCCATGAACCTTATCTGCTCGATATCATCGTCCGCCCAGAAGAGAACGTCTATCCGATGATTCCGGCAGGAGCCACTTATAAAGACATCATTTTGTCTGATGAGGATCTCAAAACGAGTTCTTCTAAGAACGGCCAGGGCTCCAACATCTGACGCCTCTCGCGTCTTGTTCTCTTTGGTTTCGGAACTGCCAGGCCTAGCCAAAGAGAACGCTGTCGGCAGGGGACAAAATAGAAAGGAACGAGCGATGAATATACCAGACTCCGTTCGTGAACTTATTGCGACGGGACCTCTTGCTCATTTGACGACTCTTAATCCTGATGGGAGTCCGCAGGTCACAGTGATCTGGGTTGGCATTGAAAATGAAGAGTTCGTGATCGGTCACATGGGAGTATGGCAAAAAGTCAAAAATATGCGTCGTGATTCGCGCGTGGTGCTCTCTATGCTCGGCAAGGGAAAAAATCCCATGGGCTTGCAGGAATATCTTGTCATTCATGGGAACGCTCGGATTACGGAAGGAGGGGCTGCTGTGCTTCTCCAACGCCTGGCGCACATCTATCTTGGTCCTGATGTCGAATTTCCACCTGCACCCTATCGCAACAATCCTGGCTACATTACCCGCATCACCCCGAGCCGTTTTTCAGGGGTGGGCCCGTGGAACCCGACTCAGAGATAGAACGAAAATTTTCTTCTCCGAATCCCTCGCCCCTTGGGGGAGAGGGCCAGGGTGAGGGGCTTCAAACAGTCTCTTTCCTTTTCTGTCCCCTCATCCTAACCTTCTCCCCGGCGGGGAGAAGGGACCCGTCGGTGCAGCTTCAGTATGAATAAGCCTCTTAAATTGTGACCTATGGGTGCTGCCGCGCCCCTGCAGACTACGAGCCTTTGACGTAGCCCAAGCCTTCCACAATCAGTCCGTCTTTCACTTTCATGAGATTAACGCCGCGCACGGAATTTTGCGCGTCGTCGCCCCACCAGAAACGCCAGCGGATGATCGCCTGGTCTTCAGCTACGACGACGTCTTCGAGATCAAAGTGAGTGTTCGGCGTGGTTGCAATCGACCGCCACAGCGCTACACACGCTTCGCGCCCCACATGACGCGCCCCGTCGGGCGCCGGCGTCGTGTTCTCGATCACGCAGTCCTCGGCAACGAGATCAGCTAATCCTGTGGGATCATGACGCTGAAACACGTCGTTAAACTTCCCTATCACTTCGGCTGTATTTCTTTTCTGCATGCTAGTATCCTTTCTACTATTGTTAATCGCGAGAAGTGAAGCTCATCCGAGCTCAGCTTCGTAAAACGCAATATGTGTGGCCATAGAACATGCCAGCGGGGAGAAATAGAGATCTATAATAACCTCCTGTGATAGTAGAATGAGAGCAGTTCCAACACCGTATTAAGCCTGTGCGCCGCCAGCCTCAATTACTTGTGAGGTAAGTTTACGGGCCACTCTAGCAACCCAGCATGAACGCTGGGAATCCCGCGCTAACCCTGCGCGAGAAC
>JACXTT010013501.1_pt1 | contig 10750 bp, 12 predicted proteins | sample 9270951 | NCBI WGS metagenome assembly JACXTT01 (sample SAMN15532306, study PRJNA645909) | rock metagenome | isolation source: weathered quartz diorite | place: Puerto Rico | collected 2017-06-21
CTTTGCGCGACCCGGCCGGGCTGGAAATATCGCCGGACGAGATAGCGACTGTGCGCCAACGGCTGGAGCGCGAGAACCTGACGGTGCTGGCGTACCGCTTTGAGGGGGATACCTTTTGCAAGGCCCAGCGCTTCGCCGCCTATTCGCAAGCGCTGGGTGACCGGTTCCAGGCGCGGGTATTGCCAGACTCCGCAGCCAACACCGACGTGCCGCCTTTCTTTGCCCGGCATGTCACCAGCCCGCACAGCGTGGTCACTGCGCATTTGATCGATGCGGCAGGCCAGCCCACGATTGCGGCCCGCGACGAAATACTGGCGTTTTTCCGCCAACGCCTCGTGCAGTAGCCGCGCCCGCGCGAAAGGCGCACAATTCGCTTGCAATCGTGCTGAACAGTTAGCATCATTCGCGCCACATGGAGTGAAAAGACCGGTGGCCCAGCCGAACCGCAAGCGGAAGTACCAAGCTATGAAAACAGCAATTGTTATCAATTTGGACTATGAGACCAAGCCCATCGTGAAGTGTCAACAGCTGTGGACGGTCATAGAAACGCGCATGTCGGATGCCGGTTTTGTCAAAATCAGCCGGCGGTTTGTGATCTCCCAAGGCACGGAGGCGGCGGGCAAACTGGCGCGCAGCGTCATTGATGGCATTGAAAGCGAGTACCTGCCCAAGGGTCACAGTGCGATGGCCTATGTGCGCGATTTCTATGCCGTGCCCTATGACGCCATCATCAACCTGGCCGGGCCGGTATCGCACGCTATCGAAGTCGACATGATGGCCTCAGGCGCGTTTCAGAAGTTCTTTACCTGAGTGGGGCCCGAGCAGGCATAAAGTGGCCCAGCGCGAAGGCTGGGCCAAATCCGCGAGTACGCGGCACGCTCCAAGGAAAGAAAAGAGCGCGGGGCAGTCGCCCGATCGGTTGGATAGGAAGCCGCAGTCAAAAGTTCCGTGCAAGCTTGCACAGTGGCTGGAGCCGCAACGGGCTTGCAGCATCAGGGCGTCTCCAGACGCCTGAAGGCCCGCCACAGTGCCAGGTCGTAGCCAATTTTGAGCACACCGCAAACCACCAGTGGCGCCGCCGGCCAGGACGACTGAAATAGCCAGCCCGCCAGCAAGGGGCTGGCCGCGGCCGCCAGGCTGCGGGGCACCGCGGTAAAGCTGGCGGCGGCAGCGCGCTCGCTGGCTTGCACCACCGACATCACAAATGCGCTACGGGCCGGCACATCCATGGACGACACCATGGCGCGCAGCAGTAGCAAGGCCAAGGCCCAGCGCACATCGTTGGAAAAGGCTGCAGCCACCAGGCACAAACTGGCTGGAATATGGGTCCAGACCATGGTGTTGACCAAGCCGATCTGCTTGGCCAGGCGCGGCGCCGCCATTTGCGAAAAGGCGCCCAGCAGTCCGCAGCCAAAGAAGAAAGCGCCGGCACTGGCCAGCGACAAGCCAAAACGCTGAAACAGCCACAGCGCCAGCAGCGAATTGACCACCAAACCACCGGCAAACGAGTCCACGCAAAACAGCGCCGCCAGTCGCACCACCACTGCTTTGGAGGGTCCCAAGGGTGTCGGCTTCGCAGCGTCCTGCGCGGCGTCAACAGTGGGCAGGCTGCGGTATGCCATGCAGATGGCCAAGCCGATTGCTGCATACAGCACGAACATGGCACGCAGCGCAGCCAGCCGGTCCATGCCCAGATCCAACACCAGCCGATCCGGCAACCCCGACAACAACGCCCCCAGCGCCGCACACAGCGTGCCGACCAGGGCATAGCGGGCAAACAGTTGGGTTCTGGTTGCAGCGTCCGGTGTGCTGGCCAAACGCGCGTGCTCCAGCGGCAGGAAGACACTGACATCCCCCGAGCTGGGATTGATGGTTCCTATAAAAGCCACCAGCAACAATACCCCTAGAGAAGGCGCTACCGCAAAGCCCACACCGGTGGCTGCCATCAGCAGGGCTGCGGCCAGCATCAATGCCTTGCCGCTCCACCGGGGGCCCCAGGCGCCCACCAGCAGCGTGGTCAGCGCCGAGCCCAACAACGTGGCTGTCGCAATGGCGCCTACTGCGGCGCCACCAAAGCCCAGGGCCAACAGGTAGACCGGCAGCAGTACAGCGACAAAGCCGTCGGCCACACCGCGCAGCGCCCTGGCGAAAAAAATCACCAGCGTACTGCGGTTCCAGGGCGAGAATTCAAATCCTTGCATGCAGGGCAGAGGTTACCGCAGTGCCTGCCGCCTGTCTCAACAGCATGCGTTGTACAGTCGCACCATGCCCAGCGATAGCAGCCTCCACCGCCCCTACTGTGCCCGTTGCCTGCGGCCCTGCCGTACCTGCATCTGCCAATGGATACGGCCAACCGTACCTATGGCGGATGTGCTGGTGCTGCAGCACCCGCTGGAGGTGGACCATGCCAAAAATACCGCGCGCCTGCTGCACCTGAGCCTGCCCGGCAGCCGCCTCCTGGTTGGCGAGGCGTTTGACGGGGCGCGACTGCAAGCCGCATGGGCCGTGCCAAAGTACACGGTGCTGCTGTACCCCGCCGCCGTCGCAACCGCGTCGGGCCTTGCGCCGCCAGACCCCGATCCGCAATGCCTGCAAGACGTGCAGAACCTGCGTCTGGTGGTGCTGGACGCGACCTGGCGCAAAAGTCGCAAGATGCTGCACCGCAGTCCTCAACTGCAAGGCCTGCCCCGCTTGTCGTTGAACGCGGTGCCCGCATCGCATTACCGGATTCGCAAGGCACACCAGGCCGGGCAGTTGTCTACCTTGGAGGCGACCTGCGCAGCCTTGGCACAACTCGAAGGTGACGCCGCGCGCTGGCAGCCACTGTTGCAAGCCTTCGACGGCTTTGTTGCACAGCAGTTGGCCTATCTACCTACCCCCAGATGAGCGCAGCGCGCGCCAGCCGTGACACCTGGGTGCCAGCCCGCCGCGCAAACCCCGATCACAATCGGGGCACTATGCAGCATTCAACCCACACCCCTGGCCTGCAGGGCGCATCCAACTTCCGCGACCTGGGCGGCTACCTCGGCGCCGACGGCCGCCGTGGGCGGCAGGGTCGCGTGTTTCGATCGGACCATCTGGCCCGTGTAACTGCGGCTGACCGTCAGGTACTCCAAACACTGTCGGTGGGCTGCAGCATTGATCTTCGCGGCGTGACCGAAGCCGCAACCAGCGCCTACGCCATTCCAGGTGTGGCTGTGCTGGCCTTGCCGATTGAGCCCACCGTGGTGCAGAACGTGCGCAAATTGCTGGACAGTGGTTACGTGCCCGACGTGGCAGAAACTGTCGAACTGATGTGCGACACCTACCGCGGCTTTGTGCACCAGCAGGGCCCCACCTTTGGTCGCTTGCTGCGCCAGTTGTTGCAGCACCCCATGCCCACCGTGTTCCATTGCACGGCGGGCAAGGACCGCACCGGCTTTGCTGCAGCGCTGCTGCTGTCCATTCTGGGCGTGCCGCGCAGTGTCATCATGGACGACTACCTGCTCAGCAACACGCTGTACCGCCGCGACCCACATCTGGTGGCGCACGGCCCGGCACACGTGGTCGAGGTGTTGTGGCAGGTGCAGCCGGCCTTTCTGCAAGCCGCATTCGATTGCATGGACAAGGACTACGGCGGCGCGACGCAGTACCTGGCCACCATGGCAGGAATCGACGCTACCGCACAGGAGACATTGCGCAATATGCTGTTGGAAACCGTGCCTGCGTAGGGCCATTGCAAGACCTTGTTTCAGCGCAATGCCCGTCACTTTTTTGCGCAAATGTGCGGCACATGAAAATGCGTGGACAATAGAGGGGTCAGCTCACGATCGAAGTTGGCGATTTAAAAAGGTATAAAGAAAATGGCAACTGCAAAGAAAGTGGCTCCTAAAGCCGCTACAACTCCCAAAGCAAAAGCAACTCCAAAGACCGCTGCCAAAGCGGCTGCTCCAGCAAAAGCCGTGAAGGCCAAGGCTGTTGCGAAGAAGGCTCCCGTCTCCAAGACGGCCAAGGCCATCGCAAAGTTGAGCACCAATATTGCCAAGCTGACGGAGCGTAAAAACAAGATCGCTTCGGAAATCCAAGCCCTGCGCGATCAACGTACGGCCCTGAAGGCACCAGCCGCCGCCGCTGCACCTGCTGCTGCCCCCAAGGCCGCTGCTCCCGCAAAGGCCAAGAAGGCTGCTGCCAAGAAGTAAAGCGATGCGCCCTGTGCGCACCTGAAATGGCTCCCTGGTGGAGCCATTTTTTTTTGCGCGCTCTTACAAGTCTGCTGGCATGCGCGGCCCGACACCAGCGCCGCTCAGCAGGTTGTAGGCCATCCAGCAGGCCACTGCCGCGTAGGCAATGCGTGGCATCCACTGCGCAACCTGCTCCCAAAACAGCGACAGTGATTGCGCCTCGGTGCGCGTATGGCGCAACAGCATGTCGGGCAAGCTGCCGCTGACTTCACCGGTGCGGACAAACTCGATGACGCTGATGGGGCCCAGGAAACCCGGTTCTGTGATCTGCTGCTCCAGGGCCTGCGACAAGCTGGCGCCGCGCTGCATGCTGGGCTTGATGCGGGCATAGGCCTGGCGCATGGCCGGCGCCTCGATGGTCGCCAGCGCCATGGGCAAGGCCTCAAACATGGCCACACCGGCTTGCAGCAGCAGGGCCAGGCTCTCAAAAAAATACACCGCATTGCGCCGTGCAATGGCCGCACCAAACAGCGGCACATGCAACAGGCTGCGTTGTCCGGTTGCGCTGCGCAAGCACTGCTTACCGACGATCCATGCGGCGGCCAGTAGCAGTAAGGGCTTGACCACCTGTAGCAGATAGCCCGCTGCCGACAGTGTGCCAGCCACCAGTTGCGGCAGCCCCTGAATGAACAAGGCCAGGACCAACACCACAGCCGGCAGCATCATGCGCGAGCGCATGGCACTTTCGTTCTGGGCTTGCTCGGCGCGCAACTGGGCCAGGCTATGGTACATCGCGGCCGGGCTGCCGGCCGCCAGCGCAGCGCGAACCAGTTGGCCTTCCAGCGGCGTGAACAGGCCGGCGTTCTGCGCGGCCACTGCTGGGTTGGCGCCGCATGCCACGGCCTTGTGCACCGTCGCTATTGCATGCGCTGGGATGCCGGCCAGTTTGATCAAACCCCAGGCGCGATCAGGCGGCAAGCCTGCGGTCTCCATCGCGGCAAGCTGCGCAAACAAATCGGCACGCGCGCGGCTGGGCAAAAGACGGGCCATGGTGTGGGAGGTGGTGGTGTCGCAAGTCCTGGGGGTCGGTTTATTATGCCGAACCAGTAACGCAGAGGGTGCACCGTGGAATTTCAACCCATACTCGACGACATTGCCGCACAGATTCAGCCTTTGCTGGGTTCAGCGGGCCAGGTGGCGAGCTACATACCGGCGCTGGCGCGGGTCTCACCACTGCAGTTCGGCATGGCGCTGCGCACCTGCGGTGGTCAAGAGGCCAGTGCGGGCGACAGCAACACGCCGTTTTCCATTCAGAGCATGTCCAAGGTGTTTTCATTGACCTTGGCCATGCGCAGTCTGGGCGACACACTGTGGGAGCGCATCGGGCGTGAGCCCTCGGGCAGTCCCTTCAACTCGCTGGTGCAGTTGGAGACCGAGCGCGGCATTCCGCGCAACCCCTTCATCAATGCCGGCGCCATAGCGGTGGCGGACCGCCTGTTGAGCCTGGGCGATGCCAAAGCCGACATGCGGGCCCTGCTCTCAAGCCTGTGCGGTGAACCGGTCACGATGGACCCGGAAGTCGCGCAGTCGGAAGCGGACACCGGATTTCGCAATGCGGCGCTGGCCAATTTCATGAAGGGCTTTGGCACTTTGGACAACGACATTGATCGTGTGCTGGATGTCTATTTCAACCAGTGCGCCATCCGTATGAGTTGCCTGCAGGTGGCGCGAGCTGCCGGTTATTTGTGCCGCGACGGCGTGCACCCCTATGACGGCACGCAGGTGGTGACCGAGGCCCAGACCCGGCGCGTCAACGCGTTGATGCTGACCTGTGGCACCTACGACGCAGCGGGTGAATTTGCGTTTCGCATCGGCCTGCCGTGCAAGAGCGGCGTGGGCGGCGGCATTGTGGCGGTGGTGCCCGACACCTTGAGCCTGTGCGTCTGGTCGCCGGCTTTGGACAAGACCGGCAATTCGCACCTGGGGCGTTTGGCACTGGAGCTGTTTGTGTCCAAGACGGGCTTGTCCGTCTTTTGATGTCAGTGCAATGCCAGATGCTGTGACAGCTGGCCAAATACGGCAGCAACCCGGCGCAAGTGGCGCGATTCGGTATGCGTGAGCAACCAGAGTTCGGTTTGGCATTCATCCAGAACCGGACCCAACTGTCGCAAGTCAGCGCGGCCTTCGGCCAGGAACAGCGGCAGTATGCCAACACCCAGGCCCTGTGCCACCAGCTCGGCCACCGTCAAAATGCTGTTGACCCGGTAGCGCGGTGCAATTTTTGGAAAGTGCTTTTTGCGCCACACCACCGATGGATGCTCGGGTAGCGCGTCATCTGGTGCAATCCATGGAGCGTGATCGACGTCCGTTTGACCACTGCCGCCGGTTTGCGCGGCAAACAGCGCGACGCGAATAGGCCCAATGTGTTTGCCCACCAGGTGCGGTGGTGGCCGCTTGGTGGCCCGCAGTGCAATGTCGGCGTCGCGACGTGTCAGGCTGGCCAGCTCGTTGCCTGCATGCAATTCAAAGCTGAGCAGCGGGTGCAGGCTGTGCAGCTTGCGCAGCGCGGGGGCCAGCAGACCATGCAGGATGGTGTCGGTGGTGGTGATGCGCACCGCACCCGACACCTGCTCGGGCTGCATCAGCGCCAGCGCGCGCGCCGCCTCCAACTGCGCCTCCATGTGTTCGGCGTGCTGGGCCAGGCCCTGCGCCATGTCGGTTGGCAGATAGCCCGCGCGCGAACGCGCAAACAGCCGTTGGCCCAGGCCTTTTTCCATGCGCTGCACCGTGCGAAAGACGGTGGACGCATCCACATTCAGGCGGGCGCCGGCGTCCGCCAAGGTGCCGCTGCGCGCCAGTGCCAGCACAACCTCCAGATCGGATGGGCTGATTTTGTATTGCAAATGCGCAACTGTAGTTTGCATGCTTTCCTATTTTCATTGCATTGACGAAATCCTATATTACCTCCATCGTCAATTCAATGGAGCCCTGCAATGAAGCGTTCAACAACACCGAGCTACACCCTGGTCAGCCACACCTTGTGCCCCTACGTGCAGCGCGCCGCCATCGTGTTGACGGAGAAGGGCATCGCCTTCAAGCGCAAGGATGTTGACCTGGCCCACAAGCCGCAATGGTTCCTGGACTGCTCGCCCTTGGGCAAGACGCCCGTGCTGCTGGTCGAGGATCAGGCGCTGTTTGAGTCCGCTGCCATTTGCGACTACCTGGACGAGACCTGCTCGTCGGCCCTGCACCCGGACGATGCCCTGGTGCGCGCGCAGCACCGCGCCTGGGTGGCGTTTGCGTCCGAGACCTTGCAAAGCATCGCCGGCTTCTACAGCGCGCCGGATGAGCAGACCCTGATCGCCAAAGCTGGCGACCTGCGCGCAAAATTTGACCAACTGGAACGTGCACTGGTTCAGGCCAACCAGGACGGGGCATTCTTCGGTGGGCAGCACTTCTGCATGGTAGATGCAGCCTTCGCGCCGGTGTTTCGTTACTTCGACGTGTTTGACCAGATTGCAGACTTTGGAATCTTGTCGCATGCGCCGCGCGTCCATGCCTGGCGCTTGGCGCTGCAGGTGCGCCCATCGGTGGTCGGCGCCGTCAATGCGCAGTACCCCGAGCTGCTGCGCAGCTTTCTGGCGCAACGCCGCGGTGCGCTGGCGGCGCGCATGCTGTCATGGGTTTAAGCGAAAAAACTCGCATAATGTTTTGGACAAGGAGTCGATAACGAGAAGCCGTTTCAGCACAAGGAGCGACTGATATGAAGACTTGGCAGGGCGACTTGCTCAGCATCACGGAGTCCGGGCAATCGGAGGGCGAGGTGTTTGCCAGCATCGAGGCCGCGTCGCGCGCGCTCGGTTTTGAATACTGCGCCTATGGGTTGCGCATGCCGATTCCCATCTCCAACCCCAGAACCATCATGCTCAGCAACTATCCCGTTGCTTGGCAACAGCGCTATGCCAGTCAGGGCTATTTGCATGAAGACCCCACGGTGCTGCACGGGCGGCGATCGCAAGCACCGCTGGTGTGGTCCGACAACGTTTTTGTGGATACCCCCGCTCTGTGGGCAGAGGGGCAGTCCTTCGGTTTGCGCTTTGGTTGGGCACAGTCCAGCCTGGATGCAGTCGGAGTCGGTGGCATGCTGACCCTGGCGCGATCGCATGGCGCGTTGAGCGCCCGCGAGTTGGCCAGCCATGAAATGAAAATGCGCTGGCTGGTCAATATTTCACACCTGGCGCTGTCGCGTATCTATGTGTCTGCCATGGGCAAGGACACACTGGGTGAGCTCACGCCGCGCGAGATTGAAGTGCTGAAGTGGACAGCCGATGGCAAGTCATCCAGCGAGATATCGGACCTGTTGTCTGTGTCCGAGAACACAGTCAATTTCCACATCAAGAATATAGTTGCCAAGATGCGCACCGCCAATCGGACGGCAGCCGTGGTGCGTGCCGCAATGCTGGGCTTGTTGAACTAAGGCGCCCTTTGGTCTATATTGGTAGCAAGTATTTTGAAACAAATTGCAACAGACGCGCGTGCCCGCCCCATGCATCTCTCACCCGACGGATTGATCCGACTGACCATGGAGCAACTGCTGTCCACGCCGTTGACGCACCTGGTGTCCGGTCTCGACGCGGACCCGCAAGCAAAGCTTGATGCCTGTGGCAAGCCAACATCCATCTCCGGCTACACCGAGTGGGTCAGTGCCAATGAACCCTGCATTTCCATTGGATGGGACTGGTGCAGCCAGCCCACGCCCAACGGCCACCGTTGGGCCCGCGTCGGCCTGCCGCGCAGCAACCTGATGCTGACACGCGATTGCGGCAATGACGCCAGTTGGCATGGCAACCTGGAAATCCTGGGTTCGGTCGTGGATGCCATGAGCTGGCCGCAGGCGATGACGGAGGCGCTGGCCCTGCGTTATGGCTGAAGTGTTGCGCGTTGGCCCTACCAGATTTGGTAGTTACTAGCTGGCGATACTTGTAGTTCACTAACATCATCTTTTGCCGAGGAGATGATGTGAACATTGTTACGGGCACTCCTGCAGATTTGTCTTCCGAAATCATGGCGGGTGTGGCCCGCTACCGGCACCGTGTGTTTGTTGAAAAGCTGGGTTGGCAATTGCGCAGCGAGAACACGCTGGAATATGACCAGTTCGACCGAGACGACACGGTCTATGTGGTGGCACACAATGCGCAGGGCGAAGTCATCGGCACAGCCCGCCTGCTGCCCACCACACGGCCCTATTTGCTGGCAGAAGTGTTTCCCCATTTGCTGCATGGTCTGCCGCCACCGCAGTCACCCGAGGTGTGGGAGCTGTCGCGCTTCGCAGCCGTTGATTTCAGTGTCGATGGCGGCTCCGCGCTGGCGCAATTTTCATCGCCGGTGGCAGTAGGTTTGTTGCAGGCTTCGCTGGAATGTGCGGCCGCCCATGGGGCCAAGCGCTTCATCACCGTGTCGCCTCTGGGCGTCGAGCGACTGCTGCGCATTGCCGGCTTCAGGGCCCACCGCCTGGCGCCACCCGCATTGGTGGACGGCAACCCCATTTTTGCCTGCTCCATCAGTTGCGAAGCCCCCAGCACGACTGTGCTGTCGGGCGTTGCAGGCGCACATGCGTTGCCCGCCTAGCGCTGGGTTGGCACAGAGGGTAGGGCTCCTCATCACAGTCCTCACACAAGGTGGATAACCATGCTAAAGCTCGGAAAATACCGCAATGCCATTTTGCTGACGGGTTTGTTCCTGGTGATCTTTGCAGCGGTCATGGTCTTGACCTTTGTGATCTCGCGCCAGATTGCCGCAGACGCCATTTCATTGAACCTGGCGGGTCAGCAACGCACCCAGGTGCAACAACTGGTGAAGACCGTCTTGCTCTTGGAGCAGGGCAGCACCCAGGGCGTCATTGACAGCAATGGGGCCAGCAGTTTCTCGGAACAGCAAGACCTGTATTCCACGGTTGACGCACTCAACGCCGCGCTGACCGCTTTCCGCGAGGGCGGCGAGACGCTGGAGAATGGCAAACGGGTTGAGCTCACGCCACAGGAGGACCCGCAGGCAGCGGCCTTCTTTCAGTTGTTGGACGAGATGTGGACTCCCATCAACGCCAAGGTCCAAGAGTTGCGCAAACAAAAGGATGTGACCCAGCAAGACTATGGCGCGCTGCTGCAGGTGCTGGTGCCGGACAACCTGAATCTGTTGCAGGCATCCAATTTGCTGACGTCGCGCATGGAGGCACTGTCTGCCGAGAAAGCATCCACACTGCGCAATATTCAAACGGTGGGCATATCGCTGGCCCTGGTAAATTTTGTGTTGATTCTGTATGTGTTCCTGGGCCGCCTGCGTGCCAGTGACAGCGAGGTCGAGCGCTCGCAAACAGAAACCGCCAATATCCTGCGCACCATGCAAGAGGGGCTGTTCCTGCTGGACAGCAACTTCCAGATTGGATCCCAGACCTCGCAGGCCTTGAGCCAGGTGCTGGGTGCGCCGGTCAAGCCCGGCTCCGATTTTCTGACATTGCTCAAACCCATGGTTTCGCCGAAAACCTTTGAGACCACCAAGGAATACATCGAGCTGCTGCTGCGCTTTGACGTCAA
>JACXTT010013502.1_pt1 | contig 10749 bp, 9 predicted proteins | sample 9270951 | NCBI WGS metagenome assembly JACXTT01 (sample SAMN15532306, study PRJNA645909) | rock metagenome | isolation source: weathered quartz diorite | place: Puerto Rico | collected 2017-06-21
CTGGGGGCGAGCCGGATCACCGCAGTCTCATCGGAACAGAAGGCCCTTATTCCCGTTTGATTGCTGACCAGGGGATAAGCCACCACCTGGTATTTGTGCCCATCCGTTTCCGAGTTGACGCACGTGCGAAGCTCAAATCGATAGCCAGACTTTTGCCCGGAGGCAAGCAGATGGTCCACCGGCTGTGCTCGATCTGAAGTCGGCGAAGATCCGCCCTTCCCACCAAGACTGGATAGGTTGCACGTGTAGCCATCGCGATACCGGGATAAGTAGCTAATCTCAGCTGTATTGAGAATTCTTACAGACCCGACCGCTGAGGCTTCGTTTGCCGCCATCCTCGCGCGCAACAGATTCGGAATGGCGATGGCGGCGATGATCAGAATAAAGGGGATGATCGCGAAGGCTCCGTAGCCCATGACCAGGCCCGCGGTGGCCATCCCGTCTCCCTTCAACCGGCCATTGCTCTTGCGGATCTCGGACCGCGACATGTGGCCGAGGATGATGGCTGCGATGGCGATCGGAAAGATCAGCAGGCCGAAGATTCCCGTCACCAGGCTCGCAAGGGCTTTTCCGCTGGTCTCGCCTGGTCCCAGGGACGGGGGCAGGCGGGGGTGGCGCTGGAATTTGCGGAGCTGATGCGGCAAGCATGGGCTGCCCGCAACGATTGCAGAACTGACTGTTATCCGGAAGAGTCGCACCACATTTTGAACAGAACATCACCAAGCCCTTCGTTCGCAATCCGAAAATCGATTGACAAAGTATTCTTGCGATACGGCTCCGTCAACGTCGGACTTATGCGAAAAGAAATTCCTTCGCCCTCAGTTCTTTGATCGTATCACGCAGCTTGGCCGCCTTTTCGAATTCGAAGCGCTTGGCCGCCTCGCGCATATCGCTTTCGAGCTTGGCTACATAGGCGTCGAGTTCTTCTTGCGTCTTGAACTCGGGAACGCCGTCGGCGTCGGCGGTCGTCAGGTCGGTATAGTCGGCGCCGACGATCGCGGCTAACGTCATGTCGAGCGGACGAATGATCGACTCGGGAGTGATTCCATTCTTCTCGTTGTAAGCCTGCTGGATGGCGCGGCGGCGGTTGGTCTCGTCGAGGGCTTTTTTCATCGAGTCGGTCTTTACGTCGGCGTAAAGAATCGCCCGCCCATTCAGGTTGCGCGCGCAGCGGCCGATCGTCTGGATCAAAGATCCGGCCGAGCGCAGGAAGCCTTCTTTGTCAGCGTCGAGAATTGCGACCAGCGAAACTTCGGGCAGGTCGAGTCCCTCACGCAACAGGTTGATGCCGATCAGCACGTCGAATTCGCCGCGGCGCAGATCCCGCAGGATCTTCACGCGCTCAAGCGTCTCGATCTCCGAATGCATGTAGCGGCACTTCACGCCGACTTCGCCATAGTACTCGGCCAGGTCTTCGGCCATACGCTTGGTCAGGGTGGTGACGAGCACGCGCTCGCCGATCTCGGCCCGCTTCCGGATTTCATGCAGCAGGTCGTCGATCTGACCTTTGACCGGCCGCATCTCGACCGGAGGATCGACCAAGCCCGTCGGGCGGATGATCTGCTCCACCACCACGCCCGCCGACTTGGTCAACTCATACGGTCCCGGCGTGGCTGAAACATACACGATCTGATTCGTGCGGTGTTCGAATTCCTCGAAGGTCAGCGGACGATTGTCGAGCGCCGACGGCATGCGAAATCCGTACTCGACCAGCGTCTGCTTGCGCGAGCGGTCGCCATGATACATGCCGTGCAGTTGCGGCACGGTCTGGTGCGACTCGTCGATGAACAGCATGAAGTCGCGCGGAAAATAATCGAGCAGCGTCGGCGGCGGTTCGCCGGGAAGGCGTCCGGTGAAATGGCGAGAATAGTTCTCGATGCCGTGGCAATAGCCCATCGCCTTGATCATTTCCAGGTCATACATCACGCGCTGATGGATGCGCTGCGCCTCGACTGCGCGCCCCTGCTTCTCCAGTTCCACTTCCCACCACGCCAGTTCCTGCTTGATCGAAGCAACGGCCGAGGCGCGTGTTTCTTCTTTCATCACGTAGTGCGTCTTGGGATAAATCGGCAAGCGCATGTAGCGCTGCTTCACTGTGCCGAACAGGGGATCGATCTGCGACAGCGACTCGACCTCATCGCCGAACATCTCGATGCGATACGCCATGTCGTCATAGGTCGGATAGATTTCGATCACGTCACCGCGCACGCGAAACGTGCCTCGCCGGAATTCACCTTCGGTGCGCTCGTAGAGGATTTCGACCAGCTTCTTCGTAATGTCCTGGCGCTTGATCTTTTGCCCTTTTTCCAGGAACAGCAGCATGCCGTAGTAGGCTTCCGGCGATCCCAACCCGTAGATGCAACTGACCGAGGCGACGATCAGGCAGTCGCGGCGCTCGAACAGCGACCGCGTTGCCGAAAGCCGCAGCTTGTCGAGCTCGTCATTAATAGTGGCTTCCTTCTCGATGTAGAGATCGGCCGCCGGCACGTAGGCCTCGGGCTGGTAGTAGTCGTAGTAGGAGACGAAGTACTCGACCGCATTCTGCGGGAAAAAGCTCTTGAACTCGTGGTAGAGCTGTGCCGCCAGAGTCATGTTTTGGGCCATCACTAGGGCGGGACGATTCGCTGCCTCAAACCCCTGTGCACTGGTGTAGGTCTTGCCGGAGCCGGTCACCCCCAGCAATACCTGGTGCTGTTCCCGGTCGAAGACGCCGCGCGTGAGGCTCTCGATGGCTCTCCCCTGGTCGCCTTGGGGCTTGTACTCGCAAGTGAGTTTGAAGTCCATGGGTGGTGTCAATTAGATGAGACTGTCGGCTAATCGGCTCGACAGACTAGCCTGGGATTTCCACTTCTGTATAGGTACCGGGTTTTGCCGCAATCACCGATGCCACAATCTCTGGAATCATCGCCCGGATCAGCCGCCACCGGCCTTTACCCAAAACCACCACGGCAATCTTGCGTTCCGCAAGGTTCTGCTGGTAACGGATATTCTTGTCGGTGGTGAGCGATACGTTAAACCCGGCTTGTTCCGCGGCGCGGAGCAACTCGCCATTGGTCAGCGTATGCCATCCCTGCGCCTTCGCTTCCCGGACTTCATGTCCGGCCAGCGAAGGGGCGATCCCCCCAGGAGTGCCATGATCGAACAGGATGAGCATTGGAACAGTACTAGCGGGTATGCACAGGCGAGTCAAGGCTGCGGGCAGCAAATTCCAGGACTGCCCGGACTTGTTCGGGTGTAACGTCGAACTGCTCCGTCAATTCCTCCATGGTCATACCATCTTCCAAGTTTTCGAAGATGGTAGCTACGGGTAGGCGGGTGCCGCGGAATACCCAAGCACCGCTCACTTTTCCAGGAACGCTTTCCACCGCCGGGCATTGCGACCAGTCCAAAGGCATTCTATCCTCTAGTAGCATCGTAAACCCAATTGATTTCACGGGTAAGGCTAAACTTTAAAAAGGCCGATTGTAGGTCCCCGTGAGCTGGTCCGAATGACTCGGGCACCTGGTCACCTTGGGGCTTGTAATTGCTAGCGAGCTTTAAGTCCACGGCCTCCATTATAAGGTGGAAGCCGCAAGAGACTCTGGACGGGCTGTCCATCGCAACCCTATGTAATCATTCCCCGTCGGGCTGCCGGTTTCGGCAGATTTATCCTAAGGTGTTTCCCTTAGAGCCTGAGCAAAACTCTGTCGGGCCTCTGCCCTCAGCCCGAATGGAACCGCGTTGTTCACTGCAAAACACGAGGCCTCCTGATTTTCACACTTTGTTAACGGTTTTCCGTAGATTTGGCCGCGCGGATGCTGAGGCAGCCACAAGACCCGAATTCTAGGTGCGCATCGGACCCTCAGTGCTGCCCAGCGCACGGGCGGCATCCCTTGCGCAACTCGCGAGGAGCAGTACATGGAAGAACAGATCAGCCGACTGGGGCACCGCGAGAAGCAGATCGTCGATCTCCTTCTCCAGGGTTGTGACAACTCAGAGATTGCGCAGGATCTGAATATCGCCGAGCGCACCGTCAAAGCGCACTTCAACCGCTTGTTCCTGCGTTTTGGTATCAAAGGCGGAATCAAGCGCGTCAAGCTCGCCACTATGCTCTACAGGAGACAGCTATGGTCGGAGAGACAGCCCACCCCCGTGGACCCAGCGAACGTGAACACGCCATCATCCAGCTCGTCGCCGAAGGCTGTAAGAACCGGGAAATTGCGGATTCCCTCGGCACAACCGAACACGTTATCAAGAACTACCTCCGCGTAATTTACGACAAGCTCGGCCTCTGGAACCGGGTCGAGCTGGCGCTCTGGTATGAAGCCCGCCAGCACGAGCAGGCGTACCAGGCGTAAGCAAAGTCAGCACTGAAAGTTGACTCGAGCCACGACGCGGGCACTGCGAACCAGCTGCCCGCGTTTTTTGTTTTCATGGGTGGATCGAGGAAGAGCCGAGTCGGATGAATGGACCTACTCGCAGGCGGCGCGCCCGGCCGGCTCGAACTGGTCCAGCTGCGCTTCCCGCTGCGTTGCGGCGTGGCCGCCCGGCGTCTTGCCGTACTGCTCTTCGCCGGCACAGTAGTAGAGGGCGGTCTTCGGATCGACCCACACCTGTACATTCGGATTTCCCCGCCGGACCGGCGGTTCCGGTGCCTCGGCGAGCCCCAAACTGACTAGCGCGCGCTCCCATGGACGCAGACGCGGTTTTCGCTGCGGGCCCGGCGGCGTCGCCGAGAGCACCCACACCATCGCAAACGTCGATACGATGATCGCTACTACTAGGTAGAGGTCGGCGCGGTGGAAGCGCAGTTTCAGACGCAAGTCCCGAAGGTTCCACGGTGCCGGTGCAGGGTTTTCGTCGCTGCTTTCCTCCAACCCAGATTCGATCCCCGGAGTCGCGTGGGGCACCGTGACGAGTTGCTTCATATACGACAAGTCCGCGCCCGGCCACTCGCTTTCCGCTTCGTCATCTGCGATGGCGTCTGTCTCCTCGGCTGGACATGGAATTTCAACCGCATCGGGAAATCCGAGGGCTGCGGACTCTTCGGTGCTGCCGTCGTGGTGGTCGGGCGATCGATCCGGCCACAAGCCCTGTTCCTGGCCCATCAGCCACAGCGACGCCCATTTCCGCTGCATCTCCTCCCCGGGACGAAATTCTTCCCCCAAACATTTGCCGCAAAGCGGCTCGCCTTCCTTGGTGGGAGCGCCGCAACGTCCGCAGAGGGGCTCCGGTTGCCCGGCACCCTTTCGTTTTGCGTTGTGTTCCTGGATGGTGAAGGCGGCGGCCAGCATGTCCTGAAAGGACTGCTCATCCAGCTTCAGCTTGGGCCTGCTTGAGGACATGGGACCCGGAGAGGAGGGCCTGGGCTGACTTCATTGTAGTGCAAGTCGGGTACCGAAGAAGCACGAAAACGCGCCGCAAGCGGGCAGGTCGCAGGTGGCAGGTTTCAGGTGCGGACCAGGCTTATTCCTGGCGTTCACAAAGGATCTGCCGGTGACCTAACGCCTGAAACCTGCCACCCGCCAGCTGTTACTGATGACCTGATCCTCACAGGACGTACCCCTTGGTTCCCGTTTCCGGATTTCACAATGGGAATCGGTTCATGAGGGCACTCTAAGCGAGGCCCGGCAAGACCTCAGCGACGGAGTGTAACTCCAACTTTTGTAAGGTACTTAGACTGTCAGCGAACATTTGGCGAACAGGGTGCTTCTAGTTCCAGCGGGTCGCGACCCCAAGACTGAAACTGAAGGAGCGGACGAACACTCATGATCAACCTCAGCGAAATTAAGATCACGCCCCGGGACCAGCAGGTGTTGCGCCTGCTGGTGCAGGGCTGCAGTAACAAGGAAATCGCCAGTCACCTGAACATTAGCCCGCGCACGGTAAAGCAACATCTTCGCACTCTGTTTCTCCGTGCCGGGATCAAAGAAGGGCGCAAGCGGGTGAAACTCGCTACCGCCATGTTCATTAAGGAACAGGTGAAGCCATGCAACCGCGTGATCGGCTAACCACGAAGGAAATTCAGGTCGCAACCCTGGTTTGGCAGGGCCTGACCAACCGCGACATCGCGGGCGTGCTCGGCACCAGTGAGCAGGTGGTGAAGAATTACCTGCGTACCGCCTTCGACAAGCTGGGAGTTTGGACGCGGCTGGAACTCGCGCTCTATGTGGCCAGCCATGGCGGAGCCAGTTGGCATCTGGAGCTCGGGCTGGCGCCCTTGCCTCCCCGTAACGACTGGAAGTCGCACCCGGCGGAGGAAGGCGCTCCATTTGCCGAGCGCCGGCCAGCAGCTTCTCGCGCTACCTAAAAGGTGGTACATAGAACGTAGGAGATCTTCTTTCGGGGCCGCGTCCGGACAGTCGGCGGGTCGGACACCCCGTGGCCAGCCGGCTTTGCGTACCCGGTCTCAGGGCGGGTCTGGAGTGATCCTTATCGTCCGGATTTCTCTCGCGGAAAGCGATTGCACACCGGCGATCGATCGGACTCTGCAGAGAGCGGTGGACACTCCTTCGGAGAATTCTCTAAGTAGCTTGCTTTCAGAGGGTTCTCTTTCCGGAGCCCGGTGCGCAGAAATTTTCTGTAATTGCTCTGCAGCGGGCCATCTCGGTAATGAAATTGCTGAGTTACTGGTGGACTAGTATCGACCCTTTTCGTCAGTTGAGTCCCACGGAAACTGAGGTAGGTATGGGATACAAAGAAACTTTCTGGATGGCCTGCGACTCAACCGAGCAGCTCCGCGCCGAATACGGACCCTTCCACACCCGCGCCGAAGCCGAAACCGAAGCCCGCAAACTCGGCTTCGGATACCTACTCCGCTACGAGCACATCCTGGGCCCGAACGAAGAGATCGAAGAAGTGCGCTGCGTTTTTATCGAGCTCTCCGACAGTCCGTCGGCTCCGAAGACCGGCGTCACCTTCCACACCCGCTGTGCCAGCTGCGGCGAAGCCGCGACCCACGACTTTTCGTGGCAAGCCGAAGTCTGGGCCGATATCCACGAATTCGAACACTCCCGCCACAGAGTAAGACTCTTCGAACACGCCGCCGGCGAAGGCCTGCGCGAGATCGGCGATTGGCGCGGACACGCCGCGTAAGTTGTCTGGGTTTGAGCCACCGTTCACTCCCAACCTCTTCCTCCGACTAAGCCCTCCTGTTTCCTCTTGACAACACCCTGTAACGTGCGTAACGTGTCGCCCATTCACGAGCTCCAAAACGGACGCGCTCTAGTTTCACTTCCCCGGGAACCTGAGCGCTTGCCTTGACTGGTGTTGTCTTTCGGTCAAAGTACTGGCAGTGTGCCCACACTTGTCCGCCCGACTCTTGTGTTTGGGCGATTCCATCTCGTTTGGAGGACGAAAGGTGAAACCTCAAGCGCTCGCCGCCACTCTTCTCCTTGTCTTTACCCTCGGAATTGCCCACGGCCAAGTGGACCAGTACGCGCCGTTTTCGAACAACGATACGGGCCTCTTCTCGCACACGCTGTACGTCGGTGATCACGAGAATATCAATCCCTTTTCGGGGAATCTCAACCTTCAGGTTCCGCTTGTGCACCTTCCAGGGCGTGCGGGCAACGGGCTTGTGCTCAATCTCTCCTACAACAGCAATTTCTGGTACGCCCGTAGTGAGCCATGTTGCCAAAATCAGATCGGTACCTACGTAATGGCGGACCTCGCGGGCGGGACCTATGACCTCCAACAATTGGGGTGGAGCCTTGGCGTGCCCTACGTCACCTACACTGTTGGTATGCCGGTGAACAACACTCCCCCGAACCAGGCCGGGAGCATTATTTGCGATTCTGACTACACAGTCTTGTTTCCGAGCGGTTCGAAGGGCACGTTTCAACAGAATGTACGTTCCAATTGCCAGAGTTACGATACACAAACCGGGGGTTATGTTCCTGACCCGGTGGACAACCAGCTCACGGGAAAGAACCTGGGAATCGGCTCTGCCAATGATCCTATCTACCTCGATGCAGGTGCTCGCATCGTAACATCGCGAGATGGGACTCAGCTCAGGTATCAGTCGTCGTGGCCATACCCACTGGTTATCGACCGAAACGGCAATCAAATCTCCACCACAAGTGGCATTCTCACCGACACCCTCGGCCGGAAGGCGACGTATACGTGCCTCACGAACAGTTGTACGATCCAGTATCCAGACGAGAATGGCAGCGGCGGAAAAGCCACTATTACGGCGAATTTTAGTGCCACCAGCTTTCCCGGACTCACGTTGTCGTCTTTTCCTTGTGCATCAATTTACGGGTCTCTAACTTTCTTGAACGCATTACCGAGAAACCTAATCAGTTCGATTCAGTTCCCGGACGGCACGCAATACTCGTTCAGCTACAACGCCTATGGTGAACTGGCCAGCATTCAGTATCCCCAGGGGGGCTATACACGATACGTCTATGACAATGTGTGCTTCCCTGCTCCGAATGCGGATCCAACGAATGCTCTTGGTCGCCGGATAGTGAAGAAATTTGTGTGCCGCGACGCCCAGTCGAACCCCACAAGCCAAAGCTGTCCATCAGGAGAGAACGAAACGGACTACAGCCTAACGTTTGCAGACGGTGGAGTCACAACGGCGACAATCACGGAGAAGGATGGAGCGACTTCTAAAGTCCAGAGCACCCTCGTAAATACGAATAAGTCAGGGAGCCCCTTTACCTGCCATATCACCATCCAAGATATGTCTTCATCGAAAACATTGAAGACGATTGACAAAGCCTATTCGAACGGGCCTTCGATGTCCTGTAGCGATGATCCAACTCTGCTCACGTCCACCACGGTGACTCTCGACGATGGCTCGACAGCGCGAAAAACGACTTACCAGTACACCGACTCATATGAGTTTGGCCCCAGCGTTATCTCCGAGTACGGTTTCGACGGAACCCTCGTGCGCCAGACCAAGAAGACATTCTGGGCCAACTCGATTCACGTCCTGGGGATACCCACGGATGTGCAGGTGCTCGATGGTAGTGGCAACCTCATGTCGGAGACTTCCTACACATACGACGAATACGGCACATACCCTTTACAAAACGTCACGGGGGCAACGCAGCACGATGACCAGAATTTCGGTACGGGGAATCTAGTGCGTGCAAATCCCACGACGATCTCCCGCTGGTTGTTGCCGCCAGCGGTGCAGACCAAAACCGCCTTCTCCAGCCATAGGAAATACGACACTCTGGGAAATGTCGTCTGGACCCAGGACCCGATCGGGAACCAGACGAATTTCGATTACACCGACAGCTTTTCCGGCACCACCTGTGCCCCTTCCGCGCCCACTTATGCATACCTGACGAAAACACTCCTTCCGCAAACTCCGGACGGACTGCAGCACCAGACCCGCAGCTCGTATTACCCATGCAGCGGTCTCGTGCAAAGCACAAAGAACCAGAACGACATCAACGTTGGCCGCGCCGGAACTGTCTTCACGTACGACATAGTCCACCGGCCGCTGTGTACAAACTTCGCTGACGGCGTTGGGCAGAGCTGCACGTCTTACCCGGATGCCAATACGGTAACCACGACTCGAATAGCGACGCCTGATCCCAGCATCGTGACTACGTCCGTTCTGGATGGACTCGCCAGGGTCTGGCAGACACTCGCAGGAGGCGGAACGATCACATCCGAAACCACCTACGATGGCCTCGGCCGTGTGACCAGCAAGACGAATCCTCATGTCTCCACTTCGTCGCCGACCGATGGCGCCACGAGTTTTCAGTACGATGCCTTAGACCGCACCACGACAGTCACCGAGCAGGACAGCAGCACCGTCGCTACGCAATACAACGGCCCCAACACAACCGTAACCGACGAGGCAGGCACTCTCCGAAAGACCTACACCGACGCTTTTGGACGGATGACGAAAGTCTGGGAGGATCCAGCTGGCAACGGCAGTTTTGGCTGGGAAACGGACTACCAATACGACACTCTCGGCAATCTGACCCGAGTTGACCAAAAGGGTGGCGATTCCAACCAGGCAAACTGGCGTACGCGAACCTTCGTCTATGATTCGCTTTCACGTCTGACCAGCGCGAGCAATCCTGAGTCGGGCACCATAGCCTATAGCTACGACAACAACGGCAATTTGCACACCAAGACCGCTCCCAAGCCCGACAAAATAGCGGCGGACCACAGCAGTCCGCAAACGGTCACGGTTACGTATGGCTATGACTCGCATAACAGGCTGACAAGCAAGAGCTACGACGATTCCACCATGGTCCCCGTGCAATACGGGTACGACGGGGTTTCGCTTTCGGGCTGCACGACCACTCCGCCCTCGATCTCGAATCCGACGAACCTGATCGAAGCGCGATCTGCGATGTGCGATGCATCCGGGGCGTCTTCCTGGAGTTACGATGCGATGGGGCGGGTTGGAGTTGAGAAGCGGGCCCTCGTCTCAAGTCAGACGGCGACCAAGACTACCAGCTACGGCTACGATGCCGCAGGCTTCGCAACTACGTTGACTTATCCGAGCGGGCGCACCGTTACCTACGCGACGAACAACGTCGGCGAACCAGTCTCCGCTGTCGATACCGTCAACAACTACGTGACATCCGCGACCTATGCTCCTCCTGGAGAGCTAACTGGCATGTTCAACGGCATCGGGGCCGGGGGTTTTGGGGGAAGCACTACGGTGAACATGTACAACCCGCATCTGCAGCCATGTCGGCTCGCGGCGAGTATTGGTGCCGTTCCAACGCAGGGGAGCGATAACAGGCACGGCGGCAACGCGCGCAAACTCACCGAGGGATGCCACTCCGG
>JACXTT010013503.1_pt1 | contig 10747 bp, 6 predicted proteins | sample 9270951 | NCBI WGS metagenome assembly JACXTT01 (sample SAMN15532306, study PRJNA645909) | rock metagenome | isolation source: weathered quartz diorite | place: Puerto Rico | collected 2017-06-21
CCGCGGCCCACGATGCTTCCAAGCGGGCGAGGCTAGAACGTTAGACGTCGGGCACCGGTTAGTTGTGCGGCCCACCAGGCGTCGTGTGGTCAAAACCAAAGTGATATAGACGTTGAGTATCCGTGGGGACGCTGATTGCGTCGAGCCACCCGCAAAGGGCGCACCATCTGTGGTTCCCTCGAACGTGCTCTTCGTGGGCCGAGCCGCGGCGGATGATTAGGCCCACGTGTTCAGGCTGAGGCGGCGCCATGATTAATCCCATTGCCACTTGAATAAGTGAGTGCATCGCGTTGTCCAGCTCGTGCAAATAGCCGCCATCGACAAGCGTCTCCCATTCGCACTTAGCAGGCCCCGTCATGGTGGGTCGGACATGCGTGTTGAACGCGGCCATCGCGCCGCTCCAGGTCCAGCTTCGGTGGCCCACCTTTGAGGCTCTGTCTTCCAACGTGATCGACAGGGCGAGCGCGCGCAGACGGGCCGCCGATGTTTGCGCAACATGACCCGCGGTTGAAATGGACGGCTCCAAAGGAGTGTCGTGCAACAGTTCGCCTGCCTCACGCAAAGCGACTTGAAGCGCGATGACCTGGTACGCAGCCTTCCTGAAGTTAGTCTCAGGTCTCACATCGGCGCCGTGGAGCGGGAAGCGGTCGATCGTGGACGCGAGGTCCGAGGCGCACGCCGTCGTGCGCTTCAATACACCGCTCGCGATGTCGTATTGCCAGCTTCGGAGGCCACTCGGCACACGAATACTCTAGGAGCCAGAGTGCCGAACCGCCCATTGCGTCCGGGACCACACGGTCGCAAGACCGGCCTAGCTCCCTCGCTGCCCTTCGCCGTTGCGTCGGCCGGCCGCGACCCTTCGCCAAACCTTGCGTCCAATCGCGCTGAACTCTCGATTGCGCAGGTGCGTGATCACCTGCCTGGCCCGGCTCGGCGTGCTGGTTCGAACCACGTAGGGCTGGTGGGTCCAGTCGGTCCATTCAGATCCTTCCGCCAACTTCTGGAAGACGGCTGACCGGCTGAGCTGGGCCAGCAGTCGCCATTCGGGCTGCTCGGCGAGCAGGTCGCACATGAATCGGCATGTGCTGAGCTCGACATCGTCGATCAAGAGGTGCCCGCCAACCTTGAGCTTCCCCGCGGTATAGAAGAAGTCGATCATCGGTGCGGGAAAGCCATGCCGCCCGTCGATCAGGACGAGGTCGAGGGCCTCGGTTTCCAGCGTCGGAAGCGCCCGCTCCGAGGCCGCACATATCGGGGTCAATCCGGCGGTCTCGATTCCGTTGGCCCGGCAGAACTCCCGAATCATGTCGATCTCTTCGGCCGATGGTGTGATGCAGATGTGCCTTGCGCCTTTGAGCGCAAAGAGGATCGTGCTCGTGCCGGCGCCGGTCTCGAGCGTGTGCGACTCGGGGCCCACGTGCGCGTCGATGAACCCAAGGGCATCGGCGCTGAGGCCCATGTTGACCAGGTTGCCTGCGATGCTTTTGTGGAGCTCAGGGGGCTTGGCCAGCAGGTCGGCGAGTGTGATCACGCTCCGCCTCTCACCGGGCGACCATATCGGATCTCGGTGTTGCCAAGCCGGACCGCCACGACGCTGGTTCGAGTCCACCGCGGCCGATCGCCTGGCCCTTCCTCTCGATCGCCTATTCCGCTACCACTTAACAGCCCCTACGATTGCCGCCTGGGGTCAGGGCGTGGGTAGCCGATCGGCTGGCAGACGCGTGGCGGCACTCGGCATGGTGCTGCTCGCCGCCACGGCGCTGACCCCTGTGACGTCAGTCGCGGCGCCGTCGACGCCCAAGGTGTCGGTCACCTTGCCCGGATTCAACAACCTCGTCTACGACTCCGCCCGCAACAGGGTTTACGCATCCGACTCGACCGATGGCAGAGTTTATGCCCTCGACGGGTCAACCGGCCTCACGATCTGGAAGGATCAGTTCGCCTCAAACGCGTTTCCCGTCGGCCTCGACGTGAGCCCGGACGGATCCACGCTGGCGGTGGCGATGTACGGCCTTCAGCACGTGCAGGTCATCAACCTTCCCGGCGGAACCATCGGCCCGACGATGCAGCCCCCGGCCGGGGATGCACCGTACAGCGTCAGGTACGGACGCCCGGGCCGCCTTTACGAGGTGGGATACAACAACGGGCCAGGCTACCTCCACGTATTCGACACGACCACCGACCTTCAGGTCGCGCAGTCGACCACGCAGACTTCGTACAGCAACACGTTCCCCACTCTGGCGATCACGTCCAACCTCCACACCCTGTTTGTCGTTCAGAACGGCAGCGGCGCGTCCGACTTCGAGAAGTTCGATGTGTCGACAGATTCTGTGGCCAGCCCAGTCGCAATTGGCTTCGGTGGCTTCGGAGGCGGCTTTACGATCACGCCCGACGGCGCTCAGCTCTTCACCAACGGCGGACAGGCATGGGACGGCGGCCTTCAGCACCTCAACGGAACGTTTCCAAACCTGTCTTCCAACTTGAACGCCGGCGAGCCTGGTGTGTCCTATGCCAGTGGTCGGGTTTATGTGAGTGTGGCCGGCGCGCCCGAGATCGAGGTAGCCGCCACGACCGGTTTCCCATATCACGAGCTCGGCACCATCGGGGTGACCGGCAACGCTTACGCCAACACCATGAACAGCGCGGGCACGCTGCTCTACGTCAGCACCAGCTCAGATTTCGAAATCATCGAGGTGTCGCAGCCGCTGACGCCGCCGCCGGCGCGCAATCGAACCGGCTGGCAGGCGATGGTCCTCGACGGTGCGCACGGTGTCCTGTACGCGTCGGAGCAGGGCGCCGGCTACATCGATGTGATCAGTTCCACGACCGGCGCGATCGTCAAATCGATCGACGTCGGCGAGACGGGCAAACCAACCGGAATGAGCCTCAGCCCAGACGGGTCGACCCTTGCAGTCGCGCTCGGTGGCGCCTGGCAGATCGTGCTTGTCAGCACCAGCACGCAAACGGTTGCTGGCCACATGTATCCCGCCAACTCCGGCGTGACTTCGCCTTGGGATGTCGCTTACGGACGTGCGGGGCGGCTTTACGAGACGTCGACCTACCTGGACATGGAGGAGATCCAGGCCATACGCATTTTTGACACGACCTCGAAGGCTCAGATCGGCCAGTTCTCCAACACGTTCATCGACCACCAGCCCTGGCTTGCGGTCTCGGCCGACGGCAACGACCTCTACACCGCCGAGATGGAGCAGTTCTCAACAGTCCTCCACGCATTCGACATCTCCACGGACTCGCCTGGCAGCGCGGTCAAAACGATCAACACCAGCGGGAACGGCCGCATCGTGGCTCGCACCGATGGGGCTCAGGTCGTCTTCTCCGGCGACCAGGCCGTGTACTCGCGCCTCTTGGCATCGACGCTAGGCACAGGCGAAGGCGGAACCCACGTTGCTTACGCGCAGACAGCACAGCAGCTGTTCTTCAACAACGGGGGTGGCACCGTAAGTAAAGGCCCGTTCGCCTCGCCGTGGACTGGGGGACCAGGAGATATTCGCCCGGTTGCGGGAGCAAACCTGATCCAGGTGGACGCGACGGGTACGACTGTCTACGTCAGCGTCGGGTCCAACGTCGACATCATCAAGTGGGGCACTCCTGACCCGCCCACCAACGTGACCGCGGTGCACGGCAATGCGCAGGCGACGATCAGCTGGAACGCGCCCGGTTATGCCGGTACGAGCCCAATCAACACGTACACCATCACGGCGTCACCGGGTGGTATCACAAAAGCGGTTTCCGGTTCGACCCTCAGCACCGTGTTCATCGGGCTGACGAACGGGACGACGTACACCTTCACGATCGTCGCCACCAATGCAACCGGTAACAGTGCTGCGTCCGCGCCCTCGAACGCCGTCACGCCACGCGTGCCGACCGTGCCCACGCAGCCCTTCAACGTGAGCGCCACGGCCGGGCACCTGCGGGCCACGGTGGCGTGGTCGCCGCCTATCGACAACGGTGATAGCGCGATCACCGGCTACACGGTGCGCTCGACGCCAGGCAGCGTGACGGTGAGCGCCGGGCCTTCGGCGACGAGCGCGGTTGTCACCGGCCTGTCGGCAAACACCTCGTACACGTTCACCGTCGTAGCCACAAACGGCATCGGCGACAGCCAGCCGTCGGCCCCGTCGAATTCGGTCGTGGTGCAGCCCAACACCGTGCCCGGCGCGCCGACCGGCGCGAGCGCGGTCGCCGGAAACGGGCAGGCGACGGTCAGCTGGATGGCGCCGATGGACGACGGCGGAAAGCCGATCACCGGCTACACGGTTACGTCCAGCCCTGAGTTCCACACCGCGGCCGCCGGGCCGTCAGCCACGAGCGTGGTGGTCCATGGACTCTCCAACGGCACGACCTACACGTTCAGGGTGACAGCGTCCAACGCCATTGGCACGGGGGCGCCGTCGGCGCCGTCAAATTCGGCGACGCCATTTGCGCCAACCGTACCCGGTCCACCCATTGACGTGACCGCCCTTGGCGGCCACGGCCAGGCGACGGTGAGCTGGGGAGCGCCCGCCACCGACGGACGGAGCCCAATCACCGGCTACACCGTGACCTCGTCCCCCGGTGGAATCACGGCGTCGGTCAACGGCACCACGCTCACCGCCGTGGTCACCGGTCTGACCAACGGCACCAGTTACACGTTCACCATCACCGCAAAGAACGCCGTCGGAACCGGGCCGATGTCGGCGCCGTCCAATGCCGTCACTCCGGGTGCGCCGTCGGAGCCGTTCATCACCAACACAGTCGCGGGAGTCGGCTCGGCAACAATCACGTGGAGCGCGCCAGCGGACACGGGCGTGACTCCAATCACGCAATACCAAGTCCGGTCGTCCGGGGGCGCCTCCGCGATCGTGGATGGGAGCACGTTCACGGTGACGCTGGCCGGGCTCTCATTCGCTCCCCACACGTTCACGGTCACCGCGACAAATGGCGACGGCGGCGGACCGCCGTCGCAGCCCTCGTTCCAGATCATGCCCGCCGACGGGGGCACCTACAACGCGCTCACCCCGAAGCGAATCCTCGACACACGTACAGGTGTTGGTGGCCTGCCTATCCGCCGGGTGGGGCCGAATCAAACGATCACCTTCCAGGTCACCGGCCAAGGCGGCGTGCCTCTAGCGGACGCCAGCGCCGTGGTGCTCAACGTCACCGCCACCGATACCACCGGCCCGGGCTTCGTGACCGTCTATCCGTACGGCTCGTCACTCCCTGTCGCATCGAACCTCAACTTCGTCGCCGGACAGACAGTGCCCAACCTCGTGGAGGTGCCTGTCGGGTCCGGCGGCAAGGTGTCGCTATATGTCGGAAGGGCCGGCGCCAATCTGATCGCAGATGTCCAGGGTTGGGTGGGGGACGCGACCAACTCCTACAAGCGCTCGGGCCTTTTCAACCCCCTCAATCCGAGCCGCGTTCTCGACACGCGCGTGGGCGTGGGGGCTCCAAACGCGATGCTCGGGCCCGGGCAGACCCTGGATCTCGTGTTACAAGGAGTCGGCGTCGTGCCGACCACCGGCGTTTCGGCGGTGGTCTTGAACGTGACAGTGACCAATCCGACTGCAGCCAGCTATCTCACCGTCTATCCCGGCGGATCAGCCCGGCCGTTGGCGTCGAACCTGAACTTCGTGGCCGGCCAGACGATAGCCAATCGCGTCATCGTTCCGGTTGGGCCTGGCGTCGACGTGAAGATCTTCAACGGAGCCGGGAAAGTCAACGTCATCGCCGACATCACTGGCTGGTTCACGGATGCGACCAGCACCGCCGGTGGGGCCGCCTTTGTACCGATGCTCCCGTCACGCCTGTTCGACTCCAGGAAGGATCCACCCGGCACGATGCACCCGGGCGATATCTATTTCGCCGTGATGCAGCCTTGGCCTGAGCCGATCACGGCGGTCGTGGTCAATTTCACGGCGACCAACGAGAGTGGTCCTGGCTTTCTCACAGTGTTCCCCGACTCCGGGATATCGCAGGGGATGACAGGTACGCCACCGCTGGCGTCCGACTTGAACTTTGTTCGGCAGAGGACTGTGGCGAACCTCGTAATAGTTGGTCTGGGCGGATTCACCGCCTTCGATTTCGCCAATGGGCCGGATACGACAGACGTCATCATCGACATGTCGGGCTTCTACGGCGCTATCGTCTCCGCCCCGCCAGCCGGTCTGCTGGTGCCCGTGCGAGAGGTGACCGGCCCGCGGCTACCGCCGACCCTACCGCTACGAACCGCCGCGCGTCGATAGCAGCACCCACACTGTTGACTGAACGTGCCGTCGGAGTTCTGGACGATAACGGCCTTGAAGGGGATACCACATTCACCGGAATCGCGCGCGGAGCGCGTTTAGCTTTCTCGTCTCGGATTGTTCGAATGAACGAGGGGGAAGGCGCCTGAGCCAGGTCGGCGAGCGGAACGCGGGACGGTCCAAGAGAGTGGCGTGGGGTACGGCCGCACTCGTGTTTGGTTTGGCTGCCGTCGCAGCTCCCGGCTCCGTTTTGAAGGTGGCGGCCGCGCCCGCGATAAGCGTGTTCGTCGGCTATGCGGACAGCGCCCGCGCCGGCGGTGAGTTCCCGAATCCCTGGAACGGAACCCCGCACATCACGTTCGATGCGTGCTCACCGCAATCCTCATGCACATTCGACGGCGGCGCCATGAGTGTTCGGAACGACGGAGCCACGTCCGTGTCGATCGATCACGTGAGCGCCCACATCGGCTCCTGCCTCTACACCTGGAGCGGCCCGATGTATCCGGTGGTGCTGCTCTCAGGGGAGTCGCTTGTCACCGCGCAACGTGGGGGTGGGGTCAGCGCGGGGTGCACAGGACCTGACCCGGTGTCGTTCGACAGTTCCGACATCCCCGGCGTCGGAACGTGCGTCAACGACGGGATCCTGCCAACCGTGGACGTGTCCGTGGACGGCACGACCACCACTTTTGTCGACTCGGGCCAGGTTTTGAACACAGGTGGCATCGACCCCGGCGCGTGCACGCACACCGACGAGTCGACGCAATGGGTAAAGATTGGAAGCAAGCCTTGCCCTGGCGAGGCGCTTGCGCTTGTGCCCTCTACTCAGGTCCGTTCTGTCGGAGAGGCTGCCACCGTGTCGGCAGCATTCACGAATGGTTGCGGCGCTCCTTTGGGTGATGTGGTCGTCGGGTTCAGGGTCGTGTCCGGCCCTAACTCCGGCGCGACCGGTTCGGGTGTGACCGACGCCGCCGGCAACACCACATTCACTTACTCGAGCTTGGTTACTGGAACTGATTCGCTTCAGGCTGCCGTGACGAATGCGGTCGGGTTCACGATGACCTCCAACACAGCAACCGTCACCTGGACGATCGAGTTCGCGCCCGGTGGTGGGAGTTTTGTCATCGGCAACAACAACGCCATCTTGGGCAACACTGTGAACTTCTGGGGCTCGCAGTGGGCGAAGCACAACTCATTGACTGGCGGTCCGGCACCCCGCAGCTTCAAGGGTTTCGCCGACCAGCCGCTCGCACCGGCGTGTGGACAGCGCTGGACGGCCGAGCCTGGCAACAGCACCCCTCCGCCGCATGGCCCACTGCCGTCGCTGATGGCGGTGATCGTGACCAGCGCAGCGACGAAGCTGGGACCCGAGCTTTCCGGCGATATCGTCGCGATCGCGGTCGTCAAGACTGATCCTGGCTATGCGCCAAACCCGGGCCATGCCGCCACGGGCACCGTCGTGTCGGTCATATGCGCAGCCGCATCAGGCCCTACGACCGGCTCTCCTCAAGCGCACAGCAAGGGAGCGAATCCTCCAGCGGCTTCCCCCGCTCGGATGGGGCCAGGAGGCGGATCGCTTCCGACGGCCTGCCCGGCGGTCACCCATGGAAAGTCGACGAACCACTCGCACCGAAACACCTGTCCGCGAGCGAAGCAGCATTAGCCGACTTTCGCGGCCCCCTAGGGCCGGTACGACCAGACCTGATAAATGCGCGGGCTGGCGATGATCGTCGTTGGATCATCGGTAAAGGCCGCGAGACTTGCGATTGCGGACTGAATGGACTCTGGGGTTGCCAATCCCCCGTCAATCATCGACTCGGCACTGGCCTCCAGCGTGAGCAGCGCCATCCGCTTGTCATCGCCACTCGCATCGACACGCTGTACGAGTTTTACGTGCGGAGCTGGGATGCCGGCCCTTAGAAACAGGCCATAGAGTTTTCGACCGAGGCTGGCATCGCCGCCGTAGCGTGCGACAGTGCTCGGATAGGCTCGTGCGTAGACCTCGAAACCCGCATTCGGTGGCTCGCAATGAAGCCCGTCGAAGTCCGCGTCCTCGACAACCAGCGCTCCACCACTCCTGACTGCCGCCCACATTCGACTGACGAGGTCGAGCGGTTGGCTCAAGTGTTGGAGCAAGAATCTGCAATACACCAGGTCGTAGCCGAGCGGCTCGCTCCACTTGTTCACGTCGACAACGCGAAACTCGATGGTTCGGAGCCCACGCTCAAGTGCTTGGTTGCGTGCGAGCTCGAGCTTCACCGCGTCGATGTCGATACCAACCACGCTGCCGTTCTCGCCAACCATGTGTGCGAGCTCCAAGGCGACGTCGCCACTGCCGCAGCCGACGTCTAAGCAGCGCCACCCTGGACGCACGCCGACCAGGTTCAGCAGGGCCGCGGTGTCATCCCATCGCGAACGGGCGAGCACCTTGAGCCGCTCGTAACCTGCCCGGCCACCACGAATCACATAGCGCTGCACGACGGCATCATATTGGCCGCATCGTCAGTGCACATGATGCCGGCCGACAGCAGACACCTCCGGGCCAGTGAGTTGGGCGCCTTGAAAAGGCCGTGTGGCTTCACGATGGGCTAGGATCGCGAGGCGGCGTAAGCCGGAGTCAGCCTCTTATCAAGCCCGGAGAAATGCGCATGCTCAGCGACTATCCAATCTTCCCCATCCTCTTGTCGAAGGACCTCGACGCCACTCGAGCCTTCTACCACGACAAGCTCGGTCTCGAGATCCTCCGCGAGGACCCTGGCGACCGGATCGTCTTCCGCTGTGGCGGCGGAACGAGGCTGGTCGTGACCCTGAGCACGGTCGGGACCTCCGACATGCAGACCCAGATGGCCTGGCTCGTGTCGGACATCCACGCGGCTGTCGCCGACATCCGCGCTCGCGGCGTTCGGATCGAGGAGTACCAGGCGCCAGACCCGGTGACAACGGATGGGATAGCCGACATGGGCCACTCATGGGCCGCCTGGTTCATCGACCCTGGCAAGAACGCCGTCGCCGTCGTGCAACCAAAGGGGTGACGGGCGACTCAGTCACTCTCGAAGGAGGTACGTCGCGTGCGCCCAGCCAATTGAGGCCCAATTCTCGCCTCTACGAGTTTCGTCGGAGTGCTAAGTTTCCTGAACCGGCGGATTCGTCCGGGGGAGGGGTTGGCATGCGCGCCAAGTTGCTGTCGATTCCACTGGTGGCTGCAATCGCTTTGGCTCTCGCCGTACCAGCGTTGGCTGCCACAGCCTCATGGCACCTCATATCCGGCCCCGCTATCGCGGGCGGCGGGGGCCTTTCCGACGTCACATGCGTTGGGGCCAACGATTGCTGGGCCGTGGGTTTCACCTCAACCTAGACCGCTCGCTCGAGCGACCTGATAGCGCAAGCGATCAGGAATCGAGAAGCGCGGGTCGCCGAGCCGAACTTAGAGTGACCGCCATGGGCACCAGCAGGGGGACTGAACCCCGGTCGCCTCGGATCGACGTTCACGACAGCCACGACCTGATCCGCGTGCACGGCGCTCGGGTGAACAACCTCAAGGACATCTCCATTGACATTCCAAAGCGCCGGCTGACCGTGTTCACCGGCGTCTCGGGCTCGGGCAAGAGCTCCCTTGTGTTCGACACGATCGCAGCTGAGTCGCAGCGGCTGATCAACGAGACATATAGCGCCTTCGTGCAGGGTTTCATGCAGAGCCTGGCGCGGCCCGAGGTCGACGTGCTCGAAGGGCTGACAACCGCGATCATCGTCGACCAGCAGCGCATGGGTGCCGACGTGCGCTCCACGGTCGGCACCGCCACTGACGCCAACGCGATGCTTCGTATCCTCTTCAGCCGGCTGGGCCGGCCGCACATCGGCTCGCCCAACGCGTTCTCCTTCAACGTCCCCTCGGTCCGAGGGAGCGGCGAGATCACGATCGAACGCGGCGCGGGCAAGACCGTCGCTCAGACTTTCAGCCGCACGCGCGCCGGCGGCATGTGCACGCGCTGCGAAGGCCGAGGCGCTGTTTCCGATATCGACCTCACTCAGCTGTTTGATGAGACCAAGTCGCTCGCTGATGGCGCGATCACCATCCCGGGCTACAAGACGGACAGCTGGTGGACGACGGGAATCTTCATCGAGTCGGGCTTACTCGACCCGAACAAGCCGATCCGCAAGTACACCAAGAAGGAGCTTCACGACTTTCTTTACCGGGAGCCGGTCAAGGTGAAGATCAGAGGCGTCAACCTCACCTACGAGGGGTTGATCCCCAAGCTGCAGAAGTCAATGCTCTCCAAGGACCCCGACGCGCTGCAGCCCCACATCCGGGCGTTCGTCGACCGGGCGGTGACCTTCGGCGCCTGCCCAGAGTGCGGTGGCACCCGCCTCCGCAAGGAGGCCAGGTCATCGCGGATCAAGGGCATCAACATCGCCGAGGCGTGCGCGATGCAGATCAGCGACCTGGCCGGATGGGTCCGCGGCCTCAACGAGCCATCGGTGTCGCCGCTGCTCGCGGCGCTTCAACG
>JACXTT010013504.1_pt1 | contig 10747 bp, 8 predicted proteins | sample 9270951 | NCBI WGS metagenome assembly JACXTT01 (sample SAMN15532306, study PRJNA645909) | rock metagenome | isolation source: weathered quartz diorite | place: Puerto Rico | collected 2017-06-21
GGCCGGGTGCGGGCTTCTCCCGCACAGGGGGTGGGGGGGGGCCGGGTCTGGCCTCCCAACACGACGGCCTTCCCGCCGCGCCCGGGGACCGATCCGGCCGGGTAGCGAGCGGCGATGACGGGCCCGGGGACCCACCGCTCCTCGCCCACGAACGAAGACGCTACCACGCGCGACACGAGCGCGGCAGACGCGTAGAATCCTCACGTGCCTTCCGACGAGGCCACGCGACAGGCACCGCCTCCGCGCGCCGGAGCCGCCGCGGAGCTGGTGCCGGCGCTGACCGTGCTCGGCCATGCGCAAGCCAGCCGCGTCGGAGAGCGCGCGACGCTGCTCGAGCTCGCCGCTGGAGAGCACGTCGCGCTGTCGCGCACGACGCCAATGTTTCGAGCCGCGACGGGCGGCCCCGACGCGCCGCCGCGTCCCATCGCCGATCCTTTTCTCACCCGCGACGCGTTGGCCACGATCGTTGCGCGCGACGGATCGATCGTCGTGAAGAGAGCGAAGGCGGGGGCGGTCCTGCGGATCGACGGCGTCGATCTCGTCGAGTCGCGGGCGCTCTCGGTGGACGACCTCGATCGCGGCGTGGTCCTCGAGCTCGGCGGGCGCGTCGTCTTGCTCCTGCATCGCGTCGACGCCGTCGTCGGACGTCCTCCGCCACGCTTCGACCTCGTCGGCGAGAGCGACGCCATGCGGAGGCTGCGCAAAGACATCGCGCGCGTCGCCGCCACCGAGATGCGCGTCCTCGTGCGGGGCGAGACGGGCGCCGGCAAAGAGCTCGTCGCGCGGGCGATCCATGGCTCGAGCGCCCGCTCGGCGGGCGCCTACGTCGCCGTGAACATGGGCGCGGTCCAGCCGAGCCTCGCGGCGAGCGCGCTCTTCGGGCACGTGCGCGGCGCCTTCAGCGGCGCGGTCGCCGATCACGACGGCCACTTCGCCTCTGCCTCGGGCGGCACGCTCTTCCTCGACGAGATCGGCGACACGGATGCAGGCGTGCAAGCGATGCTGCTCCGCACGCTCGAGACGAGCGAGGTGCAACGTGTCGGCGATCGGCGCGTGCGGAAGGTAGACGTTCGGCTCCTCACGGCGACGGACGCCGACCTCGAGGCCGCCGTGTCGGACGGCCGGTTTAGGGAGCCACTCCTCCATCGCATCGCCGAGCTGACGCTGCGCGTACCGCCGCTCCGCGCGCGGCGCGACGATCTCGGGCTGCTGCTCGTCCACTTCCTCGACGATCTCCTCCAACGAGAGGAGCGGACCCGCCTCATGGGCGAGGAGGCTGCGGAGCGCCCGTGGCTCTCCGCGGACGTCGTCGCGCGACTCGCGCGCGCGCCTTGGACCGGCAACGTGAGGCAGCTCCGCAACGTCGTGCGTCAGCTCGTCGTGCTGGGCCGGGACGAGCCGGAGCTCGTGATCGGGCCCGAGATCGAGGCAACGCTCGGTGAGAGCGCCGCGCGACCAAGCGTCGTCGCCTCGGCTGCCGTGGCTTCGTCGTCCTCGCCGGCGTCGATCTCGCGAGGGAGGGGCAAGCGCCCTGCCGATCTCAGCGAGAACGACGTTCTGGAGGCCCTCGCGAAGTCGGGTTGGAAGCGGGGGCCGGCCGCAGAGCTCCTGGGGATCGCGCGCTCCTCGCTCTACGCGATCATCGCGGCGAACAAGCGCCTCGTCCGCGCGCACGACCTAACGCGCGAACAGCTCGACGACGCGCTCGCGCGCTGCGGCGGCGACATCGCGCTCGTCGCTCGAGAGCTCCAGGTGTCCGAGCACGCGATCAAGCTGCGACTGCAAGCGCTCGGCATACGCGACGCGCGATGACCCGCGAGCTTTCAGACTCTTGCCAGCAGCGCGTCGAGCACCGCGCGCGACAAGAGCTGTGCGGGCCTCCAGAAGTGCTGCGACACGGCCAGCGAACCGACGAAGTCGTCGTGCAACGCGGCGACCGCGGTCAAGGTCGAACAAGCGTGCGCCGTGAGCTACGACGCGATGTGCGGGAGCGCCGGCGGCCCTAGCGCGTGCGCATCGTACGGCGCGAAGGTCGCGACGCTGAGCTGCGCGAAGAGCGGTGACTCGTGCGCGACGGGGTGCCAGAAGGGCGAAGGGCTGCGCTGCTCGCGAGGACAACGGCCCATGCCAGCGACGCGATCACGCCCGTGAGACATCGACCGTGCATGACGCGAGTCAATCCAGCGTGTCGTCGCCGTCGACCAGCGACGAGTCCGGCGGCGGCGCGATGACCGACGACGGTGCGCCCGACGCCGCCTTCGGCTCCGGGCTCATCAGCTTGCGCACGAGATCGGCGCGGTTCGCGACGCCGAGCTTCTGATAGAGCCGCCGCACGTAGGTGCGCACCGTGTTCTCCGACAAGCCGGAGATCGCCGCGACGTTCACGCCGCTGTAGCCCGCGACGAGCAGGCGCGCGATCTCGCGCTCGCGCTTCGAGAGGCCTTCGATCGGCGCGGCCTTGTCCTGCGGCTCCACGCGGAGCACCGCGCACTTCGCGCCGCCGAACACGGGATCGCCGTCGATCTTCGCGACCGCAACGACCGCGCCGGACGGAAGACGCGGCGGCGTGGGGATCGCGTCGCCCTTTGCCTTCGAGGCGAGTGACTGCTCCGCGGCGTCGACGATGTGGTCCGCGTACGGCGTCACGTCGGTCTCCCACTCGACGCCGCGCTCGCGGTTCGCGGCCCACACGACCTTCTTGCGCTCGCGATCGACCACGAAGAGCGTGCCGCTCACTTTGCTGAACGCACGCAGCGCCGCCGCCTCGCGCGAGAGCTCGTCGTAGGCGATCTGCGCGCGCACGCCCGCGACGACGAACGGACCCAGCCCTTCGATCTTCGCGACGTCGTCCTGGGTGAACGCGCCTTCCGCGTCGCGGCGCTCGAGGCCCGCGAGCCCGAAGAGCACCCCGCCTTCGTGGAGGAAGAAGAGGAGGGCGTGCCGCATCCCATCCGAGGCGTGCTCGGCGAAGTACGGAAGCTTCCGCTGCTCGTCCTCCGGGTAGAGCTCGTTCACGAGATAAACGCGCCGCGTCGTCTCGACCACGCTGCGCGTCTCGAAGCCGAACGCCTGGGTCAGTCGAAGCGAATCGCCCCCTTTGAGAGACCCCACCGCCCCATCGACCATGCGGGTCGAGTCGAAGTAGGCCCGTGTGTCTTCGGTCCCGAAGCAGAAGAAAGCCCCTGCGGAAGGCACGATCGCCCGCATCGCGTCCATGACGCGCCGACGGAAGCTCGCGCGCGTCCCATGCTGGACCACCGAGAGTCGGGCGGCATCGAGAGGGCTCAGCTCTTCCATCGTCGTGTCTCCTCCGGAAGCTTGGAATCCATGCGGCCCGCACTCGGGCTGCGTCCGTGGCATACTGTAGTCATGTCCGAGTTCGCCACCGAGCGCGATCGCGCGGCCGACCTCATCTTCGACTGGAACGAGGTGAATCGCAAAGGGCGGATCTTGCCGAAGAACGCGACGTTCTTCGACGAGACGCTGCGCGACGGCCTGCAGAACCCGTCGGTCGTCGACCCCGGGATCGAGCAGAAGCTGAAGATCATCCACTTGATGGAGGATCTCGGCATCCATGTCGCGGACATCGGCCTTCCTGGGTCGAGCAAGCGCGCCTTCGAAGACGTCCTCCGCATCTGCAAGGAGGTCGTCGACTGCAAGATGAAGATCCGGATCGCCTGCGCGGGGCGCACGGTGGTGTCGGACATCACGCCGATGATCGAGGTCTCGCAGCGCGCCGGCATCCCCGTCGAGGTCTATGCGTTCATCGGCTCGAGCCCGATCCGTCAATACGCCGAAGACTGGGACGTGAACCTCATCGCGAAGCGCAGCGCCGAGGCGATCGACGTCGCCGTGAAGGCAGGCCTCCCGGTCGCGTACGTCACGGAGGACACCACCCGCTCGCGGCCCGAGGTGCTCACCACGCTCTTCCGCGCCGCGATCGATCACGGCGCCGCGCGGCTCTGCCTCTCCGATACGGTCGGTCACGCCACGCCCGACGGCGTGCGCAACCTGATCCAGTTCACGAAGAACGTCATCGCCGGCACCGGCCGCGCCGACGTCGGCATCGACTGGCATGGCCACAACGATCGCGGCCTCGCGCTCGAGAACGCGATTTGGGCGTACGAGTACGGCGCCGACCGCGTTCACGGCACGGGTCTCGGCATCGGCGAGCGCGTGGGCAATGCGCAGATGGAGCTCCTCCTCCTCAACCTGAAGCTGCTCGGACAGCTCGACGGTCAGGACCTCACGAAGCTCCTCGAGTACTGCGAGACGATCGCGGCCGCGGTGAAGTGGGACATCCCGATCAACTACCCGCTCGTGGGACGCGACGCGTTCCGCACGGCGACGGGCGTGCATGCCGCCGCCATCATCAAGTCGATGGCGAAGGGCGACACGTGGCTCGCCGATCGAATCTACAGCGGCGTGCCTGCCGGCATGATCGGCCGCGCGCAGGAGATCTGCATCGGCTTCATGAGCGGCGCCTCGAACGTGAACTACTGGCTCTCGTCGCGCCGCATCGCGGGCGAAGAGACGCTCGTCGCCGAGATCCTGAAGGCGGCGAAGGCGCAAGACCACATCATGACCGAGGAAGAGGTCATGGCCGTGATCAAGCGCGTGCGCGGTTGATGAGCACTGGGGGGCGGCGATGATCACACCTCTCCGCGGTTGAGGAGCATTTGGGGGGCGGGCGATGCGTAAGAGGTTTCCGACGTCGTTCGGCATCATTCTCGCCGTTTTCGCCGCTGGGGAAGCGTGCGTCGGCGAAGAGCCTGGCCCGGGTGGAAACGTTGCGGATGCGGGCAACGAAACGTCTGCCGTGGAGAGCGGTGGCCCAGACGCACCCGTCGACGCCGGCACGAGTGACGGAGGCCCGAAGAAGTGTTCGGTGACCAGGCCGTTTGCCAACGTCGCGGTAATCGATTCGCTTCTCACGCCCGCCCCCGGCAACCGCATGCAGCTATCCCCAGACGAGCTGACCGCGGTGTTTCAGTCGTCTCCGGCTGGCACCAGCAGCATCTACCTCGCGAAGCGCACGAGTCTGAGCGCTCCTTTCGGATCGCGCACGCAGATCGGCCCGAACAGCGCCGGCGCGCCGACCATCTCGACCGACCAGCTCACCGTCATCTACACGGCGAATGGTGACCTCGAGCGCATCACGCGGAACGACGTCAATGGCCAGTTCGGAGGCCCGACTGTCCTTACGGTCAACTCTGCCGCAAACGAAGGAGGTGCGCACCTTACCGCGAAGAGCCTTTACTTCTCGTCCCGCCGCCTTCCTGACGGCGGCTCTGGTACAGCACACCTCTACCGCGCTGACTTCGCCGCCGGGGTCGCCACGACCGCGTTCGAGCTCTCGGAGCTCGAGACGACTGTGGGCGAGAGCGATCCAACGCCTAACGATGAAGAGACTGTCATGTACTTCCGCTCCGGAACCAGCATCTACGTCTCGACGCGGACTGGTGGGACGGGTCCTTGGGGAGCGCCGACCACAGTCTCGGAGCTCGGCGATCCCTCAGACGAACCCGCGTGGCTCTCAGCAGCCCTCTGTCGGCTGTACTTCATCAGCTCTCGGACCGGCACCAGGCAGCCCTATTTGGCCGTACGATCACCCGAGCCTTTAGGACCACCTCCTTCTCGGTTCAGAGCTTCGGGATCTGCGGCAGCGCCTCTTTCATGAGGCCCGTCTGCGCGAGCAGATCGGTGACCTTTGCGACCTCGGCGTTCTCCTTGAAGAACGAGAGCTGCTTGTCGGCGCGCTCGAGCGCGAAGCGTGACGACGTGTTGAGCACGACATCCTTCGCGCGTGCGTTCACTTGCGCGCGGAGCTCCGCGACGAGCGCGTCGGTGGAGAGACCGTTCTTCGATTTCGCCGTCGCGACGACCACGCCCGCGATCTGACGCGCGCGCTCGGTGTACTCCACCGCTTCGATGATCGTCTTCGCCACCGATCCGCCACGCGGCATGAACGCGACGATCGTCTTCAGGTACGAGAGGTAGTCGTTGTCGCCCTTCCAGAGCGAGAGCACCGTTCGATAGAGCTGCGACGTCGGCAGACCCGTCATCGTGTCGAGCACGCCGAGGAACGCGCCGAACGCGGCGAGCTTCTTCTCGCGTTCCTCGACCTTCCAGCGCTGGAACTCCTTGCTCTGCTCGATCGTCCGCGCGAGCTCGCGCGCCTTGTCGAGGAACTTCGCCTTCTCGTCTGGACCGCCCGGGAACTTCGGCGCGCGCATCGGGATCGAGCCGTCTTCCACGACCGAGAGCAGCACCTTGCGGATGCTCGCGGCGAGCGTAGCGCTGTTCGCGTCGGTGGCGCGCGTGGTCATGCCCACCGCGATGATGTCGGCCTCCATGAGGAGGAGCCGCCCGCGATCGTCCTCGAGGCGCTCGATCAAGAGGAGGAGGATCTCCTCGTAGTCCTTCGGCGTCACGGCGAACGGCAGCTCGTACGGAAGGCTCTTCGGATCCTTCCGCAGCTCCGCGAGCTGCTCCACGAGCCGATACTGCTCGTGACGTCCCTCTTCGATCGCGTTGCGGATGCGCTGCAGCTGCACGAGCAGGCGCGTGAGCGCCCAGTCGAGACGGCGAATCTCCTCGTAGTCGGTGTGGATGTGATCGCGCGCCTTCTTCCACGCCTCCTGCGCGTTCTTGCGACCCTCTTCGTTCATGTCGGCCGTGAACGTGAGGCGCTCCGGCACCTTGCGCTCCATGGTGAACGAGCGGTTGTCCTCGGCCACGCGCAGATAGAACGGCACCTCGCGCTGCTGCAGCGCATCGAGCGCCACGACGCCCTTCTGCGCGAGCACGCGATAGCTGTCCTGCGCGCTCGCCTCCGAGCTCGTCTGCACCTCGGCGTAGCGCGTCGCGTAGAGCTCGTAGGCGCCGTGCACCCATTCCTGACCGTGCAGATGCGCGAGCGGCGTCTCGGGCGGCTTGCCTCCACACGCGGTGAGCGCGATGAGCGGCGGCGAGCTCACGAGCGCGATGAGCGGATAGGTCGCGAAGCCACCGAGGAGCGCGCGACGGCCGACGCCGGGATTTTTCATAGCGGCTTCAGCTCCGACCAGCGCGCGAAGCGATCCTTCGCAGGACCGGTGTTCACGGTCGCGCGACCAGGCCGGCCAGGCTCGCCCGCGGTCCCTGTCGCGCCGCTGGCGCCCGGGCTGCCGCGCGCGCCGTCTTGCGCCGGTGCCACGTACTCGCCCGGCTTCGACGGAGGAGGCGTGATGCCCTTGCCGCCGGGCCCGCCATCGCCGCCGGCTCCGCCCAGGCCAGCGCCGCCGCCGTCGCCTCCTCTGACCTCGATCTTGATCTGCGAACGCAGATCGTTGAAGCGTGCCTCGATCACCAGATCGACGGTGCCCCCCGGGCCGCCACGTCCGCCGTTGCCACCGCGACCACCGGGTCCGCCGCTCCCTCCCGTGCCACCCGGATTGCCGGAAACGCCGGCGCTGCCCGTCGTGCCCTTGCCGCCGTTGCCACCATGACCGCCGGCACCGCCGGACGCGTGGATCGTGAACGGCTGATCTTCCGGGACCAGCAGGAGATCGGTCATGTCGCCCGTCACCTCGAGGGCGACGACGCGCTCGTAGAACGCCGTCTTCACGACCGTGGCGAAGACTTGGAGGCGCGGTCCGGGCTCGCCGTCGGCACCGTTGCTGCCCGCGCCGCCGCCACTTCCGCCGCCGCCGCCCGATCCACCGGGTTGTCCGTCGCGTCCCGTGTCCTTGAAGCACGCGTAGTCGGGCTTGTACGTCGTCGTGAACGTGAACTTGTCGGGGCGCCGCTTGAACACGGTCTTGATCTCGAACTCGCGTCCCGCGGTGAACAGCACGTCGGGGTTCGGCGTGAACCATCCGGCCGGATCGAAGCGTCCCTGATTGCTCGCGAACGCGAAGTCGGAGAAGTCGAGCTTGTCGTTCTTGTTGACGCTGCCCCGGCCGGCCCACGTCTCGAACGGCTTCGGTGCCTTCTCGCCGTCGAGCGTGACCTCCATGAACACCGCCATCTGCACCGGCTCGCGCGGACAGATCGTCTTCTGCTGGCGCCGGATGTCGACGGACATCGACTTCACGTCCGACTTGTCGAGGTTGATCATGTCCTCGCCGGAGAGACGCCGGCAGGCTGCACAACCGGTGGCGCTGGTGGAGAAGAGCGCAGTGAGAACGACGACCGTCCGAGCGGCTCGCATCGGCGCTCGATGATACGCGGATTAGTTCTCGAAGCAGTAGAGGCGGTGCGCCTGCGAGCAGATCACCTCGGTGCTCGCGGTCCAGCTCGCGGCGTTCGTATTCGTGGTGCCGATCGTGCCGCCGTACGGAGACGCGGCGTTCCAGAGGTTGCAGTCGCCGAGGTAGTACTTGCCGAGGCGCGTGCCGGTCCACACCTCGTCGTTGGGCACCTTCGTTTTCGACTCGTCGATGTCGATCGCGTGCGCGATGGTCGTTCCGGAGAGCTGCGCCTTCGTGCCGACGAGCGTACCGTCGAGGAGGTACCAAGGCCCCGCAGCGGTCAGGCGGTCCTCGGCGTTCTTCGCGCTCGTGGAGAGCCAGGCCACCCATGTGCCTCCGAGCGCAGCGTCGGTCGCTAGCCCGTTGCACACGAGGTCGGCATTGGCGAGCCCGTTGTAATCGCCAGTGTGCAGCGTCGACGTGACGAAGACACGCTTCGCCGTGCTGCCCGTATCAGAGGCCACGACGTCGCGTGCATCGCTTCCCACGACGTCACGCCGCGTGTCTTCGGACGCGTCTTCCTTCGGCGGCTTGCCATCGGGCAGTGGATTCGAGCCATCGACTCCCGGCGCCGAGCCGTCGTCGCCGAGCGGCAGCGGATCGACGGGCGGAGCCTCGCCGACGACGAGATCGGAGACGCCGGTCAGCAGGTTGCAGCCTACCGCCGCGAGGCTCGCCACGAAGATGAGACGCCCAGCGCGCACGCGTGACCCCACATGGAGCGTAGCACCGGCTCTGCCAAGTCGCTCCGCGAGGAGCGATAGTCGCCACCGCCTGCGGCGGATGCTGGTGCTAGAGCGCCCCGAGCGCGCGGAGCAGCACGGTGTCCTTTCCATCGCGGAGATCCGCGACGGTCGGCGCCACCTCGACGTCGGGCACGTGACCGAGCGCATGGAATCGCGTTCCGTCGGGATGGCGCACGATCATGCCGGTGAACGTGAGCGCATAGCCGCCGGGGAGCTGCACGCCGGTGATCGTCCCGTTTGCGCCGCTCGTCCTGCCGCCGACGATCTTCCCGCGATTCTTGCTCCGGAAGAAGCTGGTCCAGTGCTCCGCCTGCGATTGCGTCTGCGCGCCGGTGAGGAGAACGACGGGACCGGTGTAGCCCTGCGTGCCCGCACCCCAGGAGCTGAGTCGCTGGAACGGCTCGTCGTCCTGCGCGCGTGCAAACGGCGTCACGCGCAGCTCCGCCATGAACGGCCCGTGCGCATCCGATGTCGCGACGTGGCCGAGGATCGACCATGCCACCGTGTCGGGGTAACCGCGCATGTCGAGCACGACGGCGCGCTTGCCCACCATCGCGGCCTTGATCGCAGCCAGATCAGCCGTCTTCGGCGCGTAGGGGCTCGAGGCGTTCAGCGTGACGTAGTACACGTCCGGTGCGCCGAGATCGTCCAGCGTGCCCGCAGGTCGATCGAACATCCCGAACGTCGACGGCGAGGCGCTGGCGCCCGCCAGCGTTACCGTACGCGTCGCGCCGTCGGGGCTCTTCAAGACGATGGGCTTCCCAGGGGTCGCGAGCGCCGTCGCTGCGATTTCACGTGCATGATGCACGGATCCACTCGAGAGCCGAATCGCGTCGTCGAGCTTCTTCGCCGCGGGGATGCCGTCGACGGAGACGACGACGTCTCCGGGCTTCGCGTGCTCGACGCGGCGACGACGAGATCGGCGCCGAGCGGCAAGAGCGCGACCGGCGTGAACGAGGTGCGCGCGGCGCGATAGTGATCTTGCGGGAAGGCGTGCCCGTCGTGGAGCGCCTCGCCGAAGCGCGCGACGGCAACGAGCACCTTGGCGCGGTCCTTCGCGAGGTCACCCGCGATCATCCCGAGCGCCTCGTCGAGGCGAGCATCCACGTCGTCACCGACGTCGGCGAAGTACGGGTAGAATGCACGTACTGCAGCGTGCGCGGTCACGAGCGCGGCGCGGGCGTCTCCGACGCGATCGCCACGCGCGCCCCATTCTTTGGGGCGAACGCCGTCGACGATCGCAGGCCGTTTTGCCTCGCCCGCGAGCGCGCCGCGATCGGCGGAGAAGTCGAAGGCCGCGAGGGACCGGAGCGGATCACTCGAACGTACGTCGGCCTCGATCACGTCCGGAATCGGCTGCTTCCCGGCGAAGAGGCGCTGCGTACGCACGGCGAGCCCCTGCTTGCCGATGCCCAGCCAGCGGCTCTCGGCGATCGACGCCGGCACCGAGTCACCGATCACGAACGCGCTCGCGCGCGCGCGCAGCGTGGCGGCGGTCCACGCCGCGAGCGGGGTGAGCTTCGGTGCGGTGAGAACGGCGAGAGGCTTCGCCGCCGGCGCCTTGCCCTTCACGGTGTCGCCGTCGACGTGGCCGGCGGTGCACGCGTACTGATCGACCGGCGACACGCTCACCGTCCACACTTCGTCGGGCTGGCCGTTGCACGTGCGCACCTCGGCATCGAGGAGCTGGAGATCCGAGGGCACGATCGCCGCGAACGCAGCGAGCACGGCGGCGCGCGCGTCGTCGCCATCGCCGAGCGAACGTAC
>JACXTT010013505.1_pt1 | contig 10747 bp, 11 predicted proteins | sample 9270951 | NCBI WGS metagenome assembly JACXTT01 (sample SAMN15532306, study PRJNA645909) | rock metagenome | isolation source: weathered quartz diorite | place: Puerto Rico | collected 2017-06-21
AAGGCTCCTTTCTCCCGAGGAGCCTTGGTCCTCAAACCAAGACTACCGGGTCGATCGAGCCTTCGCTCTTGTCCAATCAACTCAAGCCTGGTGTTGGCTTGAGTGGGGCTGCTTCGCTTAAGTGAACAAGGAGAATCTATGACCCGCATCAGTGTTGTTTTGACGACTTGCCTGTTGTTGATTTGCTGGGCGCTCCCGGCCCATGCAACGACTGTGTGTTCGTACGCCTTCACCACCGGTAGCGGCAACGCTTCCCTGGGCTATTGCGTCACGGCGAACGGCAATATTCTGCAGATCCAGACGCCTTTCGGACAAAGTATGCTAGGCGCCAATGGTGAAGGATACGGCATTTGCGACCAAAATGTTGGGCCAACGAATTACACCGATTACGGCGTCAGCGACACCGGGAACTGGGGAAGCGCCACGGTTTTGAGCCATAGCTCTACTTCAGTCAAGATTGCCCGCACGACCGCCGACGGGCACTGGACGCTGACTCAAACAATTAGCAAGGTTCCGACTACTTACTCAATCAAGGTGGTGATGGCGATCAAGAATAACCAGACCATCAGCGACGTGGCCTATCTCGTGCGCTTCGCCGACGCCGAGCCTCCTTTCACTTCTGGCGTTCTTAACGGAGATGTTTGGTACGGAAGCCTTAACAGCGCCCTCGCAAGGACGTACCAGCTGGATCCCAATTACGGACTGCAGCTCTCAAACGTGGGCGTTCCACAATTCAGTTACTGGCAAGGGTTCGCGCAACAGGTTACTACCGGACCGAATGCCTGTGCTTTCGCCTTCAATGAGGGCACCGGCCAGGGTCGCTTCAATGCCTGGTCATCCGATCCTCAGGAGGGGCGAGTACAACCCGGATCGATAGAGATGGTTTACGCCGATACCATAGGTGCGGGTCTGACGAAAACCGTCACTTTGAGCTATCACGGCCTATAGCGGCAGTCGTCGCCTTGGGCAGGCCTAGTGCCACGTCCAGGCCGGGCGGGTTTCCATCCTAACGTCGCGCTTCTTGCGACGTTAGGGTGGGGTAGCACGACAAACTCAAAGGAGCATCAAGCCATGCGCTACACACTAGTTCCATTGGTAATTCTGTTATCCGCGGTGCTAACGCAAGCCCAAAGCGGGCCTTGCACTGAGAGTGCCGTCAAGCAAGGCCACCTGCCTTCTGCCGAGGACGCCTTCTCCTACATGCCTCCTTACGGAAAGCCGGTGGTCGGCAAACCTGCGATCAAAGAAGCCAACGAAAAGAGCTTCTCCGACCGCACCAACATCAAGAATGACTGGGAGAGCGACCATCGCGTGGCATCCTCTCCATCTGCCGACATGGCCTATGAATACGGCACGCTTCGCGTGTCCTCGGACAGCAAGAGCAACCCAGCATCTGGGCACGAGGAGTTCGAAGCCGTGATGCTAATTGTCTACAAGGCCAGAAACGGCGTTTGCCAGCAAGTGGCCCTGATGATGCAGCCACTGGACGAGGAAACCAAGCATTGAAAGATCACTTATAGAGGGTGGCCCAGGGCTGGGTGGCCCACATCTCCGTGCGGGCAGGATAGCGCACGTAGCCTTTATCGCCGACCCACCACTCCGGGGGTGCCCTACGTTTCGCGCCTTTCGAAACGTGGGACGCCGCGCCGCCCGCACCGGTCAGTACCTTCAAAACACTTTTCGGCTCGCTAATGAAGAAGGCCGCCTCGCGGCGGCCCATGTTTTGGTCGTAGCTATCAGCTCGAAGCGTGCAGCTAATCCCCCGCCACGGGCTCCGCAATCTCCATCTTCGCAGCCCCATTGCCGTTCGAGTGCCCGTTCCCCCCAGCCGGAGCGATCGCACCCAGCGGGATGAACCCCGCTTCGTCCGACGTGGCTGGCTTCTCTTTCAGGACAACTTCCCGATAGAGCGCTGCCATGCGCGCGTCGTAGGCGGCGTCGTTCTTTTCCGGACCGCGCTGCGCGGCCAGCTTCGCATCGCGCGCGCGGGTCTTCTCTTCGCGCGCTGTTTTCGCGATGCCCAGCTTGTCGAGATCGTGCTGCACTTCGTTCGTGACAATGTTCTCGCGCAGATAGAGAGCATGCTCTTTGTCTTCGAGATTGACTTTCTTGCCGCCCGCGAAGATTTCGTGACGTCCGTGCTCTTCGTACCACTTGGTGAGCGTGGCCGTCATGTGCATCTTCTCGATGATGTTCCGCCAGCCCACGCCTGTGTTATAGGCGCAGAAGCTGATCTCGCCTTCCTGCGTGGCGTACGGGATGATGCACTGCTCGGTCCGCCGGAAGTCGTAGTTGAACAGGTCCTGGAACCACATGCCGGCGACGAACAGGAAGTTCCAGCGATCCTGCCGGCGCTTCATGACGTCGTCAATCGTCCGGTCCGGACCAACCTTGCCGTAGTTCTTGCCGGTTGCGTTGAAATTCTTATCAAACTTTTTCAGCAGATCCATTAACTTAAAGTGCTTCGGCGCCTGGAACGGATCGTAGTTTTTCATCAGACACAGCGCCATCCCGAAAATCGTCCAGAACTTCGAGCGTGCCGCATCATTCACTTTTGCAATATCCTTGGCTAACTGATCGCCCTTCAGGAAAGCAGTCACCGGCACCGCCTCCTTAGTTTCTTTGTCGATCATGATCGCCATCCCCGTCCCACAATTCGGATGGCAGCCGCAGGAGAGTTGGCCCACGTCGTTGTTGGCGTCGTTGGCGTGCATTCACTAGGCCCGGTCGCTGAAGGTGCTCATGAAGCTGATCGGGTACCAGTCGCGGGCGGGCTGGCCCAGGCCGGTTTGATTTTTTACGTCATGCGCCAGGTGCGCGAGGGTGTAACGCTGGGCCTGACGGCGTTCGTCGGTGATGGCTTCGTCGCGGCCAGTGAAGCTGACTGGCTGGAATGACAGGAAGCCGATCTTTTTTGGATTGTCGAGCGCGAACTGGATGATGCGCCCGACTTGTTCGTTGTTGATGCCGTTGACGATCGTTACTACGGGGACGATTTCTACGCCGGCGCGGTGCAGGTGGTCGATGGCTTTTAGTTTTACGTCAAACAGGTTGCCGACGGCACGATGAGCGTTGGCGGCGTTGCCGATGCCGTCAAACTGCAAGTAGGCATAACGCAAACCGGCTTCGGCAGCTTGTTGCGCGAATTCAAAACTCTTTGCGAATTCGATGCCGTTGGTAGCGGCCTGCACGCTGTTGTATCCGACTTTGCGGGCGTAGCGGACGGCGTCGAGGAAGTACGGCGACAGCGTGGGCTCGCCACCGGAGAATTGCACCGACATCTGGCGGCGCGGCTTGATGGTGATGGCGTTGTCGAGGACGGTCTTGATTTCTTCCCACGTCAGTTCGTGGACGAAGCCGACCTGGTTGGCGTCCATAAAGCAGGGATCGCACATCATGTTGCAGCGGTTGGTCAGGTCAACGGTCAGCACCGAGCCGCGACCGTATTTCACGGTCGACGATCCGTGGTGATGCAGCTTTTCGTCGTTGTGAGCCCGAATGTCGCGACCGGGGAAAACTTCTTCAAGGTGTTCCGAGAATTCCGTATCGATGGACATCAGATCTTCGAAGTGTCCGTGCTTAGGACAATCTTTCACCATCCAGATCTTGCCGTCGCGCTCGAGGATTTGCGCCTTGATCTCGCCGACTTTTTCGTTCATCAGGACGTCAACCGGCAATTTGCCGTCGAGGATCTGCTGACGAATTTCCGGCACGCATTTCGGACAAAGTGAATCAGTCGTGCGCGGCCAACCCAGCGGTGGCTTCGATTTTTCCCACGACTTCAGCAGCGGCTTCTCCGACCACTTCGGCGTCGGCGACGGATTGGGAGCAACACGGTTCAAACGTGAAAAGATGGCCCACGCGCAAGTAGCGGCGACGGTCACGGCCTTCTCGACATACTTGATCGGCTTGTGCATTCTCATCCTCAGTGCTGCGAAGTTTAGAACTTTCCCACCTCCGCATACGACGCGGAGCCATCAAAAACGGTTGTTCCACGGTGAAACCTGGAAGTTTCGCTACGTGGAGTTCGTCAGAGTGATGTTATTGAAACCTATTGACTTGGCCATCCAAAAGGCAATGAAGGGGAGAAAATAGCGGTTGAGTGGGGAAATGGGGAATTGAGTGGGGCTAAGTTATTGAAAATAATCGTGTAGGGACGGTCTTTGACTCGTCCCCACATCTGCATTTGTATCTGCATCTACTACATGAGTAACCAAGGCCAGCCACACCGGAGCCGTGGTTGACACTGCATTCTCCGCAAGACAACAATCGGTACCTATGCGAGATCTCTGCCGCCTCCTGCTTCTGCTCCTCTGCGCCAGCGCATGCGCCCAGACCAATTCCTACCTGTTCGTCTGGGCCGGCGACGACGCCAAGAAGAGCAGCGACTTCCTCGCCGTCATCGACGCCGACGCCAAATCTCCGCACTACGGCCAGGTAGTAGCCTCAGTCGCCGTGCCCGGCCCGAGTGGCACGCCTCATCACACCGAACTGGAGATGCCGCTCAGCGGATTCCTGCTGGCCAACGCTTTTGAGAGTGGACGCACCATGCTCTTCGACTTGCGCCAGCCGCTACATCCGTCGCTCGTAACGTCCTTCGGCGATCTCAACGGATACATGCATCCCCACACCTACGTGCGCCTCCCCAACGGCCACGCGCTAGCGACCTTCCAATACTACGGCGGACACGATCCCAAGTCCGACGGCGGCGGTATCGTCGAGTTCGACGAGCGCGGACATCTGATCCGCAGCGGCAGCGCCATGGACGCCGCCGCAAAAGCCGAGCTCATTCGTCCTTACAGCCTCGTGGCCGTCCCCGCTCTCGACCGCATTGTCAGCACCAACACGTCCATGCATTTCAAAAGCGACGGGGAGACTCGCACCGTGCAAGTCTGGCGGCTCTCCGATTTGAAACTGTCGCGGACGCTGGTGCTACCTCCGGGACCGCGCGGGTCGAGCAGCGAGACCCCGGCGAACCTCACCTGCTCGCCGACGGGAAGACTGTGCTAATCCACACGTTTAATTGTGGGTTGTACCAGTTGGACGGCGTTGAGAGCGACCGGCCCTCGGTTCGACACCTGCAGACGTTTGATGGCGATGAATGTGGTGTGCCTTTGTTAATCGGTCATTATTGGCTTCAAACGCTGACCTCGGCGCACGCGCTCGCAACCTACGACATCTCGGACCCAACCCACATCCGCGAGGTATCGCGCGTCACCTTCGATGACAAGCAGAGACCGCACTGGATCGCCGCCGACGCAGACAATCGCCGAATCATTTTGAACTCGGGTGAATATGGAGATCACCGCCTGTTCATGTTGAACCTTGATCCGCAAACCGGAGCCCTGACCCTCAACGAGCGCTTCCGCGATGCAGGCAGCAAACAAGCAGGCGTCAGCATGGACGGCAAGTCCTGGCCGCACGGATTCCAGGGTGATAGCTATCCGCACGGGACCGTGTTTTCAAGATCTACCGCCACCGTTCGGAGCGGCAGCGCGCGGGAGTAGAAAGACCAACTCGTTCAGGGATCACACTACTCATTGGGAATCGCCTCGCACATCGCGGCCCTTTTCCACCGTGAAACCGGACACCCTTCCCCGCCGGTAACTCGTGTCGTCTGTTCCATCTGCCGGCAATATACGTATATTGTTGTAAGTACAATAAAGCCAGCGAAATGTTCCACGTGGAACATATTGCCAATTCGCAGAACCCGAGCGGCCTGGATGGATCAAAAAAACGGTCCCTACCAGCTATGCGGTGCTGCAATTGTTACGCCCCGCTCTTTCGAGCGGGGCCGTTTGTTTCAGGGTTAGAGCGTTCCTCAGGGGATCGTCGTTCTTGCGGTGAAGTGGATGGATCCGAAGCGTCCGTTGGCGTACTGGTGGGGGCCAGCGGTAAAGAACAGTTCGTTGACTGCGCCGTTCTTCGCGCTGCCGCCGCCGAATTCCAGTCCCCACAGATGATCGATGGAGACGGGGTTGCCCTTATTGTCATTGAGCTGACCGAGGAACTTGCCAGTGGTGGGATCGAAGGCGCTGATACGGCCGTCGGCGACGTTGTTGCCGACCAGGAGCGCTCCGCTGAAAGGACCGAAGTTCTGTGGCGCCAGCGCCAGGCCCCAGGGATGATCCAGCTTCTGACTGTTTCGAACCAGCCGCTGCAGGAGTTCGCCGGATTCGCTGAAGACGTCAATGAATCCGCCGGTGGAGGCGAAGCTGGCGAAGGTCACGTAGACCTTGCCGTTGATGTCCTGGACGCCGTAGGGGACGAAGCCCGCGGGAATCGTGGAATCGGTAAGGGTGTTCACGATCGTGAACGCGCTGTCGTAGACATCGACGCGATTGTTGGCTACGTCGGCGGCATAGAGGAACTGCTGGGCCGAAGCAGCGTCGCTGATGGCCAGTCCGGTGTAGACAGCTCCGGCTTTGGAGTTGTCGGCGGCCGGTTGCGCGTGGGTCAGATCGATCGAGGGATTCCATCCGGCGATGGTGCCACGCAGGGTAGCGAACAGGAACACGGAGGGACTGCTGGGGCCGTCAACTTTTTGCACTGCGAAGTTCTGCGTGCTGTTGAAGACGATTCCGGTGTTGAGGGCCGGCGCGGGAGGATTCGCCGAGGGAATGCTGACGATCAGGGACTGCGGCACTCCCGCTCCGTTGTAGAGCGTGGACAGACCGGTGCCGTTGTCACTGACCCAGAACGCGCTGGTGGCGCTCCGCGCCAGACCCCAGGCGTTGACCAGGTTGGGATCGGTGTGGGACGTGGTGCTGGTACGCGTGTTGGAAACCAAGGTCTTGACACTGTACTGCGCCATCGCGGGCTGGCTTACGACGGACAGGGTCAGCGCAAAAATCGCGACTAGGAACAGAAAACTCGTAAACGAACGGTGCATGGTATTTCTCCTTTGATGTGGTGAAAACTGATTTCAGGGGTCGTCCAACCTCTATGAGTGCCGGACACGAGCGATGCTAGAAGTCATCGCGAATGGAGTTGTCGGAGTGCGGTCATGGTTTCGCAATTTGTTGCGGACGATTTTTTTACGGCGGGGAGATGAATCTCAACAAGACAGTGCTACATCGGTGCTGTGAGCGGCGCCCGGAAAACGGCTCACAAGAGACACTCGGGCCGGGCCGCACTCGGCTGGACGGGTCAGAGACCCGTCCCCACACGTAATACTCCGGCCCCGCGAATTTCACTCTTTTTCAATTTTTGTAGCGCCTGATTCGCCTCCGCAAGATCGAAAACCTGGATCTCAGTCTTCAACGGAACTTCGCCCGCAAGTTGCAGGAATTCGCGCCCATCTTGTCTTGTCGCATTCGCGACGCTGCGGACAACCTTCTCGTGATACAGCAGCTCGTAGTCAAGCGCGGGAATCTGCGACATCGTGATTCCCGCAAGCGCAAGCGTTCCGCCTTTGCGCAACACGCGCAGTGCCTCCCGAACCAGACTTCCAGCAGGCGCGAAGATGATCGCCGCATGTAGCAGTTCCGGAGGAGCCTCTTCAGCGCGCCCAGTCCAGACCGCGCCAAGTTCAAGCGCATGCGCGCGATGGCCTTCACTGCGAGTGAAGACGAACACGCTGCACTTCTGGTGTCGCGCCAACTGGATCACGAGATGCGCTGAAGCCCCGAATCCATAAAGCCCCAGATTTTCTCCCGGACGAATTCCAGCAAGCCGGTAAGAGCGATATCCAACAATCCCCGCGCACAACAACGGCGCAGCCTTCTCGTCAGAGAACACATTCGGAATCGGATAGCAAAACTCCGCAGGCGCGACCGCGGATTCCGCATAGCCGCCATCGACGTCATATCCAGTAAAGCGGCCATTGACGCAGAGGTTCTCCAGCCCGTGACCGCAGTATTCGCACTTGCCATCAGTCGAGTGCAGCCATGCAATGCCGACGCGATCTCCTTCCTTATACCCAATAACGCCCGAACCCAGCGCGTCGATAACGCCGACGATCTGATGTCCCGGAACAACAGGCCGCTTGTGCAGCGGGAGATCGCCTTCCACGGTGTGCAGGTCGGTGTGGCAGATTCCGCAAGCTCGAACCTTCACGCGGACTTCGCCCGAAGCTGGCATCGGAGTCGCTACATGCCGCATGGCGAGTGGAGACTCTTCAGCGGGCCCTGTCATGTCAAGTACCATGGCGCGCATGGGTTCATTTTAGCCGGGACGAAAGGGCGCAAGCAGCGTCCAACTTCAAGATAGGTTGAGGAGGTTTTCTGTGCGCAGATTCGTCCAGGGATTTGTTCTAGGAATTCTGGCGCTGCCGGTGAGCGCTTTGATTGCAGCTTGGTTGGGATATCTGCCATCGTTGGCAAAGGCCGACCCGCCGCGATTGGAGAAGGCGATTGCGCAGATGGCGCTGAATTCGTACGTGGCGCGACATGCTCCGCATCTCGCGAATCCGATTCCGCCTACGGATGAAAATCTGCTGGCCGGGTTGAAAGTGTTCCGCGAAGCTTGCTCAGGTTGCCATGGCGATCCGAATGGGCCGAGCGATTTTGGGGCGGGGTTCTATCCGCGGGTGCCGCAGTTTGCCGTTGATCCTGCGCGGCTGCCGGATTGGCAGTTGTTTTGGATCGTAAAGAACGGCGTCCGGTACTCGGGCATGGCGGCGTGGGACCGGCAATGGAACAACGACGCGGCTACCTCCGATGACCGGATGTGGAAAGTGGTGACGTTCTTGAGTCGGCTGGATTCGCTGCCTCCGGCGGTGAACACGGAGTGGCATAAGAAGCAGTAGAGCAGGCGTCAGGTCTCAGGTTACGATGCTTTCGAAATCACCCAGGAAAATCTCTTTTTCGGTCAGGCTCTTGCATTGCTTGTCGAGGGCGTCGTAAGCGGCGTGGTGGTCTTGCTTGAAGCGTAGCAGCGCTTCGCGGGAGGTCCAGCGGTCGAGGGTCAGGTAGTGCCCGCGGCGGTCGAAGTCGCGGATTAACTCGGTACCGAGATAGTCGAGGCTTCGGCGAAAGAGTTGTGCCCAAGCACCGTCGGGGCCGTAGATTTCTTCGAAAGCGGAGGAAGATTCCAGTCTCACTTGGAATTCCCAAATGGCAATATATTGATTGCTCATTCGATCGGCCCGCCGGGGCTAAAGTCCTTTGCTGAACGTCATTTTACGCGGCCTTGAAAGGCCGCTTTTCCACGCGCTGCCGGGGGACTGCCGGTTCGGGTACAATCCTTCCTCTAAATGAATCGCGAACATCACAAGAACTACAGCCATGAATTGCAGCGGGACATGGAGGCGCTCGTCTTCGGGCACGCTGGTCAGCCGCTGCTCGTCTTTCCCAGTTCCATGGGGCGCTTCTTCGAATATGAAGATGCGGGCATGATCCGGGCGCTGGCGCCGAAGATTGACGCGGGACAGCTGCAGGTGTTCTGCGTAGACAGCGTGGACACGGAGAGTTGGTACAACAAAGGAGTGCATCCGGGGGCGCGGATCTGGCGGCATGTGCAGTATGAGCGCTACGTGGTCAATGAGTTTGTGCCGTTTTTGAAATGGAAGAACTGGGCACCGCAGATTGCGGTCAACGGCTGCAGCTTTGGCGGGTATCATGCGTTGAATTTTTCTTTACGGCATCCGGATCTGGTTTCGGCTTGCGTTTGCATGAGCGGGTCGTACGACATCAAGAGTTTTCTGGATGGGTACTACGACGATAATGTGTACTTCAATAATCCTCCGGATTATCTGCAGGGAATGAGCGATTCGTGGTTTCTGGATCGCTACAAGCAGATGAAGCTTGTGCTGGGGACGTCTGACTGGGATATGTGTCTGGATGCGAATATCAAGATGGCAGGGTTGATGCACTCAAAGGGGATTCCGCATTGGCTGGATATCTGGGGCGATCACAGCAAGCATGATTGGCCGCTCTGGCAGAGGATGGCAGGGAAATATTTTTAGTGGGTGTGGGTGGTCGTTGGTCGATTGTCGTTGGTCGTTCGCGCGCCAGCGCGAGCGGCATGGGAGAATGTCTTGCGGCCGCAATTGCAGCGCGTGGGATGTAGGGGTCCTTCGACTGCGTGAGTGCTGCGCTTCGCGCTGCACTTACTCCGCTCAGGATGACATTGGTTAAGGGCGCGCAAAAAAGAGGAGATTGTTGTGGCGAAAACAATTGGGATTCTGTTTGGGATGGAGAATACGTTTCCGCCGGCGCTGGTGGAGAAAATCAACTCCATGAAGGTGGACGGAGTTGAAGCGGAGTTTGTGAAAATTGGCGGGATCCGAATGGATGAGCCTCGGAAATACGCCGTCATCCTGGACCGGATTTCGCAGGATATTCCGTTCTATCGGGCGTATCTGAAGAACGCGATGTTGCAGGGGACGATTGTCATTAACAATCCGTTCTGGTGGACAGCGGACGACAAGTTTTTCAATTACGCGATGGCGCACAAGATGGGCGTGGCGATTCCGCCTACAGTGATTCTGCCGCATCACAAGCATCCGCCGGATACTACCGATCAATCCATGCGGAACCTGATCTTTCCGCTGAATTGGGATGAGCTGTTTGCCTATGTGGGCTTTCCGGCATTCTTGAAGCCGTATGCGGGGGGCGGGTGGAAGCATGTATATAAGGTACATTCGCCGGAGGAGTTCTTTCAGTTTTATCACCAGACGGGCGATTTGTGCATGACGCTGCAACATGGGGTGGAGTTCGAAGAGTATTTTCGCTGTTACGTAGTCGGGCAGGAAAAAGTGCATATCATGCGTTACGACCCGAAGGCGCCGCATCATGAGCGGTAT
>JACXTT010013506.1_pt1 | contig 10747 bp, 5 predicted proteins | sample 9270951 | NCBI WGS metagenome assembly JACXTT01 (sample SAMN15532306, study PRJNA645909) | rock metagenome | isolation source: weathered quartz diorite | place: Puerto Rico | collected 2017-06-21
AAAATAAAACCATCCGCCCGCGCTTCCAACCATTCTTGTCGTGAAAGCGGAAACATCACTTCCGCCCTCGTTTTATTTAGGAGTTCGGGCACGGAAACAAACTCGTATCCCTTTTCGCGCAGCTGATCGATGATTTGCGGCAACGCTGCGACCGTCTGGCTGCGATCTCCGCCGCCATCGTGAAACAAAATGATATTTCCGTTATCCGCTTGGCGCAGCACGCCATCCACAATTTCCTTCGCGGGGACTTGGTGGCCATAGGGCTGCCGCCAATCGTGCGGGTCAATCTTTTGGCCGATGATCAGATAGCCCATATCTTGGGCCAGCGGAAGCTGCGCGACTTCTTCCGCATATTCCGGCTGATGGTCAATGCCGTACGGCGGCCGGAATAAAATGGATTTGACGCCGATGGTGCTGCCGATCAGCCGCTGCGTCAGATTCAGTTCCCATCGAAGCTGCGTCGGCGAAATGTCTTCGAACGCCGGATGCGTGTACGTGTGGTTGCCGATGGCGTGGCCTTCCGCATATTCACGCTTCAAAATCTGAGGAAACTGGCTCGCGTCCAGCCCAATCACAAAGAATGTCGCCGGGACGTGTTTTTCCTTGAGGATGTCCAGAACCTTCGGTGTCCATCGTGGATCGGGCCCATCATCAAAGGTAATTGCCAGCTTTTTCTCCGCGCCACCCAATTGATCTATGTCGTACGAAATCGGATAACTTAGATAGCTTTCGCTCGTGAAAAGATCACTCGCCGCGTCGTACGTGAAGCTTCGCGATCCGCGCTTTGGCTGGCCTGTAAACCGCCAAATGTCGCCGTCGCCTTCCAAAATCAGATCTGGACCGGGAGGAACATCCGCAAGCTTTTGGCGTGTCGCGTCGTCTGGATGCGTCGAATCCAAAATCTTCCACAGCGAAGTGTCCGCCGTGCCAAGCCGCCATAAGGCGGATCCCTGCACTCCGAGTCTCTCGCACGCGCGCAACTGGTTGTACGCCGTCACTGCGTCTAAAAACCATACGTGATGCGTGTGGTCGTGTTCATCCGAGTACGAATAAAACGGGTTCAGCGAAGCATCGTCAAATTCCACGTCCGCTTCGGACTCATACGCGTGCAACAACGCCTCCTGCACGCTGAACTCTTGCGCTGGTTCTGGATGCTTTTTCGGCGCTTCGGACCAGTCGTAGGCGTAATTCGCGATTCCCACCACAATCTTCGAAGCCGGCACAACCTCCAACACTTGCCGCAGGTTTTCCACGAACCAGTCTTGTGCGGCGATTGGTCCCGGCGGCGACGTGAGCCAGTGCTGGTCGTAGTTCATCAGCATGATGGCGTCACACTGCCTGCCAAAAAATTTGTAGTCGTACGCGTCATCGCGCGCCGGCAATGCGACCATGATTTTCAGGCCCACGGCATGAAGCGCTGACGCCAGCTCGCCTACGAACGTGCGAAAATGCGGCTGGCTCTTTTCGGGCACCTCTTCGAAATCGACCACGATGCCCGCTTGTTTCGATTCCACGGCGAACTGCACTGTGTCCCGCGCTAGGTTCGCCCGGGAACCCGGATTCGCCAGCATCTGCGCCATCTCGTCAATGCGCCAGGTTGCGCCGTCGTAATTGTTCAGCAGCGCCATTGTGGGGATTTCCACGTTGATGCTGCGCATCCATTGGTGCAGTTTGTCTTCCCGCAAACGCGCATTTGCTTCTTCCGGACTCGCCTTCACCGTTTCATAACGCACATAATCCACGACCGTCAGTGCGCCATCCGGCGTCACCGCGTGGAGTTCTTCCGGAATCAGCAAGTCGAGATCTTTGTAATGTTTTTTCAGGGAGGCTAGGCTGTTTGAGTCATAGCTGACGTAAAACGACGCGCGCAACGGGTCATATCCGGAAGGGACCGTGCCCAGGTTCGCCACGCGCCGATGCCGTCCTTCCCGCACCGGGACCGTCTTGACGGTTTTTTTGATTTTTAGCGCTCTATAGGGAGACTTGGTATCCGGAATCAAACCCGCCGGCAGTTCCACGCTTACCACGACGGTCACAAAGAAATAGACAAGCAACAACGTAAGCAGCACTCCGCTGATTTCCAGCGAGCGCCGCGTAAAGCGCCAGCGTACACGCTCTTCGTCGTAAAAAATGGGACGTCGTTCTTTCATGGACCTGTCTTGCCGAGAAATGTTCGGCGCGTACCGGCGCACGCAACGCCGGCTGCCGAAATCAGGAGACTCTATTGTAAGATGCGAACACTCCATGAAGCGAGTCCTCTCACATCCCCTGATTGCGTTAGCGTTAGGCCTCTGGCTGCGGCTTTTTTTTCTGCTCAAATATCCGGCGAGTTCTGGTGACCTTCCGCTTTACGACGAACTCGCTACCAACTGGCTGAAGCACGGTGTCTACGGAATCAGCCTGGACGACGTTCTGACCTCTGTGGACGTCCGTATGCCTGGCTATCCGGCCTTCCTGGCTCTGATGTACCGTTTGACGGGCCGTACGGGCGAAGCCGCCCAAGTTCAGATCATGATCGTGCAAGCCCTCGTGGATCTCCTGGGCTGCGCGGTGATCGGCGCGATCGCCGCCTGGCTCGTCAAGACCGCTTCCGGCGAGTCCAATTCCAATTCCCAAACTGCGTTTCGAGCAGGGCTCTGGCTCGCCGCGCTCTGTCCTATCACCGCAGACTACACCGCGGTCCTTCTCACCGAAACCCTTGCCACTCTCTTTAGCGCAATCTCGATCTATTTTCTGATTCGTCTGGCAGAGAATTGCTCTAAGCTCTTCTTTCCAGTTTCACGCCTCAAAGCAAGTTGGGACAAAACGCCGGAGCATTGGGCCGCGCTCTTCGGCCTTTCCATTGGCGCCATCACCTATTTCCGTCCGGAATCGCCCATTTTTCTAGTCGCGGCATGGCTAGCTCTCCTTTGGTTTTTCAGAAAGCACGGCCGCTTGGTCCGCGGATTCAAACTTGCAGCACTGAGTTGCGTGATGCTCCTGGTTTCGCTTTCTCCGTGGGCCATTCGAAACGCCATTTCGCTCCATGAACTCCAGTTTCTCACGCCCAAGGACACCACACTGCCCACCGAGTTTGTGCCTCGCGGTTTCATGGCCTGGGAGCGGACTTGGCTCTATCGCCTGAGCGACTGCTACGCCGTGACGTGGAAGCTGAACGAGGAAAACATCGTTCTGACGGATATTCCGCCGCGCGCATTCGATTCCGAATCGGAAAAGCGCCGCGTCGCCTCTCTAATCGAGAAACACAACGAGCACCAAAGCCTTTCGCCGGGGGTAGACTCCGCTTTCCGCGAAATCGCACGGGAAAGGACCGCCCGCCATCCCTTGCGCACTTATGTATCGGTTCCATTTCAGCGCGTGCTCACCATTTGGCTCACGCCACGCATTGAGCTTTTGCCCTTCTCCGGAAACGTATTCCCATTGAAGGAAAATTGGGAGGACGACCGCGAAGATCAGCTCGTCACTGTGGGATTCTTTCTTCTGAACATTTTCTATTTGGTTTTGGCACTCACCGGCATCTGGCGCCTATGGAAATGGAGCGTCCGCGTTCGTCCCGCGCTGCTTGCACTTGCCGTTTACATCGTTTTGCGTACGCTTTTTCTCACCACCGTCGAAGCTCCTGAACCCCGCTACGTTTTAGTTTGCTTCCCCGCAATTCTCGCGCTGGGAGCCGTCGTCTTCTTGCACCGCCCAAAATCAGTTTCCGCTTCGCCCAACGCCAGTTAGCGGTAGCAAAAAGGCATCGCTTTCATTCTGCAGGCTCCGGGTGAATCGTCACGCGAAAAACCTGTGGAAAACGTTCTTTCACCCGATCCTCCAACGTTGCCGTCACGTCGTGAACTTCCGTAATCGTCAATCCGCCTTTCATCAAGCAGTGGCACGACGCCAGAATACGATGCTGCACTTGCCGCACATGCACGTCATGGCAGTTCACCAGCTCGTCGTACTCCGCCGGCAACGTGTTCACGAAATCTTCAATCGCCCGCGATAGCTCGCGCATTTCGCTGGCCGATGTGTTCGTCGTGGCAATGTTGCTTCCCATCGGCTCGATGTGGATGTTCACTTCCGCGGGATGCCCCGGCAGCTCGAGGATTGCTTCTTCGAGCTCCGTTGCCTGACGATGCGCTTCACGCAACGTCAGCCCCTCATCCACTTCCAGGTGCAACTCCACAAATAATTTTCCGTTCTGCTGATGCGCCGAAAGATCATGTATCGCATGCCCCATGCGCTGCGACGTCGCGCGGATGGACTCCAGCAAATTTTCCGCGGAAGGCGCTTGCGGCTCCGCGTGTACCACGACGTCCGCCGGAACGATCTCCGCTACGCGCCTTTCAATCGCGTCACTCCATGCATGAGCCTGCTCAAGGCTCGCCGTCCTTGGTACGCTCACTGTCGCATCCACAAAATACCGATTTCCCGCTCGCCTCACGCGCACCCGGCTCACGTCTTGCACGCCTTCTACGCGGCTTACTGCGTGTGCAATTTCGTCTTGCAGCCCGCGCGGCACCGCGTCCAGAAGCGCATCCAGGGTGCGTATTCCCAACCGCGAACCAACCCACAGAATCACCGCCGCCACCGTCAATCCCGCAATCGCGTCCGCATAGATTAGCGACGGCATGTTCCATTTTTCGCCGGCCCACACCAGTCCTATTCCCGCAATGACGACGACCGTGCTCCATACGTCCGTCGAAAAATGCAGCGCGTCTGCTTCCAACGCCTCGCTCGAATAGCGCCGCGCCACGTGCGCCAGCTTTCGCGCTCGCGTCACGTCAATCAGCAGCGCCACGCACAAAATCAGAATCGCGCCAAGACTCGGTTGAATGTGCACGCTGCGGAAAAACAGCCGTTCGAACGCTTCATAAATCACGTAAAGCGCCGTCAGCAACAGGAGCCCCGTCTCCACGAACGCCGAAAAATTTTCAAATTTCCCATGCCCGTACGGGTGCCGCTCGTCCGCAGGCCGGTCCGAAACACGCACGGATAGAAACGTAATAATTGCCGCGATCAGGTCCAGGCCGGAATGCAGCGCCTCGCTCAACACGCCTAAGCTGCCGGTGCGATACACAAGGAAGGCTTTCAACGACACCAGCAGCGCCGCTGAGCCTACACTCAGCAATGCCGCCATCTTCTTTTCGCGTGTTTCGCTTGCGGGCGCGCCGGTCATATATGCCCGCCTAGACTACCCCAATTGGCGCGTTGGCGCGCTCGACGATTCGAGCTTCGGAGGATTGCCAAGAAGGCGGAATGCTCTTAGTTACTTGCGGTCAGAGGTGGTGCCGGTAGCAACGGCAGCCGCTTCGGCTCACCCCGAGCTCCCCGCACTTCCACTTCTTCAAATAACAGCGACGGCGCGACCATCGACGCTGGCAATCCGTTCTGCGCCGAACCAAAAGCGCCCAGCGCCGTACCTGCGAATCCCGCCGTCTGGTTCTGCATGTAGTTGTACACAAGATTGTCGCTGCCGATTCCCGAAATATTCCGCAGCGATCGCGCGTTCAAGCCGATAATCCGCGCCCCGCGTACAATCTCGTCCGGCCGTCCATCGGGAAACACTTTGTACACAACCGAAACCAGCCGGTCCCCGCTTCCCGCGCCACCGCCGAAGCTTGCCAGCAACTCCGAAAAATCGTCCTGATGCAACAAGCTGATCGCTGGATTGTCCATTTCCCGCACAACGAGGCAATACGTCAGCTTCTCTGCTTTGCACGCATCCAAGAACTTTTTCTTCAAGTCCGCGGGCGAAACCGTTTCCGTCGCAGAAAAAATCAAATTGCTCATCGAAGGTTTTGTGTCGCCCAGAAATGCGGAGCGTCCGTGCCCATTCGAAACGTTCGAATCCGGCCCCGGCCTGCGCGACATCAAAAGTTCTTTCAGTACTCCGTTTTCTACGAGCGTCACTTTTTCCGCTCGCACTCCCTCTTCGTCCACCGCGTATCCGCCCAAGAGCGGCGCGCCCTTGTATTCCTTGGCAGCAGGATCGTCCACAATAGTCACGCTGTTCGGCAGCACCCGCGCGCCAAGCCGTCCCACCCAATCGCTCTTCCCGCCGATGTTGCTCAAGAACTGCTCCATCACCGGCCGAAACGCAATTGGCGGCCGCGCGCCGTTCAGATTCGGCCCCAGCACTTCCGCAAGCAATGGCGCTGCCGCGCGCGCTTCGACCAGCACCGGCCCCGTATAATCCTGCGCCGGCGGCGATGCGCGCAGTGCCATCAGTTCGGACGCCGCCACGTTCAATCCTTTTCTCACCGTTTCCACATTCGGCAAATCCGCCGGCTTCGGCGCGTATGCTGCGTAGTAGTGGCTCAATTCCATGCCATCCGGCGCCAGCGTGTTCAGCCCCGCTTCAATCGCCGCGAAAGAACGGTTCGTTCGAATCTCCGTCCCTTCATTCGTCAGCAAATACTCCGTCGCATAAACCAGGTAGTACGTCACCCGCGATTCCTGCAGCAGCGAAAACGCCCGCAACGTCGCGGAAGAATCCCGCGCTTCCTGATCCCACGCCCGCCCGGACCAATCCGGCGTCACCAGCGGCTCAATAAGCTGCACCGGCTGCGCCTTCGAAAAATCGTCATATTGATTCTGGTTCGCCAGGCTGTTCAGGTACGCCTGTTTGCGCGAATAGCCGTCCACCGCTTCCTTGAACGCCTGGTCCGTCGCGATCCACAGATCCTGCCGCAGCGAATCATAGTCGCGGTCAATTCCGACCGATCCCGTCGAACCGATAAACCCGCGAAAACCTTCATCGCTGATGAAGTTCGAGCTGTCTTGCTTGTAATCGCCCACGCGCGCTTCCACGTTCATGAACCGGTTGCGCGTCTTCGTGCTCGAAATCAACGCCCCAAACTGCGCCACAATCTCGCGCACTTCCAGGTCCAGCAGCCGGTACTCGATGTAATACGGCCGCACCGGCGCACTTTTGCTCGAAATCCTTAATTCCAGCCGGTCTTTCGAACGCGCCATTTCGTCACGCATCGCGCGCAGTGTCTGATCGTTGTCCTTTGGTGCTTGTGCCCGCGTGAATGCCGGACTCAACAGCGCCGCCGCAATCAAAACGAATAGGGAAGTCCTGATCCCGTTCTTCACTGTTGGCCTCCCGCATTCGTTGCCGCAGCACCTGCCAAACCTGCCGTTCTCTTGTCGTGTGCCGGTGGCGGCAGTATCGGCGGCCGGTCCGTGTCCGTCTCTTTCTTCTGTACTTCCAGCTCAGACATCAGAATCGCGGGCGACGCAGCCGAAACCGGCACCGACCCTGATTCCGCTCCGCAATAGCCATTGAAAACTTCGGGCGTATCGCCCGTGGCCACGATTTTCTTTAGCGCCGCGAGCGGTGTCCCCACAATGTCCACGCCCCGCACCAATTCATCCGGCCTTCCATCGGCAAATACTTTGTAAACAACGAGCGGCTGCACCTGGAACGCTTGCGGTTGTCCACGCCCCGTGAACGTAAATCCTCCCGCGATGTCGTCAATCAGCAGCCCGTACGGTTTTCCTTCCCGCTTGATCAACTCGATCAGCTTCGCCCGCAGCTCCGCATTCGTCACCATCTTGCTGCTCTCCACGATCAGGTTTCCCTGCCGTGACACCGGCGTCGCTCCCAATTGCCGCCTTCCGTGCCCGTTCGAATGGGGAAAGCCCACCAGCGGCGACCGTGACATTTCAAAATTCTTCAGGACTCCGCGGTCCACCAGCGTCACTTTCTGTGCCGGAACCCCTTCGTCGTCAAACTGGTAGTAGCCCAGCAAATCCTCATTTCCCAATTTCTTCCGCGTCGTATCGTCCACCACCGTCAAAAATGGCGGAAAAATCTCTTCACCGACTTTTGCCGCAAATGTCTGGCCCTCCGTGATGTCCTTCTGCCGGTGGCCTTCCGCTCGGTGCCCGAAAACTTCATGGAAGAAGACCGCCGCCGCCCGCCCGGTCAGCAATGCCGGCCCCACGGTCGGCTCGTTGATCGGCGCCTTCACCAGCCCTTCCATTTCTTTTGTCAGCGTCGCGCTCGCCGCCCCTACGGCCTTGTCGTCCGGCGCATCCTTCGGGTCCACCCAGTCGAAGTTGTAGTAGCGCTCGATGTTCATTCCATCGTCGGCTTTGCCTTGTATGAAAAGCTCCAACCGATAGCGAATCTGCCCGTACTGCAGTTGCGTCCCTTCCGTGTTCACCTGATATGTGTTTTGCGCCAGCGCGCTAAACGTTACAATCGAATTCAAGATCGCCGGCGATTTGCGAAACGCCGCCGTGTACGCGCGCACCCGCTCTTCCCACGGCTTGCGATCCAGCGAGAACGCTACCCGCGGCCCAAACCATTTGTGAGGTTGTTCTTTCGAAAAGTCCGGCGCTTGCGCTTCCGCCGTTTCCACCTTCACTTCGCGGCTCGTCTTGATCTTGATCAGCGTTTCCGCCGCGCTCCGGTACTGATCGTCCGTTTCCAGCCAGATTGCGCGCCGCAGCACCTCCGCATCATCATCCACCGGCGCAACCGTCCCCGGTCCGCCTGCTGGTAGCTGGCGGTCGCCAACCTTGTGTGTGTTGTCCTTGTTGTACTCGCCCGTTCGAACCGCCACCTGCAGCCAGCGATTCCGCACTTCCGAGCTCGAAAGCAGCGCTCCGTTCGAACCGGAAACCTCCGCGCGTTGCGTGTCAGTCAGCGTGTATCCGATAAAGTACGCGGGAATCTCTTGGGTGCTTAGCGTTTTGAACGAGCGGTCGAGCTCCGTTTGCATCGCGTCAATCAGCGGTGATGGTTTTGCGGCCGGATTGTCTGCTGCGGCCGCCGATGTTGAGCCGGCCGATTTTGCGCCTGCCGATGACGCACCCGCTGCAAACGACGAACTCAGACACAGCGCCATAAACCCCGCTGGAAGATACGAAATTGCTCGCACAAACCGTAGCTTTTTCAAGGATTGCCTCACTTAGAAGGAAACGCTCTTGCGAAACATTCAGTTTACGTTACTGCCCTGAAGCATACAAACGAGCTACCGGCGAGGGTAGCTCGTCCTCAGGGAGCAGCGCGACCGAAGGATCTCACCCCTCCGTTCGCGGAGCCGCAACTTGAATCTCCCTGCGCGCGGCCAAAAAGAAACGGACCCAAAACTAAAACTGAACCACACTTTTCTCTGCACGACTACTTCGACGGCCAATTCCATCATTTCGTTGCACACAAAAAACTTCGGCCCCGTCCGCAATTCAGCGTCCGGCGCCGAAAGATTCACTCGTGAAAGGTATTTGCTGAAGCGTCCTGTGGAACTAGCAACCCTTTGTCTGGCTCTGCTGGCAGGTGGGTGTCTTCACTGGATTGTTCGTGTTTTGCGAAATCGCGACGGGCACGGCAACAGCCACTCCGACCGCGATGATTCCCAGCGTAATGCCCCACGGCTTGCTGATTGCGTGCCCAACATTCAGCACGCCGGGCTTGTCCGCAATGTTCGTCGCATTCACCGCTGTTGTCAGCTCGTCCAGCGTCGCTTGCGTCGGATTCAGCGGCGACGAATTGTCTCCGCTCCGCACGCTGCTCATCTGTCCCGCTTTCACCATCACGCAGACGCCCGCCGTATTGCAGAGCTTCACCTGGCCTTCAAACACAACCAGGTTCATCTGTCCCGCATTCTGATCAAACGACAGATAAAAATCCGTTCCCACCACGCCGGCAACTCCGGCAGGTGTGCGCACTTCAAACTTTCCATCCGCCTTCGTGATCTTCTGCGCTTGTGACCGCAGCTTGCCGTACGCAAGATCCAGTTCCGTTTGCTGCGCCGCGCCGTCGTGCTTCGTCACTTTCACCGACGAATCCGAACCCACGTTCAGCACCGAGCCGTCATCTAACGCGATGCGCGCCCGGGCGCTCGCTTGTGTATTCACCACATCGGCCCAGTCCACTGCTGTCTTGGCCGATGCCGCGATCGACTTTGAACCGCGAGCAATGCTCACCGCCGGAATCACGCGCGAAACTTCGCCCGCGCGTTGTCCACCGGCTTGCGGTTCCGCAAAAATGTCGGTCGGAATCAAAATCGCAAACGAACTCAGTAACGCCAGGGCTATGGCGCACGGGGACTTCTTCATGAGAGGGCTCTCCTGCTGGCTTGTCTTTGGGTTGCCGTACCTACAGTAGTTACCGGACGTCTCAAATCGTGTCAATTTCTAATCCATTTCGCGTTTCCTCAGGCGAACTTACTAATCAGCAGTCCTCGTTATTTCCGGTTTGCCCGTCATACATCCAAAATAGGGTTTTGCGCAGAGTGCGTGTAATGGACGGATTTCAATTAGTGTTCGCCAAAAGAGCACATCGGCTCAAATCTGTCCACAAAAGCGCAAGTCCATCCCCAAGTGAACTTATGGGAGCTAATCTACGTAAGGATTCACAATGAATGAATGTTCATCGGAGGCCTGTCGTGATCAACCGCCGTTTGCTCCTGATGGGGAGTGGCTCATTACTTGCGTCAATTGCAATGCAGAAACCACGTTTACTCGCTCCCACGGCGACGGTAAAGCATGTCCCTTCGACTGATCCTTACAACCTTGAGCACGTCTTCGACCTCTCCCCAGCCTCATGGAGCGCGTGGATCAGGGCACTGGAAACGCTCATTCCCAAGGTGATGCGGGAGACATCCGTTCCGGGATGTTCGGTCGTCCTCATCCGCGACGCGAAGATCTACTGGCGTCGCGGCTTCGGCGTTCGCGATGCGGAGACACGCCAGCCAGTAGATACTGAAACTGTCTTTGAAGCCGCTTCCGCGAGCAAACCTCTTTT
>JACXTT010013507.1_pt1 | contig 10746 bp, 4 predicted proteins | sample 9270951 | NCBI WGS metagenome assembly JACXTT01 (sample SAMN15532306, study PRJNA645909) | rock metagenome | isolation source: weathered quartz diorite | place: Puerto Rico | collected 2017-06-21
AATACGGCTTGTGGGGGGACCCGGCTGGGGGGGCCCCCGTTGGCACTGGGCGTCGTCGCCACGCCCAGGTCCGCACGCCGGACGACGGCGCCCCGCGGCTCCACGACGGCCGAGATCCCCGTGCTGGCGGGGCGGAGAAGCCAGCGCCGCTGCTCGATCGCGCGCAGACGCGCCATGGCGAAGTGCTGCTCCGCCGCCGAGGCCGACCCGAACCACGCGTCGTTCGAGAGATTCGCCAGCAGCTCGGCGCCACTTCGTGCGAGCCGTCGCGTGTGATCCGGCAGCATCGCCTCCCAGCAGACGAATGCACCAACCCGTCCGGCGCGCGTCTCGAACACCTGGTCCGCCCGGCCCGGCGTGAAACCCAGTCCGGTCGGTCGCATCCATCCGAGCGGCGCCTCGGCCAGCGGGAGGAGCGACATCTTGTCGTAGCGACGCACGATGCGACCGTCGCGGATCTGGAAGATCGAATTGTGATAGACCGTCCGGCCGTCGGCGAACTCGTAGTGCGGTCCGCCGAGGATGATATCGAGGGGCGCCGACAGCGTGGTCCCGAGGATCGCGTCCTGTCCCGGACCCTTCTCGTTGAGGTACAGGCTCACGGCGAATTCGGGCCAGACGATGAGCGCGGGCGAATCGCGCTTCGCCGTTGCGGTCAGCTCCAGGTAGCGGTCGACGCCGAGGAGCTGGTATTCCGGTTGCCAGCGGTGGCCGCGCTCGATGGCGCCCTGTACGACCGCCACCTGGGCTCCGGTCGTGCCGTCCGCGAACTGCCTCGACCGCCAGTCGCCGTAGACCAGCACCGCGACCATCGTGAAGGCGACGGCAAGGATCCGACGCCATCGCGGTGTCCGGACGATGGCGAGGGTCAGGTTCAAGAATGCCACGTTGACCGCGGCGATCAGCATCCCGATGCCATAGGGTCCCGCAAGATCCGCGACCTGTACGACGCGCTGCACGTCGATCTGTGAATACGCCGACAGCGCCCAGGGGTCCGGCACGAGGAGCGTCGCGCGGCCGTACTCACAAAGCCCCCATCCCGCCGCGATCAGGAGAGGGCCCGGCTCGCGGCGCGTGGTGAGCCACGAAATCCAGGTCGCAAACGCGGCATAGTACAACGACGCGAGCAGTGCGACCGCGAAAGCGCCCAGCCAGCCGACCCACGCAGGTTGCTCGAAGTAGCGGATGACCATGGTCGGAAGCCACGATGCGACGCCGTACGCGGCGAGAGTCGCCCACACGAATCCCAGGAGCGCGGCCCGCGCGGGCCGCACGCGAGTGATCGCCGCGAAGAAGGGCGCGAGCCCGAGCCATGCGAGCGGCCAACATCGCACCGGTGGAAAGCTCATGGCGTACAGAATGGCCGAGAGCACCGTCAGAAATGTGGGTAGGACCACCGACGGAGGATTACGAGACGTCACTTTCAGCGTCAATCGGTTGCGGGCCTCACCCGGGTGCCGGTATCGTGCGGACGCGCCGATGAGCGATGTCTTCGTGAGCCATGTCGCCGAGGACGCCGCGGTGGCCCTGGAGATCGCCGTTGGTCTCGAACGGGCCGGTTTTTCGACGTGGTGCTACGAGGTCGACAGCCTGCTCGGTCAGACCTACCTGCGAGAAACTCGCGAAGCCGTCGCGGCGGCACAAGCGGTCCTGGTCCTGGTGTCCCCGCGATCGCTGGGGGCGCCGCAGATGACGATCGAGATCGTGCGTGCGCTCGAAACGGGCAGACCGCTCATCCCCGTTCTGCTCGAGACGGGCTACGAGATGCTCCAGCAGCGCTCGCCCGATTGGGCCCAGGCATTTGGCGCAAGCACGGCTCGCGCTTTCGAGCGCAACGCGGTCGGTCCACTCGTCGAGCAGCTGCTGACCACTCTGCCCCGGCTCGGCGTGCAGGGTCGGCCGCCCGATCCCCGGCACACCCAGCTCCTCGAGCAGACCCGGACCGCGTGCTCGCGTTCTCGTCCGACGGCCGTTGCGCCCTGGGATCAGTCCAGCACGGGGGCAGACGACCCCGATCCCTTGCCCCCTCGCCGCCCCTGGTCACGTCGCACCGCCGATCGCATCGCCCGGAGTGTCTACGGGTTCGACGCGACGAGCGGCTTGATCCTCCTCCTCTTCCCGGTGTGGGTCATGGCGCTGATCGGGTACGTCTACCAAGCGCGCCACGGCGGGCTGGCATGGGTCGGCGTCGTCGTCCGCGCGCCCGCCTCGCGTGCGGAGTTCCCGATCGTTCGGTCGACGTGGCCGGATCCCAAGGCGGCGAGCGCCGGGCTGAAACGTGACCGTGAGGCCTTGCTCGAGATGGACGGTCGTTCGCTGGCGGGTGTGGGGCCGCTCCGGTTCATGGCCATGGCGCTCGAGCGCCGCCGGCAGATCCCGTCGGGCGCTCAGGTGACGATGCGAGTGCGGCGGACCGACGGTTCCGAGCGGGAGACAGCGCTTCCGTTCGTGCCCATCAAATATCCCTGGCGCATCCCCCTGGTGGGGGCGTCGTTCGCGATCGTCGCTGTCCTTCTGCTGCTCCGCCGGGCCGACGCCCCGCTTCCCCGCGCGACCTGCCTCGGCATGATCACCTTTGGAATCCACTGGACGTGGTTCTTCGGTGGACCGCACACCATCACCTACGTCTGGGCGGGTCTCTTCGCGCTGTCCTCGACCTTCTTCATGCCGCTCCTGCTCCGCGCGATCGCTCATCTGCCCGAAGAGCTGCCCCTCCCGTCCCGAATGCCGCGGTGGCCCTGGAGTTTTGCGCTCTTCGGCCCGGTGGTGACGAGCTACGTCTGGGGCGAGCCCTTTCCGCCGACCATCGGTGTCTGGGGGATGTACGCGATCAACGCCATTTTTCTCGCCGTGGTGCTCGTGGAATTCACGCGCCGCTACCGTCGAGCGAGCCCCCGGGGGCGCCTGCAGCTCCGCTGGATACTCTACGGCCTCTACGTGGGCCTCGTGCCCGTCACGGCGGCGAACATCGCCGTGTCGATCGGACACGAGGGTCGATGGGTTTGGCTCTTCGATGCCACGATGGCGAGCGTGGCGCTGTTTCCGCTCTGCGTCCTCGTTGCGATAATGAGGTCGAACCTTCTCGACATCGACCGCCTCATCGCGACGACGACGCTCTTCTACGGGCTCGTCGTTTGCATCGCGATTCCAGTCATCGTGCTCGTTCCCAGAGTCGCCTCGGCAGCCAGCGCGTTCGTCAATGTCGCCGAGTTACCGGCATGGGTGGGCGACGCGGCTGGGGCGCTCCTTCTCGTGGCGTGCGCGGCGGCGGCGTGGCAGGGGCTGCCGTACCTCGATCGGATCTTCCGGCCCGAGCGAGCCCGGTTCACAGTCGCCGCCGATGGCATCCTCGAGATGCTGGAGAAGACCCATGACACGGACGCACTCCTCGTCGGCCTCGGCCACCGATTGCGCGACATTCTCAAGCTCGACCGCTGCTCCGTATACGTTCGGAAGCACGGAGCATTCGTCGCGCGTTTGACGCATGCGCCGCGGCGGGCACGGGCCGTACCCGAGCACATCCCCGTGCGGAGCCCCATCGTTGCCGTGGTCAAGCGGTATGACGGTCCGATCGATCTGCAAGGCGCGTGGGGAACACGACGCGCGTATCGCCTCGATCCCGTCGAGCGAGACGTCCTGGCGCCGCTCGAGAGCGAGGTCATACTCCCGATCCGTCGTTCGCGGATGATCGAGGCTTTCGTCGCCCTCGGCGCGAAGCATTCTCTCGACGTCTACACGCCGACCGACGTCGCGCAGCTGGCGCGCATCGCGGAGCGCGCGTCGGCACGTCTTCTTCACGTCAGCTTGGAACGGATTGCGTCACCGTCGGTGGTCGAGGCGATCGAGGTCAAGCCGCAGCTCGTCCGCCCCATGCATGTGGAGCTCAGCGTGATGGCCGTGGCCCAGAGCTCGGGCCAGGTCTCCCCCGTGGTTCTCAGGCATGGCGGTGTCGCCAATGAGCAGGGTAGCGAGACCACGCTGGGCTTCTGGAACGCTCCCGTTCCACAGAGCGACCATGCGAGGCGGGCCTGTGAGGCTGCGCTGGAACTGACGAGCGCCGAGCCGGCCGTATCGATCGCAATCGCCACGGGAATCGGCGTCGTGGAGCTCGCTGAGGGCGAAACCATGCGGCTGGTGGCCCGCGGCGACGTCGTCGACCTGGCGCGGGGACTGGAACGACTGAATATTCGCTACGGGACGCGCGCGATCATCGCCGACGCGACCCGGGACCGGGTGCCACAGGAGTTCATTTGCCGGGAGATCGATTGTGTCCGGCTGGGTCATCGCGACAGGCCGATCGTCATCCATGAGCTGCTCGGGGTGTCATCGGAGGATCGCGATGGCCGGTTTCGCCGGCTCCGGGATCTGTTCGCGCGTGGCGTGGCCGCGTACCGGGCGCGTGACTTCGCGGGAGCCATCGACTCCTTCGAGCGAGTGGCGCGCGAGCATCCGAACGACCGCGCGACCCAGCTCTACCTTCAGCGCTGCCGCATGCTGCGCCAGGATCCACCCGATGCGGCGTGGAATGGAGTGGTCGAGCTGGACGTCTGAATCCGCGATCAGGTCAAGCGGAAGAAGTCCCGGATGCGGACGAGCAGGTGCGAGCTCGTCTCTGCCGCGTGAGCGCGGGCCTGGGCGCTGAGCGCCTCACGGTGGTTCTCGTTGGCGAGCTGCCGGAGGGCGAGCGTCTGGGAGAGCTCCTCGGCCACCTGCGGACGCGTGCACAGCAGGGAGCGGAACGCGGCATGGTCGACGACGTAGCAGACGACGTCCGTGGTCGCGATGCAGGTCGCGTTGCGGGGCGCACCGGTCATGAGGGACATCTCGCCGAAGACGTCGCCCGGTCCGAGGGTCGCGATCTCGCCCCGGGCGCCGTCCGCCGCGAGCTGCACGCTGACCTCGCCCCGGTTTATGACGTACAACGAGTCGCCGGCCTCCATCTGGTTGACGATGCGCTCGCCGGCGGCGAAGCGAACGGTCTTCGTCCCGCGCGCGAGCAGCTCGTGGTCGGCCCGGGACAGCCCGGAGAACAACGCGATCCGTGAGAGCGCCTCGACGCGGTCGGCCTCGCCCTGGCCGACCTCACGCGTCGGATGCGTGGCGTCGGCTTCCGCGCTGACGATGGTCCGAATGGGGAAGGGGATCTCGAGACCCGCGCGCCCTGCCGCGTACCAGATCCGGGTTCGCACCTCGCCATCGATCGGCGCGTCGTGCTCGAGATCGTCGATCCAGTAGCGGATGGCGTAGCCCACCGCGCTCTCGCCGAACTCGACCGGAAAACACTCCGGTACCGGAGAGGGGAGTACGCCGGGCACGCCACGCACCGCGCCCAGCAGGACCGTGCGCACCTCATTGGGCGGATGGCGGTAGTGGAAGCCGACGCGTAGCCACACCAGATGCGCGCCCATCGGCCTGGAGAAGTTGATGACCTCGTGCACCAGCAGGTCGTTGTTCGGTACGATGACGGTGTCGCCGTCCCTGGTGACGATCGAGGTCGAGCGCCATCTGGTCTCCGCCACCCTGCCGACATGACCTGTGACCTGTATCCAGTCCCCGATACCGAGCGTCCGGTCGAGCTGAAGGACCAAGCCGGCAAACACGTTCGCGATCGTGCTCTGGAGGGCGAGACCGATGACCGCGGTCAGCACGGCCGAAGTCGTCACCAGCGAGAGCAGATCGACGCCGCTCTTGCGGAGGACTGCCATCGTGATGACCACCACGGCGGTCGCCTGCAGGAGATCGCGCACGATCGAGGGAAGGCGCATTCGCGAGAAGGCGAGGTCGAAGACGATCACGCCCAGGACACCCGTCCCGCCGACGATCAGGAAGAGGAGGGCGAAGACATCGAGAACGTCGCGCGCCGCCGGCGTCACCATCGTCGCGCCCGCGGCTGCGAGCGAGAACACGAGGGCGAGGAGCAGGAAGGCGATGGCGCTGCGGGTGCGCTGCCGACGCTCCACCTCGAGCACCGGACGCAGCAGGAACGCCGTCAAGAGGAGGACGAGCGCTGGGATGAACCCGGCCGAAAGCGGCACTGCCTGTGCCAGGCGCGTCCAGGCGTCCATCGGTGCGGATGCTAGCAGGCTCGGTGTGCGGCTCGAAAGTATCAGGTCGGGAAGGCCGGGCGCGAGAGGGGCTCGCCCGGCCGGGCCGAGTAACCCGAGACCGATCGCGCGCAATGAGCTTTCGGGACCGTGTGCGCGTCGGCGTCTCGGACCTTCGCGAGGGAGGCGCGGGACGGTTCGCCTCATCCGTTCGAGGGAGAGGGCCTCCGCTCATGCCGCATGACGACGAACCACCGCCCCGGACGGGGGGAACATGCGGAGGTCGGTGTTCGCTGGAGAGGATAGGAACCTCTCTTGACAGAAGAAGCCGAGAGAGGGAGGAGGACCTGCAGTCGGCCGCCCACCGTCAGGGCCATCGCCGTTGAGGGGCCGTTCTCGACGCTTCGTCCAGACGTTCGTTCATGCCTTCGAGGTCCGACGAGGGACTGTTTCTAGCTCGGCGCCGCGAACCGCCGATCGGGAGAATCTCATGAACCGACGGGACTTCCTCAGGTACACGACGGCGGGCACAGCCAGTCTCTGGATCGGCTCGAAATTGCCACGCTGGTTGACGAATGACCGACCGTACGCCGCAACCGACGTCCTCAGTCTCACCTTCACGGACGCGATCAAGGAGATGGTCACCAACAACGTGGGCCAAACGGATGCCACGTGCTACTTCTGGATCCTCAAGGCTAGCGCCGCCGCGATGGATCTCCCTGCGGAGTCCCCCGGGCCGACCATCTTTGCGTTCGAAGGAGACACCATCGCGCTCACCTTGACCAACGCCCTGTCCCAGCCGCATCGCTTGGCCGTCCCCTCACTCGACAAGGGCTTTCCCACCTCGGGCCCCTTCACCAGCCCGACCCTGGCCCCGGGAGCCGCCAACGTGAGCTTCAGCTTCACGTTGCCCGCCGGATCGGCGGGGACCTATCTCTACTATGACGACCTGAACCCGCCGGTGAACCGCGTGATGGGATTGCACGGCGCCCTCGTGGTCATGCCTGCCGCCGCGAAGGCGCCACCGCCGATGCCGACGGCTCCAAAAATCACGCCGTACACGAACCCACCTCCCCGCATTCAGCGGTTGTTCGACGACCTCGGCACGGCACCCTGGTTCCCGGGCCTCGCGTGGGAGCAGGGCGGGGCGAATCCCATCTGCTCGTGCGGCGCCGACGTTCCCTCTACGCCACCCTTCCGTCAGTACATCTGGCTGCTGCACGAGGCGAGCCCCAATCTCTTCAAGATGGTCGGCGACTTCGCAGGTGACTTCTCCGTCGCGACGTTCCTCGATCTGTTCTTCAACAACCACATCATTGGCGGCAGCAGTGTCAGTGGTCCGCCCTCCGGTCGCCGTGGGGGGAAGGGGCCGTCGGCAAGCGCCCGCGAGTACCTGGACGATATCCTGGGCCTTGCCAGGGGACCGGGCCGCGGCGGTAGTGGCGGTGGTCCAATCAACACCCCGCCCACCGACATTGGCTTCGTCCCCGAGTACTTCACCGTCAACGGCCAGTCGGGGCACTTCAGCTCCAGCAATCCGTTCCAGACGCCCCATCTCCGCGTTGGCGAGCCGTGCGTGGTCCGCGTCCTCAACGCGGGGCTCTGGAGCCATTGCATGCACATTCATGCCAACCACGTGTACGCGCTGCGATACAACCCGCGAGGGGAGTTTCCCCCCGGCGGTCCTTTCAATGCGGCGCCGGAAATCACCAATCCCGCGGTCGTGCCGGCCCTCGTGGACAATCTCTTCTGGGTGGACACATGGGGCACGCACCCGCTCGACGTGTGGGACTGGCTGGTGCCCTTCATCAGGCCGCCGGACGTTCCCAACAACAAGGGCATCGGCAGGGCGGATCTCTCGGAGCCGCTGCCGGTCGGCCGCAAACCCGTCCCCAGGTACGGCACGCGCAAGAAGGGAAATCGAAAGGTGCGCGCGGCGACCCCCACAGGATCGACGACCTGGCCGCCGACTCAAGAGTTGAACATGGCAATTCCTCCCGCCGGGACGAAGGTGGGCGGCATCCCCATTCAGGTACAGCTCTCGCCGCTCTGTTACCCGATGCATGACCACAGCGAACCAAGCCAGGCAGCACAGGGAGGGAACTACAACTCGGGTCTCATCACGGGACTAGATTTCGTCGGCGATCGCAACACCCCGGATCCGGTCACCGGCGCTCCCGTCACGACGTTTCCGAATGCACCCAAGACATTTGGTCCTGACCTCAACGTGAGCGTGCACCCCGCGGCGGGTCCCCCGCCGCCCTTTGACGAAGTGTGATGGGGGAAAGCGCATGTCATTCACGAACCCCGGACTTCCGACGATCCCCAGGCGAGTGGTTTTCCAACCCCAGGGGGAGGCGGGCTTGTGGATCAAGCAGTGGGACCCACCGACCGCGAGCCCCCGGACGCCCGAGCGGCTGGACCTCAACAACCTTCCAGATGGCGTGAATGCCAATCCCGTCCCCGAGGTCATGTTCTCGAAAGGGCTTCAGAGCAAGCCGAGCACTCCTCATACCGTGCAGCGAGATCTGCTGAACCTGAAGGTCATTCCCACGTGGGACGGCGGTAGCGGTACCTGTGATGGCGGGGGAGGCGGTGGTGGTGGTGGCGGCGGTGGCGGCGGCGGCGGGTTGCTGTTCTACCTCTTCAGGGACAAGGACAATCCCGCTACCAGCGGTGGCAACTACCCCGGCGCGACCATTCGGGTGCCGCGTGGGGCCATCTTCCATTGCGAAACGTTGGGGAAAGGTCCGCCTCCGCACACGATCCACTGGCACGGCATCGAGCCCACGCCGATCAACGACGGTGTAGGACACTGCTCGATGGAGATCGCCAGGTACACCTACCAGTGGCAGCCGAACCACGTCGGGACTTATTTCATGCACTGCCATCGAAATACGGTCCAGCATTTCGAGTTCGGCCTCTTTTCTCTGCTCCTCATCCATCCGCCCGACGCGTTCTTTGCGACACAGAAGAACCCCGACATCAAGATCGGTGCTGGGGACGATGGTCTGTTCCGAGCAGCAGCGAACACCGCGGCGTTTCCGCAGTTCCCGGATTTCATCGGGAGCCCGATCGAGAGTGGCGATCCTCATGCGTTCACCGTTCGCTATGACATCGAGGCACTCTGGGTGTTCGACGACCGCGATTCCCGCTGGGCGAAGGACGCGCCGGATGCCAAGGCATTCTTCCCCAGTCACGGCAGCAGGCCCGGCATCAACGACAAGTTCGTGCAGGGGTTCTTCAACGACTACCGGTCGGACTACTGGTTCATCACCGGCGTACCGGTGGTGCCGCTGGACTGCAAGAAGATGATTGGGAATACCGGGACGATCCACCCGGCGGATTTCGGCCCGAAAGGAGGGAACCTGCCCGATGGGTTGATCCCTCCCAGCCTGAACAGCGGCGTCTCGGGGAGCCAGATCGCCATCAACGCCCACGTCGGGCAGACGATACTCGTCCGCCTTCTGGATGCCGCCTACAACTCGGTGAGCATCACGTTCCCCGTGGACGTCGTGGTCATCGCCTACGACGGCCGGGCCCTCGGGGTGCCGCCCTTCGGAAATTACAACTCGCCCTTCAGGCTGCCGGCTGGCACCGCCATTCAGATATGCACCGCCCGGCGCTTCGACGTGCTGATCAACTCGGCCACACCCATCAGCTCCGCAGCGAAGGTGGACTTCCTCGCCGCTCCGGGCGACCCGCTCGGGCCGGTGTTGCAGACGGCCATGATCCCCATCTCGATCACCTGACGCCTCGCGGGCGGAGCGGGAATGGCGGCCGTCGGGGGGAGGCCGCGAGCACGGGAGACGTCCGTCGTCTCCTTGACCCCACGGAGAACCGCGGGTAGCCGTTCGCCTGGACGGTTTCCGACATGACGGCGCGGTATCACCCGGACCCGATCCCGACCGCCAACGTCTCCCTCGGTTCGGACCTCCTGGGACTCGCCGAGGTTCTCGCCAGGAACGGGCACGAACGCTGGGCGGAGCAGCGGATGTCAGAAGGGTGGCGTTACGGGCCGAAGCGCGACGACGAGCGCAAGGAGCATCCGTGTCTCGTCCCGTACGAGTCTCTTCCCGAGTCGGAGAAACAGTACGATCGGACGATGGCGCTCGAGACGTTACGCGTCCTCGTGAGCATGGGGTACGTGCTGAAGCCGCCTGCAGAGCCCATTGGGTCGGCCGAGCTCGCCGCCCTCGGGGGGGTCGGGGAGAGAGTTTCATCCGGCGAGGACGTCTGTCGGCGTCTCGCCGAGCGTGAGCTGCAGCTGGGGAGACCGCTCATCGCGTGCGATCTCCTCGAGGAGGCGATCAGGGACCACGCGGGGAGCGCTCGTCTCCGACAGCTGCACGCTCTCGCGCTGCTGAGAGGCGGCGCGATGGAACGCGCGAACGCGATTCTCGATCAGCTCGACCGTGAGGGTGCGGGGGACGAGGAGACGCTGGGGCTGCTCGCGCGAACGTTCAAGGACATGGGGCTCCGCGCCGGAGATCCGACCATCGCCCGGGCGCATCTCGCCCGCGCCCGGGAGGCGTATGCCCGGGCCTATCGCCTCACCGGAGGGTACTGGACGGGAATCAACGCGGCGACGCTCGCCGTGGTCACCGACCAGCGAGAAGCGGCCACCGCACTGGCACGCGACGTGCGCCAGCGGTGTCTCGACGAGCTGACTCGATCCCCGGCCTCCGAGGACCGCTACTGG
>JACXTT010013508.1_pt1 | contig 10746 bp, 8 predicted proteins | sample 9270951 | NCBI WGS metagenome assembly JACXTT01 (sample SAMN15532306, study PRJNA645909) | rock metagenome | isolation source: weathered quartz diorite | place: Puerto Rico | collected 2017-06-21
GGCGCATCCTCGACGTCGAGGTGATCGCCGAGCGGCTGCTCGCGCTGCACGAAGGACGAGAGTTGCCGGTGATCCCCGGCTACGAGGTCAACAGCTACGAACTGCAGCCCCACCAGGCGGAGGCAACGCGATGACCACCACTCCGGTCGGCCCCATCATCGACACGTCGGCCGCGCCTTCCACCGGCGCGCGGATGGTCGAACAGCAGAAGCCCGACCTCTTGCTCACCCAGGACCACCACATGTGTCCCGGCTGCGGCGAGCCGATCGCGGTGCGCCAGTTCCTCGAGACCATCATGCAGCTAGACGCGGTCGAGCGAGCGATCGGCGTGGCCGGCATCGGTTGCTACACGTCGTTCTCGGGGTCGATGGACGTCGACCTCGTTCAGGCGTTGCACGGCCGTGCCCCGTCGGTCGCGACCGGCGTGAAGCGGATGCGCCCCGACGCGCTCGTGTTCACGCTCCAGGGCGACGGCGACATGGTGAACGAGGGCCTGCAGGAGGTCATCCACACCGCGGCGCGCGGCGAGCGGATCACGTGCATCCTGTTGAACAACGGGGTGTTCGGCGAGACCGGCGGACACATGACCGCGACGTCGGTGATCGGCCAGCGGACGAAGAACTCGCTCGACGGCCGTGACGCGGAATACCACGGCTACCCCGTGCTCATCGGTGATCTCATCGCGCAGCTCCAAGGGGCGGCATACGTGGCGCGCGGGTCGGTCCACAACGCCGGCTCGGTGGCGCGCACGCAGAAGATGTTCAAGCGGGCGTTCGAGTCGCAGCTCGCGGGCGCCGGGTTCTCGTTCGTCGAGGTGCTCACGATGTGCCCGACCGGGTGGTTCATCCCGACACCCGAGGGCCCCGACTACATGCAGGAGACCCTGGGCGAAGTCCACATCATGGGCGAGCTCAAGGTCGACGGCCGGGTCCGGACCACCGAGGAGCTGCACGCCGAGAACGTCGCCAAGCAGCGTGAGGTCGACGAGGCCCTGGCCCGCGGCGGCGTCAACCACGACACAATCTGATTGTCCGCTCAGGTGTCGATACAACACCGCAGGTGACAATCAGATTGTTCAGTTTTCGGCGCTCGGTAGGGTGAGTCATGGACTTCCGGTATCCGCCCGAGGCGGAGGCGTTCCGCGCCGAGTTCCGCGCCTGGCTCGACGAGAACCTCCCCGAAGACCTGCGGGGCCGAGGCCTGGGCGGCGGCTCGATGGACGTCGGGCCCGCGGCGCTCGACGAGCTCCGCGCGTGGAACCGCACGCTCGCCGACGCGCGCTACGCGGCGATCGCGTGGCCCGAAGAGTGGGGCGGGCGCGGCGCCGGCGTGATGGAGCAGGTCGTGTACAGCGAGGAGGTGCACCGCGCGCGAGCACCGGGCACGCTCAACCCGCTCGGTCTGTCGAACATCGCGCCGGCAATCATCGAGCACGGCACCGACGAGCAGAAGCGCACGTTGCTCCCCCGCATGCTGCGGGGCGACGACATCTGGTGCCAGGGCTTCTCCGAGCCCAACGCCGGCTCCGACCTGGCGTCGCTCCGCACCACCGCCGTCCGTGACGGCGACTGCTGGGTCGTGAGCGGGCAGAAGACGTGGAACACGCTCGGTCATATGGCGAACTGGTGCGAGCTCCTCGTCCGCACCGACATCGAAGCGCCGAAGCACAAGGGCATCACCTGCCTGCTCGTCGACATGACCTTGCCGGGTGTCGAGGTTCGCCCGCTCGTGACGATCACGGGCGAGCGGGAGTTCAACGAGATCTTCTTCACCGACGTGCGCGTGCCCGTCGACTGCACGCTCGGCCCGGTCAACGAGGGCTGGCGGGTCGCGATGACGACGCTCGCGTACGAACGCGGCACGGTGGCGAAGCTGCACACCGGCACGCGCGGCAAGATCGCGCGCCTCATCGAGCAGGCGCGCCACACGCCGCTGGGCGACGGTCGGGTCGCCACCGACGACCCGGTGCTGCGCGAGAAGCTCGCGGCGGCATACCTCGACGGCGAGCTGCTGAAGCTCATCTCCGATCGCGCGTTGTCGGCCGAGCTGCACGGCCGCGCCATGGGGCCCGAGGGCAGCATCGCCAAGCTGCTGTGGAGCGAGACCGAGCAGCACGTCACCGAGCTCGCTTCCGAGGTGCTCGGGCCCGACGCCCTGAGCGGCGATTGGGCGCGCGACCGCGTCTACAGCCGGGCGCTCACGATCGCGGGCGGCACCACCCAGGTGAACAAGAACATCCTCGCCCAGAGGATGCTCGGCCTTCCCCGCAACTGACACGCGCCGGGGACGGGGTCCTATTCGGGCGCCTGACCGTTGCGCGTCGGCAGCGTCTCGCCGGGTGCGAGCGGGAAGTGGCAGGCCACGAACTGACCCGGCGCGACCTGCTGGACCTGCGGCTCCTCCGCCGCGCAGATGTCCTGCGCCTTCGGGCAGCGCGTCCGGAACCGGCACCCGCTCGGCGGCGCTACGGGCGACGGGATCTCGCCCGCGAGCGCGGACCGCTCGTCGGGCCGGATCGTCGGGTCGGGCACCGGGATCGAGGCGAGCAGCCCGGCCGTGTACGGGTGGGCGGGTTGCTGGTACAGCGCGTCGGGGTTGCTGACCTCACAGACCTTCCCGAGATACATGACCACGATGCGGTCGCTGACGTTCTTCACCACCGCGAGGTCGTGGGCGATGAAGATCAGCGTGAGCCCGTAGCGCGTCTTCATGTCTTCGAGCAGGTTCAGGATCTGCGCCTGCACCGAGACGTCGAGCGCGGAGACGGGCTCGTCGCAGATGATGAGCTTCGGATCGGTGACCACCGCACGGGCGATCGAGATGCGCTGGCACTGACCCCCCGAGAACTGGTGCGGGCGGCGGCCGCGCTGCAACGCAGGGTCGAGGCCGACGGCGAGCATCGCTTCGTCGACCTTGTTGCTCCGCTCCTCGTCGCTACCGAGCTTCCAGATCTTCAGGCCCTCGGCAATGATGTCCTCGACCTTGCGCCGCGGGTTCAGCGACGAGATCGGGTCCTGGAAGATCATCTTCATGAGCGTGCGCGTGCGGCGCAGCTCGTCGCCGTCGAGCTTCGTCATGTCGGAGCCGTCGAACAGCACCTTGCCCGACTTCGGACGCGGCAGCTGCATGATCGCCTTGCCGGTCGTCGACTTGCCGCACCCCGACTCGCCGACCAATCCGAGCGTCTCGCCGGGCAACACGTCGAGGCTCACGTTGGTGACCGCGTTCACCTTGAGCCCGGTACGACCGACCGGGAACTCGACGACGAGCTCCTCCACGCGGAGCAGCGCTTCGTCGGGCGACCGCAGGTGCGCGGTGCCGGAACCGGCCACTACGCGACCACCGAAGCGGACGGCGTCGTCGCCGCGGCCTTGCCCACCGGGAGGCCCGCCGCGGTCACGCCGGCCGCCAGGTTGTCGGCCAGCGCGGTCTTCCCGGCCTCGGTGCCGACCGGGTAGAAGCACCGAAAAGCGTGACCGGGCGAGTTCGAGTCGCTCAGCGCGGGCTCCTCCTCGAGGCAGCGCGACTGCGCGTACGGGCAGCGCGCCGCGAACTTGCAGCCCTTCGGCGGGTCGACGAGGTCGGGCGGCCGGCCGGTGATCGCCTCGAGGCGGGTGTGGCTCGGCTGATTCACCTTGGGAATCGATTTCAGCAACGCCTCGGTGTACGGGTGGCGCGTCAGGCTGAACAGCTCACGGGTGGGCGCGTACTCGACGACGCGGCCCGCGTACATCACTGCGGTCGTCTCGGCGCGGCCGGCCACGACGCCGAGGTCGTGGGTGACGAGCACCATCGCCATGAAGCGCTCGCGCTGCTGCACGTTCAGCAGGTCGAGGATCTGCGCCTGAACCGTGACGTCGAGCGCCGTCGTCGGCTCGTCGGCGAACAGCAGCTTGGGACCGCAGGCCAGCGCGATCGCGATCATCACCCGCTGGCGCATCCCACCCGACAGTTGATGCGGGTACTCCGACAGCCGCCGCTCTGCTTCCGGAATGCCGACCGACTGGAGCAAGGCCAGCGCGGTGTCTTCCGCGTAGTCGCGGCTCACGTCGAGGTGGTAGCGCAAGGGCTCGGTGATCTGCTTCCCGATCTTCATCACCGGGTTGAGCGAGGTCATCGGGTCCTGGAAGACCATCGACATCTGTGTGCCCCAGTAGGAGCGCATGACGTCGGTGCCGGCGTCGCCGATCTCATGGCCTTCGAACTTGATGCTGCCGTGCCGCTCGACGTTCCGCGGCAGCAGTCCCATGATCGAACGGGACAGCACCGACTTCCCGCACCCGGACTCCCCCACGACGCCGAGCGTCTTCCCGCGTTCGAGGGTGAGCGATACGCCGTCGACCGCGTGCACCAGACCGCGCGGCGTCTTGAAGAACGTCTTGACCTCGTCGATCTCGAGCAGCGGACCGTCGAGCGGCGCGTCGGCGAAGCGGTCCGCGGTCGGCTTGCGGCGGCGCAGCGGACTCATATTGCGCTTTCCCGCACGTCGAACCGCGCCCGCACGACGTCGCCGAGGAAGTTGAGCGACAGCACCGTGAAGAAGATGAAGACGATCGGCTCGAGCACCTCGTACGGCAGTGTCTGGAGGTCGGCGCGCGAGATCGCGATCATGCTCCCCCACGACACCGCCGGCGACAACACGCCCACGCCGAGGATCGAGAGGCCGCCTTCGGCCACGATCACGACCGCGATGCCGAGCAGGGCGATCGAGAACATCGCGGGCAGCACGTTGGGGAGGACCTCGCGGACCATCGTGCGGATGTTGGTCGCACCCTGGGCCCGGGCCGCCATGACGAACTCGCGCTGCGACCACTGCAGCGTATTGGCGCGGGTGATGCGGGCGAGGACCGGGACGATCACGACGCCCAACGCGAAGATCAGAATGAGCATCCGGCGGCCGGATGACGGTGGGTGCTGGTTGCCCGACGCGTCGATCGCCGTGGTCGCGAACACCGTGACCAGCGACAAGGCCAGCACGAATGGCGGAATCGCGAGCAGCACGTTGAAGAACGTGGTGAGAACGCCGTCAACGCCGCGCTTGAAGTAGCCCGCGATCAGCCCCAGCGAGCCGCCGACGAGCAGGCCGAAGGTGATCGCGCCGACCGACACCAGCAACGAGCTCCGCGCGCCCTTCGCCAGGAGCAGCGCCATGTCGTTGCCGTTGCGGTCGAAGCCGAACGGGTGTCCGGGGACCTTGAGGAACCCCTTGCTCGAGTTGCCGGCGACGAGGTTGTCGGTGGCGTTCGAGTGCAGGAACATCGGCACGAAGGTCGCGGCGAGCACGATGAAGACCAGCCAGGCGATCGCCAGCCATGCGCCGATCCCGAGCCGCTGGGAGCGCGGCCGCCGGAACCGCCTGCCGGGCTCCTTGGGCTCCGGGTGCTCGAGCGCGAGCTCGGTCTCGGTGATGGTGCTAGGTGATGACGCGAGCATGCCGCAGCCTCGGATCGAGAACGTTGTAAAGGATGTCGATGAACAGGTTCACCAAGACGTAGGCGATCGCGATGATCACCACGAGGCTCTGCAGCATCACGAACTGCCGCTCCGCGATCGCGGTGTAGAGCAGCGTGCCCATGCCGGGCAGGCCGAAGATGATCTCGATCACGACGGTCCCGCCGATGAGCGCGCCGACGTTCAGGCCGGCCACCGTCATCAGCGTGAGGCTCGACGGCCGCAGGGCATGGCGCCAGAGGATCCGGCGGTTGGTGATGCCCTTGGCCTTGGCCATCAGGATGAAGTCTTCCTGCAGCGTCGCGATCATGTCGCTCCGCAGCAGGCGCATGTAGGCGGCGATCTGCCCCACCGCGAGGCTGATGGCCGGCAGGGCCATCGACTTGAAGTGGCCGACGGGATCGTCGCTGATGTGGACGTAGCCCTGCGACGGCAGCCAGTGCAGCTTCACCCCCACCCAGTACGAGAGGATCAGCGCGAGGGCGAAGTCGGGCAGTGCGATGGCGCCGAACGCCGTCATGTTGATGGTCTTGTCGATGATCGAGCCCGACTTGTACGCCGCGAGTACGCCGAGCGGAACCGCGATGAGGATCGTGAGGATCATCGCGTACGCCATGAGCTGCAGCGACACCGGCAGCGCCTGACCGATCGCGGTCGAGACCTTCCGCACGCCGGTCGGACCGAAGAATTGGCTGCCGAGGTCGCCGTGGAGCAGGCCGCTGAGCCAGTCCCAGTACTGCGTCAGGAACGGCCGGTCGAAGTGGAGCTGGTGACGGATCCGCGCGAGCTGGGCGGGCGACCCGAACCCGACGATGGCAACGACGGGGTCACCCGGAGCCAGGCTCAGCAGCGCGAACGAGAAGAAGGAGACGCAGAGCAGCACCACGACGAGCTGGATCACACGCCGTAGTGCTGCTCGCATCCTTTACTCCTGTTTTCGGTCGAGCCGCGTTGCTTGCTTCGCTCCTACTTCTTCAGCCAGAGGCCGGAGACATCGGTTCCGCTCGACAGGCCGAGGAACGGATCCGCGCCTACCGCGTCGGGCGACGTCGCGGTCGGGAGCTTCGGCCCGAGAATGCCGTACACGTCGGTCTGGTAGGGCACGGTCCACACCGAGTAGAAGGTCCAGCCCTCCCACATCTGCTTGGCGAATTCCTTGTTGATGTCCTCGTAGGCCTGCTTGCGGACCGCCGGGTCGGTGCTCGTGCGGCCGGTCTCGAACGCCTTGTTGATGACCGGGTCGTTGAACTTGCTGAAGTTCACGAGGTTGTCGCAGTTGTTGCCGACCGCACCGAGCGGCGTCGAGAGACCCACGTCCTTGGGGGCGGCCTCGCTCGAGTTGGGCGGCGGGACCGCGGCCGGAGCGGCCTTGCAGTGCCACCAGACCCACTGCGTGTCGGGGTCGAAGCCGGGGTGGTTGCGCCACGCGGCGGCCTGGTAGCTGCCGGCGATGACGTCGTTGATCTCCTGCGACTGCTCTTCCGGCTTCAGGTTGACCTTCATGCCGGCCTTCTGCATGAAGCCGACGACGACCTGTGCGCTGGCTTGCGACGCGGAGTCGTTGGGGATGCTGAAGGTGAAGCTCAGGTCCTTCCCGGTCTCCTTCTTGTACTGCGCGACCGCCGCCTGGGCCGTGGCGAGGTTGAACGCCGGCCAGCCGGTGTCGTCGAGGTGCCCGAGCACGCCCGGGCCGAACGGACCGTTGGCGAGGTCGTTGATGTCGGTGTTCCGCGCCTTGTTGTAGGTGCTGTAGTCGAACGCGTACACCCACGCCTTGCGCGCGTTGATGTTGTTGAACGGATCCTTCTGCGTGTTGAAGATCGTGTAGCCGACCTCCGGGAACTGCTTCGCGACCGCGAGATGGATGTTGCCGGCGTTGATGTCGGACAGCAGACCGGGGATGAGGGTCGTGGTGTCGTCCGAGTTGCCGAGATCGATGGCCTTCGACTTGTAGCCGTTGAGCTGCTGCGAGGCGTCGGGGATCGGCTTGAACGTGATCTGGTCGAGGTACGGCAGCTGCTGGCCGAACGAGTCCTTCCGCCAGTAGTCGGGATTCTTCACCACGGTCAGGTGATCGTTGGTGATCCATTCCTTGAGCTTGAACGGGCCGGTGCCGATCATGTCCTTGAAGCAGTTCGTCTTGTCGTGCAGCTGCTTCTCGGCCATGATCCCGAGCCGGCCGTACTCGTAGAGGTGCGCGGGGAACGCGGCCCACGGCTCCTTCATGTCGACTTCGACGGTCATCGGGTCGACGACCTTCACGTCGGTGAGGTTGTCGAACACGAACACGAACAGCAGCGGCGATCGGATGGGGTTGCCGGCCGCGTCCACGAGCTTGCCCCAGTAGGCCTTGAGGTTGTCGGCGACGACCTGGGCGTCGAGCGGCGTGCCGTCGTGGAACTTGATGCCCGGGCGGACGTGGATCGTCCACTTCTTGTAGTTGTCGGCCGGCGTGATCTTGTCGGCGAGGAACGGCACGTAGCCGCCCTTGTCGTCGGGGACGGTGAGGTAGTCGTAGATCGAGCGCGCGACCTGGATGCCGGCGATCGCGAGCTGCGCCTCGGGCAGGCACCAGCCGCCCGTCGACTCGGCCTCGAGCGCGAACGTGACCGAGCCGCCCTCGACCGGCTTCTCGGTGGTGGTGTACAGGCCCGGGAGGGCGCCGTTGCCGCCGACGTTGGCGAGCGGACCCGTCGCGCCGGAGGGGCCCGACGCCTTGGGCGTGCCACCGCCGCCCCCGCTGCTCCCGCAGGCGGCCAGCGCCATTGCGAGCACCAGCGCCACGGCGATGGCGGCCGCGCCGCCCCGCTTCCGCGATCCGAAACCGTGTCTCACGTGTTCTCCCCAGTGACGTGTGCGCCGGCCCACCGACCGGCAGAGCGCGTGACGCCGAGTGTGACCGCCGTCACAGTGGGATCGTACCGGCGCAACCTAAGGAAGAGGCAGCACCCCTGTCAATCAAACGGGGCCGCGCTCAGCCCCGGAGCGGACCCGTCGTCGCCGGCGCTTCACCAGGTCGCGACGTTGATGCGAACGGTTCCCGCCGGGCCCTCGACGGTGCGCGGCGAGAGCTTGACCTTCCGTCCGACGAGCTCGGTCTGCTCCGCCTCCGCACACAGGTCGGGAACGCGTACCTGCGCGTACGTGCGCGCGCCGTCTGGGAGGTCGCACACGAGCAATGCCCACTCCGGTCCACCATCTCGGCCGTGGACGACCGAGTACGCGCTGACGCTCGCGTCACCTTCGTGCTCGGCGACGACCGGCGCGGTCCCGGCGCCGCTCGCTTCCTCCTGGGCGCGGTCGGCATCGGGGGGTGCGACCGGGCCCGGCTCTCCCGCGTAGACGCCGAACACGTGCTTCGTCATGTGCATGCCGACCCCGCTGACCAGCCCGGTCGCGACCGGGTCGGCCCGCAGCCGATCGACCATCGCGGCGATCGAGTGGGTGAGGTACCCGCTGGCCGGTCCGCCGTGGTACGGGAGGCCGCCGGTGACCGTGACACCGCGCTCGTCGTCGACGTGCATGCCCAGCGCGTCGCACGCGAAGTGGAGCGAGCTCGCGAAGCAGGAGTAGAGGTCGAAGTAGGAAACGTCGTCGACCGAGGCGCCCGCGGCGCGAAACGCCGCCGAGCTCGCCGCCTCCATCGCGGGTGAGCGAGTCAGGTCGGCGTGTTCGGCGACGAGCACGGGATCGCGTGCGAAGCACCAGCCGCGCGGATACACGCGTCGCTCGGCCGGCACACCGAGCGCGTCGGCGCGCTCGTTCGTCGCGACGATGAGCGCGCCGGCCATGTCGACGTCCATGACCGACACCATGTACTTCGTGTACGGGTAGCCGACCATCCGGTTGTCGGGACGGGGCTCGACGATGTCGGCGACCGACCGCTCGACGCGGTACCACGCATCGGGATTGTGCGCGGCGATCGAGGTCATCGGCGCGAGCAGCTCGCCGATCGCGGTTCGGTAGTCGTCGAGCGCGACACCGAGGCGGCCGCGGCGCGCGCTGTCGAAGACTGCGAACGTGAGCCACGCCTGGAACACTTCGTGCGCGACCTCGATCGGGTCGGGCGGCGACTCCCACGGGAACGGCGAGCGCGTCGGCGGTGCGAACGATGCCGCGTACCGCTCGCCCTGCCGCTTGCGCAGCCGCTTGGTGGCGAGTGCCTCGGCGCTCGTGATCAGCGCCAGGTCCATCTCGCCTCGCAGCATCGCCTCGCACGTGCCGTTGACCAGCTGCTGCGTGGTGGTGCCACCGATTCCCGAGTAGTGACGGTGCTTCGGGTCGGTGTCGAGCCGAGCGCACAGACGCGCGACGGGATCGTCGTACTCCCACGTCTGGCAGTAGACGATCTGCACGCTGTCGAGCGCGGCGAGGAGCGCGGGGTTGCCCGCGTCGGCGGCAGCCGCGCGGGCGACGTGCTCCCACATCGCGAGCGGCTCGGGCGCGCCCGCCTCGCCCACGTCTTCCGGGTGCCACGTGTGCGCGGCGACCCCGATGATGCAAGGCGTGCGCGGATCCACCGTCACCCGTGTGCCTCAGGTGTGCGGCGCGTCGCACGCAGCCGTGAGCGAACGAAGTGAGCGAACTGGCAGGAGCGGCGAGCGTTCGCAGGGTGGGTATCCCGCCCGGCAGCGAGCGCGACCGTCATTTTGCCTGCCAGACGGGCTTGCGCTTCTCCTTGAAGGCCAGGGGTCCTTCCTTCGCGTCCTCGGTCTGGAAGATCGCGCTCGAGATCCGGCTCTCCTTCTCGAACGCGGTGCGCATCTCCTTGCCCAGCTTGGTGAGGACCTCGACGCTTGCGGCGATCGCACCCTGCGCCGTGGCCGGGTCGTTGCCGTCGATCTGCTCGAGCGCCGCCTTGAGCGCCCGCGCGGCTTCGCGCACCTGGGTGATCGCGTCCTCGTCGACGTAGAGGCCCTTGAGTGCGCTCTCCTTCGTCGCCTGCACGGCCAGCGGCGCGTTGGCGATCATGCGCGCCGCGTATTCACGCGCCTTGTCGAGCAGCTGCTCGCGCGGGACGACGGCGTTGAGCAGTCCCATCTCGAGCGCCCGCTCGGCCGGGATCAGGTCGGCGCAGAGCAGGAACTCCATCGCCTGGGCCCACGGGATCTGGCGGGGCAGCCGGACCGTCGTCCCCCCTCCCGCGAACAGCCCGCGCTTCGGCCCCATCACCGCGAACCCCGCCTCGGGACAGGCGATCCGGATGTCGCAGCCCGCCAGCCGCCCCCTTCCGGCCCGGGTGCAGAAACCGTTCACCGCGGCGCCCGACTGGCTGTAAGCCTGCCTATTCGCCGG
>JACXTT010013509.1_pt1 | contig 10746 bp, 8 predicted proteins | sample 9270951 | NCBI WGS metagenome assembly JACXTT01 (sample SAMN15532306, study PRJNA645909) | rock metagenome | isolation source: weathered quartz diorite | place: Puerto Rico | collected 2017-06-21
GGCGCGTGTCCGACGTCGCGTCCGCCGAGCACGTACGCCGGGGAGACGCTGACGGTCCAAGACGTGCTCGAGGCGGCGTACTCCGCCGGCTTCCACACGGTTGCCCCGCTGCGGGCGGTGGTCGGCATCGCGCGTGCCGAGTCGTCGATGACGACGAAGACGCGGCGCTGGCATCCCGAGTTCGGATGCCGTCCCGCGTCGGACCCCATCGGCGTGCAAGGCCCGGACTCGGCGTGGAACCCCGCGCACACGAGGCAGATGAACGCAGACCGAGGCATGTGGCAGATCAGCTCGCACTTCTGGCCGCAGTACACCGATGCGCAGACCGACAATCCCCGCGCCGCCGCCAAGGCCGTGTGGAACATCTCTCGGCACGGCACCGACTTCGGGCCGTGGAACACGTGGCCCGAACCGGCGCAGTCGCTCGAGCCGTCCGTCGCGACCGTCCAGGCCTTTCTCGCCAAGAAGCAGTAGCCGGCCCACCTTCGCCGCCTACTGATCGTGCGCGCACGTCACGGAACGCGGTTCGCCGTCGCAGGTTGATTCGCGCGACCGGCGCGCGGGTAGGGGCCTGGTGTGAAGAGCGACACCGGCTCCGGTCCTGCATCGGGAACGGTGCACGAGTTGCCTGCACAACCCGGCCGTGGTCTGCGGCCGGTCCGCGTGGCCCTCATCAATGATTTCGAGCTCGTCGTTCTCGGCCTGGAATCGATGCTCGAGCCGTTCCGCGACGAGGTCGTCGTCGTCGAACGCGAGGTCGGCGAACGGCCGCGCCACCGGGTCGACGTCGCGCTGTTCGACACGTACGGCCAGCCGAGCGGAGGGGTGGATCGCGTGCGGGCGCTCGCGTCCGACTCGCGTGTCGGCAGCGTCGCGGTCTACGCGTGGAACCTCACGGGCGCGCAGGTCGACGCCGTGCGCGCGGCCGGCGCCCGCGGGGTGCTCGACAAGGCGTTGTCCGGGAAGGACGTCGCCCACGCGATCGTTGCGATCGCCCGCGGCGACGAGGTCGTGAGCCCGACCTTCCACCGCGCGACGCGCGATTCGTGGCCCGGACACGAGTTCGGCCTCACGGTCCGGGAGAGCGAGGTCACGTCGTTGCTCTTGCAGGGCTCGTCGAACCGCGAGATCGCTGAGGCCCTGCACATCAGCGAACACACCGTGAAGACGCACCTCAAGGGCATCTTCAACAAGACCGGCACCCGATCGCGCGGGCAGGCGATGGCCCGGATCGCCCCGCACGGCGCGTTCCGTCGCATCACCGGCTACTGAGCTGCGTCAGCGACGCGCTGCGAACCAGTCGACGATGTCGGCGGTCACGTCGTCGCGGTTCGTCTCGTTGAGCAGCTCGTGCCGCGCACCGGCGTAGAGCTTTTGGTCGACCGCGACGCCGTCGGCCGCGAGCGCCTCGGCGAGACCCGTCGAGTGCGCGCCCATCCCTGCCGCCGGGTCGCGGTCGCCCGCGATCACGAAGACCGGACAGCTGATCGAACCGAGCTGCGTCGTCGCCGGTACGACGACGTCGAAGAGGTCGATGAGATACCCGTAGGTGAGGGGGTTGTCGTCGCCGCACATCGGATCGGCCACGTAGCGGTCTACTTCGTCGGGGTCGCGGCTCAGCCAGTCGTATCGCGTACGCGCGGGCTCGAACGCCCGGTTGTTGTCGCCGAGCAGATCGGCGATCGGCTCGTCCCGCGCGCCGGCCATTCCCGAGAGCAGCGGCGCGAGCGCGGCGGCCCCGTGAATGTCGGCGGGGAACCCGCACAGCACGCTGCCCGCGAGGCCGTCGGCGTCACGGGTCAGGTACGACAGGCCGATGAGCGCGCCCATCGAGTGGCCGAAGAGGTAGACCGGGACTCGGCGCCCGACTGCCGAGGTCGCGGCCGACCGGAGCTCGTGCAGGTCGTCGATCACGGCATCGCCGCCGCCCGGCCCCATGATGCCGCGTCCGGTCGAGGGCGCGGTACGGCCGTGCCCGCGGTGGTCGAGTGCGACGACGGCGAAGCCCGCCGCGTTGAGCGCCCGCGCGAAGCGGTCGTAACGCGCGCTGTGCTCCGACGCACCGTGCGAGACGACCACCAGACCGACCGGCTCCCCGACCATCCACCGCCGGCTGAACACGTCGACCCCGTACGCGTCGGCGAACCATCGCTCCTCGGTCACGCGACGAGGCTACGCAACCGGCATGGCGTTGCCGGCTGCTCCTCGCGGGCGTTCAAGCCGCGGCCGCGGAATGCCGACCGATCTGCATTACCCGCAGAACAGCCCGGGACCACAAGGTCGGGAGAACCCTCTCTACGTTCGCGCTCCTCACTGCCGTCGCGGCTGCCGCCGTGGTGCTGGCGACGGCGGGACGGGCGCGGCCGCCGGGCGCACCGAGGCCCGCGCGGCTGGTCACCGCAACGGCACCGCCCGCGAGATCCAAGGCGAGCACGACCACCACCGCGCCACGGGCAACGACTTCGACGACCGACGCGACTGTCATCGTCGTCCACCGCCGGCCGGCGACCCAGGCCACCACGACGACCACGACCGTTCCGTCCGAGGTCGTGGTCGAGCAGCGACGGCAGGCCTGCCTCGCGCTCGCGGCCGTGAACAACTACCGAGTCGTCGCGGCCAACGCGGCGTGGTTCAAGGCCGAGTTGCGCAAGCTCACGGAGCAGCACCTGCTGAACTCGCCCCAGCACCGCGCGCTGCTCCTCGAAGAGGGGCAGGCACTGACCGAGATCGACGCGCAGTACGCGATCGATCGGTCGAACTGCTACCTCGATCGAGCGTCTGCGAAGCCGTAACTCAGGCGGCCGCGGTGTGGACGCGCGCGGCGCCGCGGGAGTGCGTGACATCGCACCGCGAACTCCGTAGATTCGGGCCGCCATACCGACGGGCGCGTGGCGAGAGGGAATCACATGCGGGGACGTCGTCCGCTCGGCGAACCGAATCCGAACTTCGGGTAGACGGTGGCGATCGGGCGCGCACGACGGGTCACGCTGCTGTGCGCGGTCGTCGCACTCGCGGGCGCGTGCGCGAGCAGCGGGGGCAAGACCGCCCAGCCCGACGAGTTCCGCACCGTCGTCGACCTCCGTGCCAAGGCAACCGGTGAGTACCCCGAGGTCGCGGTCGCGGTGAAGGACAACGACTTCGTGCCGCCCGCGATCCGCATCGACCCGGGCACGACCGTGAAATGGGAGAACCAGGGCCGCAGCGCGCACGACATCCTCCCCGCCGACCCGTCGCAAGACTTCGGTGCGCCGTTCGGCGTGCCGGCGGACAAGTTCGCACCGCACGACGGGTACGAGTTCCGTTTCGACGCGCCGGGCGTGTACCGCTACTACTGCTCGCTCCACGGATCCAAGACCGCCGGGATGATCGGCGAGATCGTCGTCGGCGACGTCGACGCGTCCGGGAGCCCCACCGCGACGACGAACGGCGGAGAACGCGGGGGCGTGCTCCGCGTGCCCGGCGAGTACCCCACGATCCAGGCCGCCGTCGACGCGGCGAAGCCCGGCAGCCTCGTGCTGGTGTCGCCCGGGGTCTACAAGGAAGCGGTCACGGTGACGACGGACCGGCTCGTGATCCGCGGCTTGAGCCGCTCGGGCACGTTCCTCCACGGCGGCTTGGTGCGGGCAAACGGCATCAAGGTGCTCGCCGACGGGGTCGCGGTCGAGAACATGACCGCGCGCAACTTCACCAAGAACGGCTTTTTCTGGACCGGCGTCGACGGGTACCGCGGCTCGTACCTCACGGCGGTGCGCAACGGCGACTACGGCATCTACGCGTTCGACTCGACGAACGGCCAGTTCGACCAGGACTACGGCGCGGGGAGTCCCGACGCCGGCTTCTACATCGGCCAGTGCTTTCCGTGCAACGCGGTGATCACCGACTCGCTCGCCGAGTGGAACGGCATCGGATACTCGGGCACGAACGCCGGAGGCGACCTCTACATCGTCAACTCGGTGTGGCGGCACAACCGCATCGGCATCGTCCCCAACAGCGGCACGAGCGAGAAGAACCCGCCGCAGCACGGCGCGACGATCGCCGGCAACGCGGTGTACGACAACAACAACGCCCACACGGCCGCGATCGACATCGCACAGCTCGCGATCGGCAACGGCATCCTCGTAGCGGGCGGCAACGACAATCTCGTCGAGCGCAATCTCGTGTACGACCACGACCTCGCCGGTATCGGAGTGATCCCGCTACCCGAGAAGATCATCAGTCCCGACAACCCGGACGCGATCAATTTCGACGCCCGCCGGAACAAGGTGGTCGAGAACGACGTGCACGACAACCGCGCCGCCGATCTCGCGCTCGTGACTTCGATCACCGATCCGGCCGACGCGGGCGGCAACTGCTTCTCGGAGAACAAGGTCTCGACGTCGTTGCCGGTCGGACTCCAGAAGCTCGTCCCGTGCGGGCAGCCCCCGTCGAAGGCGTACCGGACCGACCTCGCGCGCTTCGTGCAACTGCTGACGGTCGAGAAGCCGGGCGGCGCCGACTACCGGAAGGTCGCGCTCCCCGACCCGCCCGATCTCCCGGACATGCCCGACGCGCAGTCCGCGCCCGTGCGGCCGGCGCGAGCGCCGCAGCCGGTCGACGTCGACACGATCACCGTTCCCGTGCGGCCCTGAGCCGGCGTCAGCCGTACCGCAGGATCAGCGGGAGCCAGTAGCGATCGGTCTGGCTGGTACCGACCGCGAAGCAACTCGTCGCGCTCGGGCATGCGACCCCGCCCAGAATGTCGCCGCCCGAACCGGGCCGATGCGGGCTGGGCACGAGCGACCACGCCGAGCCGTTCCACTGCTCGATCACCGGGCCGTACTTGCCGGCCGTCCCCACGAGGGCGCACGACGTCGCAGATGCACACGAGACCCCGAGCAACACGGGGTTCGTCTGCTTGACCGACGGCTTGCTCTCGACCGTCCATGCCGCGCCGTTCCACCGCTCGACGAAACTCCGGTCGGTGGGTGACGAGTGCTGGTCGTAGGCGTTGCCGATCGCGACGCACGAATCGGGAGCCGCGCACGACAGACTCGCGATCGTCGGGAACGACCCGGGGGGTGCCGGCATCGCCACCGGCGACCAGCTCGTTCCGTTCCAGCGGCGGGCGATGAGACCGGAGCCGCCCTGTCCGGCTGCCATGCAATCCGACGCCGACGCGCACGAGACCGCGCTGACGCCGGTCCCGGACGGCAAGTCATCGGAGCGCGACCACGACGCACCGTTCCATTTCCAAGTGTCTCCGTTCGTGCCCATGCACAGCGTGTTGCTCGGGCAGGACAAGCCGGACAGGCCACGGGAAACATCTCCGGTCGGCGCGGGGATGATCTCCCAGTTGGTGCCGTTCCACCGTTCGGCGAGCACGTGGCGGCCCGGGCTCCGATAGGTGCCGACCGCGATGCAGGAGGTCTTGCTCGCGCACGAGATCGTGCGCCACGTCGACTCGGTCGTCTTGGGAGGAACCGCGGGCTGGACCACCGACCAGCGGGATCCGTTCCAGCGCTCGCTCACCGCGAGTGTCTTGCGGACGGCGAGATCCCCGACCGCGAGACAGAAGTTCGGCTCCGGGCAGGACACGCCCCAGAGTTGAGTCTGCGAGCCGCCCGGCGGCGGTCGATCCTGCTTCCATTCAGTGCCGTCGAACCTCGCTGCGAAGAACGACGTCGTCGCGTACGACGCGCTGTACCCGCCGACGCCGATGCACTTCGTCGGCGTGCGACACGCCACGTCGATGATCCCGCCGAGCGGTGGGCGCGGGGCGGTGTCCCACTTCGAACCGTCCCAACGGGTCATCCAACCGCCGGTGAGGCACATGGTCGCGTCGGCACACGAGACGCTCCGCGCGACCGTGCTGCGGCGCGGGGGAAGCGGGATGCGCAGAAGCTTCCACTGTGACCCGTTCCAGCGCAACGCGTACGGACGCTGGTAGACGGCGAGGTCGTCGGACGTGAGGTAATAGCCGACGGCGAAGCAGAACTCGGAAGACGGGCACGACACGTCGACGAGCTTGTTGTCGGCGCTGGAATTCGCGATCTCCGGCGGGGACGCACTGGGCACGATCAACCAGTGCCGGCCGTTCCAACGTTCCGTGAAGGTCACGATGCCGCCGAGCGGCACGGAGTGGTTGCCCACGGCGAAGCAACCCGTCGGGCTCCAACACGACACCCTCGTGAGCGAGAAGGTGGCGTGGGGTTCGGGCGCGGCGGTGGCGATGACCGACCAGCCGTGCCCGTTCCAGCGCGCGCTGTACGGCGTGTCGAGGTACCCGCTGCTGGTCGAAGTGCTGGAGGTGCCGATCACCATGCAGAAACTCGGGCCGCGGCAGGCGACGCCGGTGAGCTGCGCCTGCTTCGCAGCCGGGGGCTTCGGCGCGGCCCCGATCGTCCACCGCGTTCCGTCCCACTGCTCCATCAACGGGAGCGTCGGCTCGGGAAACTCGCCGGACTGGCCGACCGCGAAGCAGGTGGTCGGCGACGCGCACGCGATGTTCGTGAGCGCGGGCTGCGCGCGGCTCGGCGTCTGCGCGGGCACGAATGACCACGACGCGCCGTCGCTCCGCGCGCCGAACAATGCACCGGAGTACGGAATGCGGCCGACCGCGAGACAAGTCGCCGGCGCGGGGCACGAGAGAGCGGCCAGCTCCACGCGAGCGGGCGCGGGCGGAACTGCGGCCTGGGCGACGCGCCAACTCGGCGTCGCTGCCCCCGAACCCGACTGGACCCCGCCGAGTCCGACAACCGATGCGGTCAGGGTGATCGCGGCGGCGAGCACCGATCGCGCTCGCAACGCGCGGCGACGCCGGCGACCCGTCATCGTTCCCCCTTGTCCGTCCCGTCAGGGACGGCCGTGCTGCCCCATCGTCGTCCACGGCGGGCAACCGCGCAACTGCGCGTCGGAGCTCAGCTGCGACCGCGGTGGTCCACCTGACCCGTCGCGAGCGCGGCGAAGAAGCCGCCGTCGATGTCGACGTTGACGCCGTTGACGGAGCCCGCGGCGGGCGAGCCGAGGAACGCGAGCGTCGCCGCCACCTCACGCGGCGCAACCGGCCGGCCTGCCATCTCGCGGATGTTCCAGTCGACGATCTGGTCACTGGTCGTCGCCCGGAACTCCGGCAACAGGGGCGTGTCGATCGGGCCCGGGCACACGGCATTCGTGCGCACGCCCCGCCGAACGGTCGGCCGGGACGAGCGCATCGTGTAGCGCTCGACCAGCTCCTTCGAGAAGTTGTACGGGCCCTGTCCGAGGCTCTCCGCGTGCTCGTCGTACCAATGCGCCGACGTCGCCCACGTCGCACCGACGTCGATCGCGAGGAGCTCGTCGATGGGCTCGACCCGCTTGCGCCAGAGGTTCCCGGCAGTCGACGCGGTGTTCACGATCGCACTGCCGTCCGGCATGCGTTCCAACAGCCCCTCCGAGAGCGTGCGGAGCGCGAGGTAGTTCACCGCGAAAACCACGGTGGGCGGCTGCGTGTCGGCCACGCCCGCGTTGTTGAACAGCGCATGGACCGCGCCGTCGACGGCGTCGATCGCCGCGCGCACCGCGTGCTCGTCGCCCAGGTCCGTCGCGACGAACGCCTGGTGCGGGCCGTCGGGCGGCTTCAGGTCGAGCACCGTGACGTGCGCGACGTCGAGCTCGGCGAGCACGTCGAGCAGGGCGGCGCCGACACCCCGTGCGCCACCGGTCACTACGGCGCGGCGGCCCTGATAGCTGAACGGATGCGTCATGGGCGCCCTCGTCGGTCAGTGCGGGAAGCCGTAAAGCTGCGCGCAGTTCGTCGCGGTGATCTTGCGGACGTCGTCCGGCGACAGCGCGCCGAGCGACTCGTCGATCGCCCGCCGCGAGTTCGGGAACGTGCTGTCGGTATGGGGGTAATCAGAAGCCCACATGCACGACTCCGCGCCAACCAACGGAATGAACTGTGCGGCCAGCGGCTCGTGCTCGAACGTGAGAATCACCTGGTTCCGTACCAGCTCACTGGGTGCGACGGCCGACGCGTAGTCGAGCTTCGCCCGGAGCTCGCTCCATTCCGCGTCCATCCGTGTGACGAGGTACGGCAGCCAGCCGATGCCGGACTCGGCGAGCACCAGCTTCAACCCGGGGTGACGTTCGAGCGCGCCCGAGAACACCATCGTCGCAAGAGGCTCGTCGAGCTGCATCGGCAGTAGCGTGGCGAACGCCGCCGACTGCCACTTGCCGATCTGGTAGCTGAGCATCGGTGAGATCCCGCCGTTGATGTGGAAGCTGATCGGCATCCCGTGGGCCGCGGCGGCCGCCCACAGGCGATCCCACGCCGCGTCGCCGAGGTCGATGCGGAACGCGTCGACGATCGCGCCCCGATGACCCAGCGCCGCGCAGCGCTCGAGCTCCGACGCCGCCGCACCCGCCGAGTGGAACGGAAGGAACGCAAGCGCACAGAGCCGGTCGGGAGCGAACGCGTTGAAGTCCTCGGCGGCCCAGTCGTTCCAGGCGCCGTACGTGACGTCTTGCAGGTCGGGATCGGCGATCGGGAAGCCGAGCGACAACGGGCCGTACACCACCGACGCGGCGAGCCCGTCGCGGTCCATGTCCTCGAGCCGCAGCGCGGGCGTTCCCGCGCGGTAGCCGTCGTCGTCGATGCCGGCGCGCCCAATAGCGCTCAGCTTCTTCACGAGCTCCTTGTTCTTCGGCATGCCGCTGCGGCCGATCACCTTGCCTTCGCACACCCACTGCCGGCCCTTGCCTTCGTCGACCACGCGCGGGCCGCGCTCGACGAACCTCCGAGGTATCCGCGAGTCCCACACGCCCGGCGGGACCGCCGAGAGATCGAGGTGGTCGTCGCAGGAGTAGATGGCGCCGGTCATCGACATCGTTGTCATCGGTACTCGGCCGACGGCTCGTCGAGGATGACCGTCTTGGTCTCGAGGAAGTGCGTGAGCCCCTCCGCACCGCCCTCGCGCCCGAGGCCCGACTGCTTGAACCCGCCGAACGCGATGCCGAAGTCGGTGCGGAACGAGTTCATGCCGACGGTGCCGGCCCGCAGGTGCCGCGCGACGGCGCGCGCCCGGTCGGCATCCGGCGTGAACACCGCGGAGTTCAGCCCGTAGATCGTGTCGTTGGCGATGCGCACCGCGTCCTGCTCGTCCGCGGCCGGGATCACGCTGAGCACGGGCCCGAAGATCTCCTCCTGCGCGATCGTCGACGCGTTGTCGACGTTGCCGAACACGGTCGGCTCGATGAACCAGCCACGGTCGAGGTGCGCGGGGCGATGGCCGCCCGCGGCGAGGGTGGCGCCCTCTTCGATCCCCTTTGCGATGTAGCCCTCGACCCGGTCGCGCTGTCGCGACACTGCGAGCGGGCCCATCTGGGTCTTCTCGTCGAACGGGTCGCCGACCCGCACCTTGCGGAAGTTCTCGGCCAGGGCCTCCACCATGTCGTCATGTCGCGCGCGTGTGACGACGATGCGGGTGAGCGACGAGCACACCTGGCCGGTCATCACGCATTCGGACTTGGCGAGCGTCTTCGCCGCGCTCGCGATGTCGGCGTCGTCGAGGATCACGGCGGCCGACTTGCCGCCGAGCTCGAGCGTCAGCCGCGCGATGCGCTGGCCGCAGATCGCCCCGATCTTGCGGCCCGCGGCGGTCGAGCCGGTGAACGTGATCTTGTCGACGCGTGGATCGCGCACGAGCAGCTCCGACACCTCGCGGTCGGCCGTGACGACGTTGAGCACGCCGGGGGGTAGCCCCATCTCCTCGGCGGCCTCGGCGACGAGGTAGCCGGCGCCGGGCGCCTCGGGCGACATCTTCAAGACGACGGTGCAGCCCGCGAGGAGCGCGGGGCCGATCTTGTGCGGGATGAGCCCGTGCGGGCTGTTCCAGGGGACGATCGCGCCGACCGTGCCGACGGGCTCGCGCACGAGGAGCCCGAAGCCGCCCTGCGACGGCGTCGCGGGCTCTTCGAACGAGAACGTGTCGGCGAGGGCAGCGTACGCGTCGAAATCTTTTGTCATCCCCATCGCCGCGTACTTGGCGACGGCGTGAATCGTGCCCGACTCGCGCGGCCAGAGCTGCGCGAGCGCGTCGGCGCGCGCCTGGAGCGCCGGGCCAAACGCGCGGAGGTACTCCGCGCGCTCGGCGTGGGACAGAGACGGCCAGGGCCCCTCGTCGAACGCGGTGCGCGCCGCACTCACCGCGCGCGCGATGTCGTCGGGCTGCGCCTCCGCGACCCGGAAGAACAGCTCCTCGGTGCCGGAGTCGATCACGTCGATCATTGCGTCGGACGACGGCTCGACCCACTCGCCCCCGATGTAGAAGCAATCGGGCCGAAGGAGAGGGGCGGTGGGAGCGACGGAAGTCATTGCGCAGCGGTCCTTTCGTCGGAGGGAGGCACGGCGGTGAGCTCGATGTGGAGCTCGGTCACGCCGCGCATCATGTGCGTGGAGTCGTAGGTGTACCGGCGGGCGCCGGGCGGTCCGTGGTGCACGTCGGAGACGCGGATGTCGGACGTGCGCGCGAGGAAGCGCACGATCGTGGCGTGGGCCTCGGCCCGGGCCAGCGGCGACCCGGCGCACGTGTGGATGCCGTGCCCGAAGCCCAGGTGCTGCCGCGAGTTCGGGCGGTCCACCCGGAACTCGTTCGGATCGTCGTACTGGCGAGGGTCGCGGTTGGCGGCGTCGTTCATCACGAACACCGTCGTGCCGGGCGGGAGGTCGATGCCGCCGACGGTGGTTCGCACACGCGAGAGCTTGAACGATCCCTTCAGCGGGGTCTCGAG
>JACXTT010013510.1_pt1 | contig 10745 bp, 10 predicted proteins | sample 9270951 | NCBI WGS metagenome assembly JACXTT01 (sample SAMN15532306, study PRJNA645909) | rock metagenome | isolation source: weathered quartz diorite | place: Puerto Rico | collected 2017-06-21
GGCGAGACCGACGCCGAAGAAGGCGCTGCGGCGGGCGATGCGGAAGGCGAAGCCGATCCGCTCTACGATCAGGCCGTGGAAATTGTGCTCAAGTCGCGGCGGGCGTCCATTTCGCTGGTGCAGCGGCATCTGCGCATCGGTTATAACCGGGCAGCGCGCCTGATCGAACAAATGGAGCGTGCCGGAATGGTTTCCACCATGCAGCCCAACGGCAACCGTGAAGTGCTGGTGCCGTCCAGAACGGAAGCGTGAGGCGATGAGACGTGGGTTCCCCGTCATCGCGCTTCTTTTCAGCGCTCTGCTCGCGTTTCCGGCGCACGCCGGTCCAATCGAAAAACTGCGTGCCTTCATTGAACAGACGCGCTCGGCGCGCGCAATCTTTACCCAGACTGTGGTGGACTCGAAGGGCCAGATCACCCAGCGGGCGAGTGGGACGGTCCAGTTTCAGCGTCCCGGCAAATTCCGCTGGACTTACAGCAAGCCCTACGAGCAACTGATCGTGGGCGATGGCGAGAAGCTGTGGATCTACGACAAGGACCTGAACCAGGTCACCGAACGCAAACTTGACAAGGCCCTCGGCAGTAGCCCGGCGGCGCTGCTCGCCGGCGCGGACGACATCGAAAAGCATTTCTCGCTGAACGCGCTCGGGAAAAAGGGCAAGCTGGACTGGCTGGAAGTCAAACCCTACGACGAGGACAGCCTGTTCGACAAGGTGCGACTGGGCTTCAATAGCAACACCCTGGAAGTCATGGAGCTTTACGATTACTTCGGACAGAAGACCACGATCAAACTGTCCACGCTCGAGCGCAATCCCGTCACGCCGGCCGACACTTACACGTTCACCGTCCCCGATGGCGCCGACGTCGTGACCGAGTAAAAGAAAATTTGCCACAGAGGGCACAGAGGGCGCAGGGGAGTAGAAAACCGGTTCGAGAGCGTTGGCGCAAAGTACGCAAAGAGAAGAGAAAGGACGCAAGGGAATGAATGAGCGGGGCTTGGCGTCGATCGGTTCGATCAATCTGGGTCCGCCCGCAATATTGGCAACACGGAGCACCGGGTTTCAGCTCGAGTGCGTTGTTCCGCCTTTCGCTGTGATCTCTGCGTCCTCTGTGGCTAACGGGTTCCCATCTTGACCGATCTTTTCGGAGCGAGGCAGCCGTCAGCGCCGCTCGCCGATCTGATGCGCCCGCAGGCGCTCGACGAAGTGGTCGGACAGGCGCACCTGCTTGGGCCGGGCAAGCCGCTGCGCGTTGCTTACGAAGCCGGCAAGCTGCACTCGATGATCCTGTGGGGGCCGCCGGGAGTGGGCAAGACCACGCTGGCGCGGTTGATGGCAAAAGCCTTCGAAGCCGAATTTCTGGCGCTGTCCGCGGTACTCTCGGGCGTGAAGGACATCCGTGACGCCGTCGCCCGGGCGGAGAACGTCTTGCAACAATCGGGGCGCGCAACCATCCTGTTTGTCGACGAGGTGCATCGCTTCAACAAGGCGCAGCAGGACGCCTTCCTGCCTTTCGTCGAACGCGGGCTGGTGACCTTCATCGGCGCCACCACCGAAAATCCGTCGTTTGAAGTCAACGGCGCGCTGTTGTCGCGGGCGGCGGTGTACGTGCTCAAGCCACTCGGCGAGGACGAACTGGCGGTGCTGTTCTCCCGCGCGGTTCAAAAGATCTATGCCGGCCTGGCATACACCGGCAAGGCGCAGGAAATCATCATCGGGGCGGCCGATGGCGATGCGCGCCGGCTGCTGAACATGCTCGAAGCGTTGGGCACTGCGGCTATTTCGAGAAATATCTCCGCCGTGAACGATGCGTTCGTGCAGGAGACGCTGGCGCAGAACCTGCGCCGCTTCGACAAGGACGGAGACGCGTTCTACGACCAGATCTCTGCGCTGCACAAATCGGTGCGCGGCTCCTCACCGGATGCGGCGCTTTACTGGCTCACGCGCATGCTCGACGGTGGCGCGGATCCGCTGTACCTCGGACGCCGGCTGGTGCGCATGGCGGTCGAGGACATCGGGCTTGCCGATCCGCGCGCGCTGCGGCTGGCGCTGGATGCCTGCGAAACCTACGAGCGGCTGGGTACCCCGGAAGGCGAACTGGCGCTCGCCGGAGCGGCGATCTATCTCGCCTGCGCTCCGAAATCGAACGCTGCTTACGTTGCGTATAATTCGGCGCGCACGCACGTCCAGTCCGACAAGTCGCGACCGGTGCCGGAGCACCTGCGCAATGCGCCCACCAAGCTCATGAAGGAACTCGGCTACGGCCGGACTTACCGCTACGCGCACGATGAGCCGGAGGCTTACGCGGCAGGCGAGAACTACCTGCCGGACGGCCTCGATGGAGTGAGTTTCTACCAGCCAACGTCGCGGGGCCTGGAAGGCAAGCTCGCCGAAAAGCTCGCGCACCTGCGCGAACTCGATTCGAAGGCAAAGAAAAATAAAATTTAGCCACAGAGGACACAGAGAACACAGAGGAAAAACAAAAAACGAGGAAATGAAAATTGGGTTAAGAGCAGTGACAGTCCGCGAGACAGCACCACCAAATCCCTGCCGTGAATGATCATCAGGTGATGGAGGTTTCCAACCCGGCCATTTCTTTGTTCTTGCCTTTCCTCTGTGTTCTCTGTGTCCTCTGTGGCAAAGGATCTTGAGGATTAGATGCTCGACATTCAGCTGGTCAGGAATGATCTCGATTCAGTGGCGGCACGGCTTGCGACCCGTGGCGTCACGATCGACGTTGCCGCATTTCACGCTCTCGAGGAGCAGCGCAAGCGTGCGCAAGTACGGACCCAGGAACTGCAGGCCAAACGCAACGCCTCTTCGAAGAACATCGGCGCGCTCAAGCGCAAGGGCGAAGATACCTCCGCACTGATGGCGGAGATGGGCCCGCTCGGCGACGAGCTGAAAGGCATCGAGGCCGAACTGGAGCTGATCCAGGCGAAACTCACCGACATGCTGCTCGGCGTTCCCAACCTTCCGCATGCCAGCGTGCCGGTGGGAAAGTCCCCGGAGGACAACGTGGAAGTGCGGCGGGCAGGCGAGCTGCGCCGCTTCGATTTTCCGGTGAAGGACCACGTGGACGTCGGCGCCGGTCTGGGCATGCTGGATTTCGATGCCGCGGCGAAAATCAGCGGTGCGCGCTTCACGCTGATGAAGGGGCCCCTAGCGCGGCTGCACCGCGCGATTGCCCAGTTCATGCTCGACATTCATACCGGCGAGCACGGCTACACGGAAGTGTACGTGCCTTACCTGGTGAACGCCGACAGCATGCGCGCAACCGGGCAGTTGCCGAAGTTCGAGGAGGATTTGTTCGCGGTGCCGCGGGCCGACGGGAGCAAGTTCTACCTGATTCCGACCGCGGAAGTGCCGGTAACCAACATCGTGCGCGACGAGATCCTGCCGGCGGGGAAGCTGCCGCTGAAATTTGTCTGCTACTCGCCGTGCTTCCGTTCCGAGGCCGGCTCGTACGGCAAAGACACCCGCGGCATGATCCGCCAGCACCAGTTCGACAAGGTCGAACTGGTGCAGATCGTCCATCCCGAGCAGTCCTACCAGGGACTGGAGGAACTGACCGAGCATGCGGAGACCATCCTGAGACGCCTGGAGTTGCCGTTTCGCACTGTGACGCTTTGCACCGGCGACATGGGATTCGCGGCCGCCAAAACGTATGACATCGAGGTCTGGCTGGCGGGACAGAACGCGTACCGGGAGATCTCATCCTGCAGCAATTTCGAGGCGTTCCAGGCGCGGCGCATGCAGGCGCGCTTCAGATGCGAGAAGGGCAGGAACGAATTCGTCCACACCCTGAACGGATCGGGACTTGCGGTAGGCCGAACGCTGGTCGCGATACTGGAGAACTACCAGAACAAGGATGGCAGCATCACCATTCCCGAGGCGTTGTGTCCCTATATGGGCGGCCTCGCCATCCTCCGGCCCATTTGAGGCATCACTGCTGGGCCCGTATCCGGCGTGAGCGACGAGAACAGCGGCCGGTAGGGATCCTCGTAACGCACCAGGATGTCGAAGTAGTTGCGAATGTTCTCGGTAAGAATCACCGCTTCGCCGCCGCGGGCGAAACCGCGCTTGACCGTGGTATAGAAGTCGGAGCGTGCCAGCTGCGGCAGCGTCTTGCGAAGGTCGAACCAGGAGTCGGGATTCAACCCGCGCCGCTGGGCCAGAATGCGGGCGTCTTCCAGGTTTCCAAAGCCAACGTTGTAGGAGGCCAGTGCCAGCCATGTGCGGTCGGGTTCGTCGATGCGCCCGGGAAGCGCGTCCTTGAGTATCTTCAGATAGCGCGCGCCAGCAAGGATGCACTGACGGGCGTCGAGCCTGTTGGTTACGCCCATTCGGTCGGCGGTTTCCGAGGTAAGCATCATCAACCCGCGCACGCCCGTCGGACTGGTGGCGAACGGGTTCCAGTGCGATTCCTGGAAGCCCAGCGCGGCAAGCAGCCGCCAGTCGATTCCGGTGAGCTCCTGCGCCTCGTGAAAGACGTCGCGGTATTGCGGCAACACGGAGCTGCGGCGATCGAGGAACGCGAAAACATCGGCCTGGTTGAGGCGCTCGATGTGTCCGTAGTACCGGTCCAGCAGGATACGCAGCGAGCCGTTGGCATTGATGCGTTTGAAGAAGTCGTGCACCTGGTTGACCAGCAGCGGGTCGGCGTTATTCGGCAGCGCCCAGGCCAGCGTCTCAGGCCCGCCCAGGATGAAGGCTTTACCGATGTTGGGTGATAAATTCTGTGCCAGTTCGACGATGTTGGAATCGGTCATCACGAAATCGTATTTGCCGTCCGACAACTGGTCGAGCAGGGTCATGCTGTCGGCCACGGGCACTTCATCCCATTGTAAGTCCGGTACATTGGCGCGCTCGGTCTTGAGTTGATCCGCGCTGCTGGATCCGGCAACCACGGCGCCTCGCTTTCCGACCAGGTCGCGCACTCCGCGCGGTCGCGGCTCATCGGTGTTGTAGGCGACCACCTTCTGCACCGACAGATACGCCGGTCCCGAGATGAGCCGGCTGCGGCGTTCGTCGGTTGCGCTCAAGCCGGCGGCGGCAAGATGTGCGATATTGCGGCGAAGTGCCGGAAGAATGTCCGCGAAGTTCGATCTCTCGATGACGCGCAAGCGCATGCCGAGATCCTTCGCGAACATCTCGAGCATGTCCTGCTCCATGCCGATGAACTTGCCGTCGGTGCCCAGGAAGCGTGTGGTCGGACCGTTGCGCACCAGTACCACCAGCTCATCGGTTGCGCCGAAGGGAAGCGCCGGCCGCTCTATCAGCATGCCCGGATCGCAGGACGGCAGGATGAGCAGCAGCACCGCGGCCGCGAGCTTGTGCGCTGACGACGGTTGGCGGCGCGAGTACGCGGTGATTCTCTTTCGCTTCCGGGGCCGGTAAAAGGCGCGGCGCGTGTGCGCAAGGACATGCATCGCTGTTAAAATATCACGCTCCTATACGGTTCGAGTTCGGAGAGGTACCGAAGTGGCCATAACGGCGCTGACTCGAAATCAGATGGACGGACAAAATCCGTCACGTGGGTTCGAATCCCACCCTCTCCGCCACAGACAAATGAGCCCCGTCTTTGGTGGCTCATTTGTTTGTGTTGAAGGGTAGGTGGACGAACCCACTGGTTTGAAAACGAGCTTGCCGAGTTTCAGTGCAGGTTAAGGCCGCAGGCCGGCCGGAACTACCAAAACGCACAGCGTTTTGGGACGCCCGTGGGGCAATCCCTCGCTGCGCGAGGGATTGCCGGCTCGCGTCGATTCGCGTGTGGCGCCCGATCACACACCGCGCATCGCGGCGTAGCATGCTCGTTTGATCGCCTTGATCAGCCTCGCGCCGTCGGCCAGCACAAGATGCCCCGGATACTCATACACGAACAGGGACTTTCTCAGAAGCATCGAAGCAACAGATTCTGTGCGTGAACGTTTCATTGGATACTCCCAAAAAAATGTGCCGGCAAATGACGGGGCGCCTGGGGATAATCCGGAGACACATGCCTATAGGCGGCAGTGCTTCCCAAGTCGTCCGGATTTCCCCGGCGCACCCTTTATTGCGCAATGGCCATGCCATTTGGGGTGTCGAAAAAGTGGCACCTGGACCGCAGTTGGAAAGCCCTCTGTTTCCATGCGGAAAACAGGAGTGTCAAATAACTGACAAAGCAGGCTGACGATAGCTCGGCAAAGAGCCGGGACGTAAAGCGTCAGTGGAGGCCGAATTTGCACAAAAGGATTTCACTTGAAGTAAGAATGTGCGTCGCATTGTCGCCCCAAGGTCACAAACGGTGCCTGCAAGGCATGGTCCCAGCTAAAGTTCTTGCCTTCGTGATCACCCTGAGCCCATTCGCGCTCGAGGCGGCCGACTGGGTCCAGATTTCCTCGGACTACGAATCCTCGATTTATTACGACCGCGACAGCCTCAAGCGCGATGGCGACATGGTCGAGGTTGTGTTGCTCTGGGATTTTCCGGATGTGCAGTTGACCCGGCGGCCGGTCAAGCCCTATCTGTCGGCGACTCGGCTGACACGTTACCGGTGCGCTGCCGGCGGCCGGGCCAACGTCGAAACCACGCTCTATCGCGGTAACATGGCGCGCGGCGAGATCACCGAGGTCTATCGCACGCCGGACGCGGAAATCAGGTTCGAGTGGGTGAATCCGGAGGCGACCGGCGGCGAAAGCATGCGCAGGGTTTGCGATGTGGCGATCAAGTGATTGGGCGATCGGGTAATTGGGCGATCGGGTAATTGGGCGATCGGGTAATTGGGCGATCGGGTAATTGGGCGATTGAGTAATTGGGTGATTTACGACGTTCGGACATCTTTATGAAAGCCAGACGGGCATTCGCGGCCACGTTACTTCTTGTGCTCGGCCTGTGCCTCGGCCGGGTATCGCACGCGCAGTCGCCAGAGCTGGTGATGCGCGACTACTCGTCGGGACAGATCAAGAAAGGCGTGCGCTCCATTGGATTTGGCGGCGACGGTGCCACTTGGGGTAACTACGGGCTGGTGTGGAAAGACGCGGGAAGCGCGCTGGTCGACTATGGCGATACCCGCTTTACCGATGGCAATGAATTTCGCTTCGCGGCCGTCGGGGCCACTTCGCCCGCCCTGTGGAATGGCTTGGCTATCTACCTCATCGCTATGTCGCAGGACTCCAACGATGTGGGCTTCAACGCGAAATCGCCAGGACTGGGCCCAAGTGCCGTGCCCGTGACTGGCAGTGGCAGGGACCAGGCGTTGTTCAGCAAGATTGCCATGCCGCTTGGTAACGGGGTCTCGGCGGGCGTGCTTCTCTCCTACGAAGTGTCCAAATTCGACGCGACCTCGGTATCCAATCCCGCCCGGAGCGTTCATTATGAAACCGAATGGCGACCCTCGGGCGGCTTCGGGGTAGCGTGGCAACCGAACGACAAGCTGCTCGCCGGTTTTCGTGCCTTGCTAAACACCGACCTGGAGCGTCGCATCGACTCGACCGGCAGGGCGGAAGGGACTGCGCGCTCGCAGGAGTACCGCCTGGGGATATCTGTGTCACCGTGGAAAGGCGGCTGGCTCGATGCCGGAGTCACGTCTCTCGAAAAGCGCAACGAGCTGAACGCAACGCACAGTTCAGCAATCCACCCCAATCTGGGATTGGAGCAGTGGTTCTTGAATCGGCGACTGGCGTTGCGGTTCGGACTCGACGAGACCTCGCCGACCGCCGGTCTCACTTATAAGATACCGCCATTCAACCTCGACGTGGTGTACGTCCGCAACATGGCGAAGGCGCGCAGCGAACTGTTTGGCAGCGAGAGCAACAGCGTGATAGCGACACTAAGCCTGGACTATGGCTCCTTCTCTGGGCGGCCATAACCTGGGCAGCCACCCACTCGCCCGCAGGGAATACAGCACCATTCCGTGGGCCGGTTGTTTCCCTCTCGTAAGACAGGATGAAACGCTTTACGACGTCTGATTTCCTGGTCCGCACGTACTGGACCGGTTGGCGCCGCTGGGCTGCATGGTCAATCTGCGTCAGTGCGCTCTTTCTGCTCGGTCTGCTTCGGATAGAAACTGATGCTGTGTTCGCCTTCGCATCCTTGGCGTTGCTACCAGTGCTTGTCATTGCATGGATAGGTGGGAAATGGAATGGCTTATCTATAGCATTCCTTGCCGCTGTGATGTGGGCCGTGAGCGATATGACCCCGGGGCGACAATTCAGCGCCCCGTGGATACCGTGGGCCAACGCCGTAACGCGCTTAATGACCTACAGCCTGGTGGCTCTCCTTGTTGCTCAGGTTCGCCTGCAATTTGAAAGAGAGCACGAACTCGCGACCAGTGACACCCTGACCCGTCTGCTAAACAGACGTGCTTTTCTCGAGGCTGGCGCATTCGAAGTCAATCGCTCGAAGCGCTATGGGCACCCGTTGGCCGTCGTTTTTCTGGATTTGGACGACTTCAAGCAGCTTAACGACACCAAGGGCCATGATGCGGGGGACGCCGCCCTAACGGCGACTGCTGGCGCTTTGCTCGGCGCCTTGCGCTCCAGTGATCTTGTTGCCCGCTTGGGTGGCGACGAATTTGCCGTCCTGCTTCCAGAAATTGGATACGATGCGGCCATCGAAGCAGGGCGGAAGATTGCCATCGCGGTCAACAACGCGCTTCGCGACTTCCCGCCGGTCAGAGGAAGCATCGGCGTCGCGTGGTTTGGGGATGCTCAACGCACTTTTCCTGTGATGCTGAGAGCGGCCGACGAATTGATGTATGAGGTCAAGGAAAGCGGCAAAGGGAATATGCGTTCGCGACGCTTCGCTGCCACAAACAAGTCGGACACCAAAGCGTAGAGGCACGGTGCCCACAAACGCTCGGCGAGAAAGGCGTCGAATCACCCTGTCACCTCCTTCGCGCACAGTTCACTCGGACGATTCAGCCGGCGCCCGCCTCCTTTATGCCCCCCAACAGTTATTAACCAGACCGATCGGTCAGGGCCATCGAATTACGCACAACGTGCCGACCTGAGGCTCCGAGGATGTCGGTCCGCAAATGTAATGATAGTGCGGATTTACTGTTATCGCTCATGACATCGGGTAAGTTATTCTAGGGCGTGTCAATGCTGAAGATCAAAGACGTCGTGGGTGATTGAGCGATTGGGTGAAAATCCCTTAATCCCTTAATCCCTTAATCGCTGAATCACTGCTTCGCCGCTTCCCCGGCTATAATGGCGCGCCCGCAAACTGCGGAAGTTACGCAACTCCATGCTCGAAGCCAGCCAGATCGAGTGCGTCCGTGGCAACCGACGCCTTTTCCGCGACCTGTCCTTCCGGCTCGAGGCGCATCAGGCGCTGCGCGTCCAGGGGGAAAACGGGTCCGGCAAGACCAGTCTGCTGAGAATCATTGCTGGGCTGTCGCCCGCTGAATCGGGCAGCGTGTCTTGGAACGATGGCAACATCCGTGCGCTCGGCGAGGACTATCTGCGCGGTCTGCTGTTCCTCGGACATTCCAACGGCCTGAAGGACGATCTCTCGCCGGTCGAGAACCTGCGCTACGCACTGGCGCTGGCGGGAGCAGGAGCCGATGAGCCGGCGTTGCGCGCGACGCTGGCCGAACAAGGTCTGGCTGCGATCGCCGACCTGCCGGTAAAGCTGCTGTCGCATGGCCAGAAGCGGCGAGTTGCGCTGGCGCGCCTGCTGTTTTCCACGCAGAAGCCGCTGTGGATCCTGGATGAACCATTCATTGCCCTGGATTCGGCCTCGGTGGAGCGGCTTGCGCGGACGATCACGAGTCAGTTGCAGCGCGGCGGCATGGTGATGTTTACCACCCATCAGGAAGTCGAGCTTCCCGGCACGGCAATGCGTACCGTCGAGCTGGGGGTTCATTAATTGAGGGGTTCCCTGATCGCCGGCTGCCATGCGGTGGTGGCGCGTGATCTGCTGATCGCGTTGCGCCATCGCAGCGACGTCCTGACCACATTTTTCTTTTTCGTCATCGCGGTCAGCCTGTTTCCGCTGGGCGTGGGACCCGAACCGGACACGCTGCGCGAGATCGCGCCGGGGGTGGTCTGGGTCGCGGCACTGCTGGCCGCGATGTTGTCGCTGGCGCGCATGTTCGGTGCGGACTACGCCGACGGCACCCTCGAGCAACTCGTGCTGACGCCGCAGCCGCTGGTGGTGCTGGTGATGGCGAAGGTTGCGGCACACTGGTTGACGACCGGCTTGCCGCTGGTGCTGATCGCGCCGGTGCTGGGTTTGCAGTTCGATCTGCCTCCCGATGCGTTGACGACGCTGTTGTTGTCACTGCTGATCGGAACGCCTGCGCTGTCGCTGATCGGCGCGGTGGGCGCCGCGTTGACCCTGGGCGTGCGCGGCACCGCGGCCTTGACCGCGTTGTTGGTATTGCCGCTTTACGTGCCGCTACTGATCTTCGGTGCCGGCGCCGTGGTTGCCACCGCGACCGGAACGAACGCGGCGGGGCATCTGTCGCTGCTGGGAGCGATGCTGTTGATTGCGCTGGTATTCGCGCCGTGGGCGACCGCGGTTGCTTTGAAGGTCTCGCTGGAGTAAGCGAAAAATATGTACGAAGGCCTCACCACCAAGGCACCAGGAGACGGCACCACTTGAACATCTGGCAATATTCGTCTCCGCAGACTTTCTACCCGCTGGCGGGAAAGCTGGTGCCGTGGTTCATGGTGCCGGCAGCCGTTCTGGGAGTGACGGGGCGTTACCTCAGTTTTTTCGTGGCCACCACCCATTTTTCAACGGGCGAGACGCTACGCGG
>JACXTT010013511.1_pt1 | contig 10744 bp, 6 predicted proteins | sample 9270951 | NCBI WGS metagenome assembly JACXTT01 (sample SAMN15532306, study PRJNA645909) | rock metagenome | isolation source: weathered quartz diorite | place: Puerto Rico | collected 2017-06-21
CCGTTTAACGGCATGCTGACCTTGCGCGGCGGTCACCGGTCGCCGCACCTGATTTTACCGGCGCTGGTGATCTCTCTGGGGATTTCCTCGCAACAGGTGCGCATCATCCAGTCGCCATTGGGCGGGAGCTTTGGCGTCAAGACTTTTGCCCGCTATGTGGTGCTGATGGCGCTCATGGCCAAGAAACTCGGCGGCCGCCCCGTCAAATGGACCGAAGACCGCATCGAGCATCTAGTCGGCAACAGCAGCCACGCGTGGGACCGCCACTATGATTGCGAGCTGGCGCTCAAGAGTGACGGCACCATCGCAGGCATGAAAATGCAGCTTGTCGATGATCTAGGCGCCTTTTCCGAGTGGCTCGCCATTGGCATGCTCCTAAAGCCGTTGCTATGTCTCGGCAGTTGTTATCACATCGCCAACGTCGATTATTCTTGCCAGGGCGTCATTACCAACAAGACGCCGCAGGGGCCGCTGCGGGCCTTTGGTTTGCCGCCCCATTTCTGGGTCATCGAGCAGCTTATCGAGATCGCCGCCAAGAAGCTGGGATTGGAATCCAACGAAGTTCGCCGGCGCAATTTCATCAAGAAAGATCAATTTCCTTATGTCTCGCCGTCCGGCAACGTTTATGACAGCGGTGATTATGAAGCGAGTTTGAGTTTGCTCCTATCGAAGGCGGGCTACGATCAACTCCGGCGCGAACAGCAAGCAGCGCGCGCCCGAGGACGGTTGGTCGGTATCGGTGTCGCCAGCAGCATCGAGCCCGGTCTCACTGGGCCGCCGATGCTGGCGCTCGCTTCGCCGCGGATTTTTAGTCGGACATCGTCGCCGGAAGGGATACTTCTGCGCATCGATGCGTTCGGAAAAATCATCGCCGAATTGGGTTTTCCGATCGGAGGGCAGAGCCAACACAGTTTCGTACGGCAGATTCTCGCCGATTACTTCGGTGTTGCGCTGGAAGATATTCAAGTGATCACCGTGGACAGTTTGAGCATGCAACCAAGCACCGGCCCGATCTCCAGCTCAATGGCGATTGCGCTGAGCGGTGCTGTTCTCGGCGCAGCCGCGCGCATGACGGATAAATTAAAGCGCGTCGCCGCCGTGATGCTGGAGGCCAGCGCGGATGACGTTGAGCTGTTCGACGGGCAGTTTCGCGTGCGCGGCGTGCCCGGAAAATCGCTCGCCGTGGCGCAGGTGGCACAGTTCATGATGGCGCGTCCCGACTTGCTCCCGGAGGGCATCGACGGCAACCCGCAGGCGACTTACGTATGGAACCCGCCGGATCGCACGATTCCGGACGAAAAAGGTTTTGGCCGCTATAGTGTGACCGCGGCCGGGGCCCAGCATCTCTGCATGGTTGAAGTGGATCGCGAGACCGGGCAGGTGAAAATTCTCAAATATGTCATGGTCGACGACTGCGGCGTGCGGCTCAATCCCAGCGTCGTGCGCGGCATGCTGATGGGCGGAATGGCGCATGGCGTCGGTGCGGCGCTGCTTGAAGAATACTTTTATGACGATCAGGGGCAAATGCTGACGTCCTCCTACATGGATTACTTGATGCCAACAATCATGGAGGTGCCGGCGGCTGAGGAACATGAGATGTGTACGCCGTCGCCGATTGCACCGCTTGGAGTCAAGGGTGTTGGCGAAGGCGCTCTTCATACGACGCCGGCGGCGGTGCTGTGCGCGGTGAACGATGCCCTTGAACCTCTGGGCGTAAGAATCACCGAGGCGCCGATGACGCCGCTACGGATTTGGCGGGCGCTGCAGCAGGCGGGAGGCCATTAAACAAGATTGTAAACGCAGATTCCTATGAGTCAAAAAGTACCGCGAGATTTAACCGAGCTGCCGGTAACTCAACCGCGCTATCTGGGCAAGGACACGGCGCGCATCGAGGACGTCACGCTGCTGACGGGCCGAGCGGAGTTTGGCGATAACGTGGCCTTTCCCGGCATGCTATTCGCGGCCATCTTGCACAGTCCGCACGCCCACGCGCGGATCAAGCGCATCGACACTTCAAAGGCGGAAAAGCTCCATGGCGTCGCCGCGGTCGTTACCGGTGCCGACGCCAAGGCGTGGTCTGAGCCGGTTCCCGGTTTCCCGCTCGGTTGGGCCGGCCACTGCCTGGCGTTGGACAAAGTCAGATTCGTCGGCGATCCGGTTGCTGCAGTGGCGGCCACCAGCCGTTACATCGCCGAAGACGCCCTCGACCTGATTGAAGTCGAATACGAAATTCTTCCCCCGGTCATCGATCCGCTCAAGGCGCTGGAACCGGACAGTGCGGTTATTTGGGAACACCAAGGCACCAACCTGATTTTCCATCGGCTGTTTACCTTCGGCGCCGTCGACGAGGCGTTTGCCAAAGCGGACGTTGTTGTCAAAGACAATTTTCGCTGGCTCAGGGCCAGCGGCAATCCCATCGAGACCTGTAACTGCATCGTGCAGTGGCGTGCGGATCAATCGTTGAGCGCCTGGGGTGGCTTTCAGGGCACCGGGTTTTACATTTCGTCGGTGGCGCGCGGGCTGCGCCTGCCGGCGCACAAGATTCGTATCACGCCGTTGCCCCACGGCGGCTCCTTCGGCACGAAAATTTTTCCCCATGCGATCATTCGCATTGCTTTGCTTTCGCGCAAAGCCAGTGGCCGGCATGTCAAGTGGATTGAAGATCGGCTGGAGCATCTCTTGAGCAGCTATACCCATGGACCCGACCGCATCTATTCGGCAGAAATGGCGCTGACCCACGAAGGTGAGATAACCGGATTTCGCGTCAAAGTGCTGGACGATCTCGGCGCTCATGCGGTCTCGGTCGCCATCGGTAAGGCCTTGAAACCTCTGTCCGCGTTCACTGGCCCGTATCGCATGCGCAACGCGCAGTATGATCTCACCGTGGTGGCGACCAATAAATGTCCGCAAGGGTCGTACCGCGGCTGGGGCGTGCCGGCGCACAACCTGGCCATGGAGCACTGCGTCGATTTAGCGGCGCGGAAACTCGATCTCGATCCAGTGGAGATTCGGCGGCGCAATCTGCTTCGTCCTGAACAATTTCCCTACGAGGCGCCCAACGGCGCGCGTTACGACAGCGGCGACTACGAGCGCACTCTGGACATGGCGCTGGAGATGGCCGGTTATCGGGCGCTCCGGGAAGAACAAACCCGCGCGCGCGCCGCGGGACGTCTGGTGGGTATCGGCGTATACACCGGGGTCGAGCTCAGCGCCGTGGCGATGAGCATGTTTACGCTGCTCGGCCCCGGCGCGCCCTTCGGCACGTCCATGCCGGAGAGCGCCCGCGTGCGCATCGACGCCAGCGGCAAGATTATCGGCGAAGTTACGTTTCCGTGGGAAGGGCAAGGCCAGCATTCTTTTGCAACTAATCTGCTGGCCGATTACTTCGGTGTCGACCGCGAGGATGTCGAGGTGATCGCGGTGGATAGTCTCTCCGCGGGTCCGGGCACGGGGCCCATCGGCAGCCGCCAAGCGGTCATGCTATCGGGCGCGATTCTCGGCGCCGCGGATCGGGTCGCCGAAAAACTGCGCAAGGTGGCCGGTGTGATCATGGAAGCCGACGCGGAAGACATTGAATTTATCAACGGGCAACTGAGGGTCAAAGGCTCCCCCGAGAAGACCATTCCGCTCCAGAAAGCGGTCACGCTCATGCTCACCCGCTCCGATCCCCTGCCCGACGGCGTCGACGGCAATCCCCAGGCCAGCTACCCCTACAACCCGGCGGACCGCAAACTCCCCGACGCCGAGGGACGCGGCAGCTTCGACTTGACGGCGGCCAACAACGCCCACGTGGTGATGGTCGAAGTGGACCGGGAGACCGGCCAGGTGGGTATTCTCAAATACGTCATCGCGGATGATTGCGGCGTCAGGTTGAATCCGGCGGTGGTCGAAGGCATGATCCAGGGCGCGGTGGCGCAGGGGGTGGGACAGACCGTTCTCGAAGAACATGTCTATGACGACAATGGCCAGTATCTGACGTCGACATTCATGGACTATTTGATGCCGACGCTGTGGGAAGTACCGATGACCGAGAGGACGTACACCGAGACACCGTCGCCGTTTTCGCCCATGGGAGTCAAAGGCGCGGGCGAGAGCGCGGTGCTGGCGACACCAGCGGCGTTGTTGAGCGCCATCAATGACGCGCTCCAACCGCTGGGCGTTCAATGCACGACGATCCCGGCATCGCCGCTGCGCCTGTGGCAGCTGATACAGAGCGCGGCTCAATGATCGGCAGTCGAGAATTTATCCCGAGGAGGTAGCAGCATGCAGGTTTTCACTTTCGATTTTGTTCCCTACGGCAAGGATCTGACGGGGCGGCTCAAGTATCCAGTCGGCAGAGAAAACTATGAGTCCGAAGTGGCCGCGAAAACTTATGAAAACCATGTCGAACAGTTCCAGCTAATGGAAGAGGTGGGATTCGACGGCGTCTGTTTAAACGAACATCATGGCAGCCCCTACAGTCTCGACAACTCGCCCAATGTTCTTTTGTCTTACGTCGCGGCTAAAACCAAACGCATCAAGCTCGCGATGGCGGGCAATCTGTTGCCACTGCACGGTCATCCATTACGCGTCGCCGAGGAGCTCGCAATGTTGGATAACTTGACCCGGGGACGCATTATCGCCGGTTTTGTGCGCGGCATTCCGCGAGAATATCTTGCACTCAGCATTCCGTTAAGGGAAGGTAGGCCGCGCTTCGAAGAGGCGCTCGATGTCATCCTCAAGGCGTGGACGAACGACCTGCTCAACCATGACGGCCAGTTCTACCATTATAAGGACGTCGACATGTGGCCGCGGCCGTATCAAAATCCTCATCCACCGGTTTGGGTCGGCGCCATCGGCCCCGAGCCGACGCGCAACGTCGCTAAGCGGCCAGGTGTAACCTTGTGCTCTACTTTCCAACCGACGGCGGCCATCAGAAAGCAGCTCCAGTTATTCCGCGACGCATGCGCGGAGTTCGGCCGGCCGTGCAGCGCCAACGACATTCTGATCGCGCGCCACGTCTTCTGCGCGGAAAGCCAGAAGGAGGCGGAGAAGCTCTGCAAGACCCATTTTGAATATTACTTCCAACAGCTCCTCGGAAAAGTTAACAACGCTGCGATCCAAAGGATCCTCGATATGAATCCCGAGCTGACCTTCGACTCGGTCAAGACGCCGTATCCTTACGATGTGACGCCGATGGAAAAAATGCGCGAGGACGGTTTTGTTTTAGTGGGAACACCCGACCGGGTGTATCAAGATCTCATGACGCAGTACGAGGAATATGGCGGGTTTGGCACGTTCATGGCGATCGTTCGCATGGGAGCGATGCCCCAGGAGCTGGTGCTGAACAATGTCCGTCTCTTCGGCAAAGAAGTGATTCCGCGGCTGCATGCGGTCGGGTAAAGATTGAAGTAATGGAGTATTGGAACGTTGGAACACTGGAACTATCCCTCTTCACCATTACTCCAATACTCCATCACTCCAGTACTCCCGAATGAGAATAAACGCGGTTGGGAAATCAAAAGCTTTTGGGGGTAGCTAAGATGTCTAACGTCACTGAAAAGTTCGTTCAGGCGGGTGAGTATCGCACTCACTATTGGGAAGTCGGTGAAGGCGAGAACGTCCTCATGCTGCATTCCGCCGATCCAGGCGCCGGCGGTTGGCTGGAATTTCGCGAGAACATGGAAGCGCTGGGCCGGCAGTTTAGACTGCTCGCGCCGGATATTATTGGCTTCGGCAAGACCGATTCGCCAACGCGCGATCTGAGACATCCCGCCTACGTGGAACACATGGTGCAATTTCTCGATGCGCTGGGAGTGAAAAAGACCCATTTGATCGGCAACTGCCGAGGCGGACTGATCAGTATTTCAATCGCTGCTGAGCACCCGGATAGAGTGGGGAGAGTGATTTTGATCGGCAACGCAGGCGGCGGGATACCTCCCGAGTTGGAGCAGAAAGCGCTGGCACCCTACGCGAATTACACGGCGACTCGGGAAAATCTCAAGACCCACCTCGAGAGGGCTTACTTCAACGCCGATCGCTGGGCACCGCCGCAAATCTTCGATCAATATCTCGAAGCGAGCGCGCGTCAATACGGTGCCTACGCCAAGTTGGGCTGCTACCCGATGGATGTGCCCAATCTAAGACCGCTCTTGGCCAAGATGACGGTGCCGGTGCTGTTCGTCACCGGTAAAGAGAATAAAGTTTTGCCGATCGAGCAAGCGTTGATTGCCTTTAACATGACACCGGGCGCTAAGCTTTATGCGATGTCCAGTTGCGGGCTTCACGCTCAGACCGAACATCCGGCAGAGTTTAACCGGATCGCGGTAGAATTCCTCAAGGGAGAGTTGAATTAAGAAGGCGGTAGGCAATGGGCCGATGCGTTGAGCAAGCGTTCAATTCGTTCAAACAGTTCAAATCGTTCAAGCCCCCTCCTTCGTCCTCCCCCGCGTCGCGGGGGAGGAAATAGGTGGGGGTGCATGTCTCAGCATGAAACCGGCGCCATTCAATTTACTCCGGCCGAAAAGCGTTGACGAGGCATTGGCTCTTCTTCAATCTCACGGTGATGACGCCAAGGTTCTCGCTGGCGGACAGAGTCTCGTGCCGCTAATGAATTTCCGCCTAGCGCAGCCGCAAAATCTGATCGATCTCAACCGAGTCGAAGGCCTGGACCAAATCAAGTTCGACGATCAAACACTATCGTTAGGCGCCATGGTAAGGCAGCGGGATGTCGAACGCTCGCCATCCATCGCCGAACGTTTGCCGATTCTCCGTGAAGCAATAGAGCAAGTCGGCCATCCGGCGATCCGCAATCGAGGCACCGCCGGCGGCAGTTTGGTCCATGCCGATCCGTCAGCGGAGCTGCCGCTGCTCGCTATTGCGTTGGACGCAACCTTCCATCTGCGCAGTGCTCAGGTAAGCCGTTCGGTTGCAGCGAAGGATTTCTATCACGGCTATCTATTAACTGACATCGCGCCGGACGAATTGTTGGTTGCGACCGATTTTCAGCTGCCGCCGGCGGATTGCGGTTGGTGCTGCACCGAAGTCGCGCGCCGGCATGGCGATTTTGCCATCGTTGCGGTGGCGGTGCTGCTCGGTTGCGGGCGCGATCGAAGGATCGACTTCGCCCGCGTCGCGCTCGGCGGCGTCGGTTCGGCGCCGCTACGTACGACGGCGGCGGAAGAGGTGCTCTTAGGCGAGCGGCCTGACGCAGTGCTTTTTCGGCGGGCAGGCGACATCGCGGCGCAGACGGTAGAGCCGCCGGCCGACATCCACGCTTCTTCGAGCTACCGGCGCCATCTCACCGGCGTCCTGGTGCGTCGCGCTTTGGCGACCGCAGAGAACCGGATCAAGGGACAGGCGTAATGGCTTAGCATACCAAAAACGATGATAGGGGATTTTTTAGAAAAGGAGTACAAACATGGCGCGAATCAGACATATAGCTGTTATGACCGCAGACGTTCCGAAGCTGGCGGATTTCTATAAAAATGTTTTCGGACTCAAGGAGGTTTCACGCGGCAAGCGGTCCATCTATCTGTCAGATGGATACATCAACATGGCAATTCTTCCCGCCGGGGAGGGGCACGAGGGCATCGATCACTTCGGTTTCGAGGTGGAAGATCTCCAAAAGATGGCCGACTCGGCGCTCGAAGCCGGCGCCCAGCAGGGGCCCCGCGATCTGCCGCGCGATGGAAGGTTCGCCGAGGTGTTTATCAAAGATCCCGCCGGCCAGCGGGTCGATCTTTCGAAGCAGGGTTGGAAGACCTGAGCGTTGCTAGACGGAAGGGCTTCGATCCTGAACAAGTCCAGGCGCAGCGCATTACGCTACGCTGGAGCAAACGAATCTCGTAATGTCTGAAAAAATCTCGATCACCGCGATCATCAACGGAGCGGAACATACTGCTACTGTGGAGCCGCGCCGCTCGCTAGTCGATTTTCTGCGCCATGATCTCGGCTTGGTCGGAACCCATGTCGGCTGCGAGCATGGTGTGTGTGGCGCGTGCACGGTCTTGCTCGACGGCCGGACGGTACGTTCCTGCTTGCTTTTCGCTGCCCAGGCCGACGGCTCCGAAGTCACCACCATTGAAGGCATCGGGACGGCCGAAGCGCTTCATCCCTTGCAGCTGGCATTTCAGCAACACCACGCGCTGCAATGCGGCTTTTGCACGCCGGGAATGATCTTGGCGGCCCTCGAACTGCTGCGCGATAACGCTGATCCGAGTGACGAAGAAATACGCGCCGGTCTCAGCGGCAATCTTTGCATGTGCACGGGCTACGTCAACATCGTGCGCGCGGTGCGCGCCGCGGCCGGAAAATTCAAATGAAGAATTTTACCGCAGAGAACGCAAAGTACGCAGAGGTTTTTACGTAAAGAATTCTCTATTCCGCGTACTCAGCGTCTCCGTGGTGAACTAATCGTGCTCTTCGTGGTGAGTAAAGTTTGAATGAATAATATGGGAACCAAATGGGTCGGGCGAGCGCTCGAGCGCACCGAGGACCACAGGCTCTTAACCAGAGGGGGTCATTTCATCGACGACCTGACGCTGCCCGGGGCCGCGCACGCAGCCTACGTACGTAGCCCACACGCGCGCGCTGAGATTCGCCGTATCGATGTGCGCCGGGCTCTCGAACATCCTGGCGTCTTTGCTGCGATCACCGGAGACGACGTCGCGCAACTCACCCGTCCGCAGCGAGGTCGGGTGCCGCTGGCCAATTCCCCTAAAGTCTACGCCATAGCCTATCAGCAGGTGCGTTACGTCGGTGATCCGGTGGTCGGCATCGCGGCGGTGGACCGGGCGACCGCGGAGGACGCGGCCGATCTCGTCGAGGTGGAGTATGCTCCATTGCCACCGGTGATAGATCCGGAAGAGGCGCTTAAATCCGACTCGCCGCTGGTGTTCGAAGAAATTGGTTCGAATGTTCTCTGGCACAACACTTTTCCGTACGGCGACGTGGAAGGCGCCTTTAAAGAAGCCGATACGGTCGTTGCCGAGCGCGTGACGATCCACCGCTATTGTTCGACGCCGCTCGAAACCTTTGGCGTCACGGCGCAGTACGAACCAGCGACGCAGTCTTATACGATCTGGGGACACACGCAGCAGCCGGCGCAGGATCTGAACGTGCTGGCCGCGGCCTTGGGCATCTCGCCAGGTAAGATCCGCCTGATAGTACCGCCGATGGGCGGGTCCTTCGGCAACAAGGTACGGCCGCTTTTTCTGATTGCCGCGGCACTGCTGGCGCGCAAGGCGGGCCGGCCGGTGAAGTGGATCGAAGACCGGCGCGAAAACCTCCTGGCGCTGGGCCATGCGGCCGACGGCATCATGGATATCAGCGCGGCGGTCAAACGTGACGGAACCATTCTCGGCGTCAAATTCCGTAATATTGAAAACGAAGGCGCCGGCATCGATTTCGCCGCGCGCCATAATTTGCTGATGCTGAGCAACATCGCCAACTGTTACCGCTTTCGCGCGATATCCTACGAAGGCTATTCGGTGGTGACCAACCGCTGCCCCGTGGTTGCTAACCGCGGCATCGGCAAGCCGTTCATGTGTTTTGCCGTGGAAAGAATGGTGGACGCGGTGGCGCGGGCACTCAAGATCGATCGCGCGGAAATCCGTTTTCGCAACTTCATCCAACCCAATGAGTTTCCATACGACACGCCCTCGGGCCAGACCTATGACAGCGGCGATTATCCGGAGATGCTGCGCAAGGCGCTCGCCGCCGTCGACTATGAAAAGCTCCGGCGCGAGCAAACCGCGGGCAGGGAGCGCGGCCGTCTACTCGGAATCGGCATCGCCACCGCGGTCGAGCCCGGCGGCTCCAACCTGAGTTACGGGATGCTCGTCAGCGGTCCGTCGCAGTTACTCAGCGGCCAAGGTGAGGCAGCGCGCGTCCGATTGGAAACCGACGGCAGCGCCACAGTTTTTACCGGCGGCCTCGACTCGGGCCAGGGCCACGCCACCGCGCTGGCACAGATTGTTGCGGATGAGCTTGCCCTCGACGTGAAGCAAATCAGAGTGCCTACGACATTTGACTCGGCGAGTCATCCTTACGTCATGACGTCGGGCGTTTACTCCAACAAGTTTCATGGTCATGACACGGTGGCGGCGATCGGCGCCGCGCGCAAAGTTCGGGAAAAACTCTTAAAGCGAGCCGCCGCGCAGCTCGAAGCGAATATCGACGACCTGGAACTGCGCGATGGTCATATCACTGTGCGCGGCGCGCCGAATAAAGGCGTGAGCGTCGCGCAGGTTGCCAGCCGCGCTTACTGGAGCCTGGCCGATGAGCAGCCTGACGGCGAACCGGGCCTGGAAGCGCTTTACTATTACAGCAATCCGTTGGCGAAGCATCCGGATGAGAAGAAACGCGTGCGCGTCCAATTAGGCTTCGCCAGCGCGGCGCATGTTGCGGTAGTAGACATCGACCCCGAAACTTTCGAAATAAAAGTGCTGCGCTACGTGGTCATTCACGATTGCGGGCGCCAAATCAATCCCGCTATCGTCGAAGGGCAGGTCCATGGCGCGGCTGCTCACGGCATCGCCGCGGCGCTTTTAGAGGAGTTTATCTACGATGAAAGCGGCCAGCTCCTCACGACCAGTTTTATGGATTACTTAAAGCCCACAGCCGCCGACTTACCGAATATAGAAGGCGATCGCCTGGAAACTCCTTCGCCGCTAACGTTGCTCGGTACCAAGGGAGTTGGTGAAGGCGGGGCGGTGGTTGCGCCCGCGGCAATTGCCAGCGCCGTGGAAGATGCGCTGGCGCC
>JACXTT010013512.1_pt1 | contig 10744 bp, 9 predicted proteins | sample 9270951 | NCBI WGS metagenome assembly JACXTT01 (sample SAMN15532306, study PRJNA645909) | rock metagenome | isolation source: weathered quartz diorite | place: Puerto Rico | collected 2017-06-21
CTGGCGCGGCGGTCGAGGAAGAAACCCAGGCCGAGGACAAAGAAAAACACGAGACCGAAGAAAATCAGCATGAAGTCGAGTTCCAGCGGCGGAGATAGCTGTATGGGAAAGGAAAAAAGGAACACCCCCACCAAAAACAACGGGAATCGCCCGGCGCAACTCCGGGCGGAAACAGCTTCCCCCGAGGGCGAAAATGGACCGCGCCCCGCGGGCTAGTCGGGGCCGCTCCCGTCCCCCCCCGCGGCGTGCGCTCTCTTGCGCTGCGCGTGGAGTTGTTTTCGCGCCCGTGTGATTGCAGGGAGATGCACGTGTTTTCGGTTGGCCGCTTGCTTTTTTCTTTGTGCCATCCTCTTATCCCCGCCGCTGGAACTCGACTTCATGCTGATTTTCTTCGGTCTCGTGTTTTTCTTTGTCCTCGGCCTGGGTTTCTTCCTCGACCGCCGCGCCAGGCAGCGCACCGACGTCGAGCCCGTCAAGCGCATCTATTTCGGTTTGATCCCCCTGCCGTGGATTTTTGCGGTGCTCCTGTTCTTGAACGGTTGGTGGGACCGCGCGCCTTCCACAATGAATCCCGCCGTCGTCGTCGGCAAGTTTCAGATGCCGGGATTCATGCGCTGGAGCCGTCGCCTGGTCGTGCGTTCCTGGAGAGACGACCAGCGCTATGAGCGTGTTTCGGTGGGCCGCGATGACTTCGACCGCTTCCGCAACGGCGACGAAGTTCTCGTCCGCGTACAGAACGGCGCGCTCGGCATCCCTTGGGTCTACGGCGTTTTTCGCCGGTAGCCGCCCGGCCCTTATGCGTGGCTGAGGCCCCTTCGCGCCGTTAGTAAAAAGGCCGCAGGTCGGGTTTTTGCGGCACTTGCACTTCCAGGACGCCGCCATCGCTTCCAAACTTGAAGCGGATTCGCCGCGCCGGGCCGATGTTCCGCGTGTTCCACTCCGAAATCGCAATCGGCTTGGCCGGTTTGTCCGACTCGGACCACTCGAGTTCGTCGCCTTTTGCTTTCAGCTTTTGCGGGTCCAGGTCGTAGACCGCTTCTTCCCGCTCATCGATCAGTAGATAACGCCGCCAAAGCTTCACCAGAATCCACGCATCCCGCTTCTCCGCCCGGTAGACGTTCCACGTCTTCGGCGGCTTCCCGTTGAGTTGCAGGATGACCTGATCGAGCGGCTTCCACGTGATCTTGTCGGTCGCACGCACGCAAAAGGCGCAGAGCAGAAAAAGCGCCAGCGAGACCACGACCTTTGCTTTTCGCGTCACGTACGCAATCCTCCGGCGCCCGCGCTTCCCCCGCGCTGTCAGTTCTTGATCTCGCTGAACGATTTGTCGAGAAGCCGCGCGGCCTCATCCACGTCGGCCTTCGAGATGTTCAGCATCGGCGAGAAGCGGATGACGTTCCCAAAGAGGCCGCCCTTGCCGATAAGCAGCCCATTGTCCCTAGTGCGCTCCAGCAACTGGGCCGTGGCCTCCGGTGCAGGCTCCTTCGTCTTCCGGTCCTTCACCAATTCGAGCGCCTGCATCAGGCCCATCCCGCGGACGTCGCCGATGAGCGGATACTTCTCTTTCAGCGCTTCGAGCTTTCCCCGAAAGTACGCGCCGACCACGTGCGCGTTTTCCAGCAGATTTTCCTCTTCGATCAGTTCAATCGTGGCGCGCGCCGCGACCGAAGTTACCGGATTCCCGCCGAACGTCGAGATGGTCAAACCCTGAAACGAAGCCGCAATTTCCGGCGTCGTGACGGTCAGGCCCACGGGCACGCCGTTCGCCAGTCCCTTGGCGCTCGTCAGGATGTCTGGCGTGACCTCCCACTGTTCGATGCCGAACCATTTCCTGCCCGTGCGGCCCCAGGCGGTCTGCACTTCGTCGGCGATGAAGAGTCCGCCGTATTTCTTCACGATCTTGAAGACGATCTTAAAGTACTCAGGTGGCGGCGTGATGAACCCGCCGACGCCCTGGATCGGCTCGGCGATGAACGCGGCAATCGAGCCGCTTGTTCCCGTCTGAATCAGGTTCTCGACGTCCTCCGCGCAGGCCACCCCGCAATCGGGATACGTCAGGTGCAGCGGGCAGCGGTAGCAGTATGGATTCACCGCGTGGGAGATGCCCACGCTGATGACCGCCGCCTTCCGCCACGGCGCCTGTGCTGTCATCGCCTTCGCCAGCGACGATCCGCCCGAGTACGCGTGCCGCAGCGCCACCACGTCGAAGCTCCCCGTAGCCATTCGCGCGATCAGGATCGCGGCTTCGTTCGCCTCGGTGCCGGAGTTCGTGAAGAAGCTCTTCTCGAGCGTTCCCGGAGTGATCTGCGCAATCTTTTCCGCCAGCGCGACGATCTGCTCGTTCGGATAGAGTGTCGAAGTGTGTTGCAACCGGTCCACCTGTGCCTTGATCTTGCTCGTGATCTTCGGATTCGCGTGCCCGACCGAAACCGTGAGGATCCCGCCGAAGAAGTCCAGATACCGCCGCCCGTCGAGGTCCCACAGGTACTGCATCTGCCCCCGGTCGGCAACGAGCGGTCGCTGGTAATAATTCGTCACCGCGGGCCAAAGATATTGTTTGTGCTTGCGAACGACCTCTTCGCTTCGGCTTGCCGCTGCTTTCGGCTGAGTTGTCACTGAAGTCTCCTGAGGGATTCCCGAACGAATTCACTCGAAGTGTACGCCGCGACGCCACATGCGGCAAGCGCGTCCCCGCACGTTTATAATCGCCGGGATGACTTGGCTCCGAGCCGCCAAGACCTTCGGCCGCGCCCTGGGACGCGTCTTCACCCGCTGCGGGATCGTGGCCCAGGCGATAGCCTTCAATATGTTCCTGGCTTTTTTTCCGACCCTGCTGATCGCCGTCGGCATCGCCACAAGCGCACTCGGGAGCAAAACCGGCTTGCTGGATCTCATCCGCCATTTCACCACGTATCTTCCGCCCGGCAGCCAGCAGGTCGTCGGCGAATTTCTCGTGCATCGCGCCCCGGGCGCTTGGCGCTGGGCCATCCTCGGCTGGGCCGGCACTCTCCTCGCCGGTTCCCAGGTGATGAAACTCGTCATGGAAGGCATCCATCTCCTCTACGGCGATCCCGAGCGGCTTCCCTATCTGCGCCGCCAGCTTCGCGGCTTCGCGCTTCTTTGCGTGACAATTGCTCCTCTGCTCGTCGCCGCCATTCTCGGCGTCTTCGGCCGCCCTCTACGCGTTTGGCTCCTGCGCGAATTCGGGCACTCCGGCGCGGTGCGCGGGTTGGTGAGCGTCGTGTTTCCGTTCGCTGCCGTGATCCTCGCGATGGCTGCCCTAACCGTCATTTATCACGTTGCGCGGCCGAAATCTGCCGGGTGGCGCGCCGTCTTGCCCGGCGCTGCGCTCGCCACTGTTCTCTGGTGGACGGTGAACCTGCTTTTCGGCATCTACGTGCGCCGCGTCCCGTACGGCATGGTTTACGGCGGCTTGGCTGCCGCCATCGGCCTGATGATCTGGATGCAGCTTTCCGCCTTTGTGATTCTTTTCGGCGCAGCCTGGAATGCGGAGGTCGCCTCGGCGCGGCGCTAGTGCCGTTCCAAGGTATTCGTCCAAGCCATTTGGCCGCGTCGCGATTGCGCCACTTGCGCCTCTTTGAACCTCTCGTTTGCCACAACTAGTTTGGAACAGCGCTAGGTGGGAGAATAGAGCCGTGCACGAAGTCCACGTCGAATGTTATGCCGGCCATCGCGCCGACCAACGCCCGCTTCGCTTCGTCATCCGCGGACGGCCGTATGAGGTCGTCGAAGTGGAGGACCAGTGGTATTCGCCCGAAGCCATCTATTTCCGCGTCGTCGCCGACGATGGGAACCGCTACGTCCTCCGCCACGACGAGCAAACCGATGTCTGGACCCTCGAGGCCTTCCGCTCACTGACGGCCGAATCCGGCGAAGACACCACGCCCTCAAGCCAATCCCGCAACTGAAGCGGCTTTTATCCTGCCGTTGTTCACTGCGATGAGACTTGACAGCCGCATCCGGAGAGCGCATGTTGTGGCGCGCCGCGCGTCCAGGAGCGGATCATTCGGTAGCTTCGAGCTTTTCCGCAATCTCGAGCAGCTTCGTCACGCTGTTCCAGTTTCTGCCCGTCCCGGATGTCTCGAGCGTCCGCCCGATAGCCGCCCAAGGCAGTTTTGACCGTCCCATGCCATTCGGGAAATAGACATAGACCTCGCGGCCCACAATCCGCAATTCTTCCGGACCGGTCTTCATTCTGCGAACCTTGTCCCTTGCTTCCTCGCCGGGATCGCTGGCGAGGAAGGTGACAAGCAGTTTGCTTGGATCGATGTCGCGTCGCTTCGCGAACGGGTTCCTTGCAAGTACGCTTCTCAGTTCGGAAGCGGTGCGGACGATGACATTCGGCCGAAAACCGAATTTGCGCTCGATCGCGTTTTCAATCCGCTTGCTGAGTTGAACCAGGTCCCTGTTTTTCGTCTTGAAAACGACGTTGCCGCTCTGCACGTGAGTCTGCGGGTCTCGCAGCTTCAGAGATTCATAGAGCGTTCGGAGCGCGTCCATCTTGATCTTGTTGTGCCCGCCAACGTTCACGCCACGGAGCAGCGAGATAATCACAGTCACGGTGAGCCCCAGTATAACCATTCTTCGCGCAGCGCATCATAACCGTGGGGGATGTTCTTTTCTTTCCGTCACACGATTCGATGCTTGAGCCAAAGAAGGGGAGACTAAGTCATGATATTTGTCACCGGCGCTGGAGGAAACGTAGGTAGTGAACTCGTCAAGAAGCTGCTCGCCACAGGCGTGAAGTTTCGGGCGCGGTATTACTCGGAGTCGAAAGCGAAGGAAGCCAGGCAGAGGGGCGAGGATGCTGTCGCAATTGACTTCGCCAGGCCCGAAACGCTGCGGCCCGCGCTCCGCGGTGTGGACAAGCTTTTCCTCATTTCCGGGAATGTCCCGCAGCAGGATCAACTCGAGCTCAACGTAGCCCGCGAGGCGAAACAAGCGGGCGTGCGCCACATCGTCAAGAACTCGGTCTGGGGAGCCGGGAGTGGAAGCTTCTCGTTTGCTAAGCTCCACCGGCCCGTCGAGAAGGCAATCGAAGCGTCAGCAATCGCCTATACGTTCCTGCGGCCGAACGGCTATATGCAGAACACGCACAATTTCTATGCCCAGACGATCAGAGAGCAGGGTGCCTTTTACCTCCCTGTTGGGGACGCCCGCATCAGTCATATCGACGTCCGGGATATCGCCGCCGTCGCTGCCAAGGTTCTCACCGGGAGTGGTCATGAAGGCAAGGCATACGACCTGAGTGGGCCGGAGGCGCTCACCTACACCCAGATCGCCGATAAACTGTCCGCTGTGCTTGGCAAGAAAGTCGCCTATGTGGATCTTTCTGATGCCGATTTCAAGAAAGCTATGGTTTCCGCCGGCGCGCCCGAGGCCGCTGCGGATGCGATGCTCGAGCTGCTCCACTATTACAAGTCCGGACAGGCGAGCCGGGTTTCGGGCGCGGTCCGCCGGATCACCGGGGAAGAGCCGATTTCCTTCGATCGCTACGCGAAGGACTATGCCGCTGCCTTCCGGCAGGACGCAAAAGCAGCTGGCTGAACTCTGCCCAGAAACAAAACGCTGCCGCAACTTCCGATCCGCTGTCACCTTGTACCGGACTGGCCTGAACAGTTAGCCGGCAAACCGAAATCCACATTCATCATTCTCCCCGAAATCGTTGGCAGTTGAGGAATTCAGAACTCCGGGCCTGTCGCATGGACTGATTTCACGCCGGCCTTACGGGAAGTTCTCTCGGACTGCCCGCAATAAACGCGCCAGCGTTACCGATGCAGCGACACTCGGACGTGTAGACGATCAACCGGAGATTGCCCGCTACAATCCCTCCCGGGGACGTTGACAGTTGAGAAATACGGAGCGTATAGTCGCTCTCAATTGCGTCTGCCTTCCATACGGGCTTTTGCGCTCCACTGTGGATGGTCCCAGCCGGTACGGGGAGGGGCAATGGGCTGCTGTCGTAGACCGGGTCTCCCGCTCTCGTGCCCGGCGGTCGCGCTTGCCGCTTTCATTCCTCTGATTGCTTCTGCTTTCCTCGGAAGCGCTCGCGCCCAGGCGCCCTCTTCCACCGAAACGAAAGAAAAGTCTCCTTCGAATTCGCCTGAAATCACAACTTCGGATGCGAATTCCGAGCTCACCACCCGCGATACACAGTCCGGCTTCAAGGTTCGCGTCAATCTCGTGCTCGTCCGCGTTGTCGTTCGCGACTCTGCCGGAAAGCCCGTCGGCAACCTTCGCAAGGAAGATTTCCAGCTCTTTGATGATCGCAAGCCGCAGGCGATTTCGCACTTCTCGGTTGAAACTCCCAAATCCCGCGTTGTGAAGGCGGTTGCCCCGGCCGAATCCGATGTGCTTCCCGAGGAGAAGATTGAGTCGAACCAGGCCGGGCCGCCGCCCCAGCGCTTTCTCGCGTTTCTGTTTGACGACGCGCATCTCGAGCAAACGGACATCATGCGATCCCGCGAAGCCGCAGAGCACTTTCTCGCAACTTCGTTCCGGCCCGCCGACCGCGCCGCTGTCTTCACCACTTCCGGCCAAATGAATGTGGATTTCACCAGTGACCGCGACAAATTGGTTCAGGCGATGCGCAGCATCATGCCCCGGTCGGTCACCGCGAACGCCGCTTCTGAGTGCCCCTACCTCACCTACTACGAAGCCGATCTCATCGAAAACCATCTGGAGGACGGGGTTCTTCGAGCAGCTGCCGAAGAAGCTCTTGCCTGCGCGTTCGACAATGATCCCCGCTTTCTGCAGGCTGCCGTCGATCTGGCGCATTCCGCATCATTCCGTGCTCTGCACATCGGGCAGATTCAGACCGAGTACTCGCTGCGACGCCTGCGCGAGATCGTGCGTCGCCTCACCGCGCTCCCGGGCGAGCGCATGATCCTGTACGTCTCGCCCGGCTTTTGGTTTCCCGATCAGCGCCAGGATGTTTCGGAGGTCATCGATCGGGCCACGCGCGCAGATGTTGTGATCAGCACCATCGACGCCCGTGGCCTCTTTACCGTTGATCCTGCCGGCGACATCTCGCGACGCGTTGCTTCCGGCCACGCCCTCGCGCGCATGGCCATGTACCGAATTACCGGCCAGGAGACCCTGAACGAAGTTCTCGCCCAGTTGGCCGATGGCACTGGAGGCACCTTCTTTCACAACAGCAATGACCTCGGCGAAGGATTCTCTCGGGTCGGCGCCGTCCCCGAGGTTTTCTACCTCCTCGGCTTTTCTCCGCAAAACCTGAAGCTGGACGGCCGTTTTCATAATCTGAGGGTTGGGCTCACCTCGAAGCAAAAATGTGAGATTCACGCGCGACGCGGCTACTACGCGCCGAAGCATGCTGCTGATCCTGCCGAGACCGCGCGCCAGGAGATCGAAGAAGCGATTTTTTCTCAGGAAGAGTTGCGCGATCTCCCCGTTGAGCTTCACACGCAGTATTACAAGAGCGGCGCACTCGATGCCCGGCTTGCCGTGCTCACTCACGTGGATCTCGGGCGCCTGCGATTTCGCGCCGTCGATGGGCGCCACCACAACAACTTGACGGTAGCCGCGGCGATTTTTGATCAGAACGGCAACATGCTCACCGGAAATGAAAAAGTTATCGAGATGCGCCTGCGCGACGCGACCCTCGAGCGCCTGGGCCGCTCGGGAATCACCGTGAAATCCAGCTTCACCTTGAAACCCGGCTCGTACCTCGTTCGCCTCGTCGTCCGCGACACCGAAGCGGAACTCATGGCCGCGCAAAACGGATCCGTTGTCATTCCGTATTGATGGGAGACTGAAAATGAAATTTCGCACGGATCGCTCCTCCGTTAGTCTCAGGTTTTTGCTCCTTCTTTTGGCGTGCGTCTGCGTCGCTGGCTCATCTGCCGTTTTGTCCGCGCAACAGCCGCCCACGCCGCCGGCGCAACCTTCCGCGGACCAGGCCCAGGCGCCTGCCCCGATACAATCGGGCCCCGCAGGCACCGCCGCGGTCATCCGTAAGGAAGCGCGGCTGGTGTTGGTCGACGTGGTCGTGACGGACAAAAAGGGCAAGTACGTCCGCGATCTGAAGCAAGACGATTTCCGCGTATTCGAGGACAATAAACAGCAGCAGGTGACGTCCTTCTCGTCCGGCGCCGATCCCGCGGCACCCGCCGGCGCCCAGAAGCACTATCTCGTCTTCCTCTTCGACAATTCGAGTATGGACTTAACTGATCAGGCGCGCTCGCGCGAGGCCGCGGCCAAGTTCATCGACGCCAACGCCGGCCCTGACCGTCTGATGGCCATTGTGGACTTCGGCGGCACCTTGCGGATCGCTCAGAATTTCACCGCCAATCCCGATCGCTTGAAGCAGGTCGTCGCTAAAGTGAAACTCCCATCCGGCCCGATTCCCTCCGCGCCGCCCATCGAAGTGGCTTCTCTCGCGGCCCCGCAGCTTTCGAGCATCGAGTCCGACTTCGGTGCGCGCAGTCTCTTGCTTGCCATCCGAAGCCTGGCGAAAAATCTCGCCGCAGTTCCCGGCCGTAAGAGCGTCGTCCTATTCACGGCGGGATTCGAGTTGACGCCGGAGCGGCAGTTTGAGCTGACCGCCACGATTGATGCTTGCAATCGCGCCAACGTGGCCATCTATCCGCTGGATGCTCGCGGGCTTGTGGCTACCGCTCCGGGAGCGCGCAACGGCGCGTTTCGCGTTCCGCGCGGCGAACGACGCGCGAGAAAGTTTGATGTTCGCGGTCGCGCGCTGCCGCCCGCACGCAGAGCTCCGCGTCTTGTTCTCGCTTCGTTTCCGTTGGCGTTCACTCCCGACCCACAGCGACCCACCGGCGGCGATGGCGGTGGTGGCAGAGGCGGCGGTGGCGGTGGCGGCGGAGGTCGCGGCGGCACCGGAGGCGGTGGCGGCGGAACAGGCGGCACGGGTGGCTCCGGTGGAACAGGTGGCTCCGGCGGTACAGGTGGAGGCCGCGGCGGCACGGGTGGCACGGGGGGCGGCACACCCACACGGGGTCCCGTCGGGGGCGCCAACATCCCGCGTTCGAGCTACATGTCTCCCGATACTCGGTCGCGCATCATCGTTCCGCAGTTGCCGCCGTCCGCGACGACGAACCAGCAGGTGCTCTATGCGCTGGCCGAAGGGACCGGCGGATTCCCGATCCTCAACACGAACGACTTGCTCGCCGGGCTTGAGCGCATCGGCCGCGAGCAGAACGAGTTCTACATCCTCGGCTATGTTCCGCCGGAGTCCGTAGAAGGGAGCTGCCATGCATTGCGCGTGAAACTCGAGCACGGCGGCATGAACGTCCGCGCGCGGAGCGGCTACTGCAACAGCCGCCTGGTGAACCCTCTGGCAGGGAAATCCATCGAGAAGGAGCTTGAGTCCCGCGCGTCAGCCCCGCAGGCCGGAAACATCAAGGGGGCGATGCGGGTTCCATTCTTCTACACCGCGCCGGACACGGCGCGCGTGAATCTCGCCATGGAGCTTCCACCCGACGCGCTGAATTTCTCGAAAGAAAAGGGGAAGTACCACGCGTTGATCCACGTTTTGGGAATCGCGTACCGTCCGGACGGCTCGATGGGCGCGCGATTCAGCGACGCGGTGAAGCTGGATCTCGAGAAGGACGAATGGAAGGAATTCACGAGGACGCCCTTCCACTACGAGAATCAGTTTGATGCCGCGCCCGGCCAGTACAAATTGACGGTCGTACTGAGCGCCGGCGGCGAGAGCTTCGGGCGCTACGAATCGCCGCTGGTCATCGATCCTTACGACGGGAAGCATCTCGCGTTGAGCGCCATTGCCCTGAGCAATAGCGTGCAGCGCGTCGCCGACCTCGGCGCCGGTATGGACGCGGCGCTGCTCGAAGACCGCACACCGCTCGTTGTGCGCGGGATGCAAGTGGCGCCTTCGGCCACCAACCGCTTCAAGCGCGACGACAAAGTCGCTCTCTACGCCGAGGTCTACGAACCGCTGGAGACGAGCGACAAGCCGCCCGAGCTCACCCTCGGCTATCGCATGGTGGATCTCCGCGACGGCAAAGTCGTGTTTTCGACCGGTGAGGTCGACGCAAAGCAATTCGTGCAGAAGGGGAACCCCGTCGTTCCGGTGGGATTGAAAGTGCCGCTCCAGGACATTCCTCCGGGCAGCTACCGGATCGAGATGCAGGTCTGGAACGCGGCGGGAAGCCGGTCGCCTATCCGCGCGGCGGAATTTGAGGTGCAGTGAGGCTGCACCGCGCGAAGAGCACATTGCCGGGTTCGCGGCCCTGACGGCGCCGGACACGGCACTCACGGGGAGCGCTCCGCGAGGAGGCTGCGCACCACGAACCAGCAGTTTGCCGGGCGTTCCGAGAGACGCCGCATGAAATACGGGCACCAGTCGGTGCCGAAGGGCACGTAGACCTGCAGCGTGTGACCCGCGTCGTATACCTGCTGGTGCAGGTCGCGGCGGATTCCGTAGATCATTTGAAACTCGTACTGCTCGCGGCGCAGGCTGAGCCGGCGAATCTCCTGCTGGGCGTGGGCGAGCATCGCGGGATCATGGGTGGCGATGGCGGGGAGATAGATTCCATTGGCAGCGCCGTCGAGGAGCAGCGTGAGAAGCCTCCTGTAGTTGGCATCGACCGCACTTTTTTTCTGCAAGGCGATGGATTTTGGCTCGCGATAGGCGCCTTTCACGAGGCGAATCTTCGGCCGAAGCGGGGCCAGGCGTCGAATGTCCTTTTCCGCGCGATAGAGGTACGCCTGAATCGCG
>JACXTT010013513.1_pt1 | contig 10743 bp, 20 predicted proteins | sample 9270951 | NCBI WGS metagenome assembly JACXTT01 (sample SAMN15532306, study PRJNA645909) | rock metagenome | isolation source: weathered quartz diorite | place: Puerto Rico | collected 2017-06-21
GATATTCTGCGCGGTGCTTCTCCCGATTCCGTAGATGTAGGTCAGCCCGATCTCCGACCGCTTGTTCTTGGGTAAATCGATTCCCGCTATTCTTGCCACGCTTTATCCTTTCACGAGGAACTGTTAGCCCTGACGTTGTTTGTGCTTGGGATTCTTGCAGATCACGCGCACGACGCCCTTCCGACGTATGATCTTGCAATTATCGCAAAGCCTCTTGACCGATGACCGTACTTTCATATTCCCCTCACTTGTACCGGTAGGTTATCCGCCCCTTCGAAAGGTCGTAGGGCGACATTTCGACGGTGACCTTATCCCCCACCAGGATTTTTATGTAATGCATGCGCATTTTCCCTGAAATCACAGCGAGTATCTCATGACCGTTATCCAGTTTCACCCTGAACATGGCGTTCGGAAGCGTCTCGGTGATGACGCCATCCATTGTGATCGGTCCCTGCTTAGCCATTCACGCCGTCACGTTGTGAGAATTTCGGGTGTATTATCGGTCACCAGGATCGTATGTTCGAAATGAGCCGACGGAGAACGGTCCGCCGTCCGGATCGTCCATCCGTCGCTATCGATGCGTACCCGGTAGCCGCCTGAATTCACCATGGGCTCGATGGCCAGGGTCATCCCCTTCTGGAGCACTGGGCCCGTGCCCGCTTCCCCGTAGTTGGGGATCGCCGGCTCCTCGTGCAGGTGGCGGCCGACGCCGTGCCCGACCAGGTCCCGCACGACAGAAAACCCCGCCCCCTCGACGCACGACTGGACCGCGGCCGAGATATCGTGGACATGGTTGCCGGCCCGGGCCTGGGAAATCCCCCGGTAAAGGGATTCCTCGGTGATCTTCAGCAGGCGGAGCCTTTCATCACGGACTTTGCCCACCGGGAATGTCCAGGCGCCGTCGCCGTAAAAATGGTTTTTTTTTACTCCCACGTCAAGGGAGATGATCTCACCTTCCTCGAGCCTCCGATCGCCCGGGATACCATGAACGACCTCATCGTCGACCGAGGTACAGAGGCTGGCCGGGAAAAGATTCTCCTTGTCGTTCCCGTATCCCTTGAAGGCCGGGAGGGCGCCCTGAGAGCGGATGTAATCCTCGGCGAACGTATCAAGCTCCCGGGTTGTTATCCCGGGCCGGATGAGATCCTTCAGCAATCGAAGAACCTCCCCCACAATCCGACAATTCTCTCTCATCCAGGCAATTTCCTGCGGCGACTTTATCGTTGCCTTCGCCATCGCAGGTGAAGCTCTCCGCTGTCGCATGCCCCATCGCGCCCAGCGCTCATCGCCGGCCCTTGATCTTTCCGCTCTTCATGAACCCGTCATAGTGGCGCATCAGGAGATGCGATTCAATTTGCTGAAGGGTGTCAAGCCCGACGCCGACGACGATCAGAAGGCTGGTGCCGCCGAAAAAGCTTGCAAAATTGGTCGTGACTCCCATCCGCACCATGATGGCCGGCAGGATGGCGACGATCGCAAGAAAGATCGACCCGGGGAGCGTAATTTTCGTCAGAATATTGTCGATGAAGTCGGAGGTATTCTTCCCCGGCCTTATGCCGGGGATGAATCCCCCTTGTTTCTGCATCGTCTCGGCGACGTCCTTCGGATTAAAGGCGACGGCCGTGTAGAAGTAGGTGAAGAAAATAATCATCAGCCCGTAGACGACCGAGTAGGATATCGACGTATAATTCAGATATCCGGCGACCCCCTGAAGAAACTCGCTGTCAGGGAAAAACGTCAGGATCGTGCTCGGGATGAACATGATCGCCTGGGCGAAGATGATAGGCATCACCCCCGCCGTATTCACCCGCATGGGGATATACTGCGTCACCCCGCCGTAAATTTTTCGGCCCACCACCCTCTTGGCGTATTGGACCGGGATGCGGCGCGTCGCCTGAGTCACCAGGACGATTCCGGCGACGATGAACACCATGAGAGCGACGATGACCAGCTCGACGATGATGCTCCGCGTGCGCGAGCTGACCAGCTGGACTTCATCCAGGATCGCGTTCGGGAACCGGGCGATGATGCCGATGAAGATGATCAGCGAGATGCCGTTCCCGATCCCCCGTTCCGTGATCTGCTCACCGAGCCACATCATGAAGATCGTCCCCGCCGCAAGGACGATCATCGTGGAGAGGTGGAACCCGAACCCCTGAACCTCGGGGGGGATGATCGGCGAGCCGGCGGCCGACATGCTCGAGAGCTGCACGCTGACTCCCCAGGCCTGGAGCAGGGAGATAAGCACCGTGCCGTACCGGGTGAGCTGCGTGATTTTCTTCCGCCCCTCTTCACCTTCCTTGGTCAGCTTCTGGAAGTAGGGGATCACCGCGCCGAGGAGCTGGATGATGATCGAGGAGCTGATATAGGGCATGATCCCGAGGGCGAAGATCGCCGCGTTGCGGAACGCCCCGCCCACGAAGAGGTCGTAGAGACCGAACAGCGTATTCTGGGACTGGGTCCTGATGACCTCCGAGAGAACTTTGGCATCGATGCCGGGGAGGGTGATATGGGACCCGAAACGGACCACGATCAGGAGCCCGGCAGTGTACATGATGCGGGCCCGGAGCTCCTGGATCTTGAAAATATTACGAAAACTTTCGCCGAGCTTGGCCATTCGCTATGTCGACTTCTGGGAAAGGATGATGGCTTTTCCTCCGGCCTTTTCGATTTTCTGCGCCGCCGACTTGCTGAAGGAATGCGCCGTGATCTGGAGCTTCGACTTGAGATCACCTTCCCCGAGAATCTTCACCGGAGCCGATTTCTTACGGACCGCGCCGAGCGAGTAGAGGATGGCAGGATTGACGGTGCCGTCGGCGAATTTGCCGCCTGAGGCTAGCTCTTCGAGCCGCGCGACATTAACGACCTGGTACTCCACGCGAAAAGGACTGTGGAAGCCGAACTTGGGCACCCTGCGGATGAGGGGCATCTGACCCCCTTCGAACCAGGGCCGGTAGTGCGTTCCGGAACGGGCTCCTTCCCCTTTGTGTCCGCGGGTAGCGGTGCCGCCGTGGCCTGATCCCTGGCCGCGGCCGATACGTTTCACCTTCTTCCTGGATCCCTTGGCGTAGTGGAGGTTGCTCAGAATGGGCTTCACTTTTTCACCTCTTCCACCTTCACCAGGTGCTTCACGACGTTGATCATCCCGCGGATCTGCGGGGTGTCGTTTTTCACCGTGGAATAACGGGGACGCCCCAGCCCCAGCGCCCTGATGGTGCGCTTCTGGACTTCGAGGCAATCGTTCTGACTCACGATCTGTGTGATCTTTATTTGTTTCGCCATATCGTCAGTTCGCTTGGACCGGTGTGCCGAACAATTCGTGCAATTCCATCCCGCGCCGTAGCGCCATGGTGCGCGCGTCGACGAGCGAGAGGAGGGCGTTGAGGGTCGCCTTCACGACGTTATGGGGGTTCGACGACCCGATCGATTTCGTGAGAATATCCTTGACTCCGGCCGATTCGAGCACCGCACGGACGCCGCCTCCGGCGATGAGGCCTGTGCCGGGGGATGCGGGTTTCAGGAGCACTCGCGAGGCCCCGAATTTCGCAAAGGTCTCGTGCGGGATGGTGCCGTTGATGATGGAGACCCGGACGACGTTTTTCTTTGCGTCATCGATGCCTTTCGAGATGGCGTCCTGGACTTCGTTCGCCTTCCCGAGGCCGATCCCGACATGTCCGTTTCCGTCGCCGACGACGACTATCGCGCTGAAACTGAAGCGCCGTCCTCCTTTGACGACCTTCGCCACGCGATTGATATGGACCAGCCGGTCCTTAAGATCGAGTTCACCTGCTTTGATACGTGCCACGATTCAGTGCTCCGATAGTCAAGAAAAATGCTGCCGGGGGAGGATTCGGACCTCCACTGGCGCCTCCAAAGGGCGCTGTCCTGCCATTAGACGACCCGGCAACTGTTGCGTCGTCCGGGGGGAGAGGGCGTCAAAATTTCAACCCCGCTTCCCGGGCGCCGTCGGCCATCGATTTGACAACCCCGTGATAGAGATAACCGTTCCGGTCGAATACCACCCGGCTGATATTCTTCCCAATCGCCTTTTTGGCGACGCTCATTCCCACCCGCTTGGCGATTTCCTTCATCCCCTTGACGCCCTTGAGCTCCTCGCGCAATTCCAGCGACGACGCCGCTGCAAGGGTTTTTGCGACGGAATCATCGACCACCTGGGCATAGATGTGGTGGAGGCTCCTGTAGACGGTGAGCCGCGGCTGTTCGGGGGTCCCCCGGATTTTCTTCGCGATCCGGGTTTTGACCTTGCTTCGGGCTTCGCTTCGGGATTTTCTGATCATCTGTTATCCAACCTTTGCTCCGGCGGTCGCGGCCGCCTTGCCCGCCTTCCGGCGGATGTACTCGCCCTCATACTTCACGCCCTTCCCCTTGTAGGGTTCGGGGGGGCGGAAGGACCGGAGTTTTGCGGCCACCTGGCCGACGAGCTGTTTGTCGATTCCGGAGATCACGATATTCGTCGGGGCCGGGATTTCGACTTTGATGCCTTTCGGCGGATCGAACAGGATCGGATGGGAATAGCCGAGGGCGAACTGGATCTTCTTCCCCTTCACTTCGGCCTTATAGCCGACGCCGACGATCTCGAGTTTTTTCTGAAAGCCCTGCGTGACCCCTTTTATCATATTGTTGATCAGCGCCCGCCATGTTCCGTGCAGCGCCTTCTGGGATTTGAGATCCGAGGAGCGGCTCACCCTGATTTCGCCCTCTTTGATCTCGACCCCGATCGAGTCGGGGACTTTCGCGGAGAGCTCGCCCTTCGGTCCGTGGACCGTGATGATGGGCCCCTTCTTCTCGATCTTCACTCCCGACGGGGGGGAGAGCGGTTTTCGTCCTATTCGTGACATTTCGCAGTCTTCCTAGAATTCACCAAATCTGGCAGAGAACTTCGCCGCCGATTTTACGGGCCCTCGCGTCCTTGTCGGCGACGATCCCGTGCGATGTGGAGATGATGGCAATGCCGAGTCCGTTCTTCACCCGGGGAATCTCGGCGGCCGAGGAGTATTTCCTCAAACCCGGGCGGCTGACCCGCGACATGCCGGTGATGGCAGGGGTCCCGTCCGCGTAGCGCAGGGTGATCCGGATGATCCCCTGTTTCTTATCGGGGATCTCGGAGAACCCCGTGATGAATTTTTGGCTTGCGAGGATCTTGGTGATCTCCCGCTTCATGTTTGAGGCGGGAATATCGACCCTTTTGTGTCGGGCGCGGATGGCGTTCCGCAGCCGCGAGAGATAATCTGCAACGGGATCAGTCGTGTTCATAGAGAGTTTACCAGCTTGCCTTGAGGACGCCGGGGATTTTACCCTCGAGCGCCATTTTACGGAAACAGAGGCGGCAGATGCCGAATTTACGCATGAAGGCGCGCGGCCTGCCGCAGTTGCCGCACCGATGATGCTTTCGCACCGCGAATTTCGGTGTCCTTCGTGCCTTCATAACCATTGCCAGCCGTGCCACCAGGGATTCTCCTTAAGATTTCTTGTCGATGGTTTCCTGCCGCTTGACGAACGGCATCCCGAATTCCTTCAGGAGCGCGTACGCTTCCTGGTCGGTGAGCGCCGTCGTCACAAAAGTGATGTCCATGCCGAAGACTTTCGAGACCTTGTCGACGTCGATTTCGGGGAAGATGATATGTTCGCGCACGCCCACCGTATAATTCCCGCGGCCGTCAAAGGACTTGTCCGAGAACCCCCGAAAATCGCGGATGCGGGGCACGGCGACGTTGATGAACCTGTCCATGAATTCGAACATGCGGTGCTGGCGGAGGGTCACACGGGCGCCGATCGGCAGCCCTTCCCGCAGCTTGAAATTGGAGATGGCTTTCTTCGCCTTCGTGAGCACTGCCTTCTGGCCGACGATCGTTTCCAGATCCTTCACCACGGTATCGAGGATCTTCGGATCCTGGGTGGCCCCGCCGACCCCCACATTGATCGAGATCTTCTCGAGTTTAGGGACTTCCATCACGTTCCTGTACTGAAACTGCGCCATGAGATTTTTCGTGATGCTCTTCTTGAAAAGCTCGGCGAGCCGCGGGGTGCTCCCCTTCTCCTGCTCGTGGGAGACCGGCGCGGCTTCCTTCTTTGGCGCTTTCGGCTGTTTTTCTTTGGCCATACTAGGTTAGAACATTTCCTCGCAGTTACGGCACACTCGCATCATCTGCTTACGCCCGGTGGTGGCATCGCTTACTTCCCTGCGGCCGACACGCGAAGGCTTGTTGCACTTCGGGCAGATCACCATGACGTTCGCGGCGCTGATGGGCGCCTCCTTCTGAATGATCCCGCCTTGCGGGGTCTTCTGAGAGGGACGCGAATGCCGGCGGATGATATTGACCCCCTCAATGATCACGCGGCCCGAGTCCCTGAACATTTTCAGGACCTTCCCCGATTTCCCCCGGGAATTTCCCGCGATGACCATCACCGAATCGTTCTTATGTATCTTCATAAAACTTCCGGAGCGAGGGAGATGATTTTCATGTAGTTCTTATCACGCAGTTCTCGGGCGACCGGCCCGAAGATGCGGGTGCCGCGTGGCTCCCCCTGCGGGTTGAGGAGAACGGCCGCGTTCTCGTCGAACCGGATATACGACCCATCCTTGCGCCGCGTCTCCTTCGTGGTCCGGACGATCACGGCCCGGGATACTTCCCCCTTCTTGACCCCCGCGCCGGGGATAGCGCTCTTCACCGACACGACGATCAGATCGCCCACGCCGGCGTAGCGGCGGTCATGGCCGCCCAGGACGCGGATGCAGCGTATCTTCTTGGCGCCCGAATTGTCGGCGACCACGAGATTCGTTTCTTCCTGGATCATTCTACTTTGCCTTTTCGACGATCTGGAGCAGGCGCCAGCGCTTCTTCGCGCTCAAACGGCGCGTCTCCATGATTTTCACGAGATCCCCGATCCCGGCTTCCTGCTTCTCGTCATGCGCCATGAGCGTGCTCGTGCGCGTGAAGTATTTCTTATAGATCGGGTGGGCGACCCTCCGTTCGATCGAGACGGTGATGCTCTTCTGCATCTTGTTGCTCACGACCCTGCCCGTGCGTACCTTCCTTCTCGCTCTTTCCATAGATTCAGTCCTTTGGCTTCTCGGCGGCAGCGGCGGCGGCCGGTTTTTCCGATGCGGCCTTAAGCTCCCGCTCGTGGAGGATCGTCTTCATCCGTGCGATATCCCGCCGGACGGTGCGAATCTTTATCGGGCTTTCGAGCTGGCTCGTCGCCTTCTGAAATTTGAAATGGACGAGGTTTTCTTCCTCGTCCCTGATTCGTTTTCTGAGTTCCTCGTCGGGCAATCCCCGGAGTTCAAAGCTTTTCATGGTATACCTATCGTGCCCCGTAGGCCTGCCGGGCCACCATACGCGTTTTGATCGGGAGTTTATGAGCCGCCAGGTCCATCGCTTCGGCGGCCACGGTTTTGTTGATGCCCCCGAGTTCGAACATTATCGTTCCCGGCTTCACGACCGCAACCCAGAATTCCGGCACCCCCTTGCCGCTCCCCATACGGGTCTCGGCCGGCTTTTTTGTGACCGGCTTATCGGGGAAAATCCGGATCCACACCTTCCCCTCGCGCTTCATGAGCCGGGTCAGAGCGACGCGGGCCGCTTCGATCTGGCGTTGCGTGATCCAGCCGGGCTCGAGCGCTTTGAGCCCGAAATCGCCGAATGCGACCGTGAATCCTCGCGTCGCCTTTCCTTTCATCCGGCCTCTCTGGGCCTTTCGATATTTCACCCTCTTGGGAAGAAGCATCGTCGTCTCACTTGGGCGTCGGGCGTTCGAGCACTTCGCCGCGGCAGATCCACACTTTCACTCCGATCGTGCCGTAGATGGTCATGGCGGTCGCCTGGGCGTAATCGATGTCCGCCCGGAGCGTGTGGAGAGGAATCCTTCCCTCCTTGTACTGTTCCGAGCGCGCAATTTCGGCGCCGCCGAGCCGTCCGCCGCACATCACGCGGACCCCTTCGGCCCCCATGCGCATGGCGGAGGTGATCGCCATCTTCATCGCGCGCCGGAAGGACATCCGGCCCTCGAGCTGACCGGCGATATTTTCCGCCAGCAGATAGCCGTCGAGTTCAGGCCTTTTGATCTCGTGGATCAGGATTTTCACTTCCTTGTTCGTGATCTGCTTCAGTTCCTCTTCGAGCTGCGTGATTTCCTTCCCGCTCCGGCCTATGACGATTCCCGGCCGGGATGTGTGGATAGTGATCACGGCCCGTTTCGGAGTCCGGTCGATCAGGATCCGCGAGATCCCCGCCTTTTTCAGGCGGTTTTGTATGTACTGGCGAACCTTCAGGTCCTCCTGCAGTTTCCCCGCAAAATCCTTCTCGTCGTACCAGTTTGAATCCCAGGTGTGCAGGATGCCGAGCCGGAATCCGATCGGGTGTACTTTCTGTCCCACGAATTTTATTCCTTTTCTTTTGGTTTTGGAGCGGGCGGCGTCTTTTTTACCTTCGCTTCCCGCTGTGCGACGACGATCGTGACGTGATTTGACCGCTTGACGATGCGGTAGGCCCGGCCCATCGGAGCCGGAAGCATTCGTTTCATCCCCGGCCCGCCGTCGACGAAAGCCGTCTTGACGAAGAGCGTATCGGTCTCCGTCCTGCCCGCCTCGTCCTTGTTCTGGAGATTAGAGATGGCGGAGCGGAGCACCTTTTCCGCCGTGCGCGAGGCATGTTTGGGCGAAAAGTGGAGGATGCTGAGCGCCTCAGGCACCGATTTCCCCCGGATGAGGTCGATGATGAGCCGCATCTTGCGGGGGGACGTGCTTATGTACCGTGTCACGGCGCGAGCTTCGAGCATGCTATCCTTCGGGTGTCGTTGTCGTTTCGCTCTTCAGCCCCGGATGGCCGCGGAAGATGCGTGTGGGCGCGAATTCCCCCAGCTTGTGTCCGACCATTCCCTCGTGGATATAGACGGGAATGAACTTGTTGCCGTTATGAACAGCGAGAGTATGGCCGACAAAATCGGGCGTGATCGTTGATGCCCGCGACCAGGTTTTGATGACCTTTTTCTGCCCGGATTTCGACATCTCGCCGATCTTGCTGGCAAGTTTCGCGTCGACGTAGGGACCTTTTTTCAGAGAGCGGCTCATGGACCTTACTTACGGCGTTTGACAATGTATTTGCTTGACTTCAACTTATGATGCCGGGTTTTCTTCCCCTTCGTGTGCCAGCCCCACGGGGAGACCGGGTGAGGGTTGCCCTGGGGGGATTTTCCTTCGCCCCCGCCGTGCGGATGGTCGACGGGATTCTGGACCACCCCGCGGGACTGGGGCCGGATGCCGAGCCAGCGCGAGCGTCCCGCCTTCCCGAGGCTGACATTCTCGTGGTCGGTGTTGCTCACCATGCCGATGGTGGCATAGCAGGCCACGGGCACGTTCCGGATTTCGCCCGATGGCAGGCGGAGCTGCGCGAAAGAACCTTCTCTCGCCATGAGCTGGACCGAAGAGCCTGCGCTGCGGGCGATTTGCCCCCCTTTGCCGGGGCGCATTTCGACGTTATGGACAAACGTGCCGACCGGGATATTCCCGAGCGGCATGGCGTTTCCCACCTTGATGTCGGCCTGGGGGCCGGAAACGATGATCTCTCCCGCTTTGAGGCCGTCGGGCGCGATGATATACCGTTTGTCCCCGTCCTTGTAGTGGAGCAGGGCGATGCGCGCCGAGCGGTTGGGATCGTACTCGATGGCGGCGACCTTCGCGTGGACGCCGAATTTCTGGCGTTTGAAGTCGATGATCCGGTAAAACCTTTTGTGTCCTCCGCCCCGATGGCGCGAGGTGATGTGGCCGTTCGTATTCCGGCCGCCGGTCTTTTTGAGCGGCTCGATGAGGGAGCGTTCCGGCTTCGCCTTTGTGATTTCTTCAAAGGTCGGAATCGTCATCCAGCGTGTGCCGGGGGTTTTCGGTTTAATGTTTCTCAGGGCCATAGTCTTCTAAACATTCGCAAAAAGGTCGATTTTTTCCCCCTCTTTCAGCGTGACGATCGCCTTCTTATAGTGAGAGGTTTTTCCCGTGAAGCGGCCCCGGCGCGTCATCTGCGTTTTCGACTTTCCCTTCACATTCATCGTGCGAACGCCGGTGACGCTCACCTTGAATTTTTTCGCGACGGCGCGTGCGATCTCAATTTTATTTGCACGGGGGTCCACCTCGAAGGCGTAGACTCCCTTCTCCTGAAGAGCGGAGAGTTTTTCCGTGACGATGGGCCTGTAGATGATACCGATCATGCCAGAATTTTCTCCAGGATGTCGACGGCGCTCCTCTGCATCAGGAGGACCTGGTTGTCGAGCAACTCATAGGTCGAGGCCTTTGCCGCTTCCAGGACGTTGAGCGACGGGAGGTTTCGGCCCGATTTCCAGACCGCCGCATCGTTCTTGGGCAGAAGGAGGAGGGTCTTTCGTCCGCGGAGCTCAAGAGCCTCGAGGATCTGCACCATATCGCGCGATTTCGGCTTGTCGAAGGAAAAATCCTCCACGATTTTTATCGCTTCTTCCCGGGCCTTATAGCTCAGGGCCGACCTCCGGGCAAGCTGGCGGACCTTCTCGGGCAGTTTCATCGAATACGTTCTGGGCTGCGGGCCGAAGATGGTCCCGCCGCCTTTCCAGAGGGGAGAGCGGATGGCGCCGATGCGGGCGCGCCCGGTATGTTTCTGCTTCCAGAGTTTTTTACCGCTTCCTTTGACTTCTCCATAGGTTTTGGTCTTATGGGTGCCCTGGCGCTGATTCGCCCTGTAGAGCATGACCGCCTGG
>JACXTT010013514.1_pt1 | contig 10743 bp, 9 predicted proteins | sample 9270951 | NCBI WGS metagenome assembly JACXTT01 (sample SAMN15532306, study PRJNA645909) | rock metagenome | isolation source: weathered quartz diorite | place: Puerto Rico | collected 2017-06-21
GCGGTGATGGTGACGCTGGGGGGACTAGGAGCGAGGGCCGGCGCTGCGTAGCTGGCGAAAGAGTTTGTTGCGCCGCCGCCACCCGGCGAAGTCCCCTTGGGAACGATGCTGCCGAGGAGAAGCGTCGAGCCAGGGCCGGGAGTGGAGCTGACGAAGCCGCTCCCCTGGACTTTGAGGGTGAAGCCGGAGGCGGCGCCCGCGAAGACGCTCGCGGGGAGAAGGGTCAGGATGTTCGCGCCGTTCGAGATGGAGACGCTGGCCGAGCCGGATTGCGACGCGTCTTCGGAGCTTGTGGCAACGACTTGAATGGAGTTGGGCGACGGGGCGGCAAGGGGAGCCGTGTAAAGACCGCTTGGATCGACGGTGCCGCAGGGCTGCGTGGCGCAGGCGGAGCCCTGCACTTGCCAGACGACGTTCTGGTTGTCAGTGCCGGTGACGCTGCCAGAGAACTGTTGGGTGGCGCCTGGAGAGAGCGTGGCGCTTGAGGGAGTGACGGCGACCACGATATGCGCGATGACTGTGACTTGCGCCGTGCCGCTCCTTGAGGGATCGGCCTGACTCACGGCTTGGACGGTGATGGGATTGGGGCTGGGGAGCGCGGGCGGGGCAAGGTAATCCGCTTGGGAAGCTGAGGAGGTGGTGACGGTTTGGCAGGGTGAGGAGGCCACGATGCAGATCTGGCCGACCGATGAGTTGCCACCGGCGACTCCGTTGACATTCCAGGTGACGGTCGTGTTTGAGGTGCCGGTGACCTGGACGGAGAGAGTGATGCGGTGATTGACGGTGCGCGTGGCGGAAGACGGGGCCATTGCGACCGACACTGCCTGGACGATGGAGACAGCGAATGTGGCCCTTTTCGTGGGATCAGCGACCGATGCGGCGGTGATGGTGACGCTGGGGGGACTAGGAGCGAGGGCCGGCGCTGCGTAGCTGGCGAAAGAGTTTGTTGCGCCGCCGCCACCCGGCGAAGTCCCCTTGGGAACGATGCTGCCGCAGGGAGAGCCCGAGCAGCCGGTGCCGGAGAGGCTCCAGGAGACGGCGGGATTGGGATTGGAATTCGGCGCCGGAGTGAGTGTGGCGATGAACTGCGCGGTGGCTCCGGTCGAAACGCTTGCCGATCCGGAGAGGGTGAGCGTAAAGCTGCTGGTGAGTTGAATGGAGGCGGTGGCGTGTTTGGAGGGATCGGCCGTGCTCGTCGCGGTGGCCGTCACGGTCACCGAAGCGGGCAGATTCGGTGGCGCCGTGTAATTGCCGGCGGCGTTGATCAACCCGCAGGCGGCGGGGCATGCGTCTCCGGAGAGACTCCAGGAGACGGCGATGTTGGGTTTGCCGGCGCTCGTGAGCGTGGCGGAGAAATACTGAGCTGCGCCGAGCTCGACGTTCGCAGCCGATGGTGAGATGGCAATGGCGATGTCGCTCGTGAGCGTGAGCTGAGCAGAGGCGGACTTCGACGTGTCTGCCTGGCTCTTGGCGGTGATTTGCAGCACGGCGGAAGAAGGGAGATTGGGCGGGGCCGTGTACACGCCCTGGGCGTCGATCGTGCCGAAGGTCGAGCTGCCGCTAGGGACGTTGTTGACGAGCCAGGTGACGGCCGTGTTTGAGGTGCCGGTGACCGTGGCGGCGAACGGCTGGGTCATGCCTAGAAGGACACTCGCGCTCGCGGGAGTAACGGAGATGGAGATGGAGGGAGGTGGAGGCGGCGGGGACGCTACAGGGCCTACGCCTCCCCCGCCGCAGCCCAGTGTGCACGCACCCGCCGTGAGAAGAGTGAAAGAAACCATGATGGAGAGGTTGTGGAAACCGCTCGGGAGAAGAGGTCGCACAAGCGGCCCTCTTGCAGAAGCGTGACCAGCGAAGAAGAGAAAAGAAGAAGTGAGATGCTGGAACTGCGTGGGGAGCGAGCAGAAGAGGCGCGGCGCTCCAAGCGTCTGCAAGACATTGTGTTAGGAGAAAAGAGGCGTAGGAAAACAGAAACGGGACAGTGGACAGAACGGTTCCAAACGGAAACAGAGTGATGAGCTGCTGTTCTGATATGGAACACACTGCACAGACGCATTTCAAAAAGGGATGGGTGAAGGTGCCGCGTTGACTTGAAGGGCTGGCGGCAGAATAATCCGCGCATGGCGCGGCCCAATGCAGTAAGGCGCGTGAAAAGCTACTCCGCGGCGACGGGGTACGTCTTCCAGTATTACTTCTATGAAGTGAACCGGGTTCGGCGCGGGGCCGCGGCCGGAACGGAGTACGTCTACATGGTTACGGCGGACCGCGAAAAGATGCATCCGCTCGCAATTTTTGTAGAGCGCGCGGCGGTCGAGAAATGGGCGAAGAGCGCGGGGCGTGAGCTGACAGGCACCGAAGAGTATGCGGTGGCGAAGATGAGGCTCTTCCAGGCGTTTGACGAGCTGCCCAAGCTGGCTACAGAAGCGGCGGAGGGGTGGCCGGAACTGCGGGTGGACGGGGCCAATCTGGATCGGTTGCTCGAGGCGCTGGATTTGTAGGAGTCAATGACCGGACATTCTTGTAAGTCTGAAGCCACTCTCAGCGTGCTGAAGTGAGCGGGGCCTTAGCCGAGCTGCCCGAGGAGGACGGTGGAGAGGGCGGTCGCAAGGTCCGGGTGAAGGAAGCGGTAGCCGAGCTCGGTGAGGCGCCGCGGGAGGACGCGCTGGCTCGAGAGCAGCAGCGCGTCTGCCATTTCCCCGAGCGCGAGGCGCAGGGCAAAGGCGGGAGCGGGGAAAATGGCGGGTCGGCTGAGAGCGCGGGCGAGAGCCGAAGTGAATTCGACGTTGCGAAGGGGCTGGGGCGAGACGGTATTGATGGGTCCGCAGGCTTGCGGGTTTTCTAGCGCAAAACGAATCACGGACACGACTTCGGCAAGCGTGACCCAGGACATCCACTGCTGGGCCGAGCCGAGGCGTCCGCCGAGCCCGAGGCGGAAGGGCAGGAGCATGCGGGCGAGCGCACCGCCATGACGCGCGAGAATCACGCCGAAGCGAAGCTCGACGGCGCGCATGCCGAAGGATTCGGCGCGAGCGGCTTCGGCTTCCCACTCTTTGGCTAGAGCGGACAGGAAATCGCCGCCCGGCGCGCTGTCTTCCGTGAGCTCTTCATCGCCGCGGCTGCCGTAGTAGCCGATTGCGGAAGCGGAGAGGAAGATCTTCGGGCGAGGCTCGAGCTGCGCGACGGCGGTGACGAGATTGCGGGTGGAGGCGACGCGACTCGAGCGGAGGCGGGCCTTGCGGTCAGGGCTCCAGCGCCCTGCGGCGATGGATTCACCGGCCAGATTGATGACCGCCTGAGCGCCCGCGGCGGCGCCTTCCAGCTCACCGGTCGCGGGATTCCAGCGGATTGGAATTCCGAGGGCTTCGGTGCGGGCGCCGGCAACGCTATCGGGTCTGAGAAGTCGGCAGACGGTGTGACTCGAGCGGCTGAGCGCTGATACCAGCGCCGAGCCGACCAAGCCCGACGAGCCCGTCACGAGAATTTTCATTTCCTGCCTATGAACAACTCCGGGGGAATCGCTGGCGCAAACTTACGCGCGATGCACGTACGCGTCAAGTTGCGGGGCGGCAGCACGGAGCAGATGATTTCTGCGCCGCCCGCGTTTCTTGCCAAATTTCCGTGGATGCAAAGCGCGAGGTGCATTTTGTCTCTCGGGCGAGCGAGAGTCGTGGATTGCAGGAGAGAGCGGGCGATGGTAGGTTCGACGGAATGCGGGAAGACAAGGCGGTAGAAGGAGTAAAGGCAAGGATTTGCCGGCACCGAGAGGGGGAGATGAAAAAAGGATCGGCCAGGGAAGCGTGGGTAGCAGCAGCGGCGGTGGTTGCGGCGGCGATTGCGCTGGGGGCGGGAGCGCTGCCTCAGGAGGGAGCGAGCCCGGGACGGACAGTTGGAAACGGGATTCGCGGGTTTGTGAGCGAGCGCGTGGCGGCGGAGCGCGAACTCGAACGAAAGATGATGGCTGTGCCTTCGCCGGAGGCGGCGGAAAACACGCTCGAGTTTCTGACCTCTGCGCCGCACCTGGCGGGAACGGACGGAAGCCGGCGTGTGGCCGAATACCTGCGGGAGCAGTTGAAAAGCAGCGGATGGGACGCGGAGATTGTGCGCTATTGGGCATGGATGCCGCAACCGGTGGAGCAGAAGCTGGAGATGACGGAGCCGGAGAAGATGGTGCTCGGGCGACAGGAGGAGCCCATCGAGCAGGACCCGACGACGAAGGATGCGCGCGCGCTGCCGGGCATGAACGGATATTCGCCGTCAGGGCAGACGACGGCGCCGGTGGTATACGTGAACTACGGCTTGCCGGAGGATTACGAGAAGCTGAAAGAGGTCGGCGTCGAGGTCGGGGGCAAAATCGCCATTGCGCGGTATGGGAACAGTTTTCGGGGCGTAAAGGCGTACGTGGCGGAGGAACACAAGTGCGCGGGCCTGATTATCTATTCCGATCCGGCCGATGACGGGTACGTGCAAGGCGACCCGATGCCGAAGGGCCCTTGGCGGCCGATGAGCGGGATTCAGCGCGGGTCGATTCTCTACATCTTCAAGTATCCGGGCGACCCGCTGACGCCGGGCGCGCCGGCGGAGGATTCGAAAGCAAGTCTGAAGCCGCAGGATGCCGCCAGCCTGCCGCGGATTCCGACTCTGCCGATTTCGCCGCGGGATGCGGCCGAACTGCTTTCGCGGCTGGACGGGCCGCGCGTTCCGAAGGGCTGGCAGGGCGGTTTGCCCTTCACCTATCACACGGGACCGGGGCGGGCGACGGCGCACCTGACAATCAAGATGGATTACGGTGAGCGGGCGCTTTACGATGTGATCGGGAAACTGCGCGGCGAGACGGACGACGAGTGGGTGGTGGCGGGGAACCATCACGACGCGTGGGTGTTCGGCGCGGTGGACCCGTCGAGCGGGACGACGTCGCTGCTGGAGGCGGCGCGCGCGCTCGGCTCCCTTGCAAAGCAGGGATGGAAGCCGCGGCGGACGATTGTCTTTGGCTTCTGGGACGGCGAGGAGTATGGGCTGCTTGGTTCTACCGAGTGGGTCGAAGGTCACGTCGCTGAGCTGCAGCGGAAGGCGGTGGCGTACGTGAACCTGGACGCGGTGGTGTCCGGGCCGAACTTTGGAGGCGGGGCGACACCATCGCTCGCGGAGATTGTGCGCGACGTCGCGCGCGAGGTGAAGGACCCAAACACGGGAAAGAGCGTGTTCGAGGCATGGAAGGAGCAGCAGAAGAAGGCGACGCCCCGAACGGCGATCACACCGGAGAGTACTCCCGTGGCGCAATCGGAGGCGGGGCCGTCGCTCGGGCCGCTGGGTTCTGGCTCTGACTACACGCCATTTTTCCAGCATGCAGGGATTCCGTCGATCGACATGGCGTTCTCGGGCGAGTACGGCGTCTATCACTCGATCTACGACGATTTCTTCTGGATGAAGCACTTCGGCGACCCGAAATTTCTTTACCACGCCGCGATGGGGCGGATCGCCGGGCTCGTGACTTTGCGGCTGGCCGAGGCGGACGTGCTGCCGTTTGATTACGGAGTGTATGCGGGGGCGATCGAGAGCGCGGTGAAGGAACTGGAGGACTCCGCCAAGGCCAAGCAGGCAGCGTTTGATTTCAGCGCTGTCCGAGCGGCTCTCGCGGGAATGAAGAGTGCGGCGGAGAAGGCGAAGGCGGCGCAGGAGGCGGGAGCAAACAGGGGAGACCGCGCGCGGCTGGCGCGCTTGAATCGCGGGCTGGTTGAGACGGAACGGGCGCTGCTCGCGCCGGATGGGCTCGCCGGGCGGCCGTGGTTCCGGCACACGATCTATGCGCCGGGAACCTATACGGGATACGCAGCGGTGGTCCTGCCGGGCGTGCGCGAGGCGATGGACAAGAAGGATTGGGAGACCGCGAGGAAGGAGATGCGCTCGGTGGAGGCGGCGCTCGGGAGGGCAAAGGCCAAACTGGAGGAAGCGGCGGTACAATAAGGGCGTGGCGAGAATGCGGGTGAAAATACTGTTTTTCGGGCGACTGAAGGACCTCGTCGGGCGCGCGGAGGAGGATCTGGAGATCCGCGAGGGCGAGCGGCTCGAAGAGGTGTTTGCGCGGTACGGCGCGAGGCATCCCGAGGTGGGGCAACTGCGGGGGTCGGTCGTGGCATCGGTGAATCAGGAGTTTGCGCCGTGGAGCGCGCGGCTGAGGAACGGCGATGAGGTCGCGTTTTTGCCGCCAGTAAGCGGAGGGTAAGAGAAACGGACGAGATGGCGAGATTGAGCGAAGACGTGTACCGGCTGGTGCGAGAGCCGATTGACGAGGCACGTCTCGCGAAGCACGTGAAGGCGCCGGAGGACGGCGCGGTAGCGACGTTTGACGGCATCGTGCGAGACCATTCGCACGGGCGGCGGACTCTATACCTCGAGTACGAGGCGTACGAGGCGATGGCGCTCGGCAAGATGCGCGACATTGGGGCCGAGATGCACCGGCGGTTTGCGATTCACCGCGTGGCCATGGTGCATCGGCTGGGACGACTCGAGGTCGGCGAGACGAGCGTGTTCATTGCCGTGAGCGCGGGACACCGGGCCGCAGCCTTCGAGGCGTGCCGCTACGCCATCGACACTTTGAAGAAGACGGTACCCATCTGGAAGAAAGAGCATTTTGCAGACGGCGCCGCGTGGGCCGAAGGCGAGGTGCCACCGGTGCCGGCCGTCATTCCCTCCACCAAAGCCGCTTCGTAATGTCCAACCAGTGCTGGCGCCGGATGCGGCGCGCCGCGTTTCCTTCGTTGATGAGCATGCTGATGGTGTGCGCTGGAGTGGCCGACGGGCTCGCGGCGGGAGCGCAGCGGGCGAAGACGCAGGAGCCGGAGCGCGGGCGAATTCGCGTCGAGGTAAACCTGGTCAACGTGCTCGTGAGCGTGCTGGACAAGAACAACCGTCCGGCGGCGGACCTGCCGAAGGATGCGTTTGAGCTGTACGAGGAAGGAGTCCAGCAGAAGATCGAAGTGTTCGAGCCGGAGACGCAGCAGCCTCTCGATCTCGTGCTGATGATCGATTCGAGCCTGAGCACCCAGCTCGAGATGGCGTTCGAAAAGGAGGCGGCAGCGCACTTCATCCGTCAGGTGCTGCGGCGGGGAGACCGGCTGTCAGTGTATGAAGTGTCGGAAACGGTGACCCAGCTGACGGTGTTTTCCGATGACGTACCGTTGCTGCAGGGAGCAGTTCGGCACATCGCCGAGGGCGCGGGGACGTCGCTCTACGATGCGGTATACCTGGGTGCGCGGGCGCTCGGGCGGAGAGACGACACGCGGCGGAAAGTGATTGTGTTGGTTACGGACGCTGGAGAAACGACGAGCCGCGTGGACTTCGACAGTGCGCGCCGCGAGGCGCTGCGCGCGGACGCACTGCTCTATACCATTGTGATCCGGCCAGTCAAGAGCGAGAGCGGGCGGAACACGGCGGGCGAGCACGCGCTCCAGACGATCACGGAGACGACCGGCGGTGCGATGTTCTTCCCCGATGTGCCACAGGAACTCGATGCTATGTTCGAACGGATCGACCGCGAGTTAAGGACGCAGTACCGCCTGGGCTACTATCCGAATCCGCGCGGACCGGCGGGGAGTTTTCGGAGCGTTCAGGTGAAGGTAAAGGGGGAATATCAGGTGAGGCACCGGACCGGGTACTTCACCGCCGGGGAAGGGCCTGAGAAGTGATTCATGACGCGTGACAGGTGACAGAGGATGAGCGGCGAATACCTCGAAGCGGCGGTGGAGACGGCGCAGGAAGCCGGTAAGATCCTGCTCGAAGAATTTCAGCGACCCGCGCTCATCACCTACAAGGGCGAAGTGGATCTGGTGACGCAGGCCGATCGGCGGTCGGAAGAAGTGATTGTCGCTCGGCTGAAGGAATATTTCCCGGAGCATGCGATTCTGGCCGAAGAGGGGAGCGGGCGCGAGAAGCGTTCGCGATACCGCTGGTATGTGGACCCACTCGACGGGACGACCAATTTTGCCCACAGGTATCCGTGCTTCGCGGTGTCGATTGGGCTGGCGGAAGAAGGCGAGCTGATTGCCGGCGTGGTGCACAACCCGGTGAGCCAGGAGCTGTTTGCAGCCGCGCGGAGCGAGGGCGCAACCCTCAACGGGAAGAAGATTCACGTCTCAGCGATCGAGAAGCTGGCGACGAGTCTTCTGGCGACGGGATTCCCGTCGCACAAGCGGGCGCAGAATCCAAACATTCACTACTACTGGGATTTCACGCTGAAGTCGCACGGGGTGAGGCGAGATGGGTCGGCGGCGCTGGACTTGGCGGGGGTGGCGGCGGGGCGATTCGACGGGTTCTGGGAGTTTGGACTGAAGCCCTGGGACACAGCCGCGGGAGTGCTGCTCATCCAGGAAGCAGGCGGGCGGGTGAGTGATTTTGAGGGGAAGCCGTACCAGCTCGGCGGGCATGTGATTCTGGCGTCGAACGGGCTGGTCCACGAGGAGATGCGGCGAGTGGCGGCGCAAATCGAGAAAAAAGTGGCCAATAGCTAGCAGATAGAAAAGTAAGCGGCGAGCGCCGGGTCGCTTGAAACCCATCACCCGCCCCGGCCGACTCAACATGACACCGCCAGGAACACAAAGAGCTAGGAGAATGAGGCGGCGTACGCGGCCAAAGAGTGCAATTCGACGCCGAAGTGGCGGGCGGTCTCGCGCGCGTCCGGGATGAGGTCGCCCTTGGCATAGGCAAGGGAAAGGGCGGCGAAGGTTTTCACAAGCGAATCAGCAGATTGGTATTGTTCCTCAATCGCGGCCAGGGGAAGGAAGTCAAGTGCGAACTTCCTTTTGAGCGCTCGCTCGAAGATTTCGACGGCGTCACGTTGCGAGAGAGCTTCAGGACCTCCCATTTCGAGAATCTGGTGGCCGCTCGCCCCGCCCGTGACCGCTGCGACGGCAAAGGCGACGACATCCTGGACGGAGATATAGCTGACGGGCGAACTGCCGGGGCCGTAGATGCGCGCCGTGGCGTTGGCTGGGTCGAAACCCAGCGCCGGGCTCAGCCACACTTCCATGAAATACGATGGACGAAGAATCGTGGCACGCATGCTGGAAGCCTGAAGGCGCGCTTCGCAGATACGCTTGGCGGTGTGGAGCGCGCAGTCTTCGCGGATGTTCCCTGAATAGGATGTGTAAGTGAAGTGCTGGACGCCGGCGGCCTCCGCGGCAGCGATGAGCGCCAGTACACCTTCGAGATCCACGCGGCGGAGGCCGTCATTGCGCGCCTGGGGCATCGACGTCGCGGTGCAGACGACGGTCTCGACGCCGTCGCAAGCTGCCGGAAGAGAATCGGGCTGCGTGAGATCCGCGTCGAAAATTTCGATGCCGGCGGAGAAAAGCGGTTGAGCCTTGGGGTGATGCGGGCCTCGGCGGACGAGGGCGCGAATGGGGCGCCCGCGTTGGTGGAGTGCAAGGGCCACTTGCTGGCCAACAAGGCCGGTGGCCCCGACGACGAGGTCCATGGGCGACTCCTATGGGAGATGGAAGTGTTGCATGGGAGCACCTCAGGCAGAGTTAGGAAGACGCATTCTAGCAGAAGTGAGCCAGCAGGGAAGCAAGGGAAGGAGCGGAGGGCGATTCAGGCGGAGCGCGCCAGGAAAGGGGTGACAAGAGAGAGAGCCTGATTCGTGGTGATGAGGCGGACGCCGCGGGATTGCCAACCGTCGACGAGCTGCCCGCCGTTCTTGGCATCGAGGGACTCGACAGCGTCCGAGACGAGGGCGATGCGGCGCCCACGGTGAAGCAGGCCCTCAATTGCGCAGCGGACGCAGAATTCGGTGACGACGCCGAAGACGACGAAGAGCGGGTCAGAATCGAAAGGCGGCAAGCCGGCCGGACCGACACGGGCAAGAAGCGCGTCCGTGTGTGGATTGTCGAAGACGTCGAGGGTGTTCTTCTCCAGAATGACCTGCTGGTAGGGGCGAAGATCGGCGGGGAGCAAGAAGGAGGCGCCGTTGGGAATGACCAGGCGGCGCTGGGCTAGGGCTTCGGGAACGAGTTCGGCGCCCGGGGTGCCCTTGAGACAGTGGGGCGGCCACTGGCGAAGCTCGGGGTCGCCGGGAGAGTGCGCGTCGGCGGAGGAGATGAGGAAGACACGGTCCTCGCGAGCGGCCTCGACGAGGTGATCGAGATTGGGAATCAGTTTTTCTGCGTTGGGAACGTAAAGCGCCCCGCCGGGAAGCATGAAGTCCCGTTGCGCGTCCACTTCCCAGAAGATGGTCCTCGGAGAAACCATGGGGTCTCCTTCCTTAGATGCGCGCAGACTTCGTCAGGGTTTGACGCACCTGGTCGAAGAGGGCTTCGAGGCGCGCGCTGTGGCGGACCGGGAATGGCACACCCGCGGGCGCGAGCGAAAGGATGCGGGCGGGCAGGCGACTGCGGAGCGCTAGGAAACGCTCACGCGCGGCGGTGACGATGGCGGCGGATTCGGCCGCCACCGTCTCGAGACGCTTGCCGGCGCGCATGACAGGGATCAAGAGCGGCGTAGCGCCGGGGAACTCCTCGTCATAGAGTCCGACAATGTCGCCGGAGAGTTGGCCATCATCGCCGGCGAAGCGGAAGACCTGTTTGCGGCCGGGGTAGGTTTTCTTGGCTTCGCTGAATTTGGCGGCGCTGCGGACATGGCCGTGGTCTTCGACTTCAACGAGCTTGTAGATGACGCCGATGTGGGGAACATCGGCAGAGGTGGAAAGAGCCGTGCCGACTCCGAAGGCGTCGAGTCGAGCGCCCGAACGGA
>JACXTT010013515.1_pt1 | contig 10743 bp, 9 predicted proteins | sample 9270951 | NCBI WGS metagenome assembly JACXTT01 (sample SAMN15532306, study PRJNA645909) | rock metagenome | isolation source: weathered quartz diorite | place: Puerto Rico | collected 2017-06-21
GGATCCACCGTGTCGGCCGCGCCCGACTCCTCGGCGCAGATCTGCATCGTGCGCAGCGCGATCAGCTGGGCCTTGGGCGACGGGATCGTGTAGGCCTCGTCGTAGGTCGGCAGCGCCATGGTCTGAGCGCCCGCGAGCGACGCCGCGAGCGCGATGTAGGCGCCGCGCACGATGTTGTTCTCGGGCTCCTGCACCGCGAACGCCGAGCCGCCGCCACCGATGAGGCTGCGGAACATCCACGATCGCGGGTTGGTCGCGTGGAATCGCTCGCGGAGCATCCGCGCGTAGAGCCTCCGGCCGGCGCGGAACTTCGCGACCTCCTCGAAGATCTTCCCCCACGCGGTGAAGTTGAACGAGATCCGCGGCGCGAACTCGTCGACGGCCATGCCGCGGGCCAGCATCAGCTCGACGTAGGCGGCCGCGATCGCCAGGCCGTACGCCATCTCCTGCGCCGTCGTGCACCCGGCCTCGCGGATGTGGTAGCCGCACACCGACACCGGGTTGGAGCGCGGGTAGTGGCGCGCCGAGTACTCGATGAGGTCCGCGACCAGACGCAGCGACGGATCGACCGGATAGATCCACGTACCGCGCGCGATGAACTCTTTCAGGATGTCGTTCTGCGGCGTGGTGACCACGCGGTCGGCCGCCACGCCCTGCTTCTCGGCGACCGCGTAGTACATGGCGGTGATCGGCGCCGCCATGCCGTTGATCGTGAGCGACACGCTGACGCGGTCGAGCGGGATGCCGGCGAACGCGTCTTCCATGTCGGCGAGCGTGTCGACGGCCATGCCGACCCGGCCCACCTCGCCCTCGGCCTTGCGATCGTCGGAGTCGAGGCCGAGCTGCGTCGGCAGGTCGAAGGCCACGTTGAGCGCGTCCTGGCCGTGGGCCATCAGGTACTTGAATCGGGAGTTGGTCTCGGCCGGAGTGCCGAAGCCCACGTACTGGCGCATCGTCCACAGCCGCTCGCGGTACATGTGCTTGTGGATCCCGCGCGTAAACGGGTACTCGCCCGGCCGGCCGATGTCGCGGTCGAATTCGACCCCCGCGAGGTCCTCGGGCCCGTAGACCGGCGCGATCGGGAAGCCGGCGTGCGCCTTGATCTCTTTCATCGTGTCCTCCTGCGGCCTACTTGCCCTGCCGGAACGCCTTCACGATATCGGGGAGCGGCGTTCCCATCGGGAACACGTGACGTACGCCCAGCTGCTTCAGCGCCTCGACGTCACGGGGAGGAATGATACCCCCGACGACCACCCCGATGTCGCCGGCGTCCTGGGCCCGCAGCCCCTCCACCACGCGGCGCGCCAGGAGCATGTGCGCGCCCGACAGCACCGAGAGGCCGACGACGTCGACGTCCTCCTGGATCGCCTCGCGCACGATCTCGTCGGGCGTGCGCTTGAGCCCGGAGTAGACCACCTCGAAGCCGGCGTCGCGCAGCGCGTGTGCCACGACCTTGGCGCCGCGGTCGTGGCCGTCGAGCCCCGGCTTCGCGATGAGGACCTTCATGCCGGACGGAACGCCGGCAGCCACCGCGCGTTCCCGCCGGGATCGTCGGCCACCCGGAGCGGCGACAGGCGCACGCGCTGGCCGATCGCCACCTTCGCGGGCTCGGCGTCGACCAGGATCGAGAACACGCGGAGCCCGTCGAGCTTCACGATCGCGAAGACGCGCGGGCCCGTGAAGCCGGCCGGGAGCCCGACCTCCTGGATCGTGAACGCGTGGATCGTCCCCTCGCCCGACAGGTCGACCCAGTCGAAGCGGTCGTCGCCGCACTCGCCGCAGAACGCGCGCGGCGGCCACGCGAGCCGGCGGCAGGACGCGCATCGGGTCGTCGCCAGCCGGCCGGCGGCGAGCCGCGCGTAGAACTCGTGGAGCTTCGTGTGCTCGGCGGACTCGAGCGGAAACGGATCGGTCGCGCGAAAGTAGCTCACGCCGTTTCCCGCCGGCGCCGGAGCTGCCGGAGCAGATCGCGAACCCTGGCCGTCTCGAACGCCTCGCGCCGCTCGCCCGTGTAGTCGAAGAAGCCGCGCCCGGTCTTGGGACCGAGCTCGTTGCGCGCGATCTTCTCCTCGACCAGCCGCGCCGGACGGAAGCGCTCGTCGCCGAGCGCCCTGGCCAGAAATCCGCTCGCCCGGTGCAGGATGTCGACCCCGCCCCAGTCGATGAACTCGAAGAGTCCGACCGTCGCGTACCGGAACCCCATGCCGGCCTTGAAGGCCCGATCGACGTCCTCCGGCGTGGCCACGCCTTCCTCGACCAGACGAACGGCCTCGTTCATCAACAGAGCCTGCAGCCGCGGGCCGATGAACCCGGGCGAGTCGGCGCACCGCACCGGCTCCTTGCCGAGCCCGGCGAGGAAGGCGATGGTGCGCTCGACGACCGCGCTCGCGGTCGCGCGTCCCGGCACGACTTCGACGAGCGGGATGATGTGAGCCGGATTGAGCCAGTGGACGACGAGGAAGCGCGCGTCGAAGCGAACCGCGTCGGCCATGTGCTTGGGCGAGATCGTCGAGCTGGCGGAGGCAACGATCGTCTCCGGCGAGACGGCGGCCGACACGCGGCCGAGGACCTCGCGCTTGAGGTCCACGAGCTCGGGCAGCGCCTCCTGCACGTAGCCGCAGTCGTCGAGGCCGTCGAGCCCGGTCCGATCCTCGATCCGAGCGAGCGCCGGCGCGATCTCTCCGGGCTGGATCACGCCCTCCTCGGCCATCAACGCGAGGTCCCGTCGGATCTCGCGCCGCGCGTCGGCGAGCACCGCCGCGGCGCCGCCCGCCGGGCGCTCCTTCACGTCGACCAGCGACACGCGGCTGTTGCCCAGGGCGAAGGCGAGCGCGATCTGACGCCCGATCCGGCCGGGGCCGAGGACGGCGACGTGGTTCATCGGCTCTCGCGGCCGTAGACCATGACCACGTGCTCGCCCATCCCGCTGTTGTTGTGCGTGAGCCCGATCGACGCGTCCGCGGCCTGCCGCGCGCCCGCTTCGCCGCGCAGCTGGGCGAACACCTCGGCCGCCTGCGCGACCCCCGTCGCGCCGAGCGGATGCCCGCAGCCCATGAGGCCGCCGCGCGGGTTCACGACGACGTCGCCGCCGTAGTCGCTTCGGCCGGCGGCGACGAAGGCGCCCGCCTCGCCCTTGGCGCAGAAGCCGAGCTCCTCGTAGGCGATCAGCTCGGCGATCGCGAAGCAGTCGTGGACCTCCGCGACGTCCACGTCCCGCGGTCCGACGCCGGCCATCGTGTAGGCCGACTGCGCCGCGCGCGCGAGCGCCGGCCAGTGCGCGTAGTCCTCGTGGAGCGACGTGAGCTGGAAGCCGTCGAGCGCCTGGCCGGTGCCGCGAATCCAGACCGGCTTGTCGGTGAGCGCCCGCGCCCGCTCTTCCGACGCGACCAGCACGGCCGCGGCGCCGTCGGTGATCGGGGAGCACATGAACAGGCGCAGCGGCGACGAGATCATCCGCGAGCCCATGACCTGCTCGAGCGTCGCGCCACGCTGGAAGTGGGCGTTGGGGTTCTTCGCGGCGTGCGTGTGGTTCTTCACGCCGACCAGCGCCAACTGCTCCTCGGTGGTCCCGTACTCCGCGATGTGGCGCTGCGCGGCCAGGGCGAAGCACGGCGGTGCCGTCAGCCCGAAGGAAGCCTCCCACTCGCGGTCGACGCCGGTCCCCATGTTGAGGATCGCTTCGTCGCCGCTCGGCTGATTGAGCTTCTCGACGCCCAGCACCATGACGAGGTCGGCCAGCCCGGCGGCGATGAACGCGTAGGCATAACGGATCCCGACCGTGCCGGAGGCGCACATGTGCTCGGTGCGGGCGCTCAGGGCACTCGGCCTGATCCCGAGCGCCTCGGCGGCCATCGACGAGATGTGGGACTGGAACGCCGTCCGCTCCGGCATCACGGAGCCGACCACGAGGCCCTCGACGTCTTTCGGCTTCACCGCCGGGACCGAGTCGAAGCACGCCTTGCCCGCTTCCCAGATCAGATCGCGGTAGCTCGCCTTGCGCACGCCGAACTTCGAGACCCCGGCTCCGACCAGCGCGACCTTTCGCATGACCGCCCCTCAGATCCCCACGGACATCCCGCCGTCGGCGAAGATGACCTGGCCCGTCATGAACGCCGCCTCGGCCGACGCCAGGAACACGTGAACACCCGCGATCTCGTCGCGGCCTTCGGCGTGCGCATCGTTGATCGCGACGGCGGCGCCCTCGCGCGCGAATCGCCGCGCGGTGGCCGCGCCGATCCCGCTCGCCGCGCCGGTGACCAGCGCGACCCCGTCCGCCAGCCTCACCCACGCCTCCGCATCATCACGCTCTCCTCGTAGGTGCAGACCACCTCGTCGCGCTGGTTCTTGACCACCACGTCGAAGGTCACGACGCCGCGATCGGCCTTGGACGACTCGCGCGCCTGCTTCACCGTCATCTCGGTGTGGATCGTGTCGCCGAACTTGACCGGCAGGATGAACCGGAGCCGGTCGAGCCCGAGCAGCGCCAGCGCGGTCCCCTCGAACCAGCCCGAGAGGTTCTGCTGGCCGTTGGACACCGCGAGGGTCAGGATACCGTGGGCGACGCGGGCGCCGAACGGCGTCTGCCGGGCGAACACCTCGTCGGTGTGCAGCGGGTTGAAGTCGCCGGTGAGCCCGGCGAAGCGGGAGACGTCGCCGCCCTCCACCGTCCGGCGCCCGGTCGCGAGCACCTCGCCCGCCTTGAAGTCCTCGAAATAGCGTCCGCGTGATTGCATCGCTCCTCCCATCGCCGGGTGAGTGGATTCAGGCGAAAGCCGGACCCCGGTCCCAGTCGAGATCACGCCCGATGATCACGCGCAGGATCTCGGAGGTGCCGCCTCCCGGCAGGAGGAAGCGGGCATCTCGGAAGTAGCGCTGGACCGGATACTCCATCGCGAGCCCGTACGAGGCGAAGATCCGCGCCGCCTCGTCGGTGATCTTGACCGCGGTCTCCGAGGCGAAGAGCTTCGCCATCGCGGCCTCGCGCGCGATGCCCCGCCCCGCGTCGAGCCGCGCCGCCGCCTGGTAGGTCACGAGGATCGCGGCGTGGAGCGAGGTCAGCATGTCGGCGAGCTTGAAGCCGATGGCCTGGTGCTCGGCGATCGGCTTGCCGAACGCGTTGCGCTCGCGGGCGTAGCCGAGCGCCGCCTGGTACGCGGCGCGCGCCAGCCCCACCGAGATCGCCGCGGTCATCACCCGGATCTCCGCCAGGATGCCCCCGATCTTCTCGACGCCGCCCGTCTCGCCACCGAGCAGGTGGTCGGCCGGCACCTCGACGTCCTCGAGGAGGATCTCGCCCGTCACCGAGGCGCGCACCGACATCTTCTCGATCGCCTTGCCGACGGTGATCCCGCGCATCGCCGAACGGTCGAGCAGGAACAGCGCGATCGACTTCATGCCGCGCTCGTCCGAGGTCTTGGCGGCCACCGTCAAGAGATCGGCGACCGGCGCGCTGGTCACCCAGGTCTTCGTGCCGCGCAGCACATAGTGGTCGCCGTGCCGCCGGGCCCGCGTCGTGATGTTGGCGACGTCCGAACCGGCGTTCGGCTCCGTCAGCGCGAACGTCGCGATCAGGTCGCCGCGGAGGGCCGGGATGAGATAGCGGCGGCGGAGGGCGTCGGATCCGTACTTGTAGACGAAGTGGGTGCCCATCAGCGACTGCATCGCCGCCGCCGCCGCCACCGAGAGCGAGCCCCGCGCCAGCTCCTCGGCGAAGAGACAGTACGTGACCATGTCGGCATCGGCGCCGCCGTACGCTTCGGGGTAGCGCAGGCCAAGGTAGCCGAGCTCGCCGATGCGCTTGAAGATCCCGGACGGAAACTCGGCGCGCTCGTCGATCGCCTCCGCGACCGGGACGACCTCGGCGTCGACGAACCGCGCGACGGCTCGCCGGAACTCCTCCTGCTCGGGCGACAGGGCGATCACGGCCGCCGGCTTCGCTCGGCGCGCAGGCGCCGGGTCGCGTCGTCGTCCACCGCGAGGTCGGCCCCCGACCCGGCGATGACGACGCCGTAGTCGCGCCGCGCCGCCTCGAGCGACACGTAGTCGTCGAGGACGTCGTCCAGCACGCGCCGGGGGTCGCGCTCGAGCGGATCGCCGTAGCCGCCGGCGCCCGACTGCCGGAACGAGACCACGTCGCCGTACGCGAACTCGCGCGACTGCTTGCCGTGGACGACCTGCTCCCCCGGCCCGGGATTGATGACGGTGCGACCGAGCGCTCCGGGCCGGCCGCCGCGCAGGCCGTACGGCGGAAACTTCTGACGCTCGGACAGGTTCGTCAGCTTGCCCTCGTCGCCGAGCAGGCGCAGATCGCGACGGACCCCGCACCCGCCCCGGAATTTCCCGGCGCCAGCCGAATCGCCGATCAGCTCGAAGCGCTCGACCACGATGGGCTGGTTGGCCTCCTGCGCCTCGATCGGGATGTTGGCCGCGTTGAACGCCCACGACATCGCCTCGCAGCCGTCGCGGGTCGCGCGCGCGCCGGTCCCCGACAGCACGAGCTCGTAGGCGACGAAACGACGCTCGCGGGCGCGATCCCAGCCGCCGAAGGTCGGATTCGCCATGTGCGAGGCGGCCGCCGCCACCCGGTCTGGCAGCGCCGGCGCCAGGGCGCCCAGCACCGACTCGAACGTACGGTAGCAGATGATCGCCCGGGGTCCGCCGCCCGCCGGCGGCCGCGGGTTGAGGAACGAGCCCTCGGGCGCCTTCACGGTGATCGGGCGCAAGGCGCCCTCGTTCATCGGGCCCAGCGGATCGGTCAGGCACTTCACGGCGGCGTACGAGTACGAGCGCGTGTAGTTGATGTAGGAGTTCATGCCCGACGCGGTCTGCGGACTCGAGCCCTCGTAGTCGATGACCATCGCGCTGCCGTCGACGGTCACGGCGACCGCGACGCGCAGTGGCTCGGTGCCGGGCCCGCAGTCGTCCATGAAGTCCTCGAAGCGATAGACGCCGTCCGGGATCGTCTCGATGGCGGCGCGCATGTTGGCCTCGGTGCGCGCGACGATCTCGTCCATGGCGGCCCGGAGCGTCCCGCGCCCGTACCGCGCGGCCAGCTCTTGTAGTCGCAGCTCGCCGACGCGGAGCGCGCTCCGCTGAGCCCGCAGGTCGCCCAGGACCTTGTCCGGCGTGCGGGTGTTCGCCGCGATGATCCCGACGATGCCCGCCTGCTCCTGGTATTCGGTCCAGACTTTCGTCGGCGGGATGCGCAGGCCTTCCTGGAAATAATCGAAGATGCCCTCGACCCCCTGGCTGCCGGGCCGCTGCCCGCCGACGTCGGTGTGGTGGAGGATGTTCACGGCAAAGCCCACGAGCGCGCCGTCGTGGAAGGCCGGTTGCGTGATGAAGAAGTCCGGCAGGTGGCCGGAGCCGAGCAGCGGGTCGTTCAGGAGGATCGCGTCGCCCGGTCGCAAGGTCTCCACCGGGTGTGCCGTGAGGGCGTTGCGCACCGCGAAGGACATCGCGCCCATATGCCCGGGCGAGTAGGGCCCCTGCGCCACCATCCGGCCGGCCGGATCGAAGACCGCGACGGAAAAATCCTGGCCCTCGCGCGCCTGCTCGGAGTACGCCGTGCGGTGCACCGTCGTCCCGATCTCGACGGCGATCGACTGGAGCGCGCCCCAGACGACGCCGAGCGTGATCGGATCGACGCGGCTCACGCCGGCCTCGTCTCCGCGATCAGGTTCGCGTACTCGTCGACCGTGGCCGTCACGCCGGGCGGCAGCACGGTCGTCGACTCGCGCTCCTCGACGATCGCGGGGCCGGTCAAGGACGTCCCGGCCGCGAGCGCGTAGCGATCATAGACGGGGGTGTCGGTGTAGCCGCGCGCCTCGGGGAAGTACGCGCGGCGCGTCGCCTTGCGACGCGCGTCCGCAGCTCCGGGCGTCGCCTTGGCCAGCGCGATGCGCGGCGAGCCGCCCACCGCCGAGAGCTTCCACGTCACCACCTCGACCGGCTCGGCCGGGTTCGCGTAGCCGTAGCGCGCGGCGTAGACCTCGTGGAAGCTCGCGCGCACGCGGTCGAGCGCGACGGGCCCGAGCGGCCCGGCGGGGACCGGCACCGTCACCTCGTAGCCCTGCCCGACGTAGCGGGCGTCGGCCGAGCGCGAGACCGCGACCTCGCCGGCCACCGCCGATTCCTGGACGACCACGATCGCCTGGGCGCTCATCTCGTCATACATCGCCTCGAGCGCGGCGCCGCCGGCGGCGTCGAGTCGGCACACGTGCGTGCGCGCGACGTCGAACTTCACCTCGGCGGCCAGCAGCCCGATCGCCGCCGTCACGCCGGCCGAGGCCGGCAGCACGATTCGCGGGATGCCCAGCGCCTGGGCGAGACGGCAGCCGTGGACGGGGCCGGAGCCGCCGAAGGCGACGAGCGTCAGATCGCGCGGATCGCGGCCGCGCTCGATCGACACCACGCGCGTCGCCAGTTCCATGTTCGTGTTGACGATCGTGTGAATGCCCCACGCCGCGTCCTCGAGCGTGAGCCCGAGCGGGCGCGCCACGCGCTCCTCGATCGCGCGCGCCGCGGCGCCGGCCTGGAGCTTGATCGAGCCGCCCGCGAAGTAGTCGGGATTGATGTAGCCGAGCACGACGTCGGCGTCGGTCACGGTCGGCGCAGCACCGCCGCGCCCGTAGCAGACCGGTCCGGGGGTGGACGAGGCGCTCTCCGGCCCGACCGCGATCACGCCGAGCCTGGCCTGCGCGATCGAGCCGCCGCCCGCGCCGATCTCGACCAGGTCGATCGCCTGGATGTTCATCGGAAGCCCGCTGCCGGGCGCGTTGTTCACGCGGTGCAGCTCGAAGGCCGTGGTCGTCGCCGGGCGGCCCTTCTCGACGAGCGCGAGCTTGGCGGTGGTTCCGCCCATGTCGAACGCGATGAGGTCGCGATGGCCGGTGAGCTCGCCGTACGCGGCTGCCATCAAGGCCCCGGCGGCGGGGCCGGACTCGATCATCCGGACGGGATAGCGCTGCATGGCCTCAGCTGTCGCGACGCCGCCGGACGACTGCATCACGAAAAGACGGCCGCGGTAGCCGCGCCCGCCCATGGCCGCGGCGAGATCGCGGAGGTACTCACGCACCGTCGACATCACGTAGGCGTTCACGACGGTCGTCGAGGTCCGCTCGTATTCCCGGAACGTGGGCGAGACCTCGTGGGAGAGCGTGACCGTGACGTGGGGCGCCACCTCGGCCGCGAGGGCGGCGAGGCGCCGCTCGTGCGCCGGGTTCAGGTACGCGTGGAGCAAGCACACCGCGAGCGTGGTCACGCCGCGCGCGGCGAGCTCGCCGATCGCGCGGCGCGCGTCGTCCTCGTCGAGCGGCGTCCGCACGCTGCCGTCGGCCAGGATCCGCTCGCTGACCTCGCCGATGAGCCGGCGCGGGATCAGCGGGGCGGGCTTCTCGATCTGCAGATCGTAGACCTGGTAGCGCTTCTCGCGGCCGATGATCAGCACGTCGCGAAAGCCGCGCGTCGTCAGGAGCCCGACGCCGCGCGCCTTGCGCTCGATGACGACGTTGGAGCCGAGCGTCGTGCCGTGGACCGCCTGGGCGACGTCGACCCAGGGCACGCCGGCCTGCGCGAGCAGCGCGTCGAGGCCGGCCAGGCACGCCTGCGACGGATCGGGATAGGTCGTGAGCCGCTTGCCGGTGGAGATCTCGCCGGAGGGCGACTGGAGGACGAAGTCCGTGAAGGTCCCGCCGACGTCGAAGCCGACGCGATACGCGGTCAGTTCCGGCGCTCCCCGCGCGAGAGCACGATGCGGTACGGATAGCGGCGCCCCGTCTGCCACGTGATCGTGTGCTCGACCGGCTCGCCGCTCAGCGCAAAGTACGTCCGCTCGAAGAAGAGGAGCGGCGACCGCGCGCGGATCTGCAGGTGCTCGGCGACCTGGCGCGGCGCGAGCGCGGCGTCGACCACCTGCTCCATGAGCTTGATCGGCACGCCCAGCATCCGCTCGATGGCGCCGATCAGCGAGGTCTTGGAGAGATCTTCCTCCGAGAGCGCATTGCCGATCGTCAGCGGCATGTAGGCGGTGACGTGCTGGAACGGCCCGGTCTCGGCATGGCGCACCCCGACGATGCAGTAGGCCGAGGAGCGCGGCGGCAGGCGAAGGGCCTGGGCGATGTTCGCCGGCAGCAGCACGACCTCGCGCGACATGAACTTGAACCAGGTCTCGTCGCCGAGCGCCATCATGTCGCCGACCGAGCCGATCACGCGGAGCTTCCGATCGCCGCCGGCGGCCGGCGTCGCGAACGTCCCCCGGCCGGCGTGGCGGTAGAGACGCCCTTCCTGGACCAGGACGTCGAGCGCCTGCCGGATGGTCGGGCGGCTCACCTTGAACCGGGCGCAGAGGGCGTGCTCGGACGCGATGCGCTCGCCCTCGTCGCGAAGCTCATGGCGGATGGAGTCAGCGATCTGCAGATAGCGCGGAATACCGGGACGGTAATTCAAAGGAGCGGTCCTCCTGCTGTCAGGATGTCTAGACACGTACCACCCCGGAGCAGGCCGCGTCAATTGTGTCGTTGGTCCAGTACGGCTAGCCGGTCGAAAAGCGCCGGGCGTTGCCCATGTGCGGCCAGGCGGCCGCCTGGATGTTGGCCAGGAGCTGACGCAGATGATTCCGGTCGTGGTGGACCCACTCGTGGAGCAAGTCCCCTACCGTGAGATGCCCGACGTTCGGGTGGCGCCCGCCGCGCCCGAGGTCGCCGGCGCCGAGCCCCGCGACCAGGGCGACGCTCGCACGGCGAA
>JACXTT010013516.1_pt1 | contig 10743 bp, 9 predicted proteins | sample 9270951 | NCBI WGS metagenome assembly JACXTT01 (sample SAMN15532306, study PRJNA645909) | rock metagenome | isolation source: weathered quartz diorite | place: Puerto Rico | collected 2017-06-21
AGACAGACGCGCCGGTGACGCACTCATCGCCGCCCTTGCAATGAATGGTCGAGAAGGAGGGAGGATTTTATGAAGCACATCGGTTTCACAGTGGCAGCAGTTTTTATGCTGCTAACAGTGCCTGCTTTGGCGAACCCATGCCAGATCGTGGGCGGCACGTTGATAACAAATATTGGGGCCATCGAGGGCGTGACCAATCTGGGGCCCGTTTCCGGCGATCTCCAAGGGTCGGTCGCCGCAACCATCAAGGGTCAGGATAATGACGGCAACTATCTGGTCCAGCACTACTGGGTCACCAGCTCGGGTGAAACGATCCTTCTTAAGCAAGCCGTTTTAAAACCTGTGGCGACCAGTGACCCGAACGTGGTGGCCGTGCTTTGGGGAAACTACTCATCCGATATTTTGGGCGGAACCGGCAAGTTCGCGAACGCCACCGGCAGGATCGACTACTTCGGAATTGCCGACTTCAAAGAAAAGACATTGGTGCTGCGGTACAGAGGAAAGGTCTGCCACTAAAGCTGTCTGATCACCTTTACGGAACCCGGCCACTTAAAAGGCGGGACCAGCACGGCACGGAGGTGGAACTGTGTTCGCTCTGTTTCCCTGAGTACTGATGCGCTTCGCGGCACTGCGCGCGAACTGCGCCTGTGGCAGTGACGTAGGGGGTACTTCACACCAAGGAGATTACAAAATGAAAACGACAATATTTCGGTCAGTAATTTTCTTCTCACTGGCTCTGGCCTCGATGAGTGGTCAGCAACCTCCAAGCGCACATGTGAGGGGCGGGGCTCGGTTCTTTGACCCGCTCTGGCCGCTAACCAATCATCCTGCTGCTGCCTCTGCTAGCCAGCGGGCTGGAACTCCTGCAACACCGATTCCGGCCAGAGGAACGGAGGTGGCGAGCAAGACCTATACCTTTTTGAGTGTGGACTATCCCGGCGCAGCCTCTTCTCGTGCTCTCAGCTCGAACGGCAAGACCGACGTCGGGTTTTTCCAGTTTGATCCGGCAACGAGTGACGGCTGGTCCTTCACGCGCTCCGGAGGCAAGTACCAGATCTTCTCAGTCCCCGGCGCAGTTCGAGCGGTGATCGAGCGAATCAACGATACCGGGATGATGGCGGGCGGCTACTCAGATTCGTCTTTGATCTGGCACGGGTTCGTGGACAACGCGGGCGTCATCACGACCATTGACGTTCCAGACAGCAAGGCCACAGTTGCACAAGGTATTACTGAGGCTGGGGATGTCGTCGGAATCTACGTTGACAACGGCCCCGGATTCCAACACGGCTTCGTCAAGAGCGGTGACGTATTCACCACTCTCGATCCGCCAGGCTCAATCGAGACTTCGGCGGAAGACATGAACGCTTCCGGCCAGGTTGTCGGCTGGTACATAGATAGCAGCTTCGGTGAACACGGTTTCATCTGGAGCAATGGGACATTCACGACACTGGATTACCCGGGCGCGCTAGGAACCGCGGCCGAGAGCATCAACGACCTCGGAAAGATTGTCGGCGAGTATTTTGATGCGACCGCCGGACATGGCTTTCTGTATCAGAACAGCTTCGCCACGGTTGATGTGGCGGGCGCAAAGCACACACAGCTCAGGAACATCGATAACAAGGGCCGGGTCGCGGGGCTTTATGTCGATGCGCTGGGCGAGTATCACGGCGTTACGGGGCATTAAATCATGTGTGCGCTCCCGGGGACGCAATCTGGTCTCACCGGAAACTTTGCACACAACGTTAGGAGGATTCTGTGAGCCACATACATATCAAGGTACTTTGCTCATTGGCCGGGGCGATTCTGCTGTGCTCGAGCGCGTTCGGGCAAAACGGAGGCTTGCGTTTCACGCTAACGGATCTCGGTACATTCGGGGGCATTTCCAGTGAAGCAAAAGCGATCAACAACCGAGGTCAAGTGGTTGGGACCTTCGCTACCCCCAAAGGGCCAATGTGCTTCCTATGGCAACAAGGCGTCGCACCCATCACCTTTAACGGGGACACATTTTGCGATTTATTAGCTGTGGGGCCCGATGGTACGGCTGCAGGCACGATGCAGATAACTAAGTATGGCTCCGCCCTTGTTGCATTTCGCCGCGACCCGAGCGGTTCGATCAGAATTTTGACTCCTCTTCCAGGAGGCGGCAATAGCTGGGGTTTTGGTGTCGCGAAGAAGACCGTTGTAGGAAAAAGCGCAGGCCAAGCAGTTAGATGGGATTCTTACGGCAATGTCACCGCTATCGGTTCCGGGCCATCGGAAGCGATCGGAATCAACTCGAACTTGCAAATCGTCGGCTGGGCAATTGACAGTGTGTCCATGCTGCCTCAAAGTTGGCTGTGGCAAAACGGCAATCTAACTAATTTGCCACCTTTGAGCCGGGGCCAAGCCAACTTCGCGTGGGCTATTAACGACAATGCATTCACCGTAGGGGCAGACGTCGTGCCCAACATGGGGATGTGCCCTGCGCTCTGGCAGGGGGCGGCAGTCACGACGTTTCCTTGTGTGGTTCAGCCGAATTGGGCGGGACAGCACCAGTATGCGGTTGGCATCTCAAGCGATAACTGGATTGTAGCGACTGGTGTCCGCTCTTACGCCCACGACATTTGCTTCTATATCAATTGTGGCTCTTACTTGAGTTCAGTTCTCATTGTTCCTGACCCCAGTTGCAGCCCCACAGACTTCAACTCACTGCTCGATGTCTCCAGTGCAGCGTGGGCCGTTCAGGGGATTTGGGGTATCAATGACCAGCACCAAGTCGTGGGGTATGGTCGTCTTTACGGCAACGGTCAGCCACACGCAATCCTGCTGACTCCCAACAACCTACCGCTGTGCTACCCAACGTGAAATCCAAGGGTAGCGTGCGAACGAGTTTGCGGAGGACCGGCAGAAGCGGCCACTCAAAACGTCCGCCCCAAGTTTAACTTGAGATATTGCGAAGTTACTGACTCCTCGGAGGAAAAACAATGAAAAGGCGACTCACTCTCAACTTCTCGATTGCGCTTCTCGTCTTGTTGGCCGCGAGTGCACATGGCCAGCGGCAAACTGCTCGTCCTGCGAACTCCATCGATCGCCTTCTTGACCCCTTGGGCCTTTTCTGGCACGGCCGGAATGGCGTCCCTGCCCGATCAGGTTCGGACAAGATGACGCCCGGCCGTGCTTCCCCGGCGGCGGCCGGCAAAACCTACAACTTCATCACAGTCGACTATCCCGGCGCAGCCTTCTCTGCTGTTTTCGGCTCGAACGGCAAGACCGACGTCGGCGATTTCTTCTTTGATCCGTCCAGTTCGTCCGCGCAGCCGTTGGTGCATACGGCGACGAAGTACACGACGCTTCTGATTCCTGACTCGACATACGCAGTTGTGACTGGCATCAACAGCGTAGGAACAATGTGTGGCGTATATCGCGACACTTCCGGCCGACAACTCGGCTTTACGTACAACGGTGTCGTCACTCCCTTTGCGATTTCGGGCAGTATAAGGACAACGGTCCGGGGAATCAACGATGCAGGCGACCTGGTGGGCGACTATGACGACGATTCCGGTGCCCTGCACGGATTTGTCGATATTGGCGGCCTCATCACCAGCATCGATTATCCCGGCGCGTCCGGCACCCGATCCCTGGCCATTAACAACTTCGGACAAGCAGTCGGCAGTTGGCTGGATAGCAGCAACTCCCCACATGGCTTCATCTGGAGCAACGGCGTATTTACCAACCTCGATTTTCCCGGAGCGCTTGCAACCATACTGACAGGCATCAACGACACCGGAAAAATCGTCGGAGACACCTTCGATGCCACCACACATGGATTCCTCTACGACGGCGCCTTCAAGACGATCGATGTCGTCGGCGCAAAGGGCATCTTTCTCACGCACATCGACAATCAGGGTCGCATCACGGGGTCTTATGCTGATGCCCTCAATGAAGTCCACGGCTTCAAGGGCCACTGAGATGTGACCTGGGCGCCCCTCTCGCTGGCAGCGATGAAAGGGAGCACTTGGCAAGAGGAGGACATATGTCGCGTTCACTTCGTCAGATTTTGCGCTCGACACTATTCGTGCTTTGCTGCCTGGGTTCCTTTACCGTGTTGAGCGCCGCCCAGAATTGCGGCTGGGACAAGGTCAACTGGACCGGTCACTATGAGTTGACCGAATCGGGCACGGTCACCCAGCCCGAGGGAACGTACACGATCAACAATACGTTGAGCGCGGACTTTGCTCCGCCTGCTCACGGTGGCCTTTGTCCGGGACAACTGCTCTGGTTTGAAGCTTCCGATCCGAACTACACGGTTTCAGCGAACGACAAGTTCGTGGGTAACCCTTGCGGAACCGAGACACTCACGGGAAGTGGTGGTCTGAGCCAAAGCAGCCTGCTGATAGATCCGACGGCTGGGACCTACAGCTTCTTCATGAACATCGCCAATGTGAACTACACGGAGACGGATGTCGCCTGTAACGGGTTCACGTCCACGACTAGCGGGACTCTCGATCTAGCTGACCCAGGTCCGCTTTGGCCGTTCACGTTCGCTTTACCCGGCGCGGTGCAAGCACTTTCCCAGAGCGTTTCATTCCAGGCGCCCGATCCACGCTTCGGCCAACTCGTTACCTATACTTTCACGTTTACGCTGACGCCGACTCCCCATGACGACAAGGTCGATGATCAATGTGGCCAACCCCGCGGCTCTGTGATTGGCTGCCAGAATCAGACCCTCGGCGAGGATATTCCGATCGTTGGGACCGGGTTCTCACTTCACTATGAAAGCGATCGCGTACCCGGGCGCGCCGACGCCAATGCGATTGCCGAGGCTGATGCCCGCTCCACCGGCGGCTGGACGCTCAATGTTCATCATGCCTATGATCCAGCGACCAATAGTCTATTCCTCGGAGATGGTACCCGGCGCAGTAGCTGGCAGCTTGCAGGGTCGATGACTTACAACGGCAACACCCTCGTGACCTCCGAAGATGGTAGTGAAATTTACCTCTTTGATCTGGTGAGCGGACGCCATGTGCAAACCCTGAAGCCGCTAACCGGGGCGATGAAATATCAATTCACCTATGACGCGTTCGGAAATCTGGTCACCATCAAGGATGGCAGTAACAACGTGACGACAATTCAACGAGACGGAGCGGGCCGACCCACAGCAATCGTGTCACCGTTCGGCCAGGCAACGACTCTAACTCTGGATGGCAATGGATTCTTGAGTCAAGCCACCGATCCTGCCGGTCACATCGTAAAGTTCACTAGCACGAGCGGAGGGTTAATGACCTCCCGCACCGACGCGAACGGCAATGTCTACACGTACATCTATGACGGGAACGGCCGGTTGACGAAGGATTCGGATCCCGCCGGCGGATTCGTTAGTCTGAATCGCAGCGATACCGGCGCAGGTTACAACGTCACGAAGACCACAGCGTCCGGACGCACGACAACTTATGGCGTAGCGACGGGAACGCCCGGGGAGCACTTCATCAACACGTGGCCTAGCGGGCTGCAAGCTACGGTCAGCAACACGCCTGTCGGTGGCCAGCTATCGGAAAGCACCGTGCTGCCGGATGGAACGACCGCTACCGCCACCCAGGCGCCCGATCCGCGCTGGGGGCTGCAGGCGCCCATCATGAGCGATAGCACGCTAACGCTCGGGAGTCTTACCGCTGACAGCATCTATGCTCGAACCGTAGCCCTTGCGGTGCCCGGCAATCCGTTTAGTCTGACTAGCCAAACCGATACGGCGACTGTCAACGGTCGCACGTACGCGTCTGCTTTCACGACTTCTACGAGGACTTATCTGGATACCACTCCGGTTGGAAGGACCACAACGCGTGTTTTGGATTCCCTTGAGCGGCTTAGCAAACTGCAAGTGAGCGGTATGGCGGCAATGAAGTTCACGTATGACACTAAGGGCCGCCTATCCAAAGTTAATTTCGGGCCGCGGATAACCAAATTCAATTATGGTTCTGACGGCTTGCTATCGAGCACTACCGATCCGCTCAATTTGACAACCAGCTTCATTCGTGACTCCGCCGGACGTGTGGTGAGCACCGCCTTACCCGATGGTCGCGTCATCACCTACAGCTACGATGCCAATGGCAACCTCGTCGCTCTGACGCCGCCAGGCAAGTCACCACATGATTTCGCGTGGACGTCGGTGAATCTGATGTCTTCCTATTTGCCGCCGGCAGCCAACGGCGGCGGTCCTACAACATTCGGCTACAATCTCGACCGCGACCTCACGAACGTGACTCACCCGGACGGCCAGACCATCAATTTCTCCTACGATAGTGCTGGTCGGTTGATCTCGACCACCACGCCGACCGGCGTTATCAGGTATGGCTATGACCCCTTGAGTGGCAATTTGAATAGTGCCTCCATTGCCGGAGGTGAAGCCATCACCTATAACTATGATGGTCCACTCTCAATATCGACGACTTGGGCCGGGGCAGTCGCGGGCAGCGTCGGCCGCACTTACAACAATAATTTCTGGATCGCTTCACAAAATATCAATGGTGCCAACAACGTCAACTTTACCTATGACGATGATGGCCTGTTGAAGAAGGCCGGAGCACTGGTGGTAAGTCGGAATCCAAAAAATGGCCTCGCCAAGGGCGCGACACTCGGAAAGACGAAGGACACTCTCACTTCCAACACCTTTGGCGAGCCGACTGCCTATGCTGCCAAGTATGGTACGACGGTTCTGTACAGCACACAGTTCGTACGTGACGCTGGAGGAAGGATCACTCAGAAGACTGAGACTATCGGAGGAGTTCAGAACATCTACGGCTATAGCTACGACCAGGCAGGACGGTTGGTCGGTGTCACCATCAATGGCGTGAACTCATCCAGTTACAGCTATGACAGCAACTCAAACCGGCTCAGCGCGGTCACTCCCTCGGGCACGGCTAATGGAAACTACGATGGACAGGATCGCGCGCTCACTTACGGGAACGCAGCGTTTACTTACTCTGCAAATGGCGAACTGGTGAGCCGCACCGCTGCTTCGCAAACGACGACCTACAGCTATGACGTGCTGGGCAACCTGACCGCAGTGCACCTGCCTACCACCGTCAACATCAGCTATGTCGTCGACTCCTGGAATCGCCGTGTCGGCAAACTCGTGAACGGGGTCCTCCAAAATGGGTTCCTCTACGACAGCGATCAACTGGTTGCGCAACTCGACGGCAGCAATCAGATCGTCAGCCAGTTCGTTTACGGCACTGGAGGAACCTCACCGGATGTCATGATCCGCGGAGGCGTGACTTATCGCATCTTCTCCGATCATTTGGGGAGTCCGCGCTTGGTGGTGAATTCTTCCACCGGAGCGATCGTCCAGCGCATGGATTACGATGAGTTCGGCAACGTCCTCAACGATACCAACCCAGGATTTCAGCCATTCGGCTTTGCCGGAGGTCTCTATGACCCGGACACAAAGCTGGTGCGCTTCGGCGCCCGCGACTACGACCCAACCCTCGGCCGTTGGACGGCAAGGGATCCGATCCTGTTTGCCGGCGGGGACACCAATCTTTACGGCTATGTCATGAATGACCCCTTGAACTGGATTGACCCGTCCGGTCTGGAAGGGGGGTGCAACGCATGCAAAGCAAAGGAAACGGGAGAAGAGATTGTCCGCAGAGTCTTGAAAACGGCGTTGAAACAGGCTGCCAAAGCCACCAACCCTGAAGCCATCCAAAAGGCCATGGCCAAGGAGACTGCACATCCGGCATTACGCGAGTATAAGTTTGGCCTAGAACAAGCGAAGGAGCGTGCTAATGACTCGGTCGCACCTGCGAGCAAGTCGCTCCAAAACGCGGGCAAGACTTGTGTTCGATCTCTAAGTGGGGGGGAGGAATTGCCGAAGGAGTAATCGATCGGCCCAACGATCCGATGCGATCGACCCGTTCCGTTAACGTACGAACGCTACAGAGGGAACTATTTAGACCCCAAGGGGTGGTGCTTAGCTTGGAACGCGTTGCGGACAATGGTTGACCAGGCGTTCAGGGCTGGACTGAGAACTGCGTCCCGCGCCAGCAGTTGGCCGAAACGGCGAGGCTGACGAGGTGAAAGAGGTACAGCTCGGACTCCGTGATATCCCTTTTGCACGGCGAGGCTTGGAAGAATGCTGACTCCGAGGCGCTGGGCCACCATCGCATGAATCGTGCTCACCTCTCTTATTCTGATCGGGGCCTCTATGCTCAGCCTTGCACCGCGAAAGAGTTCCAGAATGTGCGGTTCGCCGCCGGTGCAGGGCATAAAAAACCGTTGCTGAGAGAGAAATTTAAGGGCGACGGCATGATGTTGGGAGAAAGTGGTTGGGATAAGCGCTACCCACTCGTCTTGGGAGAGCTCCTGGCAACAAACGACATCAGGAACCGGTAAGGTTGCGTATCCCACATCGGCTACGCGCGTTCGGACCCATTCCACCACTTCCGGGTCGCTTCCTTCAAACAGAGAAACCTCGACACCCGGAAAGCGTGAGCTGAACTCACCCATGAGCGGAGGCAGGATGGCGCTGGCCAGGCTGGGGACCGCCGCCAGACGAAGCGAGCCGGTTTGCAGACCGCTCACCCCGGAGATTTCAGTGCGAATGGAGGTTATCGAAGCGCATATCTGACGAACGTGCGGCAGTAAACGGTTTCCCGTTTCCGTAAGCTGCAACGTGCCTCGATTGCGCGTCACCAAAGCTACGCCCACACTCTTTTCGAGAGCCGCTAACGCGTGACTCGCAGCCGACTGTGACAGCTTCATGCGGCGGGCGGCACGCACCAACCCTTTGTGCTCGCTCACCGCGAGCAAGAGCCTTAATTGCTTGAGAGATGGCTCGAAGCTCTTCATGTGAAATAAGCCCTTGTACCGATCCGGGCGCACGTTATTTTGCGACCGCTTTGCTTGTGCCGCAACCGTCTGTTAGTTCTATTTTGCTCATCTGGTACATGATTGTATTCGATTTGATGCACGCCCTCTATTTTTAGTAAAGTCCGTCAGCTGAACGATCTGTTCTGGAGGCGGCGCACATGAATACGCGAGAGGCATTCGAAAAAGGGACAGAAACTTTCAACGCCCACGACATCAAGGGCTTTGGGGAAGTGCTCGCGGACGATGTGGTTTTTGAAGCGCCGGGTGGGGTACGCGGCGAAGGTAAGGCAGCCTGCGCGGAGTTCTTTGGGAGCTGGTTCATTGCCTTTCCGGATACGCACGTCGAAGTCCACAACGTTCACTTCTTCGATGATGTCGCGGTCGAGGAAGGCACGTTCACGGGTACGCACAAAGGCGTCCTCCACGGTCCCATGGGAGATATTTCGCCGACTGGCCGTCCGGTCAGGTTGGATTACATACAAGTGCTCCGGTTCCGCGATGGCAAGCACACCTCATTCCACCTGATGTTCGATCGCCTTCTGATGCTTGAACAACTCGGCCTTGTGCCGACGAGGGAAACCATCGCGATGTCGCGATAGGACGGAGCGCTTTTGTGAACACATCGAATTCGCGTCGCAATTTCTTGAAACGCTCGGCTGCCGCCGGAGCGGTTTCCCTCTTGGGTTCGCGCATGTTCAGTCGTCCGCGTCAGGTTTCAGTCATCGTCGTCGGCGCCGGAGCCTTCGGAGGATGGTCAGCACTTCACCTCGCGCAGGCGGGAGCGAAGGTTACTCTGCTTGATGCTTGGGGGCCGGGGAACTCACGTGCAAGTTCGGGCGGAGAGACCCGAACGATTCGCGCGACCTATGGTCCTGCACATGCCTTGTACGCGAAGATGGTGGCTCGCGCACTGCAACTCTGGCAGGAGTACGAAAAGCGATGGAATCTGCGACTCTTCTTTCGCAGCGGGGCACTTCGCATGGCTGGTGCGGACGATTCCTATGAGAGCTCTGCGTTACCAGTGCTGAAAGACGCCGGGATCCGGTTCGAGAAACTCTCGGCTCGCGACTGTGCCACGCGCTGGCCACAGATGAATTTTGAGGGCGTGTCCTGGAGTGTTTACGAACCCGACTCCGGGTTTCTTGTCGCGCGGCGTGCATGCGAGGCAGTTCTGGACGCATTTCTCAAGCAAGGCGGTCAATACTGGCAGGCGCAGGTCACTCCGGGCCAGATCATGTCAAACATAATGAACGGCGTCACCCTGGATCAAGGCGAATCTCTCAAAGCTGACTTCTTTGTTTTCGCGCCCGGTCCCTGGCTTGGCAGAGTGTTTCCATTTCCTCGCCGAAAGCATCACTCCTACCCGTCAGGAGGTCTTCTTTTTCGGCACGCCGCCTGGGGACTTGCGTTTCAACGAAGAACACCTGCCAACGTGGATGGATGGCGGCAAGCGGCAATTCTTTGGAGTTCCCAGAAATGATTGGCGCGGCTTCAAGATCGCTGATGATGCGCGAGGGCCGGTGATCGATCCCAGCACGATGGAACGCGAGATCACGCAGGAGAAGCTGCTGGCAGCGCGGGCCTATCTGGAAATGCGCTTCCCAACTTTGGCCAACGCGCCCTTACTTGAAAGCAGGGTGTGCCAGTACGAAAACTCCTCCGACCACAACTTCATCCTGGATCGCCATCCCGAAGCGAAGAATGTGTGGATTGTGGGCGGAGGTTCGGGCCACGGCTTCAAACACGGTCCCGTGGTCGGCGAGATGGTGGCGGACGCGGTTCTGGAGACGAAGGCCCCGCCGGAGGAGATGGCTCTCGGTCGCTTGATGAAGAAAAGATAAGGACAAAGGCGAGGACTACAGTGGCGGGAGGGATGCCGTTGTCGACTAGCAGAACCCG
>JACXTT010013517.1_pt1 | contig 10743 bp, 11 predicted proteins | sample 9270951 | NCBI WGS metagenome assembly JACXTT01 (sample SAMN15532306, study PRJNA645909) | rock metagenome | isolation source: weathered quartz diorite | place: Puerto Rico | collected 2017-06-21
TGAATGTATTCGATCACAGTATTCACATTGACCTTACCCCATTTTGAAGCGATCAGCGCGACAGGAGCACTCTTCCCAGCCGCCACCCCGGCTTTCGCGAGACTGTCCTCCGAGACAATGTTCAGGATCTCGCCGAACGTCTTCCTGCTCAAGCGCAAAGCGTTGACCCGCTGCAGGAACCTTCCAAATTCAGAATAATCTAGCAACAACTGATTCACAAGAGTGTTTACACTAACACTCTGACGCGCAGCCTCCTCCTGAAGGGCACCTAACGCTCTTTCGTTGACCCTGAAAGACTTGGCGACGGTCTTCCCTTCTCTCGGCACAACGGCCACTTCAACAGCTGATTTCACATCCAGCCTTAATATTACATTTCACTAGGCCTCTCCAACCTCCCATATCCGTGACAAATTGGTGATTCCGGATTCTCTGAACTTTGCTATAGAGAATCTTGGTTCACGTCGTAGCTTACCGGTCAGTTTTGCACCACATTGAGTACCTGCAGGTTAAACACTCCACACCCCTACCTGTATCGTTGAGAAATGCCTCCGAAGAAGCGCATATCCTCACTGCTCCCCTCGAGCCCGACGATGCCAGGCCTCCCCCAAACCATTACGTTCTATATCTCGTCTAAGACTAGAATCTCAACACCGAATCAACCTGCTCATCTCGCCACTGTACTGGCAGAAGAGAAACCAAAGCCTAAGTCAGTGCCATCAATCATCTCCGAGTACTGCAAGGGCTGCGAACTCTGCGTACACGCGTGTCCATCAGGTAATCTCTCGCTGAGCGAGCAGCTCAACCGGAAGGGCTACCATCCTGCAGTCTTCAAGTTCGAGGGAACTCATGGTCTGTGCTCAGCATGTGGAATCTGCTACTGGGTATGTCCCGATATGGCGATTGCCAAGATCGGCCGGCTCGGACCATGACCGAAAATGTTCTGATGAAGGGTAACGAAGCAATAGCCTACGGCGCACTAGAAGCTGGCCTGAACGCTTACTTCGCATACCCCATAACACCCTCGACCGAAACACCTGAGACCCTCGCCCGCGAATTCGGGAGCTCCAAGTATCCCCGGTTCAAAGTCTTCTTGCAGGCAGCCAGCGAGCTTGAAGCAGTCAACATGACCATAGGTGCAGCTTGCACCGGCGACCTGGCAATGACCGCTACCGCCAGCCCCGGCTTCAGCCTCAAACAAGAAGCTCTCTCTTACGCATCCGGGATGGAAGTCCCATTCGTTATAGTCAACGTCAACCGAGGAGGACCCGGACTCGGCAATCTAGGAGTGGAACAGTCCGACTATTTCCAGGCAGTAAAGGGCGGAGGACATGGAGGATACCGAATGATTGTTCTAGCCCCCAACAGCGTACAGGAAATGCTCGAGTTTCCGAGACTTGCGTTCGATCTTGCCTTCAAGTATCGCAATCCAGTCCTGATTCTTGCCGACGCGTTTCTTGGCCAGCTAAAGGAGGACATCACCATGGCTCCGAATGGGCATGAGCCATCCTACGACATCTCTTGGGCAACACTCGGCTCCAAGAACCACGAGAGACATATCCTCAATTCACTTCACCTCGAGAACGATGTTCAGGAAGAACACGAGAAACATCTCCACGAAAAATTCTCCAAGATGCACGAGGAGGCAAGGGCTGAATCGTTTCAGCTCGAGGACTCGGACATCGTCATAGTAAGCTACGGGATCGCCTCACGCATCTCCAAGAAAGCGGTGAAGATTGCCCGGAGCGAGGGGTTGAAAGTTGGACTCCTACGCCCCATAACGCTGAACCCGTTCCCGAACTGCCTGATGGAAATGCTCTCAAGAACTGGAAAACGGTTCCTCGTCGTCGAGCTGAACGCGGGCCAAATGGTCCAAGATGTTGCCCTCGCGACCGGCAATGCGGCCACGGTAGAACATTTTGGGCGTCTTGGCGGAAATGTGCCGACACCCCAAGAGATCGTTTCGAAAGCAAAGGAGATTATCGAAAAGTGATTGATGAGACATCGTACGAGACCAAGTACGAAGTGCACGATGGATGGACGGGAGCCGCGACTCACTATTGTCCGGGTTGTGAGCATGGCACTCTAACGCATCTCATCGGTGAAACGCTCGAAGGACTCGGAATCCGGGACAAGACGGTCATGGTGGACTCGGTTGGATGTAGTGTCTTAGCATACGACTATCTAAACTGCGACCACATCCAGGCTCCACATGGCAGGGCGCCTGCAGTAATGGCGGGGGTCAAAAGAACTCACCCCGAGCTGATCGTTTTCACTGTCCAAGGAGACGGAGACGCTCTGGCCATCGGATTGCTGGAGACTGTTTACGCGGCGTTGAGGGGTGAGCCAATAACGGTGTTCCTCTACAATAATTCGATCTATGGAATGACTGGGGGACAGATGGCTCCCACGACGATGCCGGGTCAGATAACGACGACGACCCCAGTTGGCCGGGACCCTGTCAGCACTGGAAGTCCGATAGACATCATGAAAATTCTCGCCCCCTTTCCCGGTGTCTCCTATCTTCGACGTGGAGTTCTGGCACCCCAGCCCATCATGACCAGAAATGGCATGATGTATCAGATCAGGAATGTGCTCGAGGCGAGGAAAATCATTGAGAATGCTTTCAAAACGCAGCTCAAGGGCGGTTATTCCTTTGTCGAGTTCCTCGGAACCTGCAACATCAACTGGAAGATGACTGTCGAAGAATCGAAGCGTTACCTCTACGATACAACCATGAAACAGTATCCTCCTGGAGTGTTCAGAGACACATTCGGTACAGAGGAAGGGCGGAAATGAGTTCTAAAAGCTACATGATCGTGGGGCATGGCGGCCAAGGCGTTCTCGACCTTGGAAACTTCATCGCGTACGATGCCATTCTTCACGGACAGAAGGTCGCGTACACGCCATCCTACGGTCCCGAAACGAGAGGTGGAAAGGTCCGATGCTACGTCATCAAGTCGGATGGAGAAATAGATTCACCGATCGTTGACATGCCCGACGTGCTCGTTGCTATGAACAATCCATCCATGGACTTCGAGCCCGTAATCAAGCCAAAAGGATTGTTACTAATGAATAGCTCATTGATAGACCGGAGCGAGTCACGCCAAGATATCCAGACAATCAAGGTCCCGGCCACAGAAATTGCGGAGAGTATGAAGACTGAATTAGTTGATTTCTCGGACACCAGGGTGCTCCAGAACGCAGTCATGTATGGAACCATCTTGGCCTCGGAAAGGACGACTATCGATGAAGAGTGGACCCGTGGGGTGCTATCCCATGTTTACTCGGGATCGAAGTCGCGCTTTGTCCCAGCAAATCTCAAGGCCGTCCTGCGTGGCAGTAGGTTTATCGAATCGAACGGCTTCTGCTGATCGTAGGAATCTGTCGCCCAGAATCAGGCGCCCTCCTTAGCGCGAGCGTGCAGGCAGAGTCATCTCCTCGAAACGGTGAAGTGCCTATATGATGAATGGAACGAATCGTTTCACTCTTTTAGAGTAGGTTATGTATTGGTCGCCAAACTCTGAGACGAGCGCCTTCTCCTCAACCGCCACCCTGTAACCGAGAACAATGACGGTCGCGATGAAGATTAGGAATACGGCCACCGAAGACTGAGCGAGAAATCCAATACCGACAAAGATCATGAACGCGCCTGTGTAAGCAGGGTGTCTCACAAACCTGTATGGCCCTCGCTGGACTAGCTCCTGACCCTGATAGACGACAACTCCTAGGGAAAAGAACCGGCCCAGAATCTTCTGGACCCAGAGGTATAATGCGATCCCGAAGACAATGAAGAATAATCCCAGGTAGTAGCACCAGTCCGGAAGTAAACCAAATCCTTGGTAGCCAGTCAGTGCCGCCAGAATTACGTTGAAGATCGATAGACCAAAATTGTAGAGTGTCGAGAGTCTTCCTGCTTTGGTTGATTCCACTTTCAGTGGAGGAGCACGCCGACGAAGAGCCAAACTAACCATCGTCCAGACAATTATCACGCTTGAAACGAGCCCGTAGAAGACAACCTGGCCAGGGTCCGACTGAAAGACTGTCACGAGGGGAGATCCTCAGAGATACGTCAAAGGACTTGTGGTTCTCTCCGACTAGGGGGCGGCCTCAGGGCGTTAGTCGTTCTACAGACAGACCATCGCTACCAATGAGGGCGAATCACTATTGGAGAACTGTGATACAATTGCATATCTCTGTACTCAATGTGCACGGTCTCTCTATATCCCGACCAAGAGAAATTGCCTACTACAATGTTTAACGCGAAAAAATGGATAAACCTCATAGACAACAAAAACTGGGGCAGCAACCAATGACTCAAACGGTCTCAAAGCAATGGTCTGCGGAGAAACTTCTTCTTGCAATAGCCATAGTCGCGATTATCGCAGGTGCAGCTATCGGTCTCACAGCAGGATACGCTGTTCGCTATGAAGCACCCACGACCAGGATCTTCTATCTGTTCAATAGCGGCCTGCCCTTTGACCAGCAGGCTTGGGGTATTCCCCACGACACGTTTTCTCCTGACCGCATTACAGTCAACAAAGGCGACCATGTCGTCATCTACTACCGGAATATTGAGGACACAACTGAGAGTCATACCTTCGACATGGATACGCCTTACACCTTCAATGCAGTCATCCACGCAGGACAAAACGAGACATTTCCTGTAGCTTCAACTGTCACAGGCGTCTCGAGCATAGTGCTTCACGTAAACCAGACAGCAACAATCACATTCACGGCCAGCTGGGCAGGAGTGTTCCCCTATCGATGCTCCATCCACCAGCCAACAATGACAGGCTATCTCGTGGTGCTTGGGTAAGGGAGAGAAAATGCAATCCAAAGAAAGTTCTGGGATCCTTCGCTGGAGCGCGGTCGGCCTGCTCTTCATCACCGGCTTCCTCGACATTTACTACGGCAACTTCTACGCAGGCTTCTTCGAGAATCTCTGGTACGTAATGGGCGGCATCTACCTCTTCACCGCTGCAGTCATCGCATCCAACTTTGAGCCACGGTTTGCCCAGCCCGCCGTGTTCGGCTACGCAGTACTGCTCTTCGTCCTCTGGTTGACCACCGCCCTTGCCACAGGTGCAGGGCTCGACATCATCGCGTATTTGGACAAAGCGATTGAAGCCGTTCTGATAGTCAACCTAGCACTGCTATTCCGCAACTATCGCAAGCTCCTATCATCGGCCTGAGCCTTCAATCATGAGCCAGCGAAGGGCCAACGCTCGCCATGTGGCACTGCTGGCTACCCTAATTTTTGTGATGCCCTTTATTCAACCGGTATCGCATGCAACAATCCAAACCGCTTTCACCACAATAACGTCGTATCGAGTAAGTGGAGCTCCGAACTACAACACTCCCGGAAACGAGTCTTTCTGGAGCCAGATAGGCTGGACAAACATATCACTTGTAGCCTCCGTGGCTCCAGGCGGAGGCAAGACCCCTAGTGTCTTAGTGAGATCCCCGAATGACGGCTTCAACATTTACGTGCTATTCCGTTGGAAAGACGCACAAGGACCATCCTTCCGCGGCGATAATGAAGTGTTCAACGACTCAAGTGGAGGCCATATCCTCAACCCCGCAAACACATCCACTGTAAACCAACTGTTCTACTCTTCCAACTACTACTACCCAGACAGAGCCGCGATGCTGTGGTTCATTGGAAACCAAGCACAACGAGACCAGACCGCACCCCAAATGCAACTCGGTTGGAACGGAGCAATTACCAACGGCACGGCCAATATCTGGCACTGGCAATCAAATCCTACCGACAATAATCCTAGCGACAAGATCTTTCCCGGCGGGTACAACGACCCGAAAGGTAATCCAATCTACCCACCAAACAATTCATCTTTCGCAGAGGACGACTACACTAACAAGACTGGTTTCTATCCAGTGGCCGGGAACGTCTCAGGGACTCTAAACTTGGATCCCTACGCTAACCCATTCATGATCTTGGCCGGAACCTACTTCTCAGCTGCAAACAAAACATGGACTGTGGAAATGGTCCGACCGCTCGTGGTCCAACAAGATGCAAGATACAGGGTACAACTCACCGTGGGCTCTACCTATTTCGTTGGATTCGCAATATGGAACGGAAGGATGGGCGAATCACAGCACATAAAATCAGTATCCCAATGGTACAAACTTAGCGTCTCAAACCAAGCAGCTCCTGCTGCTCCTGCACCGACTGGCGGAGTCAGCTTGACTCTGGCAACAGCTACGGGGATTGGATTGCTCGTGACCGGTCTTGTCGTTGGACTAATGATCAAACCCGAGAGAAAGAAACCAAGGCAGTGATCAGAGACTGTGACAACACCTGAAAACGAACAGATAGACAAAGAGTCAAAGAATCAAGAAATCGACACGAGCCGACGCGACTTTCTCAAAGTCGCAATGACAGTCTCTGCAGTCCTCGCCTTCGGCGGTATCGGGACAGTGCTCAAGGCAATCTCCCCACCTGCATCCACAGGTGGACTCACATTTCCACGAATCCAAGTGGCCGACAAGTCTCTCCAAATTAACCAACCTGTCTACTTCAACTATCCATTGGATAATACACCCAATTTTCTGGTTAAGCTTGGCCAAAAAGCTGTGGGAGGAATAGGGTCCGATCAAGATATTGTCGCGTTCAGTGAGATATGCCAGCACCTAGGCTGCGGTGTGGCTTACCAGGAGCATGGTTCCTCGGGAGGGCCAGTCGGAAACTGCCACTGTCACGGCAGCATCTTCGACCTTTTGCAATCCGCAAAAGTGATCGCGGGGCCATCTCCACGACCACTCCCACAGGTCGTACTAGAAGTGGATTCGGCAGGGAACATCTTCGCGAAGGGCATGAGCCCCCCTACGATTTTCGGTCACAACACAGGGTCGAACGATGTTAGCGCGGATCTACAAGGCGGAAATGTAGTAGGATAACCCGCCAGGACTTCCTCGTTGTCAGAGCAGGAGCATCATAATCGAGAGACGGAGGCACGGGACAAAGTTAGTCGAATGGTACATTGGTTCGATTCACGAATCGGACTTTCTCATGAGGTTTTTCGTCCGGTTCCGCAATACGCGATTAATCCGTTCTATTGGCTGGGCGCGCTGGCAGTCGCAGCCTTCGTCATTCAAGGCGTCACGGGTGTCATCATGATGTTGTACTATGTTCCCAGCCCAACTCAAGCATACTCTTCCACCCAATACATTTTCAATTCAGTTCCCTACGGACGATTCCTTGAGACAGTCCATCTCTACACTGCATATGCCATGATCATGCTCTCTTTCATGCATTTGATGAGAGGATACTTTGTTAGCGTCCAGAAGAAACCTCGCGAGCTAATGTGGGTAGTGGGGATGGCAATGGGATTCGTTACACTGGGATTTGGATTCACAGGGTATCTTCTCCCTTGGACGGTCGTGTCCAAGTCAGCAACCGATGTTGGTGTCGGAATGATTAACGCGTTGCCCGCAGGAATCTCATCGTTTCTCAGCTTCCTAATTGTGGGCTCTGGAGCGGACGCTACCACTTTACTGCGCTTCTACGATCTTCACATCATCCTGCTTCCTGCAGTACTGCTCGTTCTACTCGCTGCCAAGATGTACATGCTTGAGACTCATGGGGTATCCGAACCATTCGGAACCGTATCTGACAGGAAGAGAAGGTTGATCCCAGTTTTCCCAGATGCAACAGTCTACGTTCTTGAGCTCTCGGCGCTCTTCGGCGCAGGAATGCTCTTGATTTCTCTCATTTTTCCTCTGAGCCTTCCCCCCCAGTTCACGCCAGAGCTTGCAGCCACCTACACACCTCAGCCGGACTGGTACTTCCTCTGGATCTACCAGATCATCAAGATCTCGGCCTTCGAGAGTGCCGGCCTCCCCCTAGCCTTATCAGCGGTGACAGGGATCTTCGTCGTACTCGTCATTCTTCCATTTATCGATCACAAAGCAGACAAACGAAAATTTGTGGATAGGCCTACCTACGTGGCGTTTGGTGCAGTCTTTGTCGCAGAACTCGTCGCATTGACCTATTGGGGACTGATAACGCCAGGCCAGATCATCTCAAACGAGCAGGCGGCTCTAATACTTGGAGGAATTGCAATTGCCATCGTTGGGGGAACATTTGCTTTGCATGCGCTACTCTATGGAAGGGTAAAGTCAAAGCTGGTTACGGGAAACCCCTCCGCGACACTCCGGACAGCACAAGCTTGGACTTCCATGGTTTTCGTTGCACTGGTAGGACTAGGAGCTCTAGCGATAGGAGGTAGCTTGAATGCCGCTGTTCAAATCATCCTCGGCGGTGCAACTCTTTCAAGACTAGGAGGCCTGATGATCTCCGTCTTGGGACTCGTTGGAGTAGTTTTTGGCTCAGTCTTCTTCATCTACCGGCTCGACCTCGGAACTGGCACGATTAGGAAGCGAGTCCGATTCTTCGAGATAGGATGGGAGCACGATGAAAATCTATAGTCGTGCAATTCTCTTACTCTTGATCCTGCAAGCCGATGTGACAAGCTTTCTGGTCGCGCTGAGCTTCAATCTGAATGCCAACCAAAACACGTTTGCCCTGCTCATGACTATCGACCTTATCACTTTCGCAATGATAACGTACATCTACAGAACGGAAAAACTCCAGAATCTTCCGAGTCGCCCCTGGATCGTTGTCGGCTCAATCGTCATCGCTGGAATCTTCCTCTCCAGCCTGGTATTTACCTGACGACGCTATTAGTCCGAAACTCACTTTCGATCTCCTCTCCCCGACGTGTGGAGGCACCCTGAAAGCTCTATCTGGAAAAAATAACACTCGACGCTAGTCGAGGAAAAAAGCCCATTTCGTCCCACCAATCAAGAATCTCCAAACAGCTCGACAATCACGTACACTAGTCTTAGAGATTATAATCCAGAGCGATTAGACCGGAAGTCGGATGTCCTGATGACGATCGCGGAACAGCTGAGCAACTATGCATCGTCTCTAAAGTACAACGATATCCCGACGAATATTATCCACGAGTCGAAAAAAAGGATCATCGACGCTCTGGGGTGCGGAATCGGAGCGTTCGACGCCGAACCAGTCAAGTTCACACGGAAGATAGCAGAAAAGGCCAAGCCCAAAAAAGGGTCAACACTTCTAGGAACAAAGAAGACCAGCACTCCTGAACAGGCAGCTCTTGTCAATGGAATAATGGTCCGGTACTTCGACTACAACGACACCTATCTTTCCAAGGAGCCCGCCCACCCTAGCGACAACCTAGGCGCATGCCTCGCAGTCGCCTCATCCGAGAACGCAACGGGAAAAGAACTCCTCTCGTCAGTCGCTCTAGCCTTCGAGATCCAATGCAGGCTATGCGACGCAGCTGACATACGACATCGCGGATGGGACCACGTATGCTACGGACTGGTTTCAACGGCCCTAGCTTCCGGATGGCTCATAGGTCTCAAGCCTGAAAAAATGACCCAGGCCGTCAATCTCGCTCTCAATTCTCACATAACAATGCGCCAGGTCAGAGCAGGAGAGCTCTCCATGTGGAAAGGGTGCTCGTTCGCCAACGCCGGCCGAAACGGCGTCTACTCCACACTCCTCGCAAGAGAAGGAATGACAGGACCCTCGCCAATCTTCGAGGGAGAAATGGGCTTCTTCAAACAGGTATCTGGACCCTTCCAGATCAATCCTGAAGAGTTCGGTGGAAGAAACGGTCAATTCAAGATCGGCGAAACGTATCTGAAATTTTTCCCGGCCGAGATCCATTCTCAGACGGCAATATGGGCCGCACTTGAAGCTAGAAAAGAGATCAAGAACCCGGACGAAATCGAGTCCGTCGAGATCGCATCTCATGAAGCAGGTTACACTATCCTAGGAAGAGACCCCGAGAAATGGAAGCCTGAGACAAAAGAGACAGCTGATCATAGCTTACCGTACATCGTCGCAATGGCTCTTCTCGAAGGCAAGATCAACAACTCCACCTACACACCAAGGAAATTCAAAGACCCAAAGATCCTAGAATTCCTGAAGAAAGTGACAGTCATTGAGGATAAGGATCTCACCAATGTGTATCCCGAAGCCGTCGCAAACAGAGTCACAGTCAAACTATCAACCGGCACGATAATATCGAAACAAGTGAACCATCACAAGGGCCACCCCAAGAACCCTATGAGCGATGAGGATGTCGAGAAAAAATTCCGGACCCTGACCAAGAGCAAGCTCAACAAGAGCAAGGCCGACAGAGCTCTCAAGACTCTCTGGAACTTGGAAAAACTAAGCGATGTCTCGAAACTATTCTCTGCCCTAGTCGCAGCGTGACAGTAATCGCTTCAGAAGAAAAATCCGACCCCTAACTGTACCTGACACTCTTTCCCTTCCAGATATCACTGTTTCCCCAGAGTCCGAGCTTCCATGCAGTGAACTCGACCACCTGGGAGTGATCGATGAATAGGTTCACGTCTGGTCCGAACGATTTCAGGTACCACTTGAAGACGGGCGGGTCAGAGGCTTCGAACATCCACTTTCCATACCCGAACTTGTCCACGAGCTTCTTCACAACATCCTTCCTCCACTTAGTAGGCGGGAGATCTTCCGTGATTCCTTCTGATTCCAGCATCAAGACCTTGGCGCCAACATCTAGGTGGGCTTGTGTCTCCTTCGCGACGTCCTGAAACGTCCTCATCTTCGGCTTGTACCCAACAACATGGGTTCCACCGCCGGCCCCGATCATCATTGAGACCTCTGGCTTCGCTTTCATCCCGAGCTTCTGAACCCGCCGGACAATA
>JACXTT010013518.1_pt1 | contig 10742 bp, 7 predicted proteins | sample 9270951 | NCBI WGS metagenome assembly JACXTT01 (sample SAMN15532306, study PRJNA645909) | rock metagenome | isolation source: weathered quartz diorite | place: Puerto Rico | collected 2017-06-21
GGGCAAGGATTATTTGCCGTATTCAGAGTGCCCGCCGGCGTAAACATGCCGGTTGTCAAGGCATTGATCGCTGGAAAATTGCGCCGCGTGGCCTCGTAATTGAGGAAGAAAAACAGTTTGTCTTTAATGATTCTTCCGCCCAAGCTGGCGCCGGACTGGTGCCGGATGTCCTGGGGATTAAAAGTAGCGTAGCGGTCGCGCGCGTTCAGCGTGCGGTTGCGGAAGAACCAATAGCCCGTGCCATGCAGATCGTTGGTGCCGCTCTTGGTGACGGTGTTAATGACACCGCCCATCGCGTTGCCGTACTCAGCCGCGAAGTTGCTCGATATCACCTGAAACTCTTGCACCGCTTCTTGAGAAATAGGACTGGTGATTCGGGTGCGGCCCGCGTTCTCGTTGTAGAACTGGTTGGTCGTATCGTTTCCGTCGGTAAGAAAGCTGTTATGTCCGGCGATGCCGCGGAAGCTCAGCAGCCCAAAGGCGCCGTCCGGCACCACGCCCGGCGTCGCCAAGACGAACGAGTCGACACGGCGTCCGTTGGTCGGAAGGTCCATAATCTGCCGTTCATTGATCAATTGCGAAACATCGGTCTTGGTATCCTCGACCGCGACGACGGCCGTCGTCACGTCGATGCTCGTCGCCGTAGATGCGACGCTCAGTTGAATATGCAGATCCAGATTCTGACCCACGGCTAACGTGATGTTCGTAGCTTCGTATGCCGCGAAGCCGGATTTGTTCACGGTCACTTTGTAACCGGACGCCGGAACCAACGCCGGCGAAGTGAATTGGCCTTGGCTCGTAGTCTCGAGCTGCCTGTGAATACCCTTGCTTTCGTTTGTTACTAGTACGGATGCATTAGGAACGGTTGCGCCTGTGGCGTCCAGCACGACGCCGGAAATACTGCCCGTACCTGCCCCGGATTGGGCGAAAGTGCTGATGCACAGCAGGCAAGATAATGCGATCAACTTGAATGTAGAGTTCAAAAGAACCTCCCTGAACCTTTTCTTCCAATTTACGGCTCGCGCCAACCGCGAGAATTTGTAATTAAAGTGACTCATTCCATCGTCAGTAGAGGTGTGCGGAGTCCACCGCAATTAATGAGCAGGAGACGTGCCAACTAACCCAGGGCCACCAAAACCTGTAGCCTTCAAAACCTTCAGAAGCTTGCTTGCATTATATAACAATCCAGCAGTACTGTAACTTCAAGCCGAAGACAGTTTGATGAACTCTCAATTATCTTGGTCATCGAGCGCCGGTACTAGTACGCGAACTCCCAAAGAGCCATCCCACGGAATGCACAGTCTCTCTTATACTGCTTTCGGAGGAGACTCGTTCATGCGCTCAATTCTCTCTATCGGAATGCTTCTCGGCCTGGTCGTAGTGTCAGGCAGCCAGCTTTCAGCGGCCGGTTTTAACGCGGCGCTGGGAAAGCCGGTCACGCTCAATGGAAGCTATCCGACCTTTACTTATCCCGGCAATCTTTGCGGCGTCAATCCCCCGCAGGGGCCTGCCAGTCTTGTCACAGACGGTGTATTTGCTCCGGATCAAGCCTGCTTCCAGGGAAATACGGTCTACTGGCAAGGGCTCACCAATTCGATCGACATCGATCTGCAAGGCACGTTCCAGATCAACGCCGCTATCGTGCAGGCGGACGACAATGACAGTTACGAACTGCAGTATCGCGACATCGGCGGCGTTTACCACAATTGGTACGACGTGCCGTTCGCATGCTGCTTTGGGATGACCACGCGGCCGAATCGCTTCGACAATACCCAGGCGCAAGCGTTGCCCACTGTCGTCGCCACTGGTCTACGGCTCTTCGCCACCGATGGCGACAACTTCTACTCGGTGTCCGAAGTGCAAGTATTCACCCCTGAGCCAGCCTCGATTGCACTGGTTGGGTTGGGACTTGCAGCCGCCGGCGGTTTGAGATTGCGGCGCCACCGCGCCACTCGCTAATTAGTCAGCTATTCATAGCGCAAAGCGATCATTGGATCGACTTTGCTTGCGCGACGGGCCGGCAGAAAGCTCGCGACGACAGTTGCGAGTAGTAACACCGCAGTAGCAAATGCCATCGTCAGCGGGTCGCGGGCCGTCAGGCCATACAGGAAGCTCGCGACGAAGCGCGTCACCCCTACTGCAATCGGGATCCCGATCACCGCGCCCAACGCGACTAACACAATCGCGTCGCGGAGAATCAGCCACAGCACGTTGTTCCGTTGTGCCCCCAGAGCCATGCGAATGCCGATCTCGCGCGTCCGCCGGGTCGCCGTGTGCGCCATCAATCCGTACAGCCCCACCGCAGCCAGCATCAACGCTAGTCCTCCGAAGAAGCTGACCAGCGTCGCGATCAGCCGCTCCTGCGTGATGTTGTTGTTGAACTGTTGATCCATCGTGATCGCATTCAACACCGGAATCGCGCTGTCCAGGCTGCGGACTTCGCGACGAATGGCTTGAGTCAATTGCCCAGTATCGGCCGGGCCGCGCAGGCAGAGTGTACGGTCGCCCGCGCGAACGCGCCAATTCGGAGTGTACGCCATATCTTCGACCGCCTCGCGAAGCCCGAAATAACGCGTGTCCTTGACGACGCCGATGATCTCGAAAGAATCGTCGATTTTGAATTTCTCGTCCAACGTGAAACGCTTGCCCAATGGATTCTGATTTCCGAAATAGTGCTTCGCCATGGTCTGATTGATGATCGCGACCTTCGGCGGACCCGGCGGATCGGGCGGCTTCTGGCCACGGATGAATCTCTCTGGAGGATCCGGCACAAACGGTGGACTGTCCTGGTCGCGAAAATCGCGGCCTGCGAGCAGCGGAATCCCGAGTGTTTCAAAATACTGCGGGCTCACGGCATTGAGATCGACGATGGGCCGTTCGTCAGGCCGGAACTGGTACCCCTGGACCGAGATGTTTCCATTCCAGCGCGACCCTTCGAGTGGTGTGACACTAGCGAGGCTCGCGACACGCACACCCGGCAATCGCGTGGCTGCTTCGAGCAGGCGGTCTTCAAAAACGCGAATGCGCTGGCCCTTGTAACCGATGGAGCCCGCGGCCGTGCGGATCAACAGCACATTCTCGCGCGCGAAGCCGGGATCGAGATCGCGCAGATTCTCGAGACTTCGCACAAATAGCCCCGCGCCCACCAGCAGCAAGAGCGATAGCGCGACTTGCGCCACCACCAGACTCTTCCGCAAATCGAGACGCGCGAGCCCGAATCTTGCCAGGCCTGCAACACCCGCCGCGCTATCGTTCTTGAGCGACGACACGACATCGGGACGCGTCGCCTTGAGCGCGGGAATGATCCCACATATGATTCCAGTGAGCAGCGAAACGGCGAAAGAAAAGCCCAACAGTCGCGCATCGGGAGAAAGGTTTAAGCTGACGGGGAACGTGCCCGTCGGCAGGAACCCGAGCAGAACTTGCGCGCTCCAATAGGCGAAGGCAAGTCCCGCGATGCCGCCTAGCACCGAGAGAATCACCGCTTCGGTGACCAGTTGCGAGATCAGGCGGAAGCGCCCCGCGCCGATGGCGACGCGGATCGCGATTTCTCTCTGACGCGATGCCGCACGAGCCAAAAGCAGATTCGCGACATTGGCGCAGGCGATGAGTAATACGAGCCCAACCACGGCGCCCAGAACAACCAGCGGCTTCGAGAACCGATTGCGAAAGTACGAGTAGCCGCCGCTCCCAGGCAAAACTAGGCCGCGGCTTCTGAGCGCTCGATCTTTGTCGTACGAGGGCGTCGGGCGGCGCTCGGGATCGTTCTGCTCGATCTGCTGAAGCAGAAGCTCCGCCTCGGCGTTCGCGCGTTGCATGCTGATGCCCGTCTTCAGGCGCGCGATCGTGTTGAGCCACCAATAGTGACGCGAGTTCCAGTCGCGCGCGTTGGCATTCACCGATTGCAACATCATGATCGGCAGAAAAATGGAAGGCGTCGTGCCGACCTGAGTCCCCGTGAAGCCCTGCCGCGTAACACCGATGATCGTGAAAGGCGCGCCATTCAGCGTAATCTTGCGTCCAAGCACCCTCGGGTCGCCGCCTAATCGCGTCTTCCAGAGGTTGTAGCTGAGAATTGCGAAGGGATGAGCGCCGGGACTCTTGTTGTCGGCCGGCGTGAACAGCCGCCCGATCGCCGGCGTGACTCCGAGCACCTCGAAATAATTTCCCGAGACCAACGCCCCCTGAAGAAGCTGGCTTTCCGATCGCGCGCCTTCATCAGGCACGATCATGCTCAGCGCGCCCCCACCGCCAGCCGCCAGCACGCCCGAAAAAACCTGGTTGTGATCGCGGATGTACTCGTAATCCGGATAGTTGAATGAGGTCGCCGGATCTTTCGGATTTCGCGCCAGCACAACTAACTCCTGGGGTGAGGAGACTGGCAGCCATTTGAGCAGCACCGCATCGACGATGCTGAAAATCGCGGTATTTGCTCCAATTCCGAGCGCGAACGACAGCACCGCGACGGCAGCAAATGCCGGGTTTTGCGCGAGCATCCGAAGCGCATAGGAGATATCCTGCCGGAGCACACCCGGCATCGCGCTCAACTGGTTCGTGCCACTGGAATTAGGCATAGGTCTCCTTCCACGGCTACCTGAGTCAAACTATAGACGAACTCAGGACCCAATGAGTTGGCAATCGGCCCCCGGATTGACAGCGGGACGGGAGCGCGATAATGTCTACTCAGATGGCACTGGAACACTTTGATTGGGAAGTCGGCGATGTCTACGTCCTGCATCTGCAAGGCCCCATCACTCTTGGAGACGCTACCCAGCGCCTTCGCAATTTGATCAAGGAAACCCTCGAGGCTGGAAAGAGAAACATCCTTCTGAACATGTCCGAGGTTTATTACATCGACAGCAGCGGCCTAGGTGAATTGGTGGCCGCCTACACCACAGCTTCACGCCAGGGGGGCAAGTTGAAGCTGATGAAACTCACACAGAAGGTGCAGGACGTCGTACAGCTTACCAAGGTGTATCGTATCTTCGAAGTGTTCACCGACGAAGACACGGCCGTGCGCAGCTTCGCACCACAACAGTGAAGTCCGCCAGGCCAGCTACCAAAAACTCGCCCCTGTTAGAATAGGGCTTTCATGGCCCAGCCCGCGACGGCACTCCAGATCACTCCGCTCAATGCCACTCATCGAAGACTAGGCGCCAAGATGGTCGACTTCGGCGGCTGGGACATGCCCGTGCAATACTCGGGCGTCCTGGACGAGCATCACACCGTTCGCAACAGCGTCGGTTTGTTCGACGTCAGCCACATGGGCGAGATTGAGATTCAGGGCCCGGAAGCGTTCGCTCTCACCGATTTGGTTACCACCAACGCTGTCGCGAAGCTGAAGACCGGCCAGGCACAGTACACGGGCTTGCTCTACGAACACGGAGGATTCGTCGACGATATTCTCGTCCACAAAGTCGCTGACGACCACTATTTCCTGTGCGTCAACGCGTCCAATCAGGAAAAGGATTACGAACACATCGCTGGGATGAACCGCCTCAATGCCAAGGTCGAGTTCGCGAGTCCTCGTTACGCTCAGCTAGCCATTCAAGGCCCGAAAGCACTGGCGACTTTACAACAACTCACTAGCACCGATCTTGCGCCCATCGCCTATTATCACTTCGCCGACGGCATCGTCTCCGGCACGCCCGCCCGGATCGCGCGCACCGGCTATACCGGCGAAGACGGCTTTGAGATCTACATCGCTCCCGATCAGGCCGGGCTAATTTGGAACGAAGTCCTCGAAGCCGGCCGCGAGTTCGGCATCAAACCTTGTGGCCTCGGCGCGCGCAACACACTTCGGCTGGAAGCCAAGATGGCGCTCTACGGCCACGAGATTCATGCCTCCATCACGCCCTATGAAGCGGACCTGGGTTGGATCGTCAAAATAGACAAAGGCGATTTCATCGGGAAAGCCGCGCTGGCCAAGCAGAAGCAACAAGGCATCACGCGTAAGCTGGTGGGATTCGAGATGACCGGACGCGGCATCGGACGCGATGGCTATGAAGTCTATCTCGATGGCGTAGCCGCCGGCTGGGTCACGAGCGGCGGGCCATCACCGACGCTGACTAAAAACATCGGATTGTGCTATCTTCCTACGGATCGAGCCCAACCCGGCACGCGGATCCAGATCATGATCCGTAACCAGCCGGTGGAAGCCATTACTGTTGCAACGCCGTTCTACAAACGAGCCAAATAAAAATGTATCCAGCAAATTTTCACTACACCAAGGAACACGAGTGGGTGCGTGTCGAAGGGGACACCGGTGTGGTCGGAATCACCGATCACGCGCAAAAGGAATTGGGGGACATCGTCTACGTCGATCTGCCGAAAGTGGGCGCGCATGTCGAGCAAGGCAAATCGCTCGGATCGGTAGAATCCGTCAAGGCTGTCTCCGACATTTACGCGCCCATCTCGGGCGAAGTCACGGCTGTGAACGAAACGCTAGCCACAACTCCTGAAAAGTTGAACGAAGATCCGCATGGCGCGGCCTGGCTTGTTAAAATCAGGTTGTCGGCGCCGGACGAGATTAAACGCCTACTTTCCGCCGAAGATTATCAAAAATACGTAGGAGAGGAAACCGGGCACTGAGCCCGGCTCCGGGTTGTGACCACCATTGCGTTATCTACCGAAGTCTGACCTCGAGCGCCGCGAGATGTTGTCCGCGATCGGCGCAAAATCTTTAGAAGATCTCTTTTCCAATTTGCCGGCTGAAATCCGAATGAACCGGCCGCTCGAGATTGCGCCTGGTAAGTCGGAATACGAGATTGTCGATTATTTTCGCGCGCGCGGCGATGAGAACGCCAACGGTTACGCGTCGTTTCTCGGGGCTGGCGTCTATCATCATTACCGCCCTGTGCTCGTCGATACAGTTGTATCGCGCGGCGAGTTTCTGACGTCGTACACGCCCTACCAAGCCGAAATGGCGCAGGGGACGCTCACCACCATCTTCGAATTCCAGACCATGATCTGTCAGTTGACTGGCATGGAGGTGGCCAACGCATCGATGTATGACGGCTCCACTGCCGTCCCCGAAGCCGCGATGATGGCGATGCGCGCCACTGGTCGCGACAACATTTTGGTGGCGCGCACGGTGCATCCGGAGTATCGCGAAGTCCTGCTGACCTACGCGCAGCATCAGGGCATGCCGGTGGCGGAGTTCGATTATGTGCGCGAAACTGGCGCGATCGACATCGCCGAGATCGAGAAAACAATCGACGATCAGACTGCCGCGGTGATCATTCAATCACCGAATTTTTTGGGCGTCGTGGAAGACGTGCGGCGCGCCGCTGAAGTCGCGCATCGGCACGGCGCATTGCTGGTCTTCATTTTCACGGAAGCCGTTTCCTTGGGACTGTTAGAACCTCCGCGGGAAGCCGACATCGTTGCCGGCGAATTACAGTCGTTCGCGATTTCGCCAAGTTACGGCGGTCCGTTTGCCGGTATCATCGCGACCAAAGAGAAATTTATGCGGCAGATGCCGGGCCGCATCGTCGGAGAAACCAAGGACTCGCGTGGCAATCGCGCCTTCTGCCTGACGCTCGCAACTCGCGAGCAGCACATCCGCCGCGAGAAGGCCACCTCCAACATCTGCACCAACCAGGCGCTCATCGCCCTGATGGCGACCGTTTTCATGACGGTATACGGCCGTGAAGGACTGCGCGAGCTGGCTGAACAGAATCTCGCAAAAGCGCACTATCTCGCGGGCCAACTGCCGCTAAAATTCTCTGGGCCCTTCTTCAATGAATTTGTTGTATCGACCGGTGGGCGCGCGCCGGATCAGATCAACGACGCGTTGCTCAAGAAAAATATTATCGGAGGGCTGCCGCTGGAACGCTACTATCCGGAGCTCAAGAACACCATGCTGCTGTGCGCGACTGAGATGAGCCGCCGCGAAAAACTGGACGCCGTTGCGGAGGCTTTCAAGAAATGATCAGAAAGGTCCGCCAGCACATCAATCAAAATGAGCTGCTGGTCTTTGAAAACAGCTCGCCCGGCAAGCGCGGCTATCAGCTTCCGGATTTGGACGTGCCCGCCGTGGACGCTGAGAAGGCACTCGGGGCGCAAAATACGCGCAAGGACATCGAAGACTTTCCCGAAGTGAGCGAGGTGGAAGCCATTCGCCACTTCACTCGTTTGTCTACGCATAATTACGCCATCGATCTCGGACTGTACCCGCTCGGCTCCTGCACCATGAAATACAATCCGCGCGTGAACGAGCAGGTCGCGCGCATTGACGGCTTGGCGTGGGCGCATCCCTATCAGCCTGAATCGCTGTCGCAAGGAATGCTGGAAGTGATGGGCACGCTGGAGCGGATGCTGGCCGAGATCACGGCCATGGATGCAGTGACCCTGCAGCCCGCGGCGGGCGCGCACGGCGAATTCACGGGCATCCTGCTGATTCGCGCACTGCTCGAATCCCGTGGCAATCCACGCAAGAGGCTTTTGATTCCGGATTCTGCGCACGGCACGAATCCCGCCACCGCGACCATGGCCGGGTACGCAGTTGAGAACATCAAATCCAACGACCGCGGCATGGTGGATGTCGAAGCGTTGGCGCGTGCGGTCAATGAAGACGTCGCGGCGTTGATGATCACCAATCCGAACACGCTCGGTGTTTTCGAACAGAACATCACGCGCATCGCTGAAATTCTACACGCCAAGGGCGCCATGGTTTATATGGACGGTGCAAACATGAATGCGCTGGTCGGCATCGCGCGGCCCGGCGACTTCGGCATCGATGTAATGCATCTGAATTTGCACAAGACGTTTTCCACGCCCCATGGCGGAGGAGGTCCTGGATCCGGCCCGGTGGCCGTCAAAGCGCCATTAATTCCGTTCTTGCCGAAGCCGAGATTGGAGCGGTCCGGCGATCGCTGGAAATGGAACTACGACAGGCCGCAGTCGATCGGCCGCGTCCGCGCGTTCTACGGCAACATCGGGATGCACGTTCGCGCATTGGCGTACATCATGGCCCACGGCGGCGAAGGCCTGCGGAATGTCACCATGGATGCCGTGCTCAACGCCAACTACATTCGCTCACTCATCGAGCCCTATTACGACCTGCCGCACAAGGCGCCTACCATGCACGAGTGCGTGTTCAGCGATGATCGGCAATCAAAGCGCGGCGTTCGTACCGGCGATATCGCCAAGCGGCTGATCGATTATGGCTTCCATCCTTACACCGTCAGCTTTCCGCTAATCGTGCACGGCGCGATGATGATCGAGCCCACCGAGACCGAAAGCAAGGCTGAGCTCGATCTGTTTATCGACGCGCTCATCTCCATCGCCAAGGAGGTGGAGGAGAATCCGGAACTGGTGCTCAAGGCTCCCCACAACACGCGCACCAGCCGCGTGGATGAAGTCACCGCAGCGCGGAAACCTATAGTGCGCTGGAAACCGAAGTAGCGCACGCGCTATGCGGCGGGACTGGCTGATCGTCGCGCTGTTCATATTGGCTCTGCGGCTTCCTTTTCTCAATCAGGCCATCCAAGGCGACGACGTCTACTATCTGGCCGAAGCCGAACACGCCCAAATCGAGCCGCTGCATCCGAAGCATGTGGAATACGCTTTTCTTGGCCGCATGGTCGACATGCGCGGCCAGCCGCATCCGCCGCTGAACGCGTGGTATCTCGCGCTGTTGATAGCAGCGCTGAAAGATATTTCCGAGATCCCGTTTCACGCCGCCTACATTCTGTTCTCGCTCATCGCGGCATTTAGCGCCCTAGCGCTCACCCGAAAGTTCAGTCCGCATCCGGTGGCCGCAACGCTCCTTTTCCTTGCTACTCCGGCGTTCGTGATCAACGGCAATTCGCTCGAATCCGATCTTCCTTTCCTGGCATTCTGGCTTCTCGCAATCGCGTTGTTCGTCGAGGCAGTGGATCAACATTCCACGCGAATACTCACCATATCCGCGATCGCCATCGGGTTCGCCGCCCTCGCCGCCTATCAGGCGATCTTTCTGGCCCCGATTCTGTTTTTCTATGCACGAAAGTGGCGCGCTGCAAGTTATGTCACGCTCACCGCGCCCCTCGTCCTGATCGCCTGGCAAATCTTCGAACGCGTCTCGACCGGAGCATTCCCGGCGACAGTCGTCGCCGGCTACATGCAATCGTATGCGCTGCAGGCGCTCGCGCAAAAAATGAAGAGTGCCGTCGCATTGAGCGGACACCTCGCTTGGCTGGTCTTCCCCGCCCTGTGGTTGCCGCCGCTGGTCACGATTCCTGTTGCCATCGGAGCCGCGATTTACGATCCGAATCCGTTGTTCTGGGGCTCAATCGCGATCGGCGTTGGCATCCTGATCTGGTGCGTTCGAAACTGGCGCGACTTCCTCGCACAGTGGATACTCATTTTCTTCGCCGGCGCTCTGATCGTGTTCTTCGCCGGATCCGCGCGCTATATATTGCCAATCGCGCTTCCACTCGCGATCCTCGCCACGCGACGCGTGAGCCTTTGGTGGATCAGAGTGGCATTCGTCTGCCAGCTCGCGCTCAGCTTGGCGCTGGCCGTCGTCAATTACCAACACTGGGATGCCTATCGTGAGTTCGCACGCTCGTTGAAGCAGGAAGCCCAAACCAAGCGCGTGTGGATCAACGGCGAATGGGGATTGCGCTACTATCTCGAATCCGAAGGCGCGCTGCCGCTGCTCCAAGGTCAAGCGCTGCTTCCTGGCGAGATGGCCGTCTCGAGCCACTTAGGCCAACCCATTCCGGTTACGCCGGATGGACGCGTGGCGCCCACGC
>JACXTT010013519.1_pt1 | contig 10741 bp, 7 predicted proteins | sample 9270951 | NCBI WGS metagenome assembly JACXTT01 (sample SAMN15532306, study PRJNA645909) | rock metagenome | isolation source: weathered quartz diorite | place: Puerto Rico | collected 2017-06-21
AACGCCGGGATCTCCGGGCTGATCCTCGAGGAACCGGGTGAAGTACTCCATCGCCTTGAAGGCGCCCTCCTTGTTCTGCCAGACGGCGTTCTTCGAGATCGGGAACAGGCAGCTCTCGGCGCCGCGCGTTTTGATGCAATGCTGCACTTCGCCGACGCGCATGTGGGCGATGCCGAGCCAGCGGCGGATGCTGTCGAGGCTCTTCGCCGGCATCCCTCGAGTCGTGCCGGTCACGAGAGCGTGCTGCAGGATCCGGATCGCCTCCTCGTTCCTGCCGTCGCGCAGCAGGAAGTCGGCCAGCATCACCTCGTCGTCCACCGTCTCGGGCGATTCCTTCGACGCCGCCTGATCCTTCTTCAGCTTCGCCGTCGCCCAATCGATCTTGGCGGTGCCCAGGAACGGATCGGTCCGTTTCGACCAGCAGTCGCAGATCTCGGGAAGCTGCAGGATGCGCGGCTGGACCCACTCGAGGTAGCGGGCCTCCGCCCAGCCGCCGAATCCGGCCACGCCGGCCAGCCCCACCAGAAGGGGGGCACCGATGAGCGGCGGCACGCTCACGCGCGGGGGGCGCAGCAGGAGCCAGAGCCCCGGGACGGCCAGCACGCACTCGGTCGCGAAGATCGCCAGAAGCGTCACGCGCCCCACGATCTCCTCGTCCTCGGCGAGAGCCGCGCCCAGGGCGCGATGGTTCAGGAGCAGGGCCGAGGCGACGAGCAGCAGCCCCGCCACACGCAACAGACGCGATCGTCCCGTCAATTGAGAGTCCCTCGCGGCACCGGCCGTCCGATCATGAGAGTCTGTCGAGAGAACGAGCACATCCGCTCGCGCAAAGCAAAACCCGCGCCATCCCGCCGCATCCCGTGCCAGACCCCCTCGCACTTTGACTGGCAACGAGTTGCCGTCGAGGGAAGACCGCCGATAGGAGCGGTGGCAACGGGTGCCGGCATAAGACCTATGACCCTGGATAACCGCGAGTCATAAAGACCACGCGGATTGCGAATTCGTACGCGCCCGACGCACCAGCCAACGGGCCGGAACGGGCGACTGGAGCCACAAAATCGATCGGTAATGAGAATTGCATCTTTCCTTTCCCATCGTACATTATCCGTTGCTGCAGGGGAATTTCACCCCTTCAAACAAGCGCTAAAGACCTCTTTCCGCCGCAGCGGGCGGAGTGGCGTTCTCGTATCCGAGGAGCGAGGCGATGGGTGAACTGTCGGGTCAGGAGTTCCGTCCTGAGGCGTCCACACTGCATGGGATCCTGCGTGAAGCGGCCGAGCGGTACCGCGATCGGACCGCCCTGATCCACGGCGATCTCCGCCTCACCTTCCGCGAGCTGCTCGAGATGACCGAGCGCTTTTCCTGCTTCCTGGTCGGTCTCGGCATCGAAAAGGGAGACAGCGTGGCGCTGTACCTGGCCAACTCGCCGCAGTTCGTCATCGCCCATTACGCACTGGCCTCCCTGGGCGCCATCGTCGTCCCGGTGAACGTCCATGTCGGCGGCTCGACGCTGCAATACATCCTTGACAAGTCCGACGCCGTCGCGGTGGTGACTTCTCCTTCGGCGGTGCCGCAGATCCAGGCCCTTGAGCGCATGCCCTCGCGCCTGCGCGCCATCCTCGTCGCCTCCGGCGGCGAGACGGGTCCGGCGTCCTGGCAGGTCGGTCTCGCGCCGCTGGCGGGCGGCATCGGCGAGCCGACCGGCCAGCCGCTCGCGAATTTCGCGCGCCCTCCGCAGACCTCGACCGTCGACCCGGACGACGACGCCATCATCTTCTTCACCTCCGGGACCACCGGACGTCCGAAGGGGATCCTGGTCACGCACCGCCAGGCGCTGATCGGGCTCGATTGCTGGGCCGACCGCTGGGGCTTCGGCCCCGAGACCATCAGTCTGATGGTGGCGCCGTTCTTTCACGTCGTCTACAACCCCCTGGTCCTGGGGGCGCATCGGCACGGCGGCTGCGCCGTGGTGCTCGACCGGCTGTCGGTGCGGGCCGCGTGCCGGGAAGTCGAGCGCTCGTCGGTGACCGCGATCATGGGCAACCCCTCTGTCTTCATCCAGCTCCTGAACGACCCGCGCAGCCTCGAGCACGATCTGGGCTCCCTGGACACGCTGATCTACGGGGCGGCCCCCACGCCCGTACCGGTCATCCGCAGCCTCAGGGAGAAATTCCCGCGGGCGAGGATGTACAACTGCTACGGCCTGTCCGAGACCTGCTCGGCGGTCAGCTGTCTCGGCCCGGAGGACACGGACACCCGGCCCGATTCGATCGGCCGGCCCCATCCGACCATGCAGGTGACGATCGTATCCGAGGACGGCGATCCCATCGCGGTCGGGAAGATCGGGGAGATCTGCTGTCGGGGCTCGAACGTCATGAAGGGGTACTACAAGGCGCCGGAGGAGACGCGGGCGCGCTACGTCCGCGGCTGGCTGAAGACCGGGGACCTCGGGTACCTGGACGACAGCGGCTACCTGTACATCCTCGACCGCGTCGACGATCTGATCATCATCTCGGGCGAGAAGATCTATCCGAGCGAGGTGGAGCGGGCCCTGGGCGAGCACCCGGCCGTGGCGGAAGCGGCCGTGGTCGGACACCGGCACCCGACGAAGGGGCACCTGGTCAAGGCGTACGTCGTCCCCAGGGCCGGGGCGGCCCTGACGGAAGGAGACCTCCGGAGGTTCTGCGCCGAGCGGATGTCCCCGGTCTGCGTCCCGAAGGTTCTCGAGATCGTCACGTCGCTCCCGCGCAATCCGAGCGGCAAGGTCCTGCGTTCGGCGCTCGTCTGATCGACGCGCGAACGCGCAGCATGTCTCGAACGGGCCTGCACAACCGTGCCGCCGAGTGAACCGCTGATCGCGCGCGCGCGCCGGATCGCGGGACGGGCCGCCCGGAGCGTCTACGAGCGGCTCGACCTGGTCTTCATCGACCTCGAGCTGGGCTCGTGGGCTCCCCGGCTCGCCGGGCGCTCTCGCGGCGCCCGGGTCGTGGAAGTCACCCGCGTCTCCCTGCACCGCTGGCTCCACCTTCTCGACGGCTCCGAAACGGAGTTATTCGATCGGGAGCTCGGACTGGGATCGCGTCTGTTCATCGCCGTCAAGGACGATCGCCTTGGCGGCGTCGTCGGGGTGAACCGGCGCCATCACGACCCCCGCTGGAACGTGACCTGCGAGGTCGGACCGGACGAGACGATCATCTTCCGCGTCATGGTCACCCCCGAGTTCCGCCGCGGAGCCACGGGCGGCGTGCTGGTGGAGACCGTCCTGCAGACGCTGAAGGACGAAGGGATCCGCAGGGTGGTCGGGGTCATCCATCACAAGAACCGCCAGTCGCTGATCCTGGCGGAGAACCTGGGCCTGCGGCAGTACCTCAAGCAGCGCATCCACCGCTTCTTCTCGAGGCTCCAGACGGCTCCCCGGATCATCGAGGGACGCAAGGAGAGCTTCAGCCAGCGCCAGCGCCGGCGCCTCCGCGGTCGCTGAGGTGGAAAGATCGCGATCGGCGTTGTAGCATCGTCGTGTCTCGGCAACTCAACGTCGATAGTGGATCACGAGGAGGGCCAGATGACTGTCAAGACGATCGCTGTTGCGCTGGGTCTCGTGGCCGTCTGTTGCCTGCCGGCGCAGGCCGGCAGTGTCGGGGTGTACGGCTCGCGCTGGGAATCGAACGACGCCGGTGACAGCTGGGCCGGCGGCGCGCGGGTCGGGTTCAATTTCGTCAGGATGCTCGAGTTCGACATCAACGGGACGCAGTACTCCGATTTCAGGACGGATCTCGCCGCGCCCGACACGAAGGTCAAGGCGCGGGCCCTCGACGGCGGCCTGCGGGTCAACTTCCTCCCGACGGCTCCCTTCAACCCTTACGTCGGCGCGGGTGTCAGCTACTACTGGCTCGACTCCAACCCGGGCGACATCAGCAACAAGTCCGGCATCTACGGAGTCGCCGGGCTGGATTTCGGAGGCAAGGCCACCCACTTCTTCGTCGAGGCGATGTGGCGCAAGCTCGACACGACGATCACCCTCAATTCCTTCAACACCGACGCGAAGTTCGACGGGGTGGCCGGCAACGCCGGGTTCGTCTGGCGCTGGGGCACCTAGCGCCGTCCGACGCGGCCTCGGTCGCTGGGGCCGATCGAGTCCGCCATCTCCCCCTGATCGACGCAGGCGTGGCCCGCGCGCACGAGCTCCGCACCACCATGGTTAGAATGGTGGGGTGAGGACCGTTTCCCGCCGCGCGCGCCACGCCCTCGGTCTTCTCGTCCTCGTCGTCGCGGTCGCGCTGACCGCGACGATCCGCATCGAGAGGACGCTGCACGACCCGAATTTCGATCGCAGCTCGGCCGACGGCCTGTTGCGCAGCGACCCGGCCCTTCTCTTCTACATCACGGAGCGCATCGTCGAGTCGGGCGGGAGACCGCCCGACGATTTCAGGGCCGATCGTCGCATCCAGCATCCCGACGCGATCGACGTGCCGAAGATGTTCACGGTGGGTCAGGAGTTCCTGGTCGCCTGGTCCTACCTGACGTTCGGGCGCGGGATGCCGCTGCACGTCTTCTGCGTCTTCATCATGAGCGTCGTCGCGAGCCTGACGCTGGTCGGCGCGTACGGTCTGGCGTGGGAATTGACCGAGAAGGTGCGCTGGGCGGCGCTGGCGGCGCCGGTCTATCTGTTCCTGCCGGCGAACTACCGGACGCTCGGTCTCATCCTCATGCGCGAGGACGTGTCATTCCCGTGCTTCGCCCTCCACCTCTGGCTTCTGGCGCGCGCGGCGCGTCTGCGGACGGCATGGTCGTTCGCGTGGGCCGCGCTCGCCGCCGTCCTCGCGGTCGCCACCTGGCACGCCATGAGCTTCGTGCTCGCCCTGGAGATGCTGGCGCTTCTTCTGTGGTTCCTGCGGACCGGCCGTAATCTCTTCGCGATCCCTCGATCGTGGATCGTGCCCGCGGCTCTGGCGGTGGCGGGAGCGGCGATCCCCGTCCTGCGCGGCAAGGTGTTCCCCCTTTCCCCGGCGATGCTGATGGCGCTGGCGCTCCTGGCGGGCGCCCGAGTCGCGCGCCGCGGCGCGGCCGGCCGCGCCCGCGCCACCGTGCTCGGCACGCTGATCGTCCTCGTGCCGGTGTCGTTCGGGATCGCCTGGCTCTCCGGCGGAGGGCAGGAGGACTACAGCCACGTCTTCAACCTGATTCTCGCCAAGATCGTCCATCTCGGCGTCATGCCGGACGACCCGAGCCGGCTCTCGTTCGAAGCGCGCCTTCTGTGGCAGGGACCGTTCCTGACCGCGGAATGGAGCGATTTCATCACCGAGGTGGGGGCCGGTCTCGTGGTCCTGCTGGCCGGTCTCGGCGCCTGCTTCATCGTCTGGCGCCGGAACGCGCACGGCGATCGTCTTTTCTTGATCGCCACCTTCACGGTCATCTGCCTTGTGGCCGCGTACATGGTCGAGCGGCTGATGATCCTGATCGGCTTCCTGGTGCCGGTGCTCGGCGCGGTCCTGGCCGCGCGGCTTCCGAAGCCGCGGTGGGGCGCCGCCGTTCTGGGCTGGCTCGCCGTGGTCCAGGCGGCCGCATTCTGCGCCTGGCTCGGCCACCACACGATCGCCTGGTACGTCAATCCGGCCTACAACGCCGAGATCGCCGGCCTGGTGCGCTGGTCCAGGCAGAACCTCCCGGCAGACGAGGCGGTGGCGTCCGATTTCGTCCACTCCACCATCCTGCTGGCGCACAATCGGAACCCGATCGTCTGCCAGCCGAAGTACGAGATGGTCGAGAGCCGCCGCCGCTTCCGCGAGTATCTCGAGGCGTACCTGAAAGGAGCGCCGCAGGATCTCATGCGGTTCGCCCGGCGCTACCGCTGCCGCTACGTCCTGATCGACCGCATCGGCATGTGGTACGTCAACCGCTACATCGCCGGCATCCCGCTGTCGCAGCAGACGCCCGCCCCGGGCACCGCGGCCGCCGTCTTCGGCAGCGACGACGAGACGGTCCTGACCGGCGTCCCCGGCTTCACGCTGGTCTACCGCAGCCCGCCCGGGCTCGGCCTCGATGTCTTCCGGCTGTACCGGATCGAGGAGAGCCCGGCGACGCCCTGACATGCGAGGAGACCGCCTCGCACTACAATGAGCGCCGACGCGGGGAAGGAGCGCGCTTGCCGGACCTGAAGACCACGGAGGAGCTGTTTCTGGCGTGGCTCTTCCGCCTCTTCGGCCGGCTGGACGGCGCGGCGGAGCCCGGGCGTGCCGTCATCCTGGCGTATCACCGCGTCCTGCCTCGACTCCGGATACCGGGATTCCCCTACTACGAAGACCTCATCACCCCGCTCGAGGACTTCGAGGAGCAGCTCGGCTGGCTCGCCCGACACGCGTCGGTCGTGCCGCTGGACGATCTGTTCGGCGCGCTCCGTGCCGGCCGCACGCTCCCGTCCGGAACGGTGAGCCTGACCTTCGACGACGGCTACGCGGACAACTATCACTTCGCGCTCCCCGCCCTGCGCCGTCACCGGCTGGCGGCCACGGTCTTCCTGACCACCGGGCACGTGGGCGGCGTCCGGGGACTGTTCTGGTGGGACGAAGTGGCGCGCTGGCCCACCGCAGGGGTCCGCGCGCTGGAGGTCGAAGGGCTCGGATTCCGCCGGATTGATCTTCGGAGTCGGCGCGATCGATTGATCCGGGATCTCAAGACACTGCCGGTCGACGAGATCGTTCGCCGCGTCGGCGAGGCGGCGGCCCGGGCCGGAGTGCGGCCGGCGCCGGAGGCGGCCCGGGACTTCCTGACCTGGGAGCAGGTGCGCGAGATGCAGGACGCGGGAATCCGGTTCGCCGCCCACACGGTTTCGCACTGCCTGCTGCCGCGGGAGACCTCGGCGCGGCGCCGCCACGAGATCGAAGAAAGCCGGAAGACAGTGGAGCGGGAGACGGGGCGGCCGTGCACCCTCTTTTGCTATCCGGACGGGGCCGAGACGGACACCGTGGCAAGAGAGGTCGAGGCCGCCGGCTTCACGGGCGCCCTGGCCACCCGGGCCCGGGACGTCGTGCCCGGGCCCGGTCTCGATCTCTACCGCGTGCCGCGCAAGTGCGTGAACTATCGGGCGGGGATGACGGTGTTCCGTTTCCGCCTGTCGCCTCATCCCGAGCGCATCAAGCGTCTGGTCGGCGCGGGCGGGAAGGAACGGCCTTGATCGTTCTCGGCATCTCCCCCCTCGACAAGGAGAGCACCGTCTCGGTCCTGCGCGACGGCGAGCTCACCTTCTCGCTCTCGGAAGAGCGTCTGACGCGCGAGAAGCAGCAGGGAGGGTTTCCCGAGCGCAGCCTGCAGGCCGCCCTCGCCTTCGAGGGAATCCGGCCGCAGGAGATCCAGGCGGTCGCCTATCCGTTCCACGGATGGGCCCGGGAGGCCGGTCTCGTCCTGGGTTGCGTGACGCGCGGCGCCGGTGGCGCCCTCCGGCCATCGCCGACCGATCCGGCGTCGGGCCCGCGGCATCTTTATTACCTGGGCCGGTGGTCGGGCAAGATGATCTTCGACCACGGGCGTCATCATCTGAATCTTGTGGCCGGGCTGCGGCGCTGGGGGCTGGCGGGACGTCTCCGCCGCGTGGAGCACCATCAGTCGCACGCCGCGTCGGCCTATTACGCCTCCGGATTCGACCGCGCTCTCGTTCTCACGGTGGATGCGTACGGCAGCGGGCTCACGACGACGTTGAGCCTCGGCGAGGGCGGGGTCATCCGGCGGATCCACGAAGTCCGGTTCCCGCACTCGCTCGGCATGTTCTACGCCCAGATCACCAAGGCCCTCGGCTTCGTTCCCGACCGCCACGAGGGGAAGATCCTGGGGCTTGCGGCCTACGGCGCGATCGGCGACCTCGCCGCGACGATCCGGGGGCGCTTCGTGGAGCGGGACGGCACCTTCCTGGCGCCGCGTCTCTTCGACCGGCGCTACGTCGCCGACCTGACGCGCCACTACGGTCGGGAGGAGCTGGCCGCCGCCTGGCAGTACGCTCTGGAGGCGATCATCGTCCGCTATCTGCGCCATCACCTCGAGCGCCACCGCGTCGACCAGGTGGCCCTCGCCGGCGGCGTCGCCGCCAACGTCAAGATGAACCAGCGCGTCGCCGAGGCACCCGGCGTCTCGAAAGTGTTCATCTATCCCGCGATGAACGACTCGGGCACCGGAGCGGGCGCCGCCATGGTTCTCGAGGCGGCCGCCCACGGGCTGCGTCCCTCACGCCTGCGGGACGTCTTCCTCGGCCCCGCCTTCTCGCAGCGCGACGTCGACTCCGCCCTCGCCGGACGGGGGCTGCGGACTCGGCCGCTCGCCGATCCGCCGGAGGAGATCGCCGAGCTGCTCGCGCAGGGCAGGACGGTGGCGCGCTGCGCCGGGCGGATGGAGTTCGGCCCGCGGGCGCTCGGAAACCGCTCGATCCTGTATCAGGCCGGCGATCCGCGGGCCAACCGCTGGCTGAACGAGAAGCTGAAGCGGACCGAGTTCATGCCGTTCGCCCCGGCCACGCTGGCCGAAGAGGCGCACCGGTGCTACAAGAACCTGTCGGTCGCGTCCGATGCCGCCCGCTTCATGACCATCACCTACGACTGCACCGAGTTCATGAAGGAAGCCTCCCCGGCCGCCGTGCACGTCGACGGGACAGCCCGTCCGCAGCTGGTGGACCAGGAGACCAATCCGTCGTTCCACGCCATCCTCGCCGCCTACCATCGGCGCACGCGGATCCCGAGCGTCCTGAACACCTCGTTCAACATCCACGAGGAGCCGATCGTCTGCACGCCCTCGGACGCCGTGGCCACCTTCCTGGCCGGAGACCTGGATCACCTGGTGCTGGAGGATCTCCTGGTCAGCCGGAGCTGAGCCCGGGGGCAGGGCGTTCACCTCCCGGCGACGGAGCGAAGGAGACCTTGTGCGACCGATCGGGAACGAAGATCGGGCCGTCCGGGTTCTGCTGGTGCTTCTCACCGTCGGCGCGCTGGTGCCGATCTGGGCGGCGCCGATCCCTCCGCTGCAGGATCTGCCGAACCATCTCCTCAAGGTGGACATCTTCCGGCGCTGGCTGCGCGAGGAACCCGGCGTCCGGCAGATCTACTCCCTGAATCTGCAGCCGCTCGCCAACTACAGCTGCTACGTGCTCCTCATGCTCCTGACCCCGTTCGTCGATCGGATCACCGGCGCCCGCATCCTCCTGTCGATCATCGTGGCGGCCCTGCCATGGTCGGCCCGTTTCTTCCTGAGGCGGGTCAACCCGGCGAACGACCTGTTCGCCCTCGCCGTTCCGGCCCTGAATTTCAGCCTTTTCCTGATGATGGGGAACCTGAACTTCTGTCTCGCCCTGTCCCTCTATCTGGTGGCGCTCGCGGTATTCGTCAGCGAGCGCGGATCCGGGGCCGATTGGGGGTTCGCTCTTCTGGCCACGGGACTCTACTTCACCCACGGTTTCGTCTTCCTGATCCTGCTCGCCGTCGTGGCTGGCCTGCTGGCGGTCGATTTCAATCGTGCGAGACTGCGCCGGCTCGGGGGGATGGCGCCCGGCCTTCTGTGTCTCGCCGTCAACATCACGCACACCCTGCGCTCCGGACGGGAAGCGGCGGGCGCATTACGGCCGAGCGTCGAAGCGCCCGGGCTCGATGCGATCCGCGTGGCGCTGGTCTGGCTGCTCAATCCGCACGGCTGGGGGTTCGACACGTATCTCGCGCTCGCCTGGCTGGTCGCGATCGCCCTCTGTGCTCTCGTTGCAGCCGTCGGCCCTGTGCGTCGCGTGCGCGCAGGCGACCCTTGGCGCGACGTGCTCCGTGACAACGTCTGGCTCGCCTTCGCGGCGGTCCTGACGGCCGGCTGCTTCCTCGCCCCCGCGCAGCTCCGCGACTGGTTCCACCTGCGGGCCCGCTTCAGCCCGCTCGCCGCGCTGACGCTCCTGGGCGGCCTGCGCATGCCGCGCGCACGAGCGCCGCGCGTCGCGCTGATCGCGGTGTTCGTCCTCAGCGCCATCGCGATCGAGGGGCGCAACACTCTGGAATTCGTTCGCCGCGGCGCCCAGGTGCAGGAGTACGTGGGCGGATTCGACGCGATGGACGCGGGGGCTTCGGTGATCCCCTTCGAGAACCTGGAGGAGGGACCGAAGTACCGCGACAACCTCTACTCATGGGCCTACTACGGGATCGCCCGCGGAGGATGGGGCCCGTACCTGCACGTCCAGCCGTCCTACAACCCGGTGATCTACAGGGTGACGCCGTGGGCACCCGGCGAGGGTCGTCCGCCGGGCCGCGAGAGCGACCTGCGCCGGATCGCCGCCTGCTACGATTACGTTCTGTTCTGGAACCCGAAGCCGGGTGAAGCCGCCCCGATCGAGCCGTTTTTCGAGATCGTTCGATCCACTCCGCATCTCGTCGTTTGGAGGAATCGCTCCGGAGTGCGACGCAGCACGCCCGCTTCGAGCGCAGCCTGCCGTCTGGAGAAGGGCAGGGGCTAGCCCGGATTTCTCACCGCGGGTCTGTTCGCCTCGCTTAAACCGCGGATCGGGGGAGTGGAGAAGCGCAATGGAGCTGACCACCGCTTGTGGCCGGTGGGCGTTGAGTTTGGCTCTCGCCCCGGAGCTTCGAAGCCTCCCGAGGCGACGGGTGCGTCGCTGGGATCGACCGAGATCGATCCAAACGCATCGCTTTGGCGATCACCAACCAAGAGGCCGGCGTACAGCGGTCGTCACCACCGTTGCCCTTCGCCACTCCCCCGATCCGCAGCTTCAGCGAGG
>JACXTT010013520.1_pt1 | contig 10740 bp, 9 predicted proteins | sample 9270951 | NCBI WGS metagenome assembly JACXTT01 (sample SAMN15532306, study PRJNA645909) | rock metagenome | isolation source: weathered quartz diorite | place: Puerto Rico | collected 2017-06-21
CATGGTCGCGCGCTTTTGCAAATACCAGATGAGAATTGTGCCGAGGAAGAGCGCCACCGCAGCTCCAACCATGGGGTTGATCTTCAAAAGGAGTGCAATGCCGAGCCCGGGAAGAGCGATGTGCGACACGACATCGCCGGCCAGACTCATCCGCTTCATCAAAGCGAAGCTACCGACCAGGCCCGCGGCGATAGCGGTCAGAAGCACCAGGATGATTGAGTATGTTTCCGATGCTGACATCAGTCGGTACCGCCTGCGGTAGCGGGCGGTTGATCCTTTGTACTGAAGCTCGCTGTTACGAGGCTAACCACCCGCTACCGCAGATGGTTCTGACCGGTGATCGTGATGGTCATAGAACCCGACCGACTCGCCGTACAACTTCTCAAGCACATCATGCGACAACGCTTCGCGCGGCGAGCCAAAGCAGACCTTCTGCCGATTAAGACAGAGCACAGTTGTCGCGTATCGAAAAACGAAACTGAGATCGTGCGACACCATGATGCTCGCCAGCTCTCTCTGATTCTGAAGGCGATGGATGAGTTCGTGGATGTGTTCTTCGCCGGGCTCGTCGACACTCGCGGTCGGTTCATCAAGCAAGAGAACGTTGGGCTTCCCGATTAGCGCAAAGCCGATCAGCGCCCGTTGGAATTGGCCGCCAGACAAATGGCCGACGGGTGTTGCACGCATCTCGCGCGTCAAACCGACGCTCGCGGCCAGCTCATCGAGTTCACCACTGCCGACCTTTAATTCAGTGCACTTCGCCCGAAACAAATCGTTGAACGTCAGCGGCAGGTGAACCTCAGCATCTATTTTCTGGGGGACATAGCCAATTCTGACGTCATCGCTCCACTCGACGGTACCGGAATACGGCAAGAGGTTCAGCAACGCTTTCAGCAGCACCGTCTTCCCTGCTCCATTTGGACCGAGGATGCTCAGACGCTCGCGCGGCGCCAGCTCAAAGCTGACATCGTCGACGATCAGCTTGTCTTCGATTCGTATCGATAGGTTGTGAACCTTTAGCAGGGACATGCCTCAGAAACTCTTAACACGAATGACGGTCGGTTGGAAGCGCGAAAAATCTACTTTGGCCGATCCGCGATCAATGCACAGTTTGTGCGTGACTGTTGTATCATCGCGCGCAAATCTTTGCTCTGAGGATTCATTTCAATGAAGCGTACCCTAATCTCTGTTCTTTTCCTTTCGCTGTTTGCAGCAAGTATGGCGGCTCAAACGAAATCAGCCGCCGCCGATGAATTCAGCTCGATCTTCAAGCCGCTGAAGTGGCGATCGATCGGGCCGTTCCGCGGTGGACGATCGAATTGCGCGACCGGGGTCGTCGGCGATCCCAAAACTTACTATATGGGCACGACCGGCGGCGGGCTCTGGAAAACCGAAGACATCGGTCTGACGTGGCGGAATGTTTCGGACGGCTTTTTCAAGACAGGCACGATCGGCGCCGTCGCCGTAGCCGAGAGCGACCCAAATGTCGTCTACGTCGGCATGGGCGAGCACGCAGTGCGCGGCGTGATGACTTCATCGGGCGACGGCGTATACAGATCTACGGATGCGGGCAAGACGTGGAAGAAAGTCGGCCTCGACGAGACGCGACACATCTCGCGCATAGTGATCGATCCCAAGAACCCGAACATAGTGCTCGTCGCGGCGCAGGGCGCGCTTTACGCTCCCAACAAAGAGCGCGGCATCTTTAAATCAATCGACGGCGGCAAGACCTGGAAGAGCGTTCTGTTCGTCGATGAAAAGACCGGCGCGGCTGAGCTGTCAATGGACATGACGAATCCGCGAATGCTCTACGCGGCGATGTGGGAACATGGCCGGCTGCCCTGGAAAGTGATCAGCGGCGGCCCGGGCAGCGGTCTCTACAAATCAACCGACGAAGGTGATACGTGGGAAAAAATGAAGGAAGGTTTGCCCGAAGAAATGGGCAAGATGGCGATCGCGGTCAGCCGCTCGAATCCGGAAAAAGTTTATGCCCTGATTGAAAGTGATTCGGATAAAGAGGCTGGTGGCTTGTTCGCTTCGAATGATGCCGGCAAGAACTGGAGCCGCATCACGAACGATCATCGTCTGGTGCAGAGGGCGTGGTACTACATCGAGCTCTTCATCGATCCAAAGAACGACGACACGGTTTACGTGATGAGCGCGCCCGCGCTGCGTTCCACGGACGGCGGCAAGACTTGGGAGAATTTGAGCGGAACTCACGGTGATTTCCATGACTTGTGGATAAATCCCGACAACCCACAGAACATGATCATCTCGAATGACGGCGGCTCAGCGGTCAGCTTCAACGGCGGCAAGACCTGGAGTTCGCAGTATTCGCAGCCGACCGGACAGTTCTATCGCATCAACGTCGACAATCAGTTTCCCTATCGCATTTATGGCGGGCAACAGGACAACACCTCCGTCTCGATCGCCAGCCGGGAGTTAGGAAGCGGTGGCATCTCGCCCGCGAGTTGGTCGCCGTCGGCAGGCGGTGAGAGTGCGTTTCTCGCGTTCGATCCCAACGATCCCAAACTGGTCTTAGGCGGGAGCTATCAAGGAACGATTGAAGTACTCAACGTAAATGCCAAGGGCTCGACGCAAGTCATGGAAGCGCCCATTCAGTACCTCGGCATGGACGCGAAAGACATCAAGTATCGTTTCAACTGGAACGCACCCATCATCTGGAGCAAACATGAACCGGCAGGTACCTTTTATCACGGCGCTCAGTACCTGCTGAAGACGACCGATTGGGGAAAGACGTGGAAAGAAGTCTCTCCCGATCTGACGCGTAACGAGAAAGAGAAGCAAGGCCGCGCGGGAGTTCCCTACACCAATGAAGAAGTTGGCGCTGAGAACTATGGCACGCTCGCTTACATCGCTGAATCACCGCACGAGAAGGGCGTGATCTGGACCGGCAGCGACGATGGTTTCGTGCAATTGACTCGTGACGGCGGCGCGACGTGGAAGAACGTGACGCCGTCTGGATTGGCTGAATGCCTGATCAATGCGATCGAAGTGTCACCGTTCGACAAAGGCACGGCCTACATCGCGACCACGCGCTACAAGTTCAACGACTTCCGACCTGGACTTTACAAGACCACCGACTATGGCGCGCACTGGACGAAAATCGACAATGGGATTCCCGCGAACGCATTTACCCGCGTCGTTCGTGAGGACGATGTGCGCAAGGATCTGCTCTTCGCGGGGACTGAATTGGGATTGTTCATTTCGTGGGACGGTGGAAAGAACTGGGTGCCGTTTCAACTGAATCTGCCCATCACTCCGATTACCGATCTGCGAGTGCACCAGGGAAATCTAATCGCGGCGACTTCGGGACGCGGGTTCTGGATTCTCGATGACCTTAGCGTGCTGCGTCAGTTTCGTACTGGGACCCCAACATTTGGGATGTATGAACCTGCAAGTGCTTATCTCGTCAATGGCTCAAGCGACCTGGATGAAACCAGCGAAGAGTTCACCGGCGCTAGTCGCACGCGCGGCGTAAATCCTGCAACCGGCGTAGTCATCTATTACAACCTGCCCGAGTTGAAGAAGGATGATCAGATTTCGATGGAAATCAAAGACGCCGACGGAAATGTCGTGCGCACTTTCTCCTCCAAGGCTGATGCGAAGGCGAAGAAATGGGAAGGCGCCCCAAAAGTTGATCCACTCCTGCCAAAAAACAAGGGGCTGAACCGGTTTGTTTGGGATATGCGCTATCAGACGATGCCGGGTGTGCCCGACGTGGATATGGAAGTGAGCTTCGGCGGACATAAAGCGCCACCGGGCAAGTACTCGATTACGTTAAAGATGGGTGCGCAAACGGCGGCAACTCAAGCCGAGATTCTGGCGAACCCGCTCTATCCGACGGACGCGGCAACCTATAAGGAATACCATCAGGTCATGTGGAGCATGGAGACTGAACTGACAACTATGCATCGCCTGGTGAACGACCTTTACATTAAGCAGAAGCAGCTGGAGTCGCTACTCAACTCTCTGCCGACTGGAAATAAGTACGACGCGCTGAAGAAAGACGGCGAAGCGTTACTCAAGAAAATGAAGGCGTGGGATGAGGATATGGTGCAGCGCAAGTCGAAAACCTATGACGACGTCGAAAACTTTCCGAACAAGTTCACGGCAAATTATTTGTTCCTGATCAATGCCACTGAGAGCGACATTCCGCGCGTTAATCAGCCGTCATTGGATCGGATGAAGGAGCTGAATTCGCAGTGGGTAACCTTGAAAGCTCGCGCAACCGAAATTAACGACCGAGACATTCCGGCGTTTAATAAGAAGTTGTGGGATGCCGGGTTGGGCGCGATTTGGAAGTTCTAGCTCCCGCGCGAGGTCTCAGGAGAAACAGAACGCGCGTTTCAATACGAAGGAATAACCCAACTCAGAGTCACACTTCGAGTACAATGGACGCCAACTCAAGATGAAGTTGGCGTCCTTCTTTTCTGTAACGATCGCGGTGCTGTGCTTTGCGGGAGCGCGCGCGACAGCGCAGTCAGAGCAATCTCCTCTACCTCAGCCCACCGGATATGTGAACGACTATGCCAGAGTCATCGACACTGCGACAAAGAGTCAGTTGGAAATGACCCTGACGAATTTGGATCGTCAGCAACAGATTCAATTCGCCGTCGTCACTGTCGACACCACAAATGGACGGGACATTTTCGATTACTCGCTCGCCGTAGCGCGCGGCTGGGGCATCGGTTCAAAGGACACGCAGAAGGGCAGCTTGCTTCTGCTGGTCGCTATTAAGGATCGAAAGTATTACACGCAAGTCAGCCGCCATCTCGAGGGTGATCTTCCCGATGGGCTCGTGGGGCAAATTCAGAGAGAGCGGTTAGTGCCGGCGTTCCGCGCCGGCGATTATGCCCGTGGCCTGAGCGATACGATCGACGAATACATTCGCACGGTCGCGCAGAAGCAGGGCTTCAGTGGCGACACGATTATCGGCGCGCGCAGCTCGCCTCCCCCGCTCCGGACAACGCCATACTCCAACCGGAGCGCGAACATCTGCGGAATCGTCATATTTGTCGCTGTCATCATCATCATCATTTTGGTATTAATGCGTCGCGGCGGCGGGCGCGGATTTGGCGGCGGCTGGTTCATGTGGCTGCTGCTCAACCTGTTTATGAATAGCGGTGGTCGATCGTCAAGCGGTTGGTCTGGCGGTGGCTTTGGCGGTTATAGTGGCGGATCATCGGACGGCGGCGGCTTTGGGGGCTTTGGCGGAGGAGGAGATTTTGGCGGTGGCGGCTCCGGCGGAAGTTGGTGAAGAAATGGAGTAGCGGGAGCGCGTACTCGCAATGACTAGGAGACTTTATGAAAAAAGGAATTCTGATCGGCCTTGGGGCAATCGTACTGATTGTCATTGTGCTGCTCTTAATGATTGTCGGGAGCTATAACGGCCTGGTGACCAAGCAGCAGAACGTGAACGCGCAATGGGCATTAGTGCAGACGCAGATGCAGCGGCGCGCAGACTTGATTCCCAATATCGTCGCCACAGTCAAAGGCATCGCGGGTTTGGAGGAGCGAGTGTTTACTCGCATCGCCGAAGCCCGCTCCAACCTGCTGACAACAATCAATAATCCGAGCGCGACGACCGAACAAAAGATTTCGGCTGATAATAATTTGACCCAGGCGATGCGCGACGGCGGCCTGCTCGGAACTGGTGGGCGCTTTCTGTCGATTGCCGAAAACTATCCGCAGTTGAAGTCGAACGAGAGCTTCCTGAAACTTCAGGATGAATTGGCGGGCACGGAAAATCGCTTAGCGACTTCGCGGCGTGACTACACATTGGCGGCGCAGGACTACAACACCTCGCGCAGCCGATTCCCAACGGTCTTGATCGCCGGTTTGATGGGCTTCAAAGAGCAACCGTATTTCCAGGCAGATCAGGGCGCGCAGACGGCACCTAAAGTTGATTTCGGTAAGTAGCTTTGCCGGAACAGAGCATTGGCCCTATCCGTGCAAGTGACGTATGACTGAAACCAGATCGAAAGCGATCGACCAATTGGTCGCCGACCTGCGAGATTCACAGGGGGCCAATCTCGCGTCGATCGTTTTGTATGGGGCGACGGCGATTGCCGAGAATGATCACCGTTCAGACCATAACGTTCTGGTCGTCTTGCACGCTGCCGCTTTCGAGGATCTTCGCAACTGCTCACGAGCGCTACGCGCATGGCAGGATGCGGGCGAGGTTCCGCCGGTCATCTTTACCGTAACGGAATTAGAGACTGCCGCCGACGTATTTCCGATCGAGTTCTTGCAAATGGAGAGAGCGCGAAAGATTCTGCACGGCGCTGATCCGTTCGAGTCACTGACAATATCAGCCGCCAACCTGCGCCATCAAACAGAGTACGACTTGCGCACTAAGTTCATTCAGCTTCGCCGACTTTATGTTGCGCGTTCGCCCAACGGCAAAGCTCTCGTTAACTTGATGATCGACAGCTTCGGGAGTTTTGGGGCTCTTTTCCGCGCGGTCCTCATTCTGAATGGTCAGACGCCGCCGGTCACTAAAGCAGAGGCGGTCCGCAACACGGTGAGTCTGCTGAAGCTCGATGCCGAACCGTTTGAATGGATCTTGAAAATGAAGCGCACCAAAAGCGCGGAGATCAAGACTGATGAAGCGGAGCCGATGTTCGCAGCGTACCTGAAAGAAATCGAACACGTCATAGACGCGGTTGATCGTCTCGCATGATCTACTTTTTAAACAATGAAGGATCCCCAAACAAGCAAACTTGAAATTCCCGCAGCGGGCGCAGGCGCACTCGACTTTCTCTCCTTAGGTGCAGTCGTTCATCGTCTCGATCCCGGCATCGTCCCGTTTCGGAAAGCTCATCAGTGTGAGATTCACGTCAGCGGCGGTGAATATAACGTTACTGCCAACCTCGCTGACTGCTTTCGCCTGAATGCGGGGATCGCGACGGCCATGGTCAACTACCCGATCGGAGAATTGGTGGCGGGCCGAATCAAATCGATGGGTGTGACGCCCTTCTACAAATGGTTTGAGCACGACGGCGTCACCGGACCGAATCTGGCAACCGTGTACAGCGATCGTGGGCATGGCGTGCGGCCGCCGGTGGTGTTTTATAACCGCGCGAACGAAGCTGCCGCGCAACTCAAGCCCGGCGACTTTGATTGGTCTGCGATTTTTCGTAATGGGGTGCGTTGGTTTCACAGCGGCGGAATCTTCGCCGCCCTCTCGGAAACAACTTCCGAGCTAATCATCGACGGCATGCAAGCCGCGAAAGCTGCCGGCGCTGTCACTTCATTCGATCTCAATTTTCGCGAAAAGCTGTGGCGTCGCATCGGTGGCCAAACGCGCGCCGTTGAAGTCATCAACCAAATTGTCAAGCACGTGGACGTGCTGGTCGGCAACGAAGAAGACTTGCAAAAGGGACTGGGCATCACCGGGCCTGAAGTCTCGTCGAAATCAAAACTAGATCCGGCAAAGTTCTTCGCGATGATTGATCGCGTCATCGACAAGCAACCGCACATTAAAGTTGTGGCCACCACTCTGCGCGAAGTGTATTCCGCGACGCGCCATTGTTGGGGGGCGGTTGCCTGGGTCGGAGGCGATCAGCACGCATCGATGACTTGCGAGTTGGACGTGCATGATCGCGTCGGTGGGGGCGACGGGTTCGCATCGGGATTCTTCTACGGATTGTTGTCGGGTGAATCTCCCGAAGAAGCCTTGAAGTTGGGCTGGGCGCACGGTGCGCTGCTTACTACTTTTCCGGGCGATACTACGATGGCGACCTTGGAAGAAGTCCGCGCCTTCGCTAAAGGTGGCTCTGCGCGCATCCAGCGCTAAAGTAGCGCAAGTTGCTAACTTGCGACCGCAAATTAACAATTTGCGCTACCTTCGCTATTAGGTATCAAGTCAACAGATGAGCACTAAACCGGCCCCGTCATTCATCGGCAGAGGTTCTCCTGCGCTCGATCTCTCGCCAAAGGATCTGCGCGAGATTCTCGAACAGGCGCTGCTACGAATCGGGTCCGGGGCGCGCGTCCTTGCAATCATTCCCGACAAAACACGTGACGACAATACGGACATTCTCTTCCCGATTGCGGCGGAGATTCTCTCGGAGCGCAAGGTCGGCCAGTTCGACGCGCTGGTCGCGCAGGGCACGCACGTCGAAATGACGGAAGATGAGAAGCGATCAAAAATTGGTCTCGTACATGGCGCGGAAGCGCCCGGTTTGGGTGAGATATTCGATCATCAATGGAACGTTCCGGAAGAGTTGACGACGATTGGTGAACTAAGCGCGTCGCAAGTGTCGCAGTTGACGAATGGCTTGATCTCCGACGCGGTGAAAGTAAACCTAAATCGGCGGCTGGCCCCGGGCCTCTACGACACGATTCTGATCTTCAGCGCGACGGTTCCTCATGAGGTTGCCGGATACGCCGGCGGCGCGAAGTATCTTTTTCCCGGAGTTGCCGGGCCGGATCTTACGCATGCCACGCATTGGCTCGGCGCGCTAGCATCGATCGAGAACGTCATTGGCCGAGTGGAGACTCCGACGCGTCACATGATCGAGGCGGCGGCGGATTTCGTCTCAGCGCAAATCATCACTCTCAATTCAGTCGTCACCCGCGATGACAACAATCGTTTGCGCACGCATGCGCTCTTCACCGGCGACTTTCGCACGGCGTTTCGCGCCGCCGCTGAAGTCAGTCGGCACGTTCACATCAAATACACGGGTCGCAAATATAGACGCATCGTCGCTTTACTGGACGAACACTACGACGAGCTTTGGGTCGGCGGGAAAGCGAGCTACAAACTAGGCGGGATCATCGAAGAAGGCGGTGAGCTGATTATCTATGCGCCGCACCTCCGCTCGATTTCCGAAACGCATGGGCGGCTGATTGAGAAGTATGGTTACGCTCCCCTGGATCGTGTGCGCGAGATGGTCGCTCTGTCGACGGAGCTGCAAAATAATCTCGCTGTCGCCGCGCACCTCGCGCACGTTTCCTACGCTGGTAAGCGCGATGCAGACGGGCGCGTCGTGCCGCGCTATAAGATCACGATGGCTTCAGCGCTCGATGAAGAGACGTGCCGGCGCGTGCATTTGGGATACATGGACTATCGAGAGTTTTGCCCTGAGGATTATACGGATGACCCGGACACGCTGGTCGTTGAGAGAGCCGGAAGAGATTTGTATCTTGTCGAACCTCACTAGCGAGTCGGAGAGTGAAACTATCTCCCCATCCATCCACCGTCAACCACTAAAACTTCGCCATTGATGTAATCACTCGCCGCTGAAGCGAGGAATACGGCCGCGCCGGCGAGATCGGAGGGCTCTCCCCAGCGACCCGCGGGGATGCGCTCAAGGATCTGTCGATTGCGAGTTTCGTCCTCCTGCAGAGCTTGCGTGTTCGACGTGCGCATGTAACCGGGCGCAATCGCGTTCACGTTGACTCCCTTGCCGGCCCATTCGTTCGAAAGAGCCTTCGTCAATTGCGCCACGCCGCCTTTCGAAGCCGCATAAGCCGGCACGGTGATGCCGCCCTGAAAGGAAAGCAACGAAGCGATGTTGATGATCTTTCCTTTGCCTTGCGCGATCATTTGCCGACCCGCAAGCTGTGACAAACGAAACACCGCCGAAAGGTTCACTTGAATTACGGTGGCCCAATCCTCTTCGGAATAATCAACCGCGGGCGCGCGTCGGATCGTGCCGGCATTGTTGACCAGGATGTCCAGGCGCCCGAACTTCTTAATGGTGGCCGCAGATAGAGCCAGCGGTACTCCCGCTTCATTCAAGTCGCCGGTTACTGCCAGCGCTTTGCGGCCAACTTGATCAATCGCATCGCACGTTGCTTCAGGCGATCGACTGTTCCCATGACAAGCTACATCAGCCCCCGCTTCCGCGAGTGCGACCGCAATCGCCTGTCCCAACCCGGCGGCCGCTCCCGTCACCAGCGCGACCTTACCCTCAAGTTTGAATTGATCGAGGATCATCGAGAGACGCAGCTAGGGCTTCTTCTTTAGAGGCTCGGCGTAAATCTTGATCAGCAACATGGTGAAGTCTTTGTTTTCGGTGCTACGTTGATGCGGTGTACCGCGCGGCACAATTATCACGTCGCCCTTCTTGATTTCGATCGTTTTGCCGTCAATGATACGCGGGCTGCGCCACTCGCCCGGATCAGTTTCTTTGGGCGAATCCAGCTTTCCCCCGAGCGTGAGTGTTGCCGATCCAGCCAATACGTAATACACATCATCTGACGCATCATGCAGTTCGGCGGCTGCGCCTGTCTTGTTTTTTTCGTGCTGGACAGCAACCCGAAGTTGCATTCCACCACTATCGATCAATTCTGATGTTTTGTTTTCAGTCTGAAGCGTCTTTTGCAAGTCATCGAGCGACTGTGCCGTCAGCACGACGAACGGTTTGCTCGCCTCGCTTGGTTTCCGTTGCGCCAGTGCAGTTGTGGTTCCGAACAGACATACAACGGCGACGATTGTTAATCGCGAAAGAATCATGTGCACCTCCAACTATTTTCGACTCGCTTCCAATCCGCTTCCGCCCTTATCGAAACCGGGTTGCACGGTCACCACGCCAAATTGGCGGTCTTCAACCTCACGATGCGCGGCCATCATCCACACAAAATTGATGGGATGTCCCGGCACCGACACGTTCGGGTGAAAGCCTTTAGGCATGGTCACGGCATCACCGTCGAGGACAACGCCAATGAATTACGGCCCGCCCGGATTCCGTAAAACAACATGGACCC
>JACXTT010013521.1_pt1 | contig 10740 bp, 8 predicted proteins | sample 9270951 | NCBI WGS metagenome assembly JACXTT01 (sample SAMN15532306, study PRJNA645909) | rock metagenome | isolation source: weathered quartz diorite | place: Puerto Rico | collected 2017-06-21
GGGCGTCAGCTCGCGTGCGAGCTTCATGATGGCGATCTGACCTTGATACTCGTCGCCGTGGTTGCCGGCGAGGATGAGGACGGTCGGCCCCGTGCCGCGCGCGACGATGGTGCAGGGGATGAAGATGTTCGCCCAGCCGCCGAGGTTGTGGGAGTAGGGAACTTGGAGAAAGCCCTGCTGCTTGCCGGGGGCGGAGAAGTTGAGGGTGGTGTTAAGCATGGAGGGAACGATGAATGACAAAGGATGAAGGATGAATGAAAGGGTCGCGCGACCTCTGGATTTGGTGGTCAATCCGGGTTTCACCCGTGGCTCAGAGTTTCACGGTGCTCACGCGCTGACGAACGCGTGGTGCCCAGTTTCCGCAAGTTACCGCGCGGCCGGCTTGAGGCCGCGCAGATGTTCGTCGAACCAGTCCGCGAGGAGCTGCACGTCGGCCCCCATTTCCGGCCAGCCGTGGACCTTGCCGGGGCGGTTGATGAGCTTCGCCGTCGCGCCCGCCGCCTTCGCCTTCTCCACGAACGTCTCCGCCTGCTGGTAAGGCACCAGTTTGTCCGCGTCGCCGTGGATGATGAGGGTGGGCGGGAGCTTGGGCGTGATGAAATAGATCGGGGAAACTTCGCGACCGAGGGCTTTGCGGGATTCCTCAGCATCGGTGCGCGGACCGAAGGCGGCCTTGAAATTCTTGAGCGTGCCCACGCCCGTGCCGTCTTCGCCCGGCTGGCCATAGTTCAGAAAATCCGTCGGCGGGAAGAAACACGCGACCGCCTGCACGGCGCTGCTGGCGCGGTCCACGGGATCTTTCGCGTCGGGTTTTCCGGGGCCGCCCTGCGTGCCCATCGTGAGGGAGAGATGGCCGCCCGCGCTCGCACCGGAGATGCCGAACTTGTCCGGGTTCACGCCCCACTTCGCCGCGTTGGCGCGGATGTAGCGGATGGCGCGGTGGATGTCCTCCGTGACCTCGGGGATGGTGAACTTGGGCTGCGAACCATGCACGACTGCGAAGACCGTGTAGCCGCGGTCAAGGAACGCCTTGTAGAAGCCGGGGTTGATGGATGTCTTCGCCGAGAACCAGCCGCCGCTGACCATGAAAATGACCGCGCACCCGTTGGGCTTCGCCGGCTGGAAGACATCGAACGTCAGCGCGGTGCCGAACTTGCGGCCGTAGATGACATCCTCGGTGCGGGTGAACGCGGGGTCTTGCGCAAACGCGCAGGCGGCGGCGAAGCACAGTGCGAGCAGGACGGAAGCGAGGCGGCGAGTCATGCGGCCATTGTAGCCGGAGCCGCGCCGACGGGAAGCGGATTTGCGCGGCCGACTTTCGCCTCGCCAAAGAGCGGGCGCCGAAGTCGAATCGCCGCATGGCGTTCGCAGATTTTCCGGCCCAGCAGCAGGCCGTCGTGCTGCTCCAGCGCAGCCTGGAGCGCGGGCGGCTCGCGCACGCGTATCTGTTCACGGGCGACGATTTAGATGAACTCGAAGGCATGGCGCGCACGCTGGCCAAGACGTTGAACTGCCAGCAGTCGCGGCGCGGCGCGGCCAGCGACTCCTGCGACGAGTGCCTCGCCTGCCGGAAGATTGACCACGCCAACCACGCCGACGTGCAGTGGCTCCGGCCCGAAATGAAGTCGCGGCAGATCAGCGTGGACCAGATCCGCGAGCTGATTCAGACCGTCAACCTGAAGCCCACGGAGGCCGAGTGGAAGGTCGCGGTCATCGTCGCCGCCGACCGGCTGAACACGCAGGCGGCGAACGCCTTCCTCAAAACACTGGAGGAGCCGCCGTCCCGCTCCATCCTCATCCTGCTCACCGCCGAGCCGCAGCAGCTTTTGGAAACGATTCTCTCGCGCTGCCTGCGGCTGAACTTCGCCGGCGAGGGCGGCGGCCGAAAGTTTTCGCCCGAGCACGTCGCCTGGCTGCGCGATTTTGGCGCGCAGCTCGCGGAGCCGAAGCAAAACCTGCTGGGCCGCTACCGCGTGCTGGGCCAGATGCTCGCGCGTCTCGCCACCTTGAAGGAGGAGATCAAGGCTACGCTCACCGCCCGCTCGCCCCTTCAGCGCTACACGGACGCGGACCCCAAGTTGCAGGAGAAGTGGGAGGAGGAGCTCGACGCCGCCATCGAGGCCGAATACCGCCGCCAGCGCGCCGACCTGCTGCTCACGCTGCACTGGTGGCTGCGCGACGTGTGGCTGCGGAAGCTCGGCACGGACGCGGGACTGGTGGCGTTTCCCGAATTGAGCGCCGCCGTTGAAACCGTCAGCGCCCGCGTCAACGCCGCCGAGGCTCTCGAAAACCTCCGCGTGCTGGAGCAGACCCAGCGGCTGCTGCGCACCAATGTCCAGGAGGCGCTCGCGCTGGAGGTCGGCCTGCTGAAGCTCCGGTTGTGATCATGAAACGCCCTTGCCGAGCCGTGGCGGCCGGCGGAAGCTCCAGCATGAAGCTGACTCGTGCCGCGAATTTCGTTTCTCTTCGGCGAGTCGCCGCCTTCGTCCTGCTGCTGACCGCTTCGTTTTCCCTGCGCGCCGCCGATGAGTTCAAGCTGACGCCGGAGCAGGCCGCCGCGCTGGAAAGCACGCGCAAAGGTTTCGGCAAAGGCAAAAAGTTGCAGGCTGAAATCGAGAAGATGCTTGGCCAGGCGGCCGAGACCAACCGCGTCCAGCTCGCCTTGAAACTCACCGCCGTCGTCGCCGAGAAGTGGCCCGACGAGGCGGCGGACGCCATCGGCAAGCTCGTCCAACTGCTGCCGGCGCAAACCATCCCGCTTCTCCACGCGGCCTTGAAGGTCGCTCCCAAGCAGGCGCGGCCCATCGCCTCGGCGGCCATGACGGCATCGCCGACCAACTGCGTCCTCATCGCCAGCACGGCCATCCAAATTGTTCCCGCCGAGGGCAACGCGATTTTGGAGGCCGCCTCGTGGCGCGTGCCAAAGGAGTTGAAGCCGCAGTTGGACCAGTTGAGGGCGACCCTGCCGACGCCTCCGGCCCAGACGAAGTTCAAGACCGGGCCGCAGGAATCCATCAACCCGTTTTCAAAATAAGTTCCGGGCAGCGGGCGAAGGATTCGTTTGCCTCCCGGCACCATCCCCGCAAAGTTCCCACACGCATGATCCGGAACATCATCTTCGACTGGTCGGGCACGCTCGTGGACGACCTGCCCGCCGTGCTGCGCGCCACCAACCACGTCCTTCGCTCGGCGGGCAAGGAGGAGATTTCGCTGGACCAGTTCCGCGCGGAGTTCTGCCTGCCGTTCACGCCGTTTTACGAGAGACATCTGCCCGGCGTGTCCATGACGCAGCTCGAAACGTGGTTCCACGAGAAATTCCGCGAAGTGCAGGACCTCGTCGAACCGCTGCCGCACGCGCGCGAGTTCCTCGCCTTCTGCCGCGAGCGCGGCGTGCGCACGTTCCTCCTGAGCACGGTGCATCCCGACCACTGGCGGACCCAGGCCGCGAGCACGGACTTCGGCCGGTTCATTGACCGGCCTTACACCGGCGTCTGGGACAAGCGAAAGATCATCCAGCAGCTCATCGCCGAGAACGGTCTCGACCCGCAGGCCACCGTTTTCATCGGCGACATGCAGCACGACATCGAGACGGCGAAGCATGGCGGCATCCATTCAGTCGCCGTGCTCACCGGCTACAACCAGCTCCCGCAACTCCGCGCCGCCGCGCCCGACCTCATCGTCGAGCACCTCGGCGAACTCCGTGATCTGATGACGCGCAACGGCATGCGCCTCGACTTTCAACTTCCAACTTTCAACTCTCAACCGCTTCCCATCTCCACCGTCGGCGGCCTCATCTTCGACGATGACCGCCGCGTGCTGATGATCCGCACGCAGAAATGGTCGCACCTGTGGGGAATTCCCGGCGGCAAGATCAAGTGGGGCGAGCGCTCTGAGGACGCCCTGCGTCGCGAACTGAAAGAGGAGACGGACCTCGACATCGCCGACATCCGCTTCGTGCTGGTGCAGGACTGCATTCACTCGAAGGAGTTTTACCGCGACGCGCATTTCCTCCTGCTCAACTACACCTGCCGCGCCGCCGGCTCCGCACCGCCCGTCACGCTGAACGACGAGGCGCAGGCGTTCTGCTGGGTGACGCCAGCGGAGGCGATGGCGATGGACTTGAACAAGCCGACGCGCGTGCTGCTCGAAGAAATTATAAAGGATAAATGAAAGCGCGCGGGCCTCGCGAACCGTCGGCCATTCATCCTTCATGCCTCATCATTCATAATTTCCCCATGGACACCATCACCCTCAGCGACCTCGAAGTCTTCTACCGCGTCGGCGTGCCGGACACGGAGCGCGCGCAGCCGCAACGCCTGCTGCTCACCGTGGAGATGCGGCGCGACTTCACCCGCGCCGCCGCCAGCGACGACCTGCGCGAGACGATTGACTACTACGCCGTGTCGCGCCGCCTGCTGAACTTCGGCGAGGGCCGGAGCTGGAAGCTGATCGAGAAGCTCGCGGCGGACATCGCGGCGATGGTGCTCGCCGACTTCGGAGCGGAGGCCGTGAGCGTGGAGGTGAAGAAGTTCGTCATTCCCGAGGCCCGTCATGTCAGCGTGCGGCTGACGCGGCACCGGGGTTGAAGCCGGCTTCAGCGGGCGTCAATTCCCGCCGGCTCTCTGCACGCCCAGCGCTTCCTTGAGCTTGCCGGTGATGGCGGCGGCGGACGCGCCGGTGCTGGACTTCATTCCCGCCGCGAGGCCGGAAACAAACGCGGTCGAGGCCGAGGTGCCGCTGACGAGATACGCCCTGCCCCCGTAATAGACAATGCTCGACCCCGGCGCGATCACGTCCACGAAATCCCCGCGGTTCGCATAGCTCGCCAGCTGGCCGTTGCGCCCGCCCGCCGTCACCGCGACCACCTCGGGATACGCGGCGGGGTAGTTCGGCGTCGTGGTCGGCTCGTTGCCGGCGGCGGCGATGAAGAGCACGCCGCGCGCCGCGCCCCGCTCGATGACGTTGTGCAGCAACTGGCTGTCGCCCGCGCTGGCGAGGCTGAGGTTGATGACCGTCGCGCCCGCGTTAAGCGCCTCGACGATGCCGCGCGCGACGTTGAAGGTGCTCGTGCTCTCCGCGTTGCCATACACGTCCACCGGCAGCACCCGGACGGAGGTCGTCGCGCCCTTGTCCTGGGTGTTCGCCAGCCCGCGCAGCAGCGTCTCAAACATCGAGGTGCCGTGCGTGGGGCTGGTGTCGCCCGGCGTCGCCTCGCCCGCGACCGCCACGCCGGGCAGGAGAAACTCGTTGTAGGGCGAGTTGCGCTGCACGGCCGCGTCCACCAGGCCCACAACCAGCTGCCCGGCGGGCGCGCTCGCGTCGGGTTTCAGCGCCAGCGGCAGGGCGGAACTCGCTGTCAACGGGTCCGCCGTCACCGGACGCGGCACGGCGTAGTTGTAATCCACGTTGAAGTCCGCGTTCCCGTTCAGCGCGGCCAGCGCCTGCCGCGCGGCGTTCTCATCGTTGAACTTCAGCCGATACGCGCCGAACTCGTCCACGCGCCCGGTGACTTTCGCGCCGAGCCGCTTCGCCAGTTCGTCCGCGCTTTCCTTGCCGCCCGGCTTGCGCAGCAGGACCAGTTCATCGGCGATGGGCCGGGCTTTCGCCGCGTCGCGCCGCAGCACGCGCTGCGTGGCGTCGCCGACGGAAGTGCGGAAGACAAAGAGCTTGGCCGGGCCGTTGGTCTGCGGCAGCACGGCAAAGCTGAGTTCGCCCAGCAAACGCCCGAGCGCCTCGCCGACGGGGAGATTGTTGAACTTCACCGAGGCTGGCTGCTTGAGCCGCGTGTCCGGCTCGACGAACACCTGCCAGCCGGTGGCCTCCGCGATGTGCTCCAGCAGGCGCGCCAGCGGCCAGCCCTCGAGATCCGCGTCCACCCGCTCGTGGCCGGGCCGCCAGACCAGCGTGTCCGCCGCGCGCGCCGGGCCGGGCATTTCCCACGCCAGCCAGAGCAGCAGGGCACAAAGCACTCGGCATGCGCGATTCATGCAGAACCAATAACATTCCGGCGGGACGACGGCGAGACGGGAATTAACAGGCAAGGCGGCCATTCGACAATTCAACGCCGGCGCGGCCAGAAAGTTCCCCGCCGGGCGGCGAATGCGGGAGCCACCCGGCGGCTCGCCCCGTTATTCTCCCGGCCAGACCCAGCGCGCGCCGTCTATCGCCACGCGACCGTCGGCGCGCTGTTGGTGATTTCCACGAAGCCGCTGTCGCCGGCCTTGAAGGTGAACTCGGCGGGCGAAGCCCCCAAAAAAGCAGCGAACATTCATTGCTTTGGCTCGCTTGATTTCAGCTCGACGCGCTTGGCCTTGAGCGCGGCTTCGAGCGCGGCGCGATCAGTCTTCTTCGGGTCAATCAGCGCGGTGACGCGGCCCTCTTTGAAGCTCGCGGTGGCCTGCTCCACGCCATCGAGCTTCGCGATGGCCTCATAGGCGGCGAGCGCGCAGCCCTTGCAGTCGAGACCGAGCACGCCGATTTCGATTTGCGTGAGCTGGTCGCGCGGCGTGGTGGAGAGCGGCTTGACTCCGAAGGTCGAGCGCGACGCTTGCCGCACCAGCGTGTCGAGGCGCTCGATGACTTGCCCGGGCCTGGCTTTGGGCGCGAGCTTTGCGGGGTCGTAGCTGAAGACGGCCTCGGCGGTCGCGAAGTCCACGCTGACCAGCTTCATGTCGGGCAGTTGGGCGACAAGCTGGCGGAAGTCGTCCACGCGGTCGGGCGCGAAGAGGCCGGTGACACGATGGCGGAAGTCCTCGGCGGCGGCTTGATGAATCACAGAGGCACAGAGGGCACAGAGGAGGAGAATGAGATGCTTCATCGGGTTTTGAAAAGTTGGCTCTGGGTCAGCTCGTGAATCAGCGTGCGGATGCCACCACCTTGCTTCTGCGTGCTGGCGACGATGGCGGCGATTGCATCGCGGTCGCTGAAGGCGAGTTCGCGTCCGGTTGCGTAAACCGCGAGCTGTTGCGCGAGGTTCTTCAGCAGGAGTGTTGAGTTGGCGGCGGCGAGCTTTTGAAACTCTCGGATGTCGGCGAACTTCCGCTCGTCCGGCAGCGCGCCGCTGGCGTCCACGGCCGGGCCGAGCTTGAAGCTGATGCCGATGAACGGGTCTATCGCCCCGCGCGGGGCGGGGTCGCCCTCGCCGATGGAACGGTAGCGCGTGCGGTAGCCGCCGATGACATCGAAGCTCTCCAGCGCGAAGCCCGGCGGGTCGAGCTTCGCATGACACGATGCACAGGTGTTGTTGTTGCGGTGCTTGTCGAGCAGCTCGCGGATGGTGTTCGCGCCGCGCACGTCCGGCTCCACGGCGGCGACGTTCGGCGGCGGCGGCTCGGGCGGCTGGCCGAAGATGCGGTCCATCACGAACGCGCCGCGCGGCACGGGCGAGGTGGTCGTGCCGTTGGCGGTGATTTTCAGAATCGCGGCCTGCGTGAGGAAACCGCCGCGCGGACAGTCCGCCGGCAACGGCACACGGCGAATCTGCGCGCCGGTCACGCCCGCGATGCCGTAGTGCCTGGCGAGCTTTTCGTTCAGCATCGCGAAGTCCGATTTCACGAGATGACGCGCGTCGAGGTTCTGCTCCAGCAGTTCGCGGAAGTAGGCGCGCGTCTCGGCGACCATCGAGTCCTGCAAGTAGGGGCTGAACTCCGGGTAAAGCTTCTTGTCCGGGTCGTTCGCGGCGATGGCGCGCAGCTTGAGCCACTGGCCGAGGAAGTCTTCCACGAAGCGGTCGGAATTCTTGTCCTTGAGCAGGCGCTCGACTTCAGTGCGGAGCGTTTTTGCATCGCGCAGCTTGCCAGCGGCGGCGAGTTCGGTGAGCCGTGCGTCTGGCATGGAGTTCCACAGGAAGTAAGAGAGCCGGCTTGCCAGCGCGAAGTCGTCGAGCTTCGCAGCCGGTTCGACGTGATAGAGAAAGTCCGCCGAGCACAACGCCGCGCGGCAGGCCCAGCGCATCGCGGTCTCAAACGAATCTCCGGCCTTCAAGCGCTCCTCGACTTTCGCAACGTAATCCTTCCGCACATCCGTCCCGACAGGCCGGCGGAACGCCTTCGGCAGGAAACTCGCGAGCAGTCGGTCGGCGTCCACGAGCGGCTGTTCGCTGTGGACGGTCCAGAGGCCCTTCTCCGGGTCGGGTCGGTTCATGCCCGCGCCGATTTGGCGGACCTTCTTCCGCGCGGGCGCGGTCACGCCGGGATTTGCCTTGGCATCGAACTCGCCCAGCGGCAGCTCGCCAAAGAGCACGCGATGCGCGACCGGCGGCCACACGTCGTGCAGCGGGCCTTCGATGTCCAGCCAGTCGCACGCGATGCCGGGGCCGGTGAACGCCATCGCGCGGCCCTTGCGCGCGTAGTTCGCCACGGGCGCGAGCGACGCGACGTTGAAGCCGATGATTTCATTGTGGTTCAACCACACGGTGAGTTCGTGCTCCTTCGCCTCCAGGGACGGCGCGTTGTAATAGCCCAGCACGTAGCTCGGGTGCTGGCCGCCGCGACCGTCGCCGGTGAGTTGCACTACGGAGAGCCGCGCCGCCTCGGTGCCGCGTGCAGGGAGCACCTTGCCCTTGTCCCACTGGAACGCCCACAGCGACGTGCGCACGCGATAGCGGCCCGGGTAAATCGTGACGTGCTCCATGAAGTAGGGGCTGAGCGACTCGTCCTCGTGGCGGAAAAGGCCGACGCTGCTGCCGGTCTCGAAGGAGCCGATGCGCTCGTGCGCGCCCTGGTCAATGTGGCCCTGCTCGCCGGAGGGCGGGAAGGCGGGATCCGGCTGCTTGTCGCGCAGCAGGACGCCGTCGCCGTTCATCACCACGTGCGCGACGAAGCCGCCGCGGTTCATCAGCGAGATGCGACGCTTCTGCACCGTGGGTGCTTCCGGCCGTGTGGCAATGGCGAGGTCGAGTGTGTGCTCGGCGGCCTCGACATACTTGGCGAGGTTGACGTGTGAGATGTCCAGCGCGTCGCTGTTCTTGTCGAAGCCGTGGGCCGAGCCGTCGGCGGGCAAATTGCCCTGGAGCGCGATGCCCGGCATGTCGAAGAGATCGCGGATGGTGTTCTCATACTCGGCGCGCGTGAGCCGGCGCAACCCGGTGCGACTTGTGCCCGCGAGCCGCGCCTGCTCGGCCTTGAGCAGAGACCCGCGCAGGGATTTCACCACCGCCGCCGTGTCCACTGCGGGCGGACGCGCCTTCTTCTTCGGCGGCATCTCGCCGGACGCGATGCGGTCATGCACCTTCACCCAGCGCGCGAAGTTCTCCGCGTCGGCGAAGTCCGGCTTGAGCGAGGTGAGGTCAAGGTTCCCTTTCTTCGTCTCCGCGTCGTGGCATTCGGCGCAGTGCTTGGCGAAGAAAATCTTGGGAGGCAGCTCCGCCGCCGACATGGCGCAAACCGCAGCGCAGGCCAGGAAAATCCCAAAGCTCCGGGAGAATATCCCTGCCATCATAGACCGCTGACGAAGCCAATGCACCGGTCTTGGACGCAGCCCAACCTAAGCACCTGTAAACAATCTCCTGCCTTCTAAGCCTCACGGAGGAGGAGCAAACGTGAACAGGAATCTCAAATACAAAGTCCCGGATACCTCCGCTTAACATCCGCCGGTGCGGCAGGGCGGCAGCCTACGGCCGGGGGAACTGGTGGACTTCCCAGTCGCGTTTGCCTTCGAGGTGGAGGAGCCATTGGGCGGCGGCGCTGAGGAGGTGCGCGTAACCGCCGGCGTCGGACATGTCGTCCCAGGCGTAGCCACCGCCCATGCCGCCCGCGCCGAGGCCGGTGGGGATGTAGCCCTTCTCCTTGAAGAGGGCCTGCCAGGTGCGCAGGCCGTGGCCGAGTTCACGTTCGAGTCGGGTCTTGACGCTTTCTTCGGGCGAAGCTGAAACCCCGTGGCGAATACTCTTTCCGACACGAACAGAGAATTGACCGTGCTCTAGTGGATTGGCCCAGAAACCACGTTGCTTTGGGTCGCAGGTGAAGCGGATGGCACAGTCAAAAGTGAGCACGCCATTGACTGATGTGCTCGAATCCAAGTAGGCGAGCGCAAAGCCATCGTCCCCGATAGTAATGCGATGGACTCGCACCGGCGCACCGGGTGCAGAGGCTCTGATGTGAATGGTCACAAATGGGCCGTTGAGGCCGCCGTGACCGTAAATCCTGACGGCCGTTGCCTCCGCGTCGGTTTCTCCCCGGACAAGCAGTCTTCCGTCAACGACGGCGCAGGCTATCTTCACGTCTTCCATTTCGACCAATGGAAGCGTCTTGGATAAAGCGCGCTGATCTTTAGCCAGCCCGATTAGCGTCGGGATTTCTATCAAGTCTCCCTTCGGTATAGGCCGTTGCGGCTTGTTCCAAATCCCCGGCTCCGCCTTCAGCGCCTGCAAGGCCCAGCCCGCCACCACCATGTTCTGCGGGCCGAGGCGGGAGCCGGCAGGGCGCGGGCCTTTGCTGGGGCCTTTGCGGTCGGAGCGGTAGTCCTCGGGCTTGCCGTCCTTGAAGTAGTAGGGGTGCAGGTCGAAGCGGTTGAGGCCGGGCGGCACGTCCCAGTCGTCGCAGTAGTAGCGGAAGAGCTGCGGCTGCGTGAAGGCGTCGTAGATGAGCTTGAAGGCGAGCGGGCGCGGCAACGTGCCGTGCCGCGGGGTGCCGGCGTAGTAGAGATATTCCTGGTCGTCTGCGAAGCCGGGCGTGGACACGCGCTGGCCGGGTTTGAAGTTCACGAGGCAGTTCACATAGTGGTTGTCGGGCGTCCAGAACT
>JACXTT010013522.1_pt1 | contig 10739 bp, 9 predicted proteins | sample 9270951 | NCBI WGS metagenome assembly JACXTT01 (sample SAMN15532306, study PRJNA645909) | rock metagenome | isolation source: weathered quartz diorite | place: Puerto Rico | collected 2017-06-21
TATCCGCCGCTACGCCGAGATCGTGCGCGACCGCGGCGTGCTGCGCAAACTCATCACCGTGGCCGACGAGATTTCCGGCAATGCCTTTAATCCGCAGGGCAAGGAAGTCAAGCAGATGCTCGACGAGGCGGAATCGAAAATCTTCGCCATCGCCGAGGCGGGCTCGCGCGGCGCATCCGGCTGGGTGGCGGTGCAGCCTCTCCTGACCCAGGTGGTCGAGCGCATCGACGAACTGTACAGCCGTGACAACCAGTCCGAAATCACCGGCGTGCCGACCGGCTTCATTGACCTGGACCGCATGACTTCGGGCCTGCAGCCGGGCGACCTGGTGATCGTGGCCGGCCGTCCTTCGATGGGCAAGACGGCGTTCTCCGTTAACATCGGCGAAAACGTGGCGATCGATGCGGGCTTGCCCGTGGCCGTGTTTTCGATGGAGATGGGCGGCGCCCAGCTGGCCATGCGTATGCTCGGTTCGGTCGGCCAGCTCGACCAGCACCGCCTGCGCACGGGCCGCCTGCTGGACGAGGACTGGCCCCGCCTGACCCACGCGATCCAGAAAATGAACGATGCCCAGTTGTACATCGACGAGACCCCGGCGCTTAATTCCATCGAGCTGCGCGCCCGTTCGCGTCGCCTGTCGCGCCAGTGCGGCAAGCTGGGCCTCATCATCGTCGACTACCTGCAGCTGATGACGGGTAACCAGCCGGGCGACAACCGCGCCTCCGAAATCTCGGAGATTTCGCGCGGCCTCAAAGGCCTGGCCAAGGAATTGCATTGCCCCGTGATCGCCCTGTCCCAGCTGAACCGATCGCTGGAACAGCGCCCGAACAAACGGCCCATCATGTCGGACCTGCGCGAATCGGGCGCTATCGAACAGGATGCCGACGTCATCATCTTCCTGTACCGCGATGAGGTCTACAACCCCGATTCGCCCGACAAGGGCACGGCTGAAATCATTATCGGCAAGCAGCGTAACGGTCCCATCGGCGCGGTGCGCCTGACCTGGATCGGCCAGTACACGAAATTCGGCAATTACAGCGGCGGCCTGGCCCTCTACCAGGGCGATTAAGGACGATAGACCCATCGGGGCGCCGCGTCCCCCAGCAAGAGCAGCATGTCGGCGGGGCTTGCCACGCCAACACCAATGTCATTTCACTAACAGCAGCACAGCTTCGCTTCGCAGTAAATTACGGAGAAAACCATGTTTGGACGCTTGATGCCCACCGAGGGCAAATTCTTTGACCTGTTCAACCAGCACGCCGCCTTGTGCGTGAAGGGTGCGCATGAAATGGTCGGCCTGATGACCAATTTCGACGATCTGGAAAACCGCACCCACGCCATTGAAAGCATTGAAAAGCAAGCCGACAAGATCACCTACGCGACCGTCGACATGCTGCACAAGACGTTCATCACGCCGATCGACCGCGACGACATCCACCAGCTGATCACGCGCATGGACGACATCCTCGACCTGATGGAAGACGCGGCCCAGACCGTGTCCCTGTACGACCTGAAAGCGGTGACGCCGGAAGCGAAGCGCCTGGCCGAACTGTGCCTGGCCTGCTGCGAAAAAGTGCAGGCGGCCGTGGCCCTGCTGCACAATATGGACAACTCCCAAAAGATCGTCGCCATCTGCGAAGAAATCGACCGTCTGGAATCGGACGCCGACCACGTCATGCGCGCCGCCATGTCGAAACTGTTCCGCGATGAACCGGACGTGCGCAACCTCATCAAACTCAAGGCCATCTACGAGATTCTCGAGACCGTCACCGACCGCTGCGAAGATGTCGCCAACATCATCGAAGGCATCATCGTCGAAAACGCCTAAGCGCCGGTCCCTCTCATGCAAACACTCCACATGAGCATTTACGTGCTCGGGCTCCTGATTGCCCTGGCGCTCATTTTCGACTTCATGAACGGCTTCCATGACGCCGCCAATGCCATCGCCACCGTCGTGTCCACCGGTGTATTAAAACCGCAAACGGCCGTCGCCATGGCCGCCGTGTTCAACTTCATCGCCATTTTTATTTTCGGCCTGGGCGTGGCCGCCACCGTCGGCAAGGGCACCATCGACCCGTCCGTGGTGGACCAGTACGTGATCTTCGGCGCCCTGGTCGGCGCGATTTTCTGGAACATCATCACCTGGTACTACGGCATTCCGTCCTCGTCCTCGCATGCCCTGGTGGGCGGCCTGGTCGGCGCGGCGGTGGCCAAATCGGGCACGGGCTCGCTGATCGCCGGCGGCCTGCTGAAAACGGTTGCCTTCATCGTCATCTCGCCTTTGCTGGGCTTTATTTTCGGCTCCATCATGATGTTGCTGGTGTCGTGGATTTTCGTGCGCTCCACGCCGCGCAAGGTCGACACCTGGTTCCGCCGCCTGCAACTGTTTTCGGCCGCCTCGTACAGCCTCGGCCACGGTGGCAACGACGCCCAGAAAACCATCGGCATCATCTGGATGCTGCTGATCTACGGCGGCTATTCCCTGCCCACCGACCATACGCCGCCCATCTGGGTGGTGATCGGCTGCTACACGGCGATCAGCTTCGGCACCCTGTTCGGCGGCTGGCGCATCGTCAAGACCATGGGCCAGAAGATCACGAAATTGAAACCGGTCGGCGGCTTCTGCGCCGAAACGGGCGGCGCCATCACCCTGTTCATCGCCAGCGCCCTCGGCGTGCCCGTCTCGACGACGCACACCATCACGGGCGCCATCGTCGGCGTCGGCTCCGCGCAAAAAATGTCGGCCGTGCGCTGGGGCGTGGCGGGCAATATCGTGTGGGCCTGGATCTTCACCATTCCCGCTTCGGCGTTCATGGCGGCGATTGCTTGGTGGCTGGGGCACCACATCATGTAATCACGCAGGGGACTGGCGCTCGCTGCCTGTCCTCGATTTCAGCGACGCCAAAAATAGAACCGGTGACAGGCGGCGAGCGCCAGTCCCCATTTTTTTATCGCGCCCGTTCCACCAGCTCAATCTCAAACAGCTTCGGCCAGTGCTTTCCCGTGACGAACAGGCGCTTGCGGCTGGCGTCGTAGGCGATGCCGTTGAGGACATCGTCCTGGCCGAGCGTGCCCCAGGCCTTGTCGGCCAGGCCGGTCAGGTCGATCCAGCCCACCACCTTGCCGGACGCAGGGTCGATGCGGGCGATCACGTCGGCGCCCCAGACGTTGGCGAAGATCTGGCCTTCCACCCACTCCAGTTCGTTCAACATGGGAATCGGCTTGCCCTCGGCGGTGACGCTGATGCGGCGTTTTTCCGCCAGGGTGGCGGGGTCGAGCACGCGGATGGCATTGGTGCCATCGCTCATGAAAACCTCCTTGTCGTTGCTGGTCAGGCCCCAGCCTTCGCCCGTGTAGCTGAACTTGCGTTTCAAGGTGAACGTCTTGGCGTCGAACACGAAGCCGGTTTTGGTGGTCCAGGTGAGGGCCACGATATCTTTGCCCACGGGGGCGATGCCCTCGCCGAAATATTCGGCGGCGATGTCCTTCTTTTGCAGCACGCGGCCCGTTTCAAGTTGCACCCGGCGGATCGATGACTGACCTTGCAAGCCCGTGCTTTCGTACAGCACGCCGTCCTTGATGAACAGGCCCTGGGTGAACGCCTGGGGGTCATGGGGATAACTGTGCTTGACCATGAACACGTAGACGGGCAGGCGGGTCTGGGCGGCGGCAGGGATCGCCGCGGACATGGCCAAGGCGAGGGCAACAAGGGGCAGGGCGGACAGGCGGTATGAATTCAAGGCGATCCTCGGTCTGGACAGGGGCGGTCGCGCTAGACTCTACCTGAAAACGCCGGCCGCCGCAGTCCATACGAGGCGGGAATTGGAACGCTCAGTTGCCACAGAACAAAAGTTTCTCCCGCCACAGTTTAGGGTTTACAATTTACCCATCTCACATGAGGCACCGCCATGCTCGCTCCCCCGATTTCAGCCGATGAGCCGCAGCGCCTGGACGCGCTGCGCCGGCTGCTGCTGCTCGACACCCCGCCGGAACAGCGTTTCGACAAGCTGGTGGCGTTTGCAGCCAGCGAATTCGGCGTGCCGATTGCGTTGTTCAGCCTGGTCGACAGCGAGCGCCAGTGGTTCAAGTCGCGGATCGGCATGACGGCCTGCGAGACCAGTCGCGAAGTCTCCTTTTGCGGCCACGCGATCTTGCAGGCGGCGTTATTCATCGTGCCCGATACCCTGCTCGACCCCCGGTTTGCCGACAATCCCCTGGTCACGGGCGCGCCGCACGTGCGCTTCTATGCGGGCGCGCCGCTGGTGCTGGCCTCGGGCGAAGCGATCGGCACCCTGTGCCTGATCGACACGGTGCCCCGTACCCTCGACGCGATCGACCAGGCCATGCTGGGCTCGCTGCGCGACCTGCTGCGCGAAGAAGTGCTGGCCCAGGGCCGGGAGGCGCTGGCGTAATGGCTGACTCCGCTTTGCCCGTTCTGCTACTGGTGGAACCGGAAACCCTCCTGCGCCGCACGGTGTCGCTCACCGCCCGCAGCGCCAACCTGGCCGAAGTGACGGAAGCGGCCAGCGACGACACCGCCCGCGAACTGCTGGCGCAGCGCCGTTTCGATGGCGCCGTGATTTCCCTCGACCTCGATACACCGCCGGAGCGGGGCGGTCCGCTGGCCCTGCTTGAATACCTGCAAGGCACGCGCAGCCGCAGCGATACCGCCGTGCCCGTCGCCGTCATGGTGGAACGCTGCGACGCGGCCCTGCTGACCGCGCTGCGGGGACTGGGCGTGGCCCGCATCATCATCAAGCCCTTCCGTGCCCGCGCGGTGATCGATGCCATCGTCGCGTTGGGACAGAGTGCGAGCGCCGCGCCAGCCTGAGGCGATGGCTGTTGATTAAAGCGCCAGATCGCTGCATACTCAGCGGCAATGTGGTTTTTTGATTAATCTTCCCGATCTTCCCATTGGAGCGTCAATGCGTCTGCACCTTCTGGCCGGGCTCACCCTGCTGTCCATCGCGGCGTGGGCCGCCCACGCCGCTGACATCGAGGCCATCACCCCCGCGGCGAAGCCCGGCAATCCCTTTCACTGTCCCACGCCGGCGTGGCCGAAAGAAGCCCTGCGAAAGGAGCAGAATGGCAGCGTCAGTTTTACTTATACGGTTGATGGCGAAGGGCGGGCGCGCGACTTGCAGATGACCCTGTCGAGCGGCTTTCCCCTGCTCGATGATGCAGCCCGCAACGCGCTGATGGCTTGCCACTTCCAGCCAGACACTTCCGCCGCCCCGCGCCGGCTGCCGATCCGTTTTGAATGGCGCCTGGACAATACGCCGCCGGGCGACCAGACCGCCTTGATGTCGGCCGCCAACGCCGGTTCGCTCGATGCGCAAAAAGCCATGGCGCAGCGGGCGCGCACGGCCGAAGAGCGCCTGCACTGGACCGAGCTGGCGGCGCTGCAGGGCGACGCCGAATCGCAATACCGCTTCGGCCAGATGCTGCAGGGCGGTGTTGGTACCACCGCCGATCCCGAGGAAGCGCGCCTGTGGGTGCGCAAAGCGGCCGATCAGGGCTGGCCTGCCGCGGAAAACACCCTGGGCGTGTTTTACCAGCGCGGCCTGGGCATGCCGGCCGATATGGCGCGGGCGGCGGACTGGTACCGCAGGGCGGCGGAGCACGGCAATCCCAGCGGCCAGCTCAACCTGGGCGACCTGCTGGCCTCCGGCCGGGGCGTAGCCCGTGACGACGTCGCCGCCAACGAGTGGTTCAAAAAGGCCGCCGATCAGCAACTGCCCGCGGCCCAGGTGCGGCTGGGCTTCCGGCTCTCGCACGGCATTGCCATGCCCCGTGACGCCGCCGGCGCGGTGGCCCAATACCGCCTGGCCGCCGCCAAGGGCGACGCCATGGCGCAAAACAACCTGGGCTTTGCCTACGAAACGGGCGACGGTGTGGCCCGCAGCTACGAAGAAGCGCTGCGCCTGTATCTGCTGTCCGCCTCGCAGGGCAACGCCTTTGCCGAAGAAGGCCTGGGCGGCTTGTACGAACACGGCTGGGGCGTCACGCCCGACCTGGCCACCGCCCTCAAGTATTACCGCATGGCCGCCGCCAAGAACAACCCGCCCGGCCTGCGCCAGCTGGGCCGCCTCTACGAACAGGGCCGCGGCGTGCTGCAAGACGCCGCCCAGGCCCGCGACTACTACGAAAAGGCCGCCAAGGCGGGCGACCAGGCCGCCATGCGCCGCCTGGCCCAGGCCTACAGCCGCGGTGAGCTGGGCCTGCCTGTCGATGGCGCCAAGGCCGCGGAGTGGCAGCAGAAGGCCGATACGCGCTATTCGGTGGCGCCTGCCACGTATCCGCAATAAGCGCCGGGGACTGGCACTCGCTGCCTGTCCCCGGTTCCGCTGACGTAAAAAAACGAGTATCGGGGACTGGCACTTGCTGCCTGTCCCCGGTTTCTGCTGACGTAAAAAAAACGGGGACAGGCCGGGCCACGAATTGCAGCAAGTGCCAGTCCCCGCCTTCGTTTTAGACCGTCTGAATTACAGCACTTCGCTCGCGTGATCCGCCAGGCGCGAACGCTCGCCGCGCGCCAGGGTCACGTGGCCGCTGTGCGACCAGCCCTTGAAACGATCGACCACATAGGTCAAGCCGCTCGAGCCCTCCGTCAGATACGGTGTATCAATCTGCGCAATATTGCCCAGGCACAGGATCTTGGTGCCCGGTCCCGCGCGGGTGACCAGGGTTTTGATCTGCTTGGGCGTGAGGTTCTGGGCTTCGTCGATGATGAGGAATTTGTTGACGAAGGTGCGGCCCCGCATGAAGTTGAGGGACTTGATCTTGATGCGCGAGCGGATCAAGTCTTGCGTCGCGGCGCGGCCCCATTCGCCGCCGGCGGAATCGGACTTGTTGAGCACCTCGAGGTTGTCGTCGAAGGCGCCCATCCACGGCGACATTTTCTCTTCTTCCGTGCCGGGCAGGAAGCCGATGTCTTCACCAACGGGCACCGTCACGCGGGTGACGATGATTTCGTTGTAGATCTTGGTCTCCAGCACCTGGGCCAGGCCTGCGGCCAGCGCCAGCAGGGTTTTACCCGTACCGGCCTGGCCCAGCAAGGTGATGAAATCGCATTCCGGATCCATCAACAGGTTCAGGGCGAAATTCTGCTCGCGGTTGCGGGCGGTGACGCCCCATACATTGTTCTTGTTGTGCGAAAAATCGCGCAAGGTACGGATCACGGCCGTCTTGCCGTTGAGCTGTTTCACCTGGCCGTAGAAGGGCGCCTCGCCGTTCTTCGGTTCCATGTAGACGAACTGGTTGACCAGCAGGGTCGGGATGGTAGGGCCGGTCACGCGATAAAAAGTCGAGGAGGTGCCGTTGGCGTTTTCCTGCCACGACTCGACATCCTTGCCATTCTTGTCCCAGAAGTCATCCGGCAGCTGGACGATGCCGGAATACAGCAGGTCCGTGTCTTCCAGCACGTGGTCGTTGAAATAGTCTTCGGCAGGCAAGCCCAGGGCGCGCGCCTTGATGCGCATATTGATGTCTTTCGACACCAGCACGATGGCGCGGCCGGGCTGCTCCGTTTCCAGGTTGCGCACCACGCCCAGGATCTGGTTGTCGGCCTTGCCGACCGGAAGGCCTTCGGGCAGGGTGGGGCCGTTTTGCAGGCGGGTCTGGAAGAACAGGCGGCCCTTGGCGTCCTTGTTGCCGAGTTTGCTGAGCGGGATGCCTTTTTCAATCGCATCGTCGTCGATGTTGGCGATCAGGGCGTCCAGGGTGCGCGACACCTGGCGGGCATTTCGCGCCACTTCCGACATGCCCTTCTTGTGGTCGTCCAGCTCTTCCAGGGTCATCATGGGCAGGTAGACGTCATGCTCTTCAAAACGGAACAGGGAGGTCGGATCGTGCATCAGCACGTTCGTGTCAAGCACGAACATCTTGGAGGTGCCGCGCTGGTCGGCCTGGCGGCTGGTGGACGATTTGATGACGGCTTCGACGCTCTTGTGCTTGGCCGGATGGGGCGCGTTGCGCTCGGCGTCGCCATTGCCGCGGGCGACCGGCGCTGGCGCTGGCGCCGCTGCAGGGGTGGTCATGGGCACCACGTCGGCCTTGCGGCGGTTCGACCGGGGCTTGGCAGCCGGCTTGCCGCTGATCAGGTCGGCGACGGGCGCAGCGTCGACTGCAGGCGCAGGGGAGGTCGCGGCAGGGGCAGGCACGGCGCGGGGACCGCCCTTGCGGGGCTCGGCCTTGGGATAGTCTTTTGCCAGCAGCAGGGCGGCGGGCTGGGTGGGGAGTTTTGGCAGTGGCATCAGGGTCTCAGTCTAAAAGTGTCCGAACAAGGGCGCTGCCGGCGGGCAAAAGCCTGCAGGGAGCGACAAGAAGGAAAGGAGATGTGGCGCGGGGTAAAAGTGAGACCGGACAACATAACAAAGCCCGGCCTGGGGGGCGCCACGGGTGGCTGATGCAGATGATGAAAAAAGACTCAAAGTGTGCAAGCGCAATCGATGTGGAACAACAGTTTGATCAAGAAACCATCCCTGACTCCTGGTGCCGGGCCTTGACGAATTCCAGCACCTCATCGGCGTGACTGGGAACCTTCACGCCTCTCCATTCTTTCACCAATGTGCCGTCAGCGTCAACGATAAACGTACTGCGCTCGATGCCCCGTACTTGCTTGCCATACATCATTTTATTTTTCATCACGCCGAACTGCAGGCATAGCGTCTCGTCCGGATCGGAAATCAATTCAAAGGGCAAGCCCAGCTTGGCCTTGAAGCCTTCGTGGGAGCGCATGGAATCGCGGCTGATGCCGACAATCTCCGCGCCGGCAGCCTGGAATTGCGGATACAAATCGCGGAAGGCCAGGCTTTCCGTGGTGCAGCCGGGGGTATTGTCTTTCGGGTAAAAATACAGCACCGTGAAGCGGGCCGGGCGGCCCAGCAAATGAAATTGCCCGCCGCCCGTCATGGGGGCGGCAAAGTCGGCGATGGCGCCGTTGACGTTGACATTGAGCTCAGCCACGATGGTCTCCTGGATGCTGCGATGGATGAAGGCTGGGGCCGGGCACGATCAGTTCGCCCGAGCGGCCCGGCACCGTGCCCCAGCTGACCGGACGGCTCGGCAGGGACTGGTGTTGGACTTTCTGGTAGTAGTCGGCCATCGAGGCCAGCTGGTAACCCTGGGCCTGCCAGCCGGCCAGCAAGGCTTCAAAAATGGGGGCCAGCTTCTGCCCTTCCAGTTCGGCGTGCAGGGTGTAGACGTGGTCGCGAGTCGCGCCCGCCGTCAGCTTGAGCAGGTGCTGCGCGATGTTCGATGTGCTGATGGTGACGCCGTCGATGCTGCGGCCCAGCAGTTCGTCGAGGGTCGGCAGGGTCGTGGGCAGCTGGACGCAGGCGCTGCCCTCGATGCGGTAGGGCGTCTCGGCGGGATCCTCCAGCGCGCCGTCTTCTCGCAGCAGCGAGCGGCCATCGGAGGCGTAGGCATAGCCGGCCGCGTCATGCTCGGCAAAGGCGCTCGCGTTCATCTGCCAGCCGGCCGCACCGTGGGTGGCGGCGGGGTGGCCGAATACCTGCTTGAAGCGCTGCTCGGCCTTGCGCATGATGTGGGAGGTCCAGCCCGCGCCGGCGCTGCGCACGGCGTCCTGCCAGCGCACATGGTCCCAGGTGTGGATGCCGCATTCGAAGCCGGCCGCCTCCACCGCGCGCAATTCGTCGGCGCAGCGGCGGCCGATGTCGGGGCCGGGCAGCAGCACGCCGTACAGCAGGGTTTTCACGCCGTAGTGTTCGACCACGGACGTACGCGAGACCTTGCTGAAAAAGCCCGGCCGCAGCACCCGCTTCATGGCCCAACCCGTGTGGTCGGGGCCCAGCGAAAACAAGAAGGTGGCGTGGGCGCCATGCGCGCTCAGCATGCGCACCAGATTCGGCACCCCTTCGCGCGTGCCGCGGTAGGTGTCGACGTCGATTTTCAACACCAGCAGCGGGGCGCTGGCGTTGCGGGGAGCGAGGGTGGTGGCGTCGGTCAAACCATCAATCCATCAGGGCTTTGGCGGCGCCCACCTGGCCGCGGTAAGCGTCGAAAATGTGGCGCAGGGCATCGGCCATGGTGGTCTGCGGCTTCCAGCCCAGTTCATTGACCGTATTGTCGATTTTCGGCACGCGGTTCTGTACGTCCTGGTAGCCCTTGCCGTAATAGGCGCCGGAGGTCGTCTCGACGATCTTGACCTGTTTGGCCGTGTCGGCGTATTCGAGATACTCGGCCGCCAGCGCCAGCATCATGTGGGCCAGTTCGCGGATCGAATAATTGTTTGCCGGGTTGCCGATGTTGTAGATCTTGCCGCTGGCGACACCGCCTTCGTTGGCGATGATGCGCACCAGCGCGTCGATGCCGTCGTCGGCATAAGTAAACGAGCGCTTCTGCGCGCCGCCATCGACCAGCTGGATGTTCTCGCCGCGGACGATATGGCCCAGGAACTGGGTCAGCACGCGCGAGGAACCCTCTTTCGGGGTGTGGATGGAATCGAGTCCGGCACCGATCCAGTTAAAGGGACGGAACAGGGTGAAATTCAGGCCTTCCATGCCGTAGCCCCAGATCACGCGGTCCATCAGCTGCTTCGAGCAGGCGTAGATCCAGCGGGGCTTGTTGATGGGACCATACACCAGGGGCGAATTCTCCGGGTCGAATTGCTCGTCGCCGCTCATGCCATACACTTCGGAGGTGGACGGGAACACCAGGTGCTTGCCATATTTGGCGGCCGAACGGACGATGGGCAGATTGGCCTCGAAATCGAGCTC
>JACXTT010013523.1_pt1 | contig 10739 bp, 8 predicted proteins | sample 9270951 | NCBI WGS metagenome assembly JACXTT01 (sample SAMN15532306, study PRJNA645909) | rock metagenome | isolation source: weathered quartz diorite | place: Puerto Rico | collected 2017-06-21
AACTCGACCGACCCGTTCGAATCGAACCCCGCATGCACGAGCACCATCAACAGCACGCTGCCGTCGTTCATCAACGACCGCTCCGCCTACTACCAAAACCAATGGTTCGCGAAGATCGCCACCGACCCCAACTACCGGATCCCGATCTTCAACGCCGGCACGCTGACGGACCCGCTCTTCCCGCCGGTCGAGGATCGCCGGATGGCGAATCGGATTCTGAGTGAGGTCCCGGGTTATCCGATTCAGCAGTACTACGGCGACTACCAGCACTTCGTTCAGAACAAGGCGAAGGAGTGGGGCGACCTCTGCGGCTCCGACCACCACGTGTGCGCTTTCTCCGACTATCCGGGAGGCGACGTGAACGCCACCCCCAGCGGGCTCGTGCGCACCGGCGCGACCAGCCGCCTCAACCGCTTCATCGACCACTACTCGCAACCTCCCGGCGACAGCGCCCAGCCCACGCCGAGCTTCGACGTGACCGCTTCGCTTCAGATCTGCCCGTCGAACGCGCCGCTCGAGGGTGTGGCCGCCGACGAGCCGGGCCCGACCTTCAGCTCGCCGACGTTCGAGGGCCTCGCGCCCGGCCAGCTGACGTTGCAGATGACGGGCTCGCAGACGACCACGAACCACGTGTCGCCGAACGAGCACGCGACCAATGCCGACCCGATCGCGAACCTCGCCTCGAACGGAGGCAAGTGCCCCGTCGAGACGACGCCCGCGGGCCCGGGGGTTGCGACCTACGACAGCGCTCCGCTCCAGTCGACCTACACGATGATCGGGGCGACCAAGCTATCGATCTACTACTCGCAAACTCCGAGCACGCAGGGCCTCTATCAGCTCGACGCGCGCCTCTATGACGTCTTCCCGGGCGGGACCGCGGTGATGGTCGACCGCGGCATCCGGCGTGTGACCGACGCGTCCGGCACCGTCACCTATGAGCTCCACGGCAACGGCTGGCGCTTCCATGCGGGTCACCTGATCCGCGTCGAGGTCGCCCAGGACGACTCGCCCTACGCGAAAGCTTCGAGCGTCGCCTCCACCACGACGATCAACGGCGTGACGCTGCAGATCCCAACCGTGGAAAGAAACATTCCGTATGCGCGGCCGAGGGGGGCAACGCCGATGCGGGCCCCGCTTGTCCCCGCATACCGGCAATGCACGAACGGGACAATCATTCACGGCGCTCCCTTGGCCTTCCCGTCCTGCACACCCCCCCAACAGGCATCCAGCTATCTGACGGTCGGCACGCCCGACTCCAACCGCGCCGCGTCGAATTCGATCGGCTCGGTGATTTACCAGGCGGTGCCGAGCCCATCGGCGGACGTGGTGATCAACGTGAGCACGACTGACGTGCGTTGCAGGAATGCGGCGAGCACCACCTGCGGGTCGGCCAACGCCGTTGCCGGCCCGGATTACATCGGAGCGCTGAGAGCGGACCAGACCCTCCGTGTGACCGACGCTCAGAATGGCCCGTCGGGCGAAACCGGCACGACTCAGGACATCCAGTTCCCGGTGACGGTGCCGTGCGCGGCGACTTCGGACACGAGCTTGGGTTCGACCTGCTCGGTATCGACGAGCGCCAACGCCGTTGTGCCGGGAGCCGTGACCGCGGGCAATCGCGCGATCTGGGAGCTCGGTCCGGTGCAGGTCTTCGATGGTGGCTCGAGCGGAGTCGCCGGGGCCTCGAACGCGACGCTCTTCGAGGACCAGGGAGTCTTCGTCCCTTAATTCCCGACCGCCGGGCGGACCGGGCGGTCGAGCTAAAGTCCCCCGCAGTGGAGCGGTCGGAAAAGTCGCTTATCGGCGAGCTGCGACCCCGAACGATCCTCGTGCGCGGAGCGCTGGTCGTCGCGCTGGCGGCCGCCGTCGTTGCGGCAGTGGAGCTGCTCGTTCCCGGCGCGGGTCGCCGGCTCGGCTCGGCCGATCCGGCCTGGATCGCGCTCGCGGTGGCGCTGGAAGCACTTGCTCTGGTTTCTTACGTCGCCTTCTTCCACGCCGTGTTCGGGCGGCCCCCGGACCGGTTGCGCCTCAGGCGCAGTGCCGAGATCGCGCTCGGCGAGCTTGCCGGTTTCGCGCTCGTGCCCACCGGGGCCGGCGGTCCGGCGGTGCGCCTTTGGGCGCTTCGCGGCGGTGGCATGTCCTGGCGCACGATCGGCACGCGCAGCGTCATCTACGGCATCGTCTTCAACATCCCCTACGTGGGCGCCGCTCTCGTGCTCGGGGTGGGCGTATTCATCGGCCTGCTGCCCGGCTCCGCCCCGACCGTCGTCGCGCTGACCCCGCTCGGCCTCGTGGCCGGCTCGATTGCGATGACGGTGCTGATCACCGCGACTGCGCGCTCGCGCTGGATGGCAGGCTCCACCCGCTGGAAGCGAATCACGCGCGCAGTGCTCGACGTGGTGCCCGCGGGCGTGCGCGAACTCCCTTCGTTCGCACGACGGCCAAGCCGGGTGGCCGGCGCCTTCGGGTTCTGGGCATTCGACTGCGCTGTCTTATGGGCGGCTCTTCATGCGTGCGGGGGATCGCCCGCAGTTGCCGTGATCGTGCTCGCGTACATGCTTGGGCAACTCGGCAACGTCCTGCCGCTCCCGGGCGGGATTGGCGGCGTCGAACCGCTCATGCTGGGAATCTTCGTCGCTTCGGGCGTCGACTCCGGCTTGGCCGCGGCGGCGATCGTCTGCTACCGGGCGATCGCCCTGGGGATGCAGAGCATCACGGGCGTGGTGGCCCTGCTCAGCCTGGTGCCCGCCGTGCGGCGCGAGCGCCGCGAGGCGGCGGTCCGGAACGAGATCCGCCCGACCAGACCCCCGGCCTCGCGGGTGACGCCCCCGCTGTCGCCCTCCGCAGGCGCCGAGGCATAAAGACCTTCGTCGTCGTTTAGCATTGCCGCGCGATGGGCGAGGTGCGTGTCGAGCAGCATGGGCGCCTCCTGCTGGCCACCCTCGAGAATCCGCCTCACGGGCTGATGGACACCGGCATCGTCCAAGGGCTGGCCACGGTGGTCCAGCGGGCAGACGCCGATGACGGTGTCGGCGCCGTCGTCCTGACCGGGGCTCATCCGGAGCGCTTCGTGGCCCACTACGACGTAGGCGAGCTGCTCGCGGCGGCTCGCAGCGGTCCTTCGGTCGGCAGACGCGCGGCGATGACCTCGCTGCGCATCGTGGCTGCTATGCGTCGAGTGCGCGGGATGGATCGGGCGCTGGCGCGCACTCCGGCGGCCGGTCTCGTCGCACTCGAGCGGTTCCACGAGGTCTTGCTGGCGATGAACCGGAGTGGCGCGGTTTTCCTGGCGGCGCTCAACGGCTCGGCGATGGGCGGGGGATGCGAGCTTGCCCTGGCATGTGACGTCAGGCTGATGGCCGACGGCGACTTCGGGATGGGGCAGCCGGAGATCCTGTTCGGCTTCCCTCCGGGCGGGGGCGGGACGCAGCGGCTGGCCCGGCTCCTGGGAAGCGCCAAGGCCTTGCGCCTCGTCCTCGACGGCGGGCCTCTCTCTCCGGCCGATGCGCTCGACCTCGGACTGGTCGACGAGCTGGTCGCACCCGAGGATCTCCTCGAACGCGCGATTGCAGTCGGCGCCCGGCTTGGGGCTCGCCCGAAAGCAGGCGTGGCGGCATGCAAGCGAGCGGTGTACGAGGGTGGGTCGCTGGGCCTCGCAGATGGCCTTCGGGTGGAGCAAAGCGAGTTCCTGGCCACGCTTGGAACGCCGGACGCCGAGGCCGCCATGGCCGGTTACCAGCGCGCCCTCGCGAGCACGGGAGAGCTGCCGGGGTATGACCGCGAGGCGCTCGAGCGGGCGCTTCAGGCCGGGCGCTTCGGCGGCTGACCGCAGCACGCTCGACTCGCGTCGCTGATGCAGCAGCTCGGCCTGCCCGAGGCACCCGCCTCGGTTTAGCTGCGGCGGCGCCTCAGGCGGCGGCGTGGCGATCCCGGTCTGCTCCTCGCAGATGTTTCTGCACGATCAGATCTGCCAGCCCCGCCTGAATCCCCGACTGCCTCACCTTGAGCCACACGGCACATGTGCCGATAACGAAGCGATGGCCGACCAGGACCAGGGTGTCCGCATGGGAGGTGATCGCCACCTCGCCTGCACGATGTCGAGCGTGCTGCTACGCCGTGTGCGTCGCATTCGCGGCGAGGACGGCTTGATGGAGCTGCTCGAGCTCGCAGGCTCGAAGCGGACCGTCGCCTATCTCGACGACGTCACCAACTGGATTTCGTTCGACGAGGCGATGGCGCTGCTCGCGGCCGCTGCAAGGGTCCTGGGCGACCCGAATATCGCCCGGCGGCTGGGGGAGGAGACGATCGCCCAGCACAGCGGCACGCCGGTGGCGACGCTCTTGCGTTCGCTCGGCTCTCCGGAACAGATCTTCCGTCAGATCACGCAGACGGCGAGCAAGTTCAGCACGGTTTCGGTGCTCGAGGCGGTCGACGTGGAACCTGGGCATGCGGTGGTCCGCGGCAGCGCCTGTCCGGGCTTCGTCCGCACGATCGCCCACTGCGATTGGACGAAAGGGCTGCTGAGCCAGCCGACGGTGCTGTTCGGGCTGCCGCCGGCGACCGTCGAGGAATCGGCGTGTCAGGCCCGGGGCGCTGAGGCATGCATGTACGAGATCGGCTGGGACTCCGAGCTCGCCGCGCAGACCGGCGACCCGGCGCAGCACATCACGGCGCTCGAGTCGCAGCTCAGTGCGTTGACCGAGCGGCTCGACAGCCTCTACGCGACGGCGACCGATCTGATCGCCGACAGTGAGATCGATTCGGTTCTGGCGCGCATCACCGAGCGCGCGGCGACCGCGGTGCGCGCTCCTCGCTACCTGCTTGCGCTTCGAGCCGACGAAGATTCCGACCTGCGGTGCCACCACAGCGGTTTCGACGAGAAGGATGCGCTGGAGATCGCGGAGTGGCTGCTCGAGTCCGACGCCGAAGTTCCTGGCTCGTGGCTCGTCGCCGACGTCAGCTCGCATCTCCGCTCCTACGGCCGCTTGGCGGCGATGTCGGATACGAGCTTCTTCCCCCAGGAGCGCTACCTGCTCGAGCTGTACGCACGCTACGCGGCCACCGCGCTCGACGGCGCGACCGCACTCGCCGAGGCAAATCGGGGCCATCAGGAGGCACGGGCCCTGCTCGAGCTGGCGCGGTCGATCGCGGCCGCGACCACAAGCGACGAGGTGGCGGAGCGGCTGGTCGACGCGACTCCCGCGGTGGTTGACTGCGACCGTGCCAGCGTTTGGATCTGGGACGACGTCGCGCAGGAGCTCAGGTGCATGGCGACCTCCGGCTCGTCCGAGGACGCCTCGGACCCCATCGACCTGAGAATTGGACGTGACGACGATCACCACCTCGCCGCGCTGCTGGCCGACCCGCAGCCGGGCCCCCTCTACTTCGACCGAACGTCCGAGGACGGATACATCCGTGCTCTCCTCCAGCGGTTCGACGCGCTCGCAGTGGTCGTCACGCCGATCATCGGGCGCGGACAGTTTCTCGGTCTGCTGACCGTGACCGTCAAGTCCGATTCGGAGCGCCTCCGACTGCGGCGCGACTTGTCGGATCGCCTGTCGGGGGTGGTGGCGCAGGCCGCGAGCGCGCTTCAAACGGCGCGCCTCATCGACACGGTCATTCACCAGGCCAGGCACGACGGACTGACCGGGCTCGTGAACCGCGCGGTCTTCACGGAGCGAATGGGGGAGGCTCTCGAGCTCGCTGCCGCCGCCGGCGGCCCGGTGGGCCTCTTCTTCGTGGACCTCGACGGCTTCAAGGGCGTCAACGACGAGTTCGGGCACCAAGCCGGCGACGAACTGCTCTGCCGCGTCGCCGAGCGCCTGCTCGACACGGTTCGCTCGGGCGACACGGTCGCGCGGCTGGGAGGAGACGAGTTCGCGATCGTGCTGTCCCACGTCGAGACCAATGCTGAGGTCGAGGCTGCGGCGCAGCGAGTCAGTCGCGCGTTCGAGGAGCCTTTCCTGGTTGGCGACGATCTGCTTTCGCTGGGTGCGAGCGTGGGTCGCGCGGTTTGGCCGGATGACGCAGACGAGATCGAGGCTTTGATGCGTCACGCAGACGCCGCGATGTACCGCGCAAAGCGCGCCGCCCGCGCAAGCGCGGCTGTCAGCCAGTCTTAAGCCCGGCCAAGCCCGGCCTGCAGGGAGGCCCTGCAATAGTCCAAGCATGGACCCGGTGCTCGACAACTTCGTGCAGGGGATCAAGCAGGCCCTGCTGATGGCGTATCAGGTCTGGTGGGCTCTGGTCCTGGGGTTCGCGATCTCGGCCATCGTCCAAGCATGGGTGCCCCGGCAGCGAATCGAGAATGCCCTTTCGGGCAGCGGCTTCGCCCCGGTGGCCAGGGCCACGGCGCTCGGCGCGGCATCCTCGTCGTGCTCCTACGCGGCAATCGCCATCGCCAAGTCGCTCTTTCAAAAGGGGGCGTCGGCCGCATCTGCACTCGCCTTTCAGTTCGCTTCTACCAACCTCGTCTGGGAGCTGGGCCTGGTCCTCTGGCTTTTGATCGGGTGGCAGTTCACTGTGGCCGAGTACGTCGGCGGCCTCGTCGCGATCGGGCTCATTGCGGTGCTGCTGCGCTTCTTCGTCTCGCCTCGCCTCGAAGAGCACGCCCGACAGCACGCTCAAGGCGCGGACTCTGGGCACCAGCACCAAACGGCAGGGTCCTCGGACGGCATTCGCTGGCGAGCGCGACTCACTTCCATGGATGCGTGGTCCGACGTCGCCCACAACTTTCGCGGCGACTGGCAGATGCTGTGGAAGGAGATCACGATCGGCTTCTTCCTCGCAGGGTTCATCGGGCTGCTCGGCAACGACTTCTTCAACGCCTTGTTCGCCCGAGACGCGGCGCCTTTCGTGCGGACGCTCGAAAACGTCATCGTCGGCCCGATCATCGCCGTGCTCAGCTTTGTCTGCTCGATCGGCAACGTCCCGCTCGCAGCCGTGCTCTGGTCGGGTGGGATCTCCTTCGCCGGGGTGATCGCCTTCCTCTACGCCGACCTGATCGTGCTGCCCATAATCGCCGCCTACCGCAAGTACTACGGGACCGCGTTCGCCCTGCGGATCACCGCGCTCATGTTCGCGACGATCATGGTCGCGGCGCTGATCGTCGACGGCGTCTTCGGAGCCTTGGGACTGATACCGAGCGGGACGCGCCCGAATCGCAGCGACATCTTCGGCTCGGTCCGGCTCGACTACAAGCTCATCCTGAACGTCATCGGCCTGCTCGTCTTCTCGGCCCTCTTCTACCTGACGACGCGGCGCGGCGTCACGGATCCAGTCTGCGGCATGAAGGTCGACCGCGCCAGGGCGATCCGCAAGGACTTCGCGGGTGACGCCTACTACTTCTGCTCCGAGCACTGCCTCCACGCCTTCGAGCCCGACGCCGGGCGCCCCACGGAGACCATGCAGACGGCGCACCGGGAATAGATCGGAATCGGCAGACCTGCTCAGCGTCGAGCACGCGCGTGGTGCTAGAGCAGCGTTCGCCTCTGGACAAGCTGGCGGGTGCGGTGCCTGCGGGCCGCTCTCAGCACGGAGTCAAAGAGACCCGGAAATCGGGCATCGAGGTCGTTCTTGCGCAAGCACGTCATCCGCGAGGTGCCCACCGGTCGCTGGGTGATCACGCCGGCTTCCCGCAGCACCCGCAGGTGATGCGTGAGCGTCGATTTCGCGATCGGCAGACCGAAGGACCCGCAAGACCGCTCGCCCCCGCTGGCCAGCATGCAGACGATTTCCAGCCGAACCGGGTCGCTCAAAGCGGCGAGCACCGGCGCGAGAGACATTTCCCCTCGCGCCGGGCCGCTGAGCTTGCGGGCCGCAGCCGCCTCGGTTGCCGAAACGCCGCGACCTCCGGTCATGCTTTACGCCGCCTCGCGGAGAGCGGCCAGCTCTTCGTTTGTGGAGAGCCGGGATAGGGCGCGGCTCTCGACGTCTCGGGCGCTGTCCTCGCTGATGCCGAGACGCTTGCCGGTCTCGCGCTGGCTCACCGGCTCCTCGTTGCCGAGCCCGAAACGGAGCTCGACTACCTTCCGCTCGACCTCGGGCAGCTCCGCGAGCGCCCTGTCGACAGCCTCGCCCCGAAGCGTGAGAGCGACCTCGTCTTCGGGAGGCGGCCGTTCATCGGCAATCAGCTCGCCAAGGGCGGTCTCGCTGTCGTCTTGGACCGTCTGGTCGAGGCTGGTCGTCACCTTCGCGACGTCCAGCGCCGCCCTGACCTGCTCGACCTCCAGCTCCGTCGCGCTGGCGAGCTCCTCGACCGTGGGGTCGCGCTCGAGCTCGTTGCGCAGGCGCTCGTCCGCCTTCGCGATCTTGCGCTGGCGCGCCCCGATGTGGACGGGGAGCCGGATCACGCGGGAGGTGTTCCCGAGCGCCCGCTCGATCGCCTGACGGATCCAGATCGTGGCATACGTGGAGAACTTGTAGCCGCGCCGCCAGTCGAACTTCTCGGACGCTCGGATCAGCCCGAACATGCCCTCCTGGATCAGGTCCTGAAGGGGAAGGCCCAGGTTCTGATACTTGCGCGCATTGGAGATCACGAGCCGGAGATTCGAGTTGATCAGCATCTCCTTGGCCTCGAGGTCACCGCGCTCGATCGCCTGAGCCAGCTCGACTTCCTGCTCCTTGGTCAGCAGCGAATGGCGGTTTGCACGACGATAGAAGAGCGAGAACCAGTCGGTCGTCTCAGCGCTCTCCTCGTGCTCATGAGTAACTTCGTGAAGCTTCACGGTTTCCGTGGTTACTTCCCTCCTAGGCCTGCGGTAAAAAGGGGGCGCTCCCGGCGCCCCCGAAGCTAATTCGATGTGGATCGAATTATAGCACGATCGTTCGAGAACCATCGAACAATGGTTTCCGGGACGGAGCGCCCAGCCCTTCAAGCCCCCGAGATCCCGCGCCGAGATGGACTGCATGAGGGGCTTCATGCGCGTTTCGGTCGGAATCGAGACGACCGCGGAAGAAGTGAAGGCGCTCGAGCAGGTGTTCCGCCTGGCGGAGATACCCGTGCTCGTCGAGGACGAGATCGCCCGGTTCAGCGTGGATTCGCCCTGGGTCATGTATATCAGCGCGCCTCTCCCCTGGTTCTCGTCCCGATTCGTGCGCACGGCCGAAGACGCGCCGGCCGAGGAGCTGGGCCCGGGCCTCGCCGGTTTCATCGAGCAGGTCTCATCCGCGTTCCGGGCCGAAAGCGGAAGCGTCGTCTTCACCGACGAGGGGACCGAGGTGATGATCGCGCTTACCCCAGAGCTTCCGAAGCCGGCCTTCGGGGCGCTGCTGGGCGTCGACCTCGTCCGCGTCGAGGGCGAGCGGATCAGCTGGGATCAGGATCATGAGGCCTGGTACACGTTCCGCGGGGAGCCCTGTCCCGTGAGGTAGGTCGGCTCGCCGGAGGGTTATGCTGCCGAGCGTTCCCGATGCAGCTGATCCACACGGACAGCGATGACGCCGGTCGCCGGAAGGCGGCGGTGGGAGGTCGTGCGAGACAGGTAGAGGCGAGAATTCGCCGGCGCTTCACCTTCGATTTTTCGCGACCTCCCGAGGCAACTCTGATCACGCTTGCCGGCGAGCTGGACGTCGTCTGCGCCGACGCTTTCAAGCGCAGGTTCGGGGAAGCGACCAGCGACGACCCCAACCGCGTCGTGATCGACGTGCGCGAGCTCACGTTCATCGACTCGACGGGGCTGGCATTGCTTCTGGGGGTTAACGAGATGTCGCGCGTCGCAGGGTTCACGCTTTGGATCGTTGCCAACCAACAAGACCCGCCCAGCAAGATCTTCCGGATGACCGGCATGGACAAGGTGCTGCCGCTCGTAGACGAGCCGCCGGACTTCGGCCCGGCCGCTTGAGGCCTTCGGCTAAGAACGCCGCATGGCGGAGGCCCAGCGCTCCTCGATTCGCGCGAATCGCCAGACGGCCAGCGCTACCACCCAGGTGAGGACGAACAGCGCCACCACCAGGTAGCCGACGGAGTTGAGGTCGATACCGGCGACGAAGCCCCAGAAGCCGCCGTTGAGGCCGAGTTTGTCCACGAGCGTCGAGAGCAGCTCGACCGTGCCGATCAAGAGGGCGACCGCAACCGACAGCCCGGTGATGGTGATGTTGTAGTAGACCTTCCGAACGGGTTGGGAGAAGGCCCAGCCGTAGGCGAAGTTCATGAACGCGCCGTCGATCGTGTCGAGCAGCGACATGCCCGCGGCGAACAGGACCGGCAGACAGAGGATCGCGTACCACGGCACCCCGCCGAGCGCCGCGCCCGCTGCGAGGAAGAGCAGCGCAACCTCCGTCGCAGTGTCGAAGCCGAGCCCGAACAGCACGCCGAGCGGATACATCTGCCAGGGATGCTTGATCGAGCGCGTCGCCTTCCCATAGAACCGGTTCATGACGCCGCGCGAGTTGAGCTGTGCCTCGAGCTCGGCCTCGCTGAACTCTCCGTGCCTCATCCTCCTGAACACGCGCACGATTCCGACGAGGATGACGAGATTGATGATTCCGATGACGTAGAGGAACGAGCCTGAGACGAGAGTTCCGATGAGGCCAGTCGTGGTCTGGAGGGCCGAGCCGTGGTTCTCGACCTGCCCGGCGATCGAGCGGATCCCGAGCGCGAACAGAAGGGCAAGCGCGAACACGATCGTCGAGTGCCCCAGTGAGAAGAAGAAGCCCACACTCAGCGGTCGCTTGCCCTCGGCCATGAGCTTGCGGGTGGTGTTGTCGATGGCCGCGATGTGGTCCGCGTCGAACGCGTG
>JACXTT010013524.1_pt1 | contig 10738 bp, 12 predicted proteins | sample 9270951 | NCBI WGS metagenome assembly JACXTT01 (sample SAMN15532306, study PRJNA645909) | rock metagenome | isolation source: weathered quartz diorite | place: Puerto Rico | collected 2017-06-21
TTTGCCCGGTGTCCTCGGCGGGCCGGGGGATGGTGCGCGTTTCTTCCCCTTGCCGAGCGTTCTCGTGCTTTCGGCCGCGGTGGTGGGCTGGACGACGCCCCTCGGCGCGATGGCGCCCGCGCTCGCCCGGCTGGCCCGCCCGTTCCGTGCGCTGCGACTGCCCGTCGACGAGTGGATCGTCTCGGTCGCGCTCGCGCTGCGGTGCCTCCCGCTGCTCATCGACGAGATGCGCACACTCGCGGCCGCCCGCCGGCTGCGGCACCGGGCGCAAGGAGGCGATCGGCACCGTCAGGCGCGGCGCGGCGTGATCGAGGTGCACGACATCGTGGCCACCGCGATCATCGTGTCGCTCCGCCGTGCCCACGATCTCGCCGACGCGATGAACGCCCGCGGCGGGGTCGGCGTGATCAGCGACGCGCAGGATGGCACGCGCACGTGGCGCGACGCCGTCACGCTGCTCGGCGTGACCGCGATCTCGGTCGCGCTGATCGTGCTGTCACTCCGCTGACGCGCGTACTGTTGGCCCGCACCACCCGAACTTGCGTCACCACACCAGCCATATCGTGGTCCGGTGACGCAAGTTCGCAGGAAGGAAGGGTCAGCATGGACGTGCGGTCGATCGTCAACGTCGAGCCCGAGGTCGAGCACAACGGGACCGTGCCGGTGTGGTACCTGGTGAAGCCGCGGGAGATGCACGACCTCACCGACGGCGGCTCGCTCGAGCTCGTGAACGAGTTCGAGGTGGCGCCGGGCAGCGCGGTGTACCCGCACGAGCACCCGACGCACGAGTTCTACTTCGTGATGTCGGGCCGGGGGGTCATGATCGTCGCCGACGAGGAGCGACCGGTCGGCCCCGGTGACCTCGTCTACATCCCGCCCGACACGGTGCACAGCCTGCGGCCGACCGGCGGCGGCGCGATCCACTGCTTCTGCTTCGCGGTCGCGGTGAAGGGCGCGCCCCCGATCGACTACACGTCCCATGAGTAGCGGTCAGCGCGCCAAGGCGGCGGCGCGTGCTTCCGCGCCGACGCGCAGGAACCGCATGTCGCCGAACGGCGTGCCGGCCACGCGGTTGCAGACGAACGCGACGGCGAGGTCGTTGTCGGGGTCGGCCCATGCGCCCGACCCGCCGTACCCGAAGTGGCCGAAGCCGTTGGGGATGATCCCCTTGCTCGTCGCGGCGAGGTGGTAGCCGAGCCGCCAACGCATCGGGAACCCCACGACGATGTCGATCCCCGTGCGTTGGACCTCGGTCGCGCGGCGCAGTGTCTCCGTCGTCAGGAACCGCTCACCGTCGAGCACGCCGCCCCCCGCCAGCGCGGCGTACATGCGCGCGAGTGAGCGCGCGGTGAAGCAGCCGTTGATCGCGGGGATCGGCCCGTCGAGGACCTCGCGCGACGCGTAGAACCGGTCCGATTCGGGGACGATGAACGCGTCGATCGCCGGCCGCATCCACTTCATGCGCCCGGCCCGTTGCGCGAAGCGCTCGACCCGTTCGACGTCGCCGAAGTTCACGAGCAGCTCGGCCACGCGGTCGCGCTGGTCGGGCGGGGCGCCGATCGACATGCCGTCGAGGCCGAGCGGCTTCACGATCTCGGTCTCGACGACGTCGTGCACCGGCATCCCGGTGACGCGTCGGATCACCTCGCCGACCAGGAAGCCGTAGGTGATGCCGTGGTAGCCGTGCCGCGTGCCCGGCTCGTACCGCGGGCGCTGCTGCGCGAGCTGCGTGCACACGAGGTCCCAATCGAGCATCTCGTAGGCGCCGGAGATCACGTCGCGCAGCGTGTGCAGCCCGGCCGAATGGCTGAGCAGGTGCCGCACGGTGATGGCTTCCTTGCCGCCCACGGCGAATTCCGGCCAGTACGTCGCGACGGGTTCGTCGTAGTCGATCAGCCCGCGGTCGACGAGGCGGTGCACCGTCGTGGCCACGACGCCCTTCGTCGTCGAGAAGCTCATGGCCATTGTGTCCTCGAGCCACGGCGACCCGGCGGCGTCACGCGCGCCGGTCCACACGTCGACCACGACCTCACCCCGGTGGTACACCGCGGCGGCCGCGCCTCCACCGCGCTTGTGCGCCGCGACCTTCCGCAGGGCGGGCGTGACGCCTCCGAAGTCGGGGTGCACGAAGCCGGAGATCACGTCTCCATGCCTACCGCCATCGGTCGCGGGCGCGCCATGCGAGACGCACCGTCCGGTGCGGGTTACCCGTTGCGGCCCTTCGGGTACATGCCGCAGACTGGCCGCGTCCGGCCGAGACGACAGCGCAGCGACCGGATGGGAGCGGAGCGCGGAGTCGACCCGACGAAACCGCGAGGAGCACGGCATGCGGCGCTTGAGTGGACTCGACACGGCGTTCCTGTACCTGGAGACGCCGACCACCCACATGACGGTGCAGGCCGTCATGCTGCTCGACCCGTCGACCGTCCCGGGCGGGTACTCCTTCGAGAAGATCAAGGCGCACCTCGCGTCCCGCCTGCCGCTGATCCCCGAGTTCCGGCGGCGCCTGGCCCCGGTGCCGTTCGACCTGCACCGACCGGTGTGGTTCGACGACCCCGACTTCGACTTCGACTACCACGTCCGCCACATCGCGGTGCCGCCGCCCGGGAGCGCGAAGCAGGTCGCCGACATCGTGGGCGACATCTGCGGCCGTTCGCTCGACCGCTCTCGACCGCTGTGGGAGTTCTGGGTGATCGAAGGGGTCGAGGGCGCCACAGTCGCGATCGTCGCCCGCATGCACCACTCGACGATCGACGGCGTGTCGGGGTCGAGCCTGCTCACCACGATCCTCGACCTCGAACCGGATCCCGCGGAGCAGCCGGTCGTCGACGACTTCACGCCCGAGCACAAGCCCTCCGACCTCGAGCTCGTGCAACACGCGATCGTGTCGCGCCTGCGCCGGCCGCTGCCGCTCGCGCTCGCGCTCGCGATGCCCACCATCTTCCGGGGCGCCATTGCGATCACGCGCGTCCGCCGCGACCCGAACAAGCCGTCGGGCGGCACGCCGTTCAACACCGCGCGCACGCCGTGGAACGCGCCGCTCACGCCCCATCGGCGCGTGGCCTTCGCCTCCGTCTCACTCGACGAGGTGAAGGAGATGAAGAACGCCTTCGGCTGCACGGTCAACGACATCGTGCTCGCGACCGCCACCGGTGCGCTGCGCCGCTACCTCAGCGAGTACGACACGGTGCCGGAGCAGCCGCTGCTCGCGGCGTGCCCGGTCTCCGTGCGAAACGACGAGACCGAGCACATCGAGAGCGCCAACAAGGTGTCGGCGATGTTCGTGTCGCTGCCGACTCACCTCGACGACGTCGAGGCGCAGATCGCGCACATCCGCGACGCGACGGCCGGCGCCAAGGAGGAGCACCAGGCGATGGGAGCCCGCACGCTGCTCGAGCTGGGTGAGCTGGCCGGCCCGCGCACGTTCGGCCTGGCCGCCCGGCTCCTCGGCGGTCTCGCGGCACGCGGTCCGGTCCCGATCAACCTCGTCATCTCCAACGTTCCTGGCCCGCCGTTCCCGCTGTACCTCGGGGGCGCGCGGGTCGTGTCGATGCTGCCGCTCGGCCCCGCGATCGAGGGTGCCGGCCTCAACGTGACCGTGTTGAGCTACATCGACCGCATCGACTGGGGCTTCATCGCGTGCCGCGAGCTCGCGCCGCGCCTGCAGGACATGGCCCACGCGGTCGAAGACTCGCACAACGAGCTGCTCAAGGCTTCTCGCGTCTAAAGGCGCTTCGCGAGGGCGGCCGCCTCGACGTCGAGCCGGATCAGCAGGCCCGGGACGATGCGCCGTTCGGCGGTGCCGCCCACGACCGGGAAGTGCACGCGCAGGTCGCCGCGGATGCGCCGCATGCAGCGATCCTCGCCGTCGGACAGCAGCGCGAGCTCTGCCTGCCCGTTCAGCCGATCGGGCGCGGCTTCGGCCGAGAAGGCCAACGTGCCGGAGTACGTCGTGGTGTCGAGGCGTAGCGCCTGGACCCACGTGAGCTGCCGGCCCGCGATCACCCGGCGGGCGATCGGGTCGAGCTGGCCGACGTACTCGTAGCGGAGCGTCAGGAGGCGTGTCGTGCCCTCGTCGCCCTGCTCCACGACGGTCGGCAGGCTGAGGTCCGGGAGTTCCAGATTGGTGTGGAAGTCGGGGTCGCACAGCACGGACGCGACCGCGGCGCGCGATCCGGGGAACTCGTGCTCGGCTTCGAAGCGCACCGAGCCAGTCTGGTCGACGGGCCGTTACGACCGCGGTTCCAGCGCCACCTGGAGCTCGACGACCCAGGTGTCGCGCGGGCCGTCACAGTCGAGGTATACCTCGCGTAACTCGCCCGCCGGCGGTTCCGCCGTCTGCTCGACCCAGTCGAACAGCGCCCGGAACCCGCCGTTGAAGTCGTCTCCGCGCAACACCGTGGTGGCGGCCCGTGCGAGGCCGGGGATCTCGAACGCCTCGGCACCGTCGCCGGGATCGCGCACGTCGTCGGGAACGGGCAGCGCGGCGGTGAAGTCGATCGGCCCGGTACCGCGCTCGATCGCGATCGACGGCGGGTGGAACTCGACGCCGAGTCGGTCGACGATCGCGTGCACGCGCGGCCACAGCCGCGCGTGTGCGGGACCGATGTCGTCGAGCCCGGCGAGCCTCTCGGAGATGCCGACCGCCCACTGCGGATCGGTCTGCTTCACCACCACGTCGAATTCTGCCACCGGTCCTCCCTTCATATGCTCGAGCCGGGCTTCGACCCGAGCGAGGCGGGCGGCCTCGGCCGCCATGCGATCGTGGGCCTCGGCGCGGCGCAGCAGCAGGATCCCCCGCAGCTCGTCGACGCTCAGGTCGTCGTCGAGCAGCCGGCCGATGTCGACGAGGCGCACCCCGAGATCACGCATCGCGACGATCCGGTGCAGCCGGTGCAGCTGCTCCGGCTCGTACCAGCGGTAGCCGGTGTTCGGGTCGGTCCACATCGGCCCCAGCAGCCCAATCTCGTCGTAGTAGCGCAGCGTGCGCACGGAGACGCCGCCGAGCCGGGCCACCGCGCCGATACCAAGCATGCGATCATCCAAGCAGTTGACGCGACGGGAGGGTCAAGGCCGTGAGCGACCGGATCGACGACGTAATCGAGAAGTGGCACGAGCACCTGCGGGGCCGCTTGCCGGGCGGGCTCGACGAGCTGCTCGACGACGAAGTCGTCTTCTACTCGCCGATCGTCTACACGCCCCAGGAGGGCAAGGCGATCACGAAGCTCTACTTGCAGGCGGCGGGCCAGACGCTGCCGGGTGACACCGCGGTCGCGCCGAAGGACGACGGAGGGACGGGGCGCTTCCGATACACGAAGACGGTCACGACCGGCGACACCGCGGTGCTCGAGTTCGAGACCACGGTCGACGGCAAGTACGTGAACGGCGTCGACATCATCCGCTGCAACGACGCCGGGCGCATCGTCGAGTTCCGCGTGATGATCCGTCCCCTCCAGGCGATCAACCTCGTGCACCAGCAGATGGCAGCGATGCTCGAACGGATGAAGCCCGCCTAGTCGTCCGAGTCCGGCTCGGCCCAGCGGTCGGCGATCGCGAGGAACTGCTCGCCGTCCGGGAGCCCGAGCGACATCACGTACAGGCCGGTCGACACGCGCTCGACGAAGCCCCACTGCCAGATGGCCGTCTCGTCCACGCCGGTCAGGTGGGCGAGGAACCGCGCGCGTTCGACGCCGCGGCGACGCGCGTCGCCTGCGAGCAGGTCGGCGTTGAGCCCGCGCATCGGGATGCCGAGGTCGTGCGCGGGCTCGGAGATCAAGCCTTCGGGGTCGACGAGCTTGAAGCCACTCCGTCCGGCTTCGAGCGTGTTGTGCTCATGGGCGTCGCCGTGCACGAGCACGGCCGCATCACGATCGAACGCGGCTGCGCGTTGAGCGGCGAACTCGAGTGCGGTGTCGACCGCGCGCGCCGAGCACGGACGGCCCAGCGTCTCCCACGCGGTCGCGATGAAGTCGGCGAGCCAGCGCGCCTTCTCGTCACCTGCGAGCAGCGGAGTCCCGTCCGGCACCGGAACCCACACTCGCCGGACGGTCGTAGCCATGATCTCGACCTGGCGTCGGGTCGGTAGTCCCAGCGACGAGAGCTTGCGGCCCAGGCGCTCCAGGAGGATCGCCGCGAGCTCGTCGTCGTGGGCGAGCAGCGTCGCGCAGCCCCGCCCGCCGGCCAGCTCGTACACGCTGACGCTCTTGGCGTAGAGGCCTTGGTCGACTTCGTCGGGGAACGCGATCTTCACGACGAGGGCGTCGCCGTCGGCCGTCGTCGCGTGGGCGACGTAGCCGGCGCTCCCTCCGGGCAGCGCCGCGCCGATGGTGACGCTCCACCGGCGCTCGACCTCGTCGATCAGTCCCGGCAACGCGCGCAACCATCGCTCACCAGCCGCGCCGTGGGAACGGGCGCGTTTCGCTACGGCTTCGGGAACGTCGACCGACTCGGGCACGCGACGCGGACACTACGGGCCGAGACGCGACGAAGGGGACGCGGCTGGGAGCCCCGTCCCCTTCGCGTGCGGGGGATGTACCGCGTGTTAGACGAGCGCGAACGGCTTCGTGTTCACGAACGTGACCTGCTTGAGCGGAACCGTCACGCAGTTCTGGCCGCTCTTGGGCGTGAACTTCACCTGGCCGGTGACGTGCTTGCCCGCGAACAGGCCCGAAGAGACGGTGCCGGTGATCGTCGCGATGTTGTAATTCGACTTGGTCCCGGTCTTCACCGTGATCTTCATGTTGGTGACCTTGCCGTTCTTCCAGGTGGTCTTGGCCGTGCCGTTCAGCACGTTGCCCCCCTGGACCAAGGTCTTGCAGCTACCGGGCTTGGTCGCCTTCAGGGTCGAGGTGAAGACGCCGGACCCGCCGGTCGACGCCGAGGGCGAGCAACCCGAAACCGTTCCCTTCGAGGTGATCGTTCCGGTGTGCGGCGTGTTCGTGACGGGCGGGTTGAAGGTCGACGTCCCCTTCAGGACCTTGCAGCTATTGGTGGCGGCGGCGGCCGGCGATGCGCTGAGCGCCACGACCGCGCCGGCTGCGAGCGAGAGCGCAAACGCGGCCGACGCGAATTTGGACATGGTTTTCATTGAGAGGTACCTCCCTCGGAGCTGCGTGCAAAATCACGCTTTCCGCGATTACCCGGAGGTAACTCAGCCCAAACGTGGGCCTTCAGACGGCCTGGGCGTGCCCCCGCGGCTGCAGCGAGACCGTGTCGAGCAGCCAGTCCACCAGCACCCGGCTCCACTGCCGGCCCGCCCCTCGCTGCATCTCCTCGGTCGCCTCGTCGAACGAGCACGTCGTGCGGTACGGCCGGGGTTCGGTGAGCGCGTCCCAGCAGTCACAGACCGCGACCAACGCGACGGTGAGCGGGACCTCGTGGCCGCCGCGGCCGTCGGGATAACCCTTGCCGTCGAAGCGCTCGTGGTGCCACCGCGCGTAGGGAACCAGCGACGACAGGCCCGGCGTGCCCGCCAGCCAGCGGGAGCCGATCGCGGGGTGCAGGTCGACCGCGTGGCGCTCGATGGTCGCGAGGGGCCCGGGCTGGGCGAGGATCGGCTCCGGCACGTCGAGCTCGCCGATGTCGTGGACGAGGCCGCCCCAGTAGACCTGGCGGATCTCCGACTCGGGCAGCCGCGCCACCTGCGCGACGCGCACTGCGAGGTGGGCGACCCGGCGGGAATGGGCGAACGCGTCGGGCCTCCGGCGTTCGAGCTGGGCCACCACGAGCGAAGCCTGGACCTCTCCGTCGCGGTCAAGCGACCGTGCTGAGATCTCGCTCACGCTGCCCTCCGTCGGCCGCCACGCCCCGCGTCCCGAGATGACGGGCGTCCCGAGATGATCGGCGCGGACCCCGGCGCTACTTGATCCCCTGCATTGAATCCCCGCTCAAGCTCGGGGCGGTGGAATTCCGAAGAGAGAGAAGACGCCGGAGGGGCGAATTACGAGCGAGGGTCAATTGAGCAGCGATTGTGGTGTCGGCGATCGCGTGATCTACCACGATCCGACGCCGCTACACGGCCTGTTCCACGCCGTCGTAGCCCGCCGGGTCGAGCTGCCGAGCGGCGCGGTGCGGTACGAGCTGGACCTCGAGGACCCGCGGCCGGGGGACCCGCCGTTCCGGTTCGCGACCAACCGCGAGATCCACCGCGACATCGAGATCTGCCTGCGTTGCACGACGGAGGTCTCCGTCCCGGCGCAGCGCTTCACGCCGCGCGGCTGACGACAATCCACCGAGGGTGGCGCCGGGCGCTGGCTAGCGTCGTCCCCTGTGCGGGAGGCGTTGATCGAGGCTCGCGCGCTCACGAAGCGCTTCGGGAGCTTCGTCGCGGTCGACGGCATCGACTTCCGGATCGAGCCGGGCGAGGCGTTCGGCTTCCTCGGCCCCAACGGGGCGGGCAAGAGCTCGACCATGCGGATGATCGGCTGCGTGTCGCCGGTCACCGACGGCGCGTTGCGCGTGCTCGGGCTCGACCCCGAACACGACGGCCCGCGCATCCGCGCGCGGTTGGGCGTCGTCCCGCAGGAGGACAACCTCGACACCGAGCTGACCGTCTGGGACAACCTCATGATCTACGGGCGGTACTTCGACCTCCCGCGGCCCGAGATCCGCCGTCGGGCCGAAGAGCTGCTCGACTTCGTGCAGCTCTCCGACCGGCGCGACTCGCGTGTCGATCCGCTCTCGGGTGGGATGAAGCGGCGGCTGACGATCGCCCGCGCGCTGATCAACCAGCCCGAGGTGCTGCTGCTCGACGAGCCCACGACCGGTCTCGACCCGCAGGCCCGGCACATGCTCTGGGAGCGCCTCTACCGGCTCAAGCAGACCGGCGTCACGCTCGTGCTCACGACCCACTACATGGACGAGGCCGAGCAGCTCTGCGACCGGCTCGTGATCATGGACCGCGCCAAGATCGTCGCGGAGGGCTCGCCCGCCGCGCTCGTCGCCGAGCACGCGACCCGCGAGGTGGTCGAGCTGCGGTTCGCGCGCGCCGCCGAACAGGACGCCGCGCTCCCGCATGTGCGCACGATCGCGCCCCGCGTCGAGCCGGTCGCCGACCGCCTCCTCGTCTACACCGACGACGGCGACCGCACCGCCTCGTTGATCGCGGGCGACAGCATCGGACCGTCGTCGGTGCTCGTGCGGCGCGCCAGCCTCGAGGACGTCTTCCTCATCCTCACCGGCCGCACGCTCGAGGACTAGGGGCTGGCCGTGCGCACGGGTCCGATCCTGCATGTCGTCGAGCGCGAGGTCGTGGTGTTCCGCCGGCTGTGGCGCGGGTGGGTGTTCTCGTTGTTCCTGAACCCGGTGCTGTACCTCGCGGCCATGGGTCTCGGGCTCGGCACCCTCGTCGACCAGCATTCCGGCAGCATCGAGGGTCTCACGTATCTCGAGTTCGTGGCGCCGGGCATGCTCGTCGCCGTCTCGATGCAGGTCGCGGCGGGCGAGGGTATGTGGCCGGTACTCGGCGGCGTGAAGTGGATCGGGAACTTCCACGGCACGGTCGCGACCGCGATCACCGCCGACGAGGTGCTCTACGGCTACGTGTTGTGGGTCGCGCTCCGCACCATGGTGGGCGCCGTCCCGTTCCTGTTCGTCGCGGCGTTGCTCGGCGGCATCCCGTCGGCGTGGGGCGTGCTCGCGATCCCGGTTACGGGGCTGTGCGCAGCCGCGTTCTGCGCGCCGCTCGCGGCGTACTCGGTGATGCTCGACAGTGACCTGTCGTTTCCGCTGATCATGCGGATCGGCGTGTTGCCCCTGTTCCTGTTCTCCGGCACCTTCTATCCGATCTCGCAGCTGCCGAACGCGCTGCAGCCGATCGCGCAGCTGTCGCCGCTGTACCACGCGGTCGCGCTCGCGCGTGACGCCACGACCGGAACGTTCGACCTCGGCCCGGACGTCGTGCACGTCGCGGTGCTGGTGGCGTGCATCGTCGCCGGCCTGGCCTGGGGGCGCCGGCGGTTCGAGCGGAGGCTCACAACGTGAACAGCACCCGGACGCTCCCGCCGCTCCGCATCCTGCCGCCGCTCACCGCGACGCGCCGTCCGTGGCGATTGGTGGAACGCAACGTCTACGCGTACCGACGCACCTGGTACGTCTTCCTGTCGGGGTTCCTCGAGCCGGTGCTGTTCCTCCTGTCGATCGGTGTCGGCGTGGGCAGCCTCGTCGGCGACATCAAGGTCGGTGGCGCGACCGTCACCTACAAGGAGTTCGTCGCGCCCGGACTGCTCGCGTCGGCCGCGATGATCGGCGCCCTGCTCGACACCACGTTCAACTTCTTCATCAAGTACAAGTACTCGCACACCTACGACGCAGTCGTCGCGACACCGGTCGGTCCGGTCGACATCGCGACCGGCGAGATCGCGTGGGCGCTGCTGCGCGGTGCGATCTACTCGTCGGCGTTCCTCTTCACGATGCTGCTGTTCGGGCTCCTGCCGTCGTGGTGGGCGTTGCTCGCAGTGCCCGCCGCGGTGCTCATCGCCTTTGCGTTCGCCGCGATCGGATTGTGGTGCACCACCTTCATGCGTTCCTGGGTCGACTTCGACTACGTGAACCTGGCGCTCGTGCCGCTCTTTCTCTTCTCGGCCACGTTCTTCCCGATCTCCCAGTACCCGGCCGGGCTGCAGGCGGTGATCCGGTTGACGCCGCTCTATCAGGGCGTCGTGCTCGTGCGCGGGCTCGTGCTCGGTCAGGTCGAGTGGTTCATGCTCCTGCACGTCGTCTATCTCGTGGTCGTCGGCGT